>Ga0326597_10005239_pt1 | contig 18026 bp, 20 predicted proteins | sample RVTome_12_FD_203789 | JGI IMG/M metagenome (GOLD analysis project Ga0326597, IMG submission 203789) | Soil microbial communities from uranium-contaminated site in the Upper Colorado River Basin, Wyoming, United States - RVT100D185 | ecosystem: Environmental > Terrestrial > Soil > Contaminated >... | reverse complement strand
TGCCGTGAGCTTCTTGCCACGCGCGGCATCGACCGCGCGGTCGAACGCGCGCCAGCACGCCCGGACGATCGCGCGCGTGCGCCGCAGGTCGGCCTCGCCGATGGGCCTCTCGTCGGCGGCGGGCACGACGCCCGGAGCCCCGAAGTCGGTCGTCGCGCCGCCTTCGAGGCGGCCGACGACCCTCAGCGCCCTCGGGTCACGCGGGGGCACGAAGCCGAGCCGCGTCCCCTTGAGTGCCGCGGCGAGCCGTGGCGCGCTCGCGACGAGCGCCGCCAGGGCACCCGCCTCGTCCCGCCCCGAGCGGCACCAGCCCGGCCAGTCCACCGCGCAGGCGAAGGTCCGCTTCGTCCCGCGTTCGAGATAGACGGCAAGCTTCGCCGGCGCGGCCACTCAGCTGAGGGCGATCGCGAAGAGCGCCTGGCCGTATTCGACGGGCGCGCCCGCGGCGACCAGGACGTCTTCGATGGTCCCGTCGGCGGGCGCAGTGATGTCGGCCATGTGGCCGAGCGACTGGATCGCGCCGAGCATGGCGCCGCGCTGAACGCCGTCGCCCTTTCGCCACTCGCGCGCCGCCGAGAAGATCCCGACCGTCGTGGCGTGCACGCGCTGCACCTTCTCGGTCTCGGCGACCGCGTCGACCGCGGCGGCGGGCTCCTTAGACACTGCCGCCAGCGCGGACGCCGCGCGCGTGACCTTCACCTTGAAGGACGCGGTCTCGACCTCGATCGACGCGGCGACGGACCCGGCGAGCAGCCGCTGGAGCTCGTCGAGGAGCGCGAGGATCTCGTCGCGCTCCTTCATCGCCCGAGGACCCGCGCCAGCCACGGTCGGCGCCGCGGCGGGGGCGCGACGGCCGGCTCGACCACCACACCGATGCGGCGGAACCGCTCGTAGCGCGCGGTCAGCAGGTCCGCGACGGGGATGCGCTCGAGGCGCTCGAGCTGCGCCGCGACCGCGGCGCGGATCGCCGCGGCGGTCGCGTCGTGGTCGAGGTGAGCCCCGCCGAGCGGCTCGGGGACGATCCCGTCGACGATCCCGAGCTCGAGCAGATCGGGCGCGGCGAGCTTGAGCGCCTTCGCCGCGCGCTCGGACTCGGCCGCGCTGCGCCACAGGATGGCGGCGCAGCCCTCGGGCGATATCACCGAGTAGATCGCGTTCTGGAGCGCGAGCACCACGTCGGCGACCCCGAGGGCGAGCGCGCCGCCCGATCCGCCCTCGCCCAGGACCACCGCGACCACCGGCGTGCGCAGCCGCGTCAGCGTCTCGATGCTCTTGGCGATGGCCTCGGCCTGGCCGCGCTCCTCGGCCTCCGGCCCCGGGAACGCGCCGGGCGTGTCGATCAGCGTCACGAGCGGCAGATGGAAGCGCTCGGCGAGGCGGTAGAGGCGGATGGCCTTGCGGTAGCCCTCGGGATGCGGCATCCCGAAGTTGCGCTGGATGTTCTCCTCGGTCGAAGCGCCCTTCTGCTGGCCGACGACCACGACCGCGCGCTCGCCCAGCCGGGCGATGCCCCCGACGACGGCGGGGTCGTCGCGGAAGCCGCGGTCCCCGTGCAGCTCCTGGAAGCCGCTGAAGGCGCGTTCGATGACCTCGAGGGCGTGCGGGCGGTGAAGCTCGCGCGCGAGCTTGACCGCCTCCCACGACGAGACTCGGTCCCCGCCGAGAGTCGCCGTGTCGAGGATCAGCGCGCCGTCCAGCGCGAGGTCGCCGTTCTCCTCGGCCACGGTGCGCGCGCCGCGGAGGCGGGCCAGCGGGTCCTTCATGAACATCAGAGCGACCACCGCGCGTCGGCGGGACGCGGGCGCAGCGCCTCGAGGAAGGACCCGATGCGCTCCTTGAGTTGGCTCCGCGGCACGACCTGGTCGATGAAGCCGTGCTCGAGCACGAACTCGGCGCGCTGGAAGCCCGCCGGGAGGCGCTCGCCGATGGTCTGGTCGGTCACGCGGGCGCCCGAGAATCCGATGAGCGCCTTGGGCTCGGCCAGCACCAGGTCGCCGAGCGAGCCGTACGAGGCCAGCACGCCGCCCGTGGTCGGGTCGGTGAGCACGCTTATGTAGGGGATGCCCGCGTCGGCGAGGCGGCCCAGCGCCATGACCACCTTGGCCATCTGCATCAGCGCGAGCGTCCCCTCCTGCATCCGCGCGCCGCCCGAGGCGCTCACGATCACCAGCGGACGCTGCTCGGCGAGCGCGCGCTCCGCCGTGCGCGTGATCTTCTCGCCGACCACGCTGCCCATCGAGCCGCCGATGAAGTCGAAGTCCATCACCGCGAGCTCGACGTAGCAGCCGCCGATCCGCGCGCTGCCCGTTATCACCGCGTCGTTCGCGCCGCTCTTGGTCCGCGCGGCCTCGATGCGCTGCGGGTAGGGCTTGGTGTCGACGAAGCCGAGCGGGTCCGCCGAGGTGAGCCCGGCGTCGTGCTCGACGAAGGAGCCCTTGTCGACGAGTAGCTCGATGCGCTGGCGCGCGGGGATGCGGAAGTGGTGCTCGCACTTGGGGCAAACGCTCATGTTCCGCGCGAGCTGCTTGTTGAAGAGCATCTCGGCGCAGTCGGGGCACTGCGTCCACATGTGCGACGGCAGCTCCTTGCGCCGGCCGAAGGGCATGCGCAGCCTCATCAGGTAGCCGCCTCCTCCGGATACCAGCACAGCCCCACCACGCCGGGGCCCGCGCGCGCGCCGATCACCGGGCCGGCCTCCACAAGGAAGTACTCGACGCAGTGGTAGCGCTCCTGGACCCAGTCACCGAGGGCGCGGGCCCGGCCGGGCTCGTTCGTGTGCAGCACGCAGGCGTGGATGCGCGAGCCGTCGGGCGTCCGCTCGGCGATGAGCTCCTTGAGCCGCGCGATGGCCTTTTCGCGCGTGCGCACGCGATCGGCGGGGCTGACCACGCCGTCCTTGACCTCGAGGATGGGCTTCACCGAAAGCAGCGTGCCGAAGAGCGCGGCCCCGCCCGACACGCGCCCCGAGCGGCGCAGGTACTCGAGCGTGTCCGCGGCCGCGAGGATCTGCACCTTCCCGGCCATCGCGCGCGCCAGCGCGACCGCCTCGTCGAACGATCCGCCGCGCGCGCGCAGCCGCGCGACCGCGGTAGCGATGAGCGAGATCCCGCCGGCGAGCGAACGGCTGTCCACCACCTCGATGCGCGCGCGGTCCGGCCCGATCTGCTGCGCGGTCGTGGACGCGACCGAATACGTTCCCGAGAGCTCCGTGGCGACGGTGATGACGAGAAGCTCGCGGTGGCCGTCGCCGATCGCCGCGTCGTACACGTCCAGCGAGTCCTGGATCGTCGGCTGCGAAGTCTCGGGGATGACGGCTCTGGCCTTGATGCGCTCGTAGAACTCCTCGGTCGAAAGCTCCTTCCCCTGCACGAAGCGCTGGTCGTTGAGGATCACGTACAGCGGCAGCCAGCGGACGTCGTAGGTCTGGGCGAGATCCTGCGGCAGCGCCGCGGTCCCGTCGATCACGATGGCGAAGCGGCTCACCCGAAGACCTCCCCGGCGAAGATGCGGCGCTGTCCGGCCGGCGTCCCGAGCAGCAGCGCGCCGTCGTCGCCGACCCCGAGGGCCATGCCACGCACCGCGCTCCCGTCCGCCGCGCGGACCTCGACCTCGTGTCCGAGCGTGGATGAGCGCGCGCGCCACTCGTCGAGGAAGGCACGCCGCCGCTCGGTGTCCGCCGCGATCTCCTGCAGGCCCGCGTCGATGCGCGCCAGCAGCGCCAGACGGTCGACCGGTGCGGCCTCGATCGCGACCGAGGTCGCGCTGGCGGCCAGGTCGCCGAGCTGCGCGGCGGTCTGGTGGACGTTCACGCCGATGCCCAGGATCAGCGCGCCGCCGCGCGCGTTCGTGATGGCGTCGGCCAGCACGCCCGCCACCTTCCTGCCCGAGAGCTGCACGTCGTTGGGCCACTTGAGCCGCGCGCCCTCGACCCCCAGCGCGTCGAGCGCGCGCGCCACGGCGACGCCGGCGAGCAGCCCGAACAGGGCCGGATCGGAAGGCAGCGGCCGGAATGTCCACGAAGCCAGCAGCGACGTGGCCGCGGGCGCGGCCCAGGATCTGCCGTGGCGGCCGCGGCCGCCGGTCTGCTCCTCGGCGACGACCAGCGCGATCGAGCCGGACTCGGCCAGCTGGCGCGCGCGGTCCTGGGTCGACCCGATGCGCTCGTGATGCTCGACCGCGCGGCCGAGCGCCAGCGACAGCGCGCTGCGCACGGCGCGGTCACGCAGCAGCCCGAGACGGTCCCGCTCAACGCGCTCGGCCTGCGGCCTCGCCGCCTCGACGCCGCTCGTTGAACTCGCTCGCGCCGGCGAAGCCGGACGCTCGCTCGCATCTTTCATCAGTAGCTCCCCGGGATACTGACCGGCACCCGCACGATCTCGGTGACCGAGCCGTCCTTGGCGCTCAGCTCGAACACCTCGACGTAGCCTGACTCGGCGTATAGCGGAGTGTCGAACTTCAGCTCCGCGCGGAACGTGCCGCGCTGCGGCGCGCCCTCGCTGGCCGTGGCGTGGCCCTGGCCGAGCACCGTGCCGCCGACCGTGACCACGCGGAAGCTGACGGTGGCCTCGAACACGCTGGCCTCGCCGGCGATCGTGAGCGGGCTCGTGATCGAGTCGCCGCTCAGCGGCTCCATGACGACGATGAGGCCCTTGGACGACACGAGCGGCGACGGCCTGGGCGTAGGCGAGCCCGCGGGAGACGCCGTGGCCGGCGCGGTCGTGGGCTGCGCCGGGGTCGTGGCCGCCGGGCCACCGGGCGTCGCCGCGCCCCCGCACGCGACGCTGACGATCGCCGCGCACAGCGCGAGCGCTCCCCGATCCACGCGCGCCATGCTAGATGGGCTAGGCGCCTTTCCTCACCTGCACGCCCGCCGCGCGCACGCGCACGACGCGCACGCGCCCCGGCGCTTCCGCATCCTCGGCGGCCTCCTCCATCGCCGCGGCCACCCGCGGCGCGAGCCGCGCGGGCGCGATCGCCAGGATGGCCGGCCCCGCGCCCGACAGCGCGGCGCCGAAGGCCCCCGCGAAGCGCGCGGCGGCGGCGACCTCGGCGAGTCCGGGGACCAGCCGGGAGCGGGCCGGCTCGTGCAGCCGGTCGCTCATCGCGACGGACAGCAGCGCGCCGTCCGCGCGCATGATCGCGGCGATCAGCGCGGCCGCGTGCGCAAGGTTGAACACGGCGTCGCCGCGGCTGACGGTCGCCGGCAGCGCGGCGCGAGCCTCCTTCGTCGCCAGCTGCGCGTTCGGCACGAGCAGGCATATCCGCCATGCGCGCGGGAACGCGATGCGCGCCGCGACCGGGCCGTCCTCCGTCGGCACCGCCACCGTCATGCCGCCGTAAAGCGCGGCCGCGACGTTGTCGGGGTGACCCTCGACCTCCGTGGCGACGCGCAGCAGGGTGCGTCGATCGAGCGGCTCGCCCAGCAGCGCGTTGGCCGCCACGGCTCCTGCCGCGATCGCGGCCGCGCTCGATCCGAGGCCGCGTCCCAGCGGTATGGCCGAACGCTGCGCCACGTGCAGGGGCGCGAGGTGGGCCTTCGCCGCCTTGGCCGCGGCGCGCGCGGCCGCGACGAACAGGTCGTCCTCGACCGCGCGTCCCCCGGCGTCGCCCTCCACGACGACGCTCCAGGCGCGCGCGGGCCTGACCTCGAACTCCGCGAGCAGCGGCAGGGCCACGGCGAAGGAGTCGAACCCGGGGCCGAGGTTCGCGCTCGACGCGGGCGCCCGGACGCGCAGCTCCGTCATGCGCGCGCTGCCAGCGCCGCGCGCACGTCATCCAATTCCGCGCGCACGGTGGTGACCTCCGGCGCGAGCGAGCGCGCCGTGTCGGGGTCCTTGAGACCACTCCCGGTCAGCACGCACACCGCCCGGCGGATCCCCCCGAGCGCGCCGCGCCTGGCGCGCTGGCGCAGCCCGGCGACGGAAGCGGCGCTCGCGGGCTCGCAGAACACGCCCTCGCAGCGCGCGAGGAACGAGTACGCGTCGAGGATCTCATCGTCGCTCACGGCCTCGATCGCGCCTCCTGATCTGTCGCGCGCCTCCAGGGCGCCCTGCCACGAGGCCGGATCGCCGATCCTGATGGCCGTCGCCACGGTGCGCGGCTCCGCGACGCGCTCGCCGCGCACGATCGGCGCCGCGCCTTCGGCCTGGTAGCCGAACATGCGCGGCCGCCCCTTCGCGAGCCCGGAGCCGGCGGCCTCCTCGAAGCCACGCCAGTAGGCGGTGATGTTCCCCGCGTTGCCCACGGGGATGAAGAGCGCCTCGGGCGCGTCGCCGAGGTCCTCGCACACCTCGAAGGCCGCGGTCTTCTGACCCTCGATGCGGTACGGGTTCAGGCTGTTGACGAGAACGCTGTCGCCCTCCGCGGCGAGGCGGCGCGCGATGGCCAGCGCGGCGTCGAAGCCGCCCTCGATGGCCACGACCCGCGCGCCGAACACGATGGCCTGCGCGAGCTTGCCCAGCGCGACGTTGCCCGCGGGCAGGATCACGGCGCAGCGCAGGCCGGCGCGGGCCGCGTATGCCGCCGCGGACGCGGCCGTGTTGCCGGTGCTCGCGCAGATGACCGAGCTCGCGCCCTCCTCCAGCGCCTTGGCCACGGCCACGACCATCCCGCGGTCCTTGAACGACCCCGTCGGATTCATTCCCTCGACCTTCAGCCAGACCTCGGGGATGCCGGTCTCGCTCTCGAGCCGCGGCGAGCGGACCAGCGGCGTCCCGCCCTCGCCGAGCGTTAGGCGAGGGGTCTTGTCCGTGACCGGGAGGCGCGCCGCGTAGCGCTCGATGAGGCAGGGCCCGTCGCGCATGGAGGCCACATGCTAGGCCCGGCCATACCATCCACCGACGACATGGAGCTCTCCCGCCGCGAGCGCAGCGTGCTCATGGCCACGGCCGTGACGCTGCTCGTCTTTCTCGCGCTGCAGGTCGCGGCGATCCTCCTCGACCTGCTGGCCATCGTCGCCGACGTCCTGCTCATCTTCCTGGTCGCGTGGGCCGTGTCGTACCTGCTCGACCCGCTGGTCAGGTTCGTCGAGCGCCGCAGCGTCTTCGCCCGGCTCGGCGCGGTCGCCGTGGTCTACCTCGCGCTGTTCGTCGTTCTCGCCGTCGTCCTCGCCCTCGGCGTGCCCACGCTCGCCGCGCAGCTCGCGGCGCTGGCCGAGCGCGGCCCGGAGTTCGGCGAGCGGGCCGCGCGCATGGTCATCGACCTGCAAACGCTGCTCGACCGCGCGGGCGTCCGCGTGGACATCGAGGACATCTACGGCGCGATCCCTGAGCGGCTGGGCGCCCTCACAGGCGCCGTGGCCGCCGACGCGCTGGGGGTCGTGGCCGCGACCGGCGCGCTGCTGTTCAACGCCACCCTCGTCCTGATCATCGCGTTCTTCATGCTGCTCGACGGTGACGGCCTTTGGACCCGCTTCACCGCGGCGCTCCCCGGCGACCTGCGCAGCGAGGCCGAGCTGCTGCGCCAGAGCGCGGACCGCTCGTTCGGCGGCTTCCTGCGCGCGTCGCTGCTGCTCGCGCTGATCTACGGCACCGCGACGCTGCTGATCCTCGCGCCGTTCGGCGTGCCGTTCGCGGGCCTGCTCGCCGTGGTGGCGGGTCTGGTCATGATCATCCCGTTCTTCGGGCCGCTCATCGCCATGGTCCCGGTGCTCGCGGCCACGATCCTCGGCGCGCCCGGCGCTTTCATCCCGGTCCTGCTGCTGACGATGTTGCTGCAGCAGGTCACGCTCAACGTGATCGGTCCGCGCCTCATGGCCAACGTGATCGGGATCCACCCGCTGTTCGTGTTCCTTGCCATCCTGCTGGGCGCGCGCATCGCGGGGTTCTGGGGCGTGCTCCTGGCGATGCCCGTGGCCGGCATCGCGAACACCTTCCTGCGCTACGGCTACGAGATCGCCCGCGGGCGCCGCACGCGGGCGCAGGCGCTGCTTCTCTTCGAGCCCGAGGCGGACAAGGGGCCGGCGGAGGAGCCCGGGCCGCGAGGCGTCACGGTGACGGGACGATGACCGAGCGGCCGCACATCCTGGTCACCAACGACGACGGGATCGACTCCGACTCGCTCGTGCCGGTCGCCGACGCGCTGTCGGAGGTCGGCGAGGTGCACGTGATCGTGCCCGAGCGCAACTGGAGCGGCGCCAGCCACAGCATCACGCTGTTCCGCCCGCTGCGCTGCCGGCGCACCAACCTGCGCGGCGGGCGCGAGGCCTTCATGACCGACGGCAGCCCGACCGACTGCGTGCGGCTCGCCGTGCTGGGCTTTCTCAAGCGCCGCCCCGACCTGATCGTGAGCGGGATCAACCGCGGCGCGAACCTGGGCGACGACATCACCTACTCGGGCACCGTCGCCGCGGCCATGGAGGGGGTCCTCTCGAGCATCCCCTCCGTCGCGATCTCCGTCGGCTCGATCGGCGGGGACATCGACTACGGCCCTGCCGCCGCGTTCGCCGCTCTGCTCGCGCGCAACGTCTTCGAGCGCGGCTTCATGGCCGACGCGCTGCTCAACGTGAACGTGCCCGCGCTGCCGCGCCACCGCATCGAGGGCGTGGAGGTCACGCGCCTGGGCAAGCGCAACTACCACGACCAGCTCGTGGAGCGGCTCGACCCCTACGGCAACCCGTATTACTGGGTCGGCGGTCCGGCGGTGAGCGACGAGGCCGAGCCGGGCACCGATGTCGCGGCGGTGCGCGCGGGCCGGATCAGCGTCACGCCGATCCGCCTCGACCTCACCGGGCACGCCCTGCTCGACGAGCTCTCGTCCTGGGACTGGGGCTGGACCGCGCCCGCGGGCGTGGGCGGCGCGGCGAAGGAGCGGTGAGCGAGCCCGGCTGCATCTTCTGCCAGATCGCCGAGGGCAGGGCGCCCTCGACCAAGGTACGCGAGGACGCCACGACGCTCGCGTTCATGAACATCGCGCCGGCCACCCGCGGTCACGTGCTGGTCATACCCAAGCGCCACAGCCGCAACATCTTCGACATCCCCCAGAGCGACATCCGCGACGTCGCGGCAGCGTCGCAGGAGGTAGCGCGCTGGCAGCGGGAGCGGCTGGGCTGCGCGGGCGTTTCGGTGTTCCAGTCGAACGAGCGCGCGGGCTGGCAGGTCGTCTTCCACTACCACGTGCACGTCGTGCCGCGCTACGAGGGCGACCCGCTCGTGGTGCCGTGGCACGCCGAGATGAAGGATCCCGTGGAGCTCGAGCCCGTCGCCGCTCAGCTGCGCGGCTGAGCTACTGCGTCAGCGCGAGAAGGAGGGCGCCGAGGCCCTGCTGGCCGCGGACGCGCGCGCGGCGCAGGGCCAGCATCTCGTTGCTCGACTGGAGCGAGCCGCCGTCCTTGCGATAGGCGCTGAGATAGCCGCAGCTCGTCAGGGCCGCCGCGGGCAGGGGCAGATAGGCGCCGCTGGGGTAGATGAAGTGGCGGATGTCCGTGCCCGTCCATTCCATGAGGATCCGCCGCGACGTGCACAGCTGGTAGACCTGGCCGTCGTACGCGAGCGCGCTGATCGGCCAGTGATCGACCGCATGCGAGACGACCTCCATCCCGTTGTCCGCGAGCGCGCGCACCATGGCGCGCGTCAAGTAGCCGGGCTTGTCCACGAGGTTCGCCGTCACGGCGAAGCTCCCCACCATCCCGTACGCCTTGAGCAGCGGCATGACCACGTCGTGGTGATCGACGTAGCCGTCGTCGAAGGTGAGCAGCACCGGCTTGGGCGGCAGCGGGTTCCCCGTGTCGAGCGACCACCACAGGTCCTGCGTGGTGATGGTGTTGTACCCGGCCGTCCGCAGGTAGCGGAGCATGTCCTCGAAGTCCGTCGGGCTGACGGTGAGGTCCTTCCGGAAGCGGTCCGCGTCTGGCGGCAGCCAGGACACGTGGTGGAACATCAGCGCGTTCACCCGGATGCTGCGCGATCCGTCCGCCGCGATCGCCGGGGAATAGGTCCGCGCGGGCGGCGGCGCGACGACGACCGGGTCGGCGGGCGCCGGTGCGTCCGCGTCGCTCGCCTTCACGGTCACATACCAGAAGACGCCGTAGTCCTCCATCCACTGCACGCCCTCGATGAGCGGGCGCAGCGCGATGCGGTAGGTGCCGGGGGTCTCCGGCGCGCGGACCTTGAACCGGAACCAGGCGACCTGACCCGGTCCGACGTACGCATCGGGCTGCACCGCCACGCGCGCGGGAGCGGGCCAGCCCGTGTCGGGGCCGCCGAGGACGCTCGGGCGGTCCTGCCCCGGCTCGGGATCCCACGTCCCCAGGTAGGCGGTAGCGCCGGGCCCGCCGGCGTACCAGCCGAGGCTGCCGCTGTTGAGGACCGCTACGGTCGCCGTGGCCGTGCTGCCCGTGCACAGAATGGGATAGCCGCTCTGGCCGTACCAGGCGGCGTGGTAGCCGGGCAGCCCGGTCGGCGCGGTCGCCGGCGACGGGATGCCCGGGCCGACCAGGTCAGTGCACGTGGCGGTCTGGGCAGGCGACCAGGCGCCCGACTCGGCGCTCGAGACCGCGGCCGCGGCCGGCACGGGCACTGACGGGACCAGCAGCGCTGCTGCGAGCAGGGCGGCGCGAAGCAAGGGCATCCCTTCCTCTCTTGCCATCGCTCCGTGCAACGGACCTTGGGCGCTGCGCGTGATCCTAGGCAGCTGGCGAGCGAGCGGCAATGGGCGCGCGCGCCGTGCGGGCTAGCGGGAGGCGACCGGCAGGACGAAGGGAACGCCGTCGCGCGCGCCGACCTCGAGGCCCTCGCCGAACACGGCGCGCACCGTGGCCGCGGTGAGGACCTCGGCCGGGCGGCCGTCAGCAACGACACGACCAGCGTCCATCACGACGACGCGGTCGGCAAGGGCGGATGCGAGGTTGAGGTCATGAAGGACGGCCAGGACGACGGCCCCTGAGTCGCGAGCGAGCCGTCCGACCAGCTCCACGGTCGACCGCTGGTGGTGCGGATCGAGATGGACCGTCGGCTCGTCGAGGAGCAAGACGCTGCCCTCTTGCGCGAGCGCCATGGCGACGAGCACTCGCTGGCGTTCACCACCGGAGAGCTGCGAGAGGGGCCGCGCGGCGAGCTCCGTGCAGCCGGTGAGCGCCAGGGCGCGCTCGACGGCGGCGCGGTCCGCGGCCGAGGGGCGCCCGAACGCGTCGACGTACGGCGTCCGGCCAAGGGCCACGACCTCGCGCGCGGTGAACGCGAACGGCGTCGCGAACATCTGTGGAACGACGGCGATGCGGCGCGCCCGCGAGCGGGGGTCGAACGCGTCGAGCGGCCGACCGTCGAGCTCGACCTTCCCCGACCGGGGCCGGAGCGTTCCGGCAAGCGTGCGCAGCAGCGTCGTCTTGCCCGATCCGTTCGGGCCGACCAGCGCCACGCGCTCGCCGCCGCGCAGCGCTAGGTCGACGCCGTGCAGCACCTCGCGCGCGCCATAGCCGGCCCGCACCGCGTCGGCGCGCAGGGTCGTCATAGCCGGTAGGTCCCCCGGTCGCGCCACAGCAGCGCGAAGAAGAACGGCCCACCCACGAGCCCGCTGATCACGCCCATCGGCAGCTCCGAAGGTGCGACGACCACGCGCGCGATCATGTCGGCGAACACGACGAATGCCGCCCCGGCGAGCGCGGCGGCCGGCAGTAGGCGCGCGTGCGCTGGGCCGACCACGAGCCGCACCGCATGCGGCGCGATCAGGCCGACGAACGCGACGAGGCCCGCGATCGAGACCGCGGCAGCGGTCAGCAGAGCGGCGATCGTGGCGATGCTCCGCTTCGAGCGCTCGACGTCTATGCCGAGCGTCGCCGCGGCGTCCTCGCCGAGCGCAAGGGCGTCGAGACGCCATCCGACGGTCACGGCGACCGCGAGCGCGATCGCCACGAGAGCGGCGGAGACGGCGAGCTGGGTCCACGTCACGACCGACACGCCGCCCATGAGCCACGCGAGGACGCTGGCGAGCCGCAGTTGAAGGCGGTCGTGGCTCACGAGGAGGAGCGTGACGATCGCGCCGGCGAACGCGGAGAACACGACCCCGGCGAGCAGCAGCGTGACGATCGGCGTCTCGGCACCCACGCGCGCCAGACGCCAGACGATGACGATCGACAGGATCGCGCCGACGAATGCGAGCGCGGGTACGACGAAGAAGCCGAGTGCGCCCGCGACGACGAGCCCGATCACGGCGCCGACGCTCGCGCCCGCGGACGTACCGAGCACGTAAGGGTCGGCGAGAGGGTTGCGCAGGAGGCCCTGCAGCAGGACGCCCGCCGCCGCGAGCGCAGCGCCGACCAGCGCCGCGCCCAGCACTCGAGGGAGCCGGATCGAAAGGATGATCGCCGTCTCCGAAGGGTCGCCGCTGCCGAGGAGCGTGCGAACGACGCGATCGGCCGGGATGGCGACCGCTCCGATGCCCACCGCGACCACGATCGCCCCGAGGAGGATCAGGACGAGCGCGCCTAGTACGGGGGCGTAGGGTGCCCTGCGCACGCGCTCGTCCTTCCCGCTACTTCGTCTCGCGGATGATCTTGAGGTACTCCTCGGCCGCCTCGACGATGCGAGGCCCTGCGCGATGGAGGAGGTTCGGATCGGCGGCGACGATCCGCCTATTCCGCACGGCCGTGATCGCGGACCAGCCGGGCCGCGCGAGGACCTCCTCCACCGTGACGCCGTAGCCGGCGTCGCCGAGGACGATGACCTCGGGATCGGACTGGATGACCTCCTCCGGGGACAGCTGGGGGAAAGGTGACGCGGCCTTCGCCGCGACGTTGATCCCGCCCGCCAGCTCGATGAGCTCGTGGATGAACGAGCCGGGCCCGGCGGTGAACAGCTTCGTCGGGTCGCTCGCGTCGACCTCGTGGAACACGCGGCGCTTCGTGACGCTGGCCGCCTTCGAGCGGACGGCCTCGATGCCTTGGTCGATCGAGCTCGCGAGCTTCGCGCCGTCGGTGCCGGTGGCGGTCCCGAGCACAACGGCCGTGCGCGCGACGTCGGCCACGCTCCGAGCGTCCATGACGAGCACCGGGATGCCCTGTGCGGCGATCAGCTCCAGCGAGCCGTCGGAGATGCGGAGGCTCACGACGAGATCGACCTTCAGCGCCACGATCTTCTCGACGTTCGGCTTGACCCCGCCGACCTTCTCCTTGGCCTTGGCGGCCGCGGGCTGGTCGGAGAAGTCGTCGACCGCGACCACACGGTCACCCGCGCCGAGCGCGAAGAGGAATTCGGTGTTCGATGGTCCGATAGAGACGATGCGCTCGGGCCGCTTCGCGATCGTGACGCTCTTGCCCTGATGATCCGTGACGGTCGTGGGGAACGCGGCGAGTGGCGCCGTCGGCGCGGCGCTCGCGGCCGGCGGGGCGACCGATGCCGTGGGCGCTGGCAGCGCGCCACCACCGCAAGCGACGACGATCGCGAGGACGAGGGTGGGGATCGCCGTGACGAGTGACCGACGCGAAAGCCTGATGTCCATATGACCGCACCCTTTCTTCGGAAGGTGTTCGGCTGCGAGCGGGACACCAGGCGACCCGACTTCGGGATCTCTCCCTACACGGTGGCCAGACCGTGCCGGAATCTCACCGGCTTCGCTGGTGGACCGCTTATGTGGTTGTCGTCCGGATGCTACGACACCTCCGTCGCTTGGGTCGCCGCGAGCCACAGCGACGACCAGAGCGCGCGCCGCTCCGGATCTGTGGGCGATCGGCCGAGGATGTCGCGATACACGACGACGCCAAGTGCGGCGAGCTTCCCCCACGCCTTGGGGCGTTGGTGCCGCACGTCAGCGGCGAGATCCGAGCGCTCGGCGAGGACACGCTCGATGGCGGCGCCCAGCGGGGCGAGCAGGTCGAGCTGGATGAACCCGCCCTCGCTGCGTGTGGACCCCGGCATCCACGCGACCGGCTCGCGGAAGACCGGACCTGCGAAGGCGAACGAGTGGTATTCGCCGTTCTCGCCACAGATGTCCACGCCGGTCGCAGCGATCTCGCTGATGAAGCGCTCGTCGATGACCCGCGCGAGCCAGCCCTCATCCAGCTTGCCGAGCTCGCAGCAGGTCAGCACCGCCCGGCCGCCGCCGGCGACGAACTCGCGCAGCAGCGCTGCTGGCGGCTCGCCCCAGATCGGCTCGACGTGCTCCAGGCGCGCATCGCGAACGCGCTCCTCATACCAGGCGCGCACGTCCGCGAGATGGATGTCCCCGAAGATCACCCCGGCGAAGCCGTCCGCTCGGAGCTGCGACAACGCGCGCCGGAAGGCGTCCTCGAACCCCTCCCAGGTCGTCGCGTGCTGGCGCAGCGGGATACCGGCGGCGGCCGCCTGCGCCGCGATGAGGTGGCCCCGGGTCGCGTGGAAGCGGACCCGGCCGGAGTGCGCGTCGACGAAGTTCAGGAGCGCGCCGATCTCCAGCCCGCGCGCCCGCGCGCGCGTGAGCGCGAGCGCGCTGTCCTTTCCGCCCGACCACATGACCGCGTACGGCGGCATCAGATCGGATACGCCCCGCAGGTCCTGCAGTAGGTCCCCTCGGGACCGCGCGCGTGACAACCCGGGCACTCCTTCGGGAACGAGGGGTCGGGACGCGGTGGTCCGCCGAAGACCTCGCGATAGAGAAGGTAGTAGCCGAGGTGCTCGGCATCACGGATCCGCACGTGGTCCTCCGCTAGGATCCGCGCGGACTCGGCAGCGAAACTCTCGCCCACGCGAGCCGCGACGTGCTCGCGCAGCCGCGTCGCTCCCGAGCCGACCTCGATCGGGTCCTTCCACCGGAAGAGATGATCGCCGGGCACCAGGCCATCGAAGGCGCGGCGAAGCGGCGCCTTTCCCATGCGGCGACCGTCGCGTTCCAGGACCATCGCCGCTCCCGGCAACGCCACCGCGTGCGCGATCACGTCGGGATGGAGGTAGGGGCTGTGCACTTCGACGCCGAGCGCGCGCCCGATCGCCGGTCCGTTGAAGCGCATCGTCGTCGCGAAGCGGCGGACCGTCGCCTCGATCTCTTCCGGCGAGCGCTCGAAGACGAACGAGTAGCCGGCGAACAGCTCGTCGGCAGCGTCGCCGGTCCAGCACGATCGAAGGCCGTTCGCTGCGATCTCGCGCAGCCCCTCGTACACGACGACGTCGTTGCGCAGGAACATGCCGTCGAACGTGCCGATGAGGCGGATGAGGCTCGGGAGGCTCGACATGAGATCGTCGAGGCTTCGGCGGAGCACGACGTGCTCGATCCCGAGCCTATTCGCGAGCGAGGTCGCGTAGCGGAGGTCGGGCGGATCCTCGCCGACGGCGACGGTCACGGCGAGGCGCAGACCATGCTCGCGCGCGACCGTCGCGACGATGCTGGTGTCGAGGCCGCCGGAGAGCAGGATCGCTTCGCACCGTCGCTCGGCGATCGCGCGCGTCACGAGCTCGCGGACGTCGCCGGTCACGGCCGCACCGGTGCAGGGGTCGGCACGCGAACGGCAGCGTCCGGTGAGGGCGCGGGGAAGGCGTCCGCGTGGAGCAGCGCCGCGAGCACCTCGACCCCGTCCATGAGGCGAGGGCCGGGACGGCTGAAGTACGCGCTGCCGTTCGTCGCGAAGACGCGGCCGCTGCGCGCGGCGGGAAGATCCACGAACCCGGGGCGGTCGGTGACGGCGCGGGCCTCCGCGAGCGCGCGCTGCGTGTCCCAGCCGCACGGCATGAGCACGAGGACGTCTGGGCGCGCGGCCAGGACCTCGCTCCACTCGATAGCGGTGCTCGGTCGGCGCGGAGGAGCGACGACGTCGACGCCGCCGGCGAGCTCCACCTGCTCCGGCACCCAGTGACCTCCAGGGAAGACGGGGTCGAGCCACTCGAGGCAGGCGACGCGTGGTCGGCCGCGGCCGGCGACGCGCTCGCCGACGGTGCGGAGGCGAGCTCGCAGCTCACGCTCGACGCGCGCGCCGAGTTCCGCGACACCGAGACCGTCGGCGACGCGGCGGATATCCGCGAAGACACCGTCGATGGACTCGCCCGTCAGAGGGATCGTCGGAGGCGCCGAGCCGATCTCGGACGGGAGCTGGTCGAGCGTGACCGCGCAGACGCGGCAGATCGTCTGCCCGAGGATCACGTCGGGGCGCGCGGCGCGGAGCGCCGCCGGGTCGACGTGGAACGTGCTCTCGCCCCGTTGGCCGGCCGAGCGAACGAGGTGATCGATCTCGGCGCTCGTCGCGCCGCGCGGGATCGTCGACGACGTCAAACGTGGGAGCGACCTGACGGCAGGCGGAAAGTCGCAGTCGTGCGTGACGGCGACGACCTGGTCCGTGAGACCGAGCGCCCAGGCGATCTCGGTCCCCGCGGGAACGAGCGACGCGATCCGCACCTTAGCTGGCTCACTCCTTTCGTCGGAAGGCGTGTCAGCCGCGAGCGGGACATCAGGCGACCCGACTTCGGGCGTCAACCCGATACGGTGGCCAGACCGTGCCGGACTCTCACCGGCTTCGCTGATGGCCCGCGTATTCAGTTGTTCGCGCGGGATGCTAGGCCGTGATGCGCTCCTGCGTGTACCGCACCTCGTCGCGCAGGTGCGCACCGAAGACGCGCTGCAGGGTCATGACGTGCGCGCAGAGCTGATGGGCTTGGAAGTGGTCGCACTCGCAGTGCCATTCATCTCCCCGCAGCCCCACACGGTGTGACCCGTTGTTGCCGCGGAAGTCGACCTCGAGCTCGCGGATGGTGATGCGCTCCGGCTCGTCGGCGTAACGCTTCGCCTTCTCGACCATGGAGATGAGGCTCGAGTACATGAGCGATCCTCCCGAAATATCTCTCGCAGCAGCGGATCGGAAGTCAGATCTATCGCCACGCGCGAGCAACGATACTCCCGGACCGTATGGCGAGCGCTTCCGCAATAGCTAGGCCTTTTCGGGCTCGAAGGCCTTCCAGGCGTCGATCCCGTGGATGGTCGACGGCCAGGCAAGCTCGCTGAGGGGCGGCAGCTCGTCGCGCGGGAAGAACGCTGCCTCCGACACCTCTTCGGGCGCGATGCGCAGCTCGCCACCCGAGATGTGCGCGCGGTAGGTGAGGATCACGATCGGCGCCCACCCCGCGGAGCGCTCCGCGGCGGGACGCATGTAGCTCGCGACCAGGCCGTCGAGCTCGATGTCCAGCCCGGTCTCTTCGCGCGTCTCGCGGACGGCCGCCTCTTCGGGCGTTTCGTCGCTCTCGACCAGGCCGCCGGGCAGCGCCCACGCCCCTTCGCGCGGTCCGTAGCTGAGCTTCACCAGCAACACGCTCGCGCCGCGTTCCACGATCGCGTTCGCGCCTATCTGCACGTGCATGAAGTCCGCGAAGCCGCACGCGGGGCAGGCCGGCCGGTCGCGTCCGTCGATGCGCGTCGGCACAAGGGCCGTCCCGTCGCGCGGGCAGAAGCGGAAGGCCATCTAGGCCTTCGCGAGTCGGTCCTTGAGGAAGTCGATGGACTTTACGGGCGAGGGATCCACGCCGTTCAGCAGCGCCAAATAGAAGGACACGTGGTCGGTGAAGTAGGTCATCTGCAGGACCTCCGAGAGCGCGTTCGCGCCCGGCAGCTCGATGGTGTGGTGCTCGACCCCCGCGCGGTCCAGCAGCTCCTTGGTCACTTCCCAGCGCACGCGATGGCGGCCGAGATCCTGGGCGCTGCGCAGCACGAGCACCGCGAGCGCCTGCTTGGCGATGGGCGGCTCGGGGAACCCGACCACGCCGTTGTGGTTCAGCTCGGGCAGCACGTCGAAGGCGGCCCAGTTCTTGGCGTTCTCGTTCCACTGCCCCTTGACGCGGCGGGCCATCACGCCCATGACGCCCGCGCCGTAGGCGAACACGACCTTGCCGGCCAGGGCCATGGCCAGCCTCTTGGCGTCATTGCTCTTCGCGCCCTCGTGAACGCGCTCCTGCAACCGGCCGACGTCGGCGAGGGCGGCCTCGACGTCCGCCGCGAGATCGCGCGCGAGACCTGCGCGCGAGAGCACGCCCAGCACGAGCGTGAGCGAGTAGCCCAGCGCGGCGCGCGGCTGAGCCTGGTAGGAGAAGGTCACCACCGGGAAGCCGGCCGCCGAGGCGAGCTCGGCGAGGCGACCGCCCGTG
>Ga0326597_10005238_pt1 | contig 18027 bp, 14 predicted proteins | sample RVTome_12_FD_203789 | JGI IMG/M metagenome (GOLD analysis project Ga0326597, IMG submission 203789) | Soil microbial communities from uranium-contaminated site in the Upper Colorado River Basin, Wyoming, United States - RVT100D185 | ecosystem: Environmental > Terrestrial > Soil > Contaminated >... | reverse complement strand
CTAACGACTAACGACTAACGACTAACGACTAACGACTAACGACTAACGACTAACGACTAACGACTAACGACTAACGACTAACGACTAACGACTAACGACTAACGACTAACGACTAACGACTAACGATCGTGCTCGAAGAGGGCGAGCGCTTCGAGGCAGCGCTCGCGCTGCGCGTCCCCGGCCGCCATGTCCACCGTCTCGCCCGGGAGGCGCAGGCCGTAGGCGAGGCCGGCGGCATGCGCGTCGAGGACCCAGCGCGCGAGATGGGACAGCCGTTCTTCCGCGTCAAGCTGCTGCGGCAGTTGCCCCCATTCCAGCCACAACTCGGTCTCCGCCCGCCCGCTGAACAGCTTGGTCAGCAGTCCCTGGTCCCGGGCCGCGGCTTTCCAGGCGACGTGGCGCGGAGAGTCTCCCACGTGGTACTGGCGCAACCCGGAAAAATCCTCCTGGCCGCTGCCGCGCTCGGCGCCGGCGCCCGCGCTCGTTGCCGCGGGCGGCAGCGGGAGGCCGGGGGTTGCGGGGCGGGGATAGACGATGCACTGCATGTCGAGCTCGAGGTACGCCCAGGCGTAGTAAAGCCCGAGGGGATAGCGGGTAAAGAGCGTCAGCCTGCCGGGGCGCAGGACTCCGCGCCGCGGCGCGGGGATGCCGAGCACCGCCGGGGTGGTGGTGTGCGCCGGAACGTCGACGAAGATCGCCTGTTTCCGGTCGTGAGTGAGACCGATCGCATGGCGGGCGGCGCGGCCGTTGTTCTCGATGTGCACCGTGAAAAACGCGCTGTTCCCGGCGAACACCGCTTGCGCGCGCCCGCGCGTCAGCCTCAGGCTGGCGAGGTTGCGGAAGGTGTAGATCATGGCGTTGACGCCCAGGGCCACCAGCAGGAAGGCGAGGATGAAACCGAGACCCAGGGTGTAATTGATCGAACCGACAATCATCGTCATCAACACCAGGGCGAAGACCAGTCCCTGCCGCGTCGGCAGGATGAACACCCGCCGCTGCACCAGCACGATCGCGCCGGACTCGGGGCCCCGCAGCTGGAACAGCCAGCCGAAGAAGCGGTTTTTCAGCGCGGCGTACATAGAAAATCAGGAATGAGGATTGAGCAATTAGGATTGAGTGGGCACTCTACAACTGCGTTTTTTCGAATAGCGGTTTTCCCTCAATCCTCAATCCTCAATCCTCAATCCTCAATCCTCAATCCTCAATCCTAGGGTATTGCTACCTGCTTGATCAGGCGGTCCGCGACGTCGGCGCCGTTCGCCTTGGTGATTTCCCCGGAGGGAACCAGGCGGTGTCCGACCACCGCGGGCAGAACGGTCTGCACGTCTTCCGGCATCACGTGGCCGCGGCCGGCCATCAGCGCCCAGGCGCGCGCGGCATGCAACAGCGCGAGCGCGGCGCGGGGTGAAAGCCCGTTAACGTAGTCCACCGCCCGGCGCGTGTGGGTGGCCAGGGCCTGGACGTAATCGAGCAGTGCGGCCGACGCGTGGATCTGCTGCGCGTCGTGCTGGAGCCTGGCCAGTTCCTGGGCGGTCATGCTCGGCTTGAGCCCCGCCAGGAGATCGCGCCGGTCCTCCCCCTGCAACAGCGCCCGCTCCGCCTGGCCGTCGGGATAGCCCAGGTGGATGCGCATCAGGAAGCGGTCGAGCTGCGACTCCGGCAGCGGAAACGTGCCGACCTGGTACGAGGGATTCTGCGTCGCGATCACGAAGAACGGCTCGGGCAGATGCCGGGTCTCGCCTTCGGTCGTCACCTGGTGTTCTTCCATCGCTTCGAGGAGCGCGCTTTGCGCTTTCGGGGTCGCCCGGTTGATCTCGTCGGCCAGCACCACCTGGCTGAATATCGGCCCGGCGTGGAACTGGAAGCCGCTGGTATCCCGGTTGTAGATGGAGACGCCGATGATGTCGGCGGGCAGCAGATCGCTGGTGAACTGGATGCGCTGGAACGCCAGCCCGAGCGAGGTTGCCAGCGCATGCGCGAGCGTGGTCTTGCCCACGCCCGGTATGTCCTCGATCAGCAGGTGGCCGCGCGCGATCAGGCAGGCGATGGCGAGCCGGATCTGCTGATCCTTGCCGAGGATGATGCCGCCGACCTGGGCGACGACTTTTTCGATCTGCAGAGTGGTCATGGCGCCTTTATCTAAGCCATTCAATTCATTGAGTTTGCCACATTACGGCGACTACTGGCCAATCATCGGAAAAGCGTGATTCGTGAATCGTGATTCGATACTGTACTTCCTTTCCCTCCCGGTCTTAGGATGGGGTTGAGGGGCCGACTCACGACTCACCCATCACGACTCACGCACTTCACAGGTTGATTTCGACCCGCATCTGGCGCGGGTCGTCCTCGTCGAACCGCGCGCGGAAGCCGCGCCCGGTCGTGAGCTGCAGCAGGGGGTGATTACTGGCGAGCACGTCTCCGTACATGACGCGGATACCCGCCGCCCGCGCCGCCGCCATCAGCGACTGCATCAATTGCGCGCCGAGCCCCCTGCGCTGCCAGGCGTCGGCGATGACGATGGCGAATTCGCAGCCCTGGCGTTCCTCGTCCGTAACGTAGCGCGCGACCCCGACCTTGAGCGTCAGCCGTTGGACCAGGTGGGCAGGGTAGGGTTGCATGACAAAGCGGAAGATACGACGGACATGGTCACCAGGGGGGAAGCGTCGGCTGCCTTTTGCAGCATTCGGCCGCCCGGACATCATGCCGAACGCGCCCGCGCCATGGGCTTCTGCCTGTTCAACAACGCAGCCGTTGCCGCAGCGTCGCAGCCCATCTCAAGGCCATGGGCGGACTCTGATCCGTCCGCATTGCTTCCGGGCGCTCAAACGCGCTTGTTTGCCGCTGGAATTCATGCGGCGGGGGTTCTTTTCACCGGTAGGTCCCGGTTTCTTTGCGCTTATTCGGCAACCGGTGTAGCTTAAACAGCGGCCAGCCGGTGGCAGGGGGAGAGATGGCGAAACCATCTCCAAAAACAAGAGCGAAGCGAGCGGGACCAGGGGAACGCGGCCATCGCCGGCGCGCGCGCGCGCCGGTGCAGCCAGTCGCCGGGCGCGACCGTGCCGAACGGGCGCTGCGTGAAAGCGAGGAGCGCTTCCGGGCGACGTTCGAGCAAGCGGCCTTCGGCGTGGCGCATACGACGACCGAAGGCGCGTTTCTGCAGGTCAACAACAGGCTGTGCCAGATACTCGGTTACACCGCCGGGGAGCTGCTCGCGATGACGACGCGCGAGCTGACCCATCCCGACGACCGCGACAAGCAGAATGCGCTGCGCAAGGAACTGCTTGCCGGGCGCCGCTTGTCCTTCGCGGCGGAGAAGCGCTACGTGCGCAAGGACGGCTCGGACATCTGGGTCAATCGCACCGTGACGCTCGCCCGCCGCTCGTCGACCGGCGCGCGCTACCTGATCCAGGTCATCGAGGATATTTCCGAGCGCAAGCGCACCGAGGCGCGGCTCGAGCGGTTGACGCGGGCCCGGCGCGTGATGGCGGAATGCAACCACGTGCTGATCCACGCCGGCGACGAACGCCGCATGCTGGAGAGCATGTGTCGCATCGTGGTCGAGTCGGGCGGCTACCGGCTGGCGTGGATCGGCTATCCCACGGGCGACGACAAGCGCGCGGTCCAGGCCGTGGCGCACGCCGGTTTCGGCGGCGAGGCGCCGATGGGCGCCCCGATCGCGTGGAGCGCCGACGGCCGCTACCAGGGATTCATGTCGGAAGTGATCGCGACGGGCAGGCCGCACGTCGCGCGCGACATCCTGAACGACCCGAGACTCGCGCGGCGCCGCGACCGGGCCGTGCAGCTCGGCTTCCAGTCCTCGATCGCGCTGCCGCTGAATGACCCGACCGAGGTCCTCGGCGCGATCGCCATCTACGCGCGCGAAGCCGACGCCTTCGACGACGAGGAGATCGCCCTGCTGACCGAGCTGGTCAGCGATATTGCCTACGGCATCGTCAACCTGCGCACCCGCATCGCGCGCGAGCAGGCGGAAGAGCGGTCCCGGGAGACCGAGCGGCGTTTCCGCGAGACGTTCGAGCAGGCGGCGGTCGGCCTCACCCGCGTCGATCTCAACGGCGTGCTGGTCGACTTCAATCAGAAGTTCTGCAACATGCTGGGCTATCCGCGCGAAGAGCTGCTCGGCAAGACCATCAAGGACATCACGCACCCGGACGACTACGGGCAGGGCTCCCGGTACCGCGCGCAACTGGTGGACGGCGCGGCGAAGTCGCGCGCGGGAGAGAAGCGCTTCCTGCGCAAGGACGGCACCGTCCTGTGGGCGCGGCGCACCATGTCCACCGCCTGCGATGCGGCCGGCAAGCCGCAGTACGTGATCAGCGTGGTCGAGGACATCACCGAGCGCAAGCTGGCCGAGGAGCGCTACCGGGCGACCTTCGACGATGCGCCGGTCGGCATCATGCACACCCGCATCGAGGACGACCGGATACTGCACGTCAATCCCCGGCTCTGCGAGATGCTGAGCTACTCGCACGACGAGCTGCTCGGCATGGCCACCGACGACCTGCTCCCCGTCGAGCTGCGCGGCACGGACCGCGGCAATTACCGCGAAAAAATGCTGAGCGGAGAGATAAAAACGTTTTCCTCGGAGCGCATGTTTGTGCGCGGGGACGGCTCAAGCGTGTGGGTCAATCGCACGGTTTCGCTCGTGCGCGATGCGTCGGGTAAGCCGGAATATTTCATACGCATAATCGAGGATATCACCGAGCGCGTGCTGGCGAGCCGGCGCATTGCGATGGAGCACGCGGTAACCAAGGTGCTGGCGGAGGCGGCGTCGGTGGACGAGGCGATGCCGAAGCTGATAACGACCATGTGCGAGGCAATGGGGTGGGCGTACGGTTCGCACTGGAACTGGAGCGAGCCCGAGCAAACCCTCGTGCGCGACGAGTTCTGGAGCGATTTCGTGATGGATCTGGACGGCGATGACCTGGTGCCGTGGACCCGGCTCAGGTACCGGAATCCCGGAGGGGCCGTGAGCCGTGCCTGGTTCGAGAAGCAGCCGACCTGGATCGAGGATATGCGGCGCAACGACACCTTCAACCGTCGTTATAGCGCGCTCAAGCTCGGCTTGCACAGCGCTTTTGTGTTTCCTGTCACAGGGGGCGGCGAGACGATCGGCATCATGGAGTTTTTCGGGCGCGAGGCGCGTCGGCCCGACGAGATGCTGCTGCAGATCGCGGGCTCGATCGGCAGGCAGATCGGCCAGTTCATACAGAGGAAGGAGACGGAGCAGGCTCTGGCGAAGAGCGAGGAGCGCTATCGCGACGTGTTCGAGGCGAGCCCGTTGCCGATGTGGGTGTGGGATGACGAGACGCTTAGGATCGTGGCGGTGAACCAGGCCGCGATCGACCACTACGGCTACAGCCGCGACGAGTTCCTGCGGATCACTGTCCGCGACATCTGGGAGCCGTCGGAGCACGCGCGCTACGAGAGGAACATCCGCGACCGCGAGCAGCAGCAATACCTGCATCTCGAGCGCCGGCACCGCACCCGGGACGGGCGCGTCATCGATGCCGAAGTCACGGCGCGCCGATTGATCGTGGACGGGCGCCCGGTCTGGCTGACCCTGGTGAACGACGTTTCCGAGCGCAAGCGCGCCGAAGCCGCGTTGCGCGAGAGTGAAGAGCAGTTCCGCCAGCTCTCCGGCAACATCCCCCAGGTATTCTGGATAACCGACACTTCTCACCGGCAGACGCTATACCTCAGCCCGGCGGCGGAAGCCATGCTGGGACGGCCGCTCCAGGATATTCTCACCGACCGCCGCGCGTTGGTCCGGGCGGTACACAAGGAGGACCGGGCGCGCGTCTACGCCGCGCGCAAGGCCGCAGTGGAAAAAGGCTACGACGAGACCTACCGCATCCTGCGTGCGGACGGTTCCACCCGCTGGGTGCACGACCGCGCGTTCCCGGTCCACGACCCGTCCGGCAGGGTCTACCGCATCGCCGGCATCGCGGAGGACGTGACCGAGCGCAGGATGGCGGAGGAGCACCTGCTGCACCTGGCGCACTACGACGTCCTCACCAGCCTGCCCAACCGCGTGCTGTTCTACGACCGGCTGCGGCAGGCGATCGCCCAGGCGCGGCGCAGTCAATGGATCACCGGCGTCATGTTCATGGACGTCGACCGCTTCAAGAACATCAACGACACGCTCGGCCACGCGGTCGGCGACCGGCTGCTGCAGCAGGTATCCGAGCGGCTCATCGGAGCCGTGCGCTCGGGCGACACCGTCGGGCGCCTCGGCGGAGACGAGTTCGCGATCGTGCTGTCGAACCTCGGCGGCGCGCAGAACGCGAAACGGGTCGCGCAGAAGATCATGGCGGCCTTCAACGAGCCGTTCCGGCTCGAAGGCGCCGAGATCTACGTCACGACCAGCATCGGCATCACGCTCTACCCCGAAGACAGCACCGAGCAGGACACGCTGATCAAGAACGCGGATGCGGCGATGTACCGCGCCAAGGAAGCGGGGCGCAACGGCTACCAGTTCTACACGCGGGAGATGAGCGAGCGCGGCGCCGCGCTGCTCAACCTGGAAGGGGGGCTGCGCCGCGCGCTCGAGCGCGACGAGTTCCTGCTCTACTATCAGCCCAAGGCGGGCGTCACGACGGGCGAGATAACGGGATTCGAGGCGCTGCTGCGCTGGCGCCACCCGGAGCGCGGGCTGGTGATGCCGGATGAATTCATCCCGGTGCTGGAGGAAACCGGCCTCATCGTGCCGGTGGGGGAATGGGTCCTGAATGCCGTGTGCGCGCAGTTGAGCGAGTGGTGGGGCGCCGGCCTGGATCCGGTGCCGGTCGCGATCAACCTTTCGGCGCGCCAGTTTCTCGCGCGCGATCTCGGCTCGACCATCAAGCGCATACTCGACGCGCACCGGATCGATCCCGCCTTGATCGAGCTCGAGATCACGGAGAGCTCGCTGATGGTCAACCCCGAGGAGGCCACGCGCATCCTCGAATACCTGAAATCGCTGGGCGTGAGGCTCTCGATCGACGACTTCGGCACCGGCTACTCGAGCCTGGGTTACCTCAAGCGTTTCCCGCTCGACTCGCTGAAGGTCGACCGTTCGTTCGTGCGCGACGTCACGACCGATGCCGACGACGCCACCATCACCCGCGCCGTGATCACGATGGCGCACAGCCTGGGCCTGAAGGTGATCGCCGAGGGCGTGGAAACGGAATCCCAGCTTGCCTTCCTCGTGGAAAACGGCTGCGACCAGTTCCAGGGCTATTACCTCGCGCGGCCGCAGCCCGCGGCAGACTGCACGCGCTCGCTCGTCGAGCGGTGCAGCACCGCCGAGGCCACCGCGGGCCCGAAGCTCAAGAAAGCCTGACGCCCGGAAGGTTCTAGTCGATGAGGATGGCCGCGACGACCTTGCGGCCTTCGGACGCGAGGATGTTGTAGGTCCGGCACGCCGCGCGGCTGTCCATCACTTCGACCCCGACGCCGATGACGGCGAGCGATCGCGCGAGGTCCGGGAGCGGGAAGCGCTGCGCCGCGCCGGTCCCGAAGATCACGATTTCCGGTTTCAGCTCGGCGATGAACCCGAAATCGGCCGCGGTAAGCGCCTCGAATCGGCCAACCGTCCATTCCCTGACCGCCTGCGGCGTCACCACCACGCATTTCTCGTGGCGCACGTTGTTGATGGATACATATCCGGCGCCGTATCCGGAGAACAACTGCAGGCCTTCGTCAGTCGTCAGATGTAATTTCATAACCTACTGATTTGCTTAACTTAACTCGCTCCGATAGAATAACACGCTTTGCGCCCATCAAGCGCCCAATGAAGTCCCCGGCCTCGACACGGATGCGCGGTGCCGGGGTTACGGCAGAAGCTGCGGGGCGCTTGATAAATTGACCAACCGACACGACGAGCTTCGATAAGTCCCAAAGCCATGGAAGAGTTTGCAAGAATAAAACGCCTGCCGCCGTACGTGTTTAACGTCACCGGCGAGTTGAAGCTCGCCGCTCGCCGGCGCGGCGAGGACATCATCGACTTCAGCATGGGCAATCCCGACCAGCCGACGCCGCGGCACATCGTGGAGAAGCTGGTCGAGTCGGTGCAGCGCCCCGACACCCACGGCTACTCGGTGTCGAAGGGCATCATCCGGCTGCGGCGCGCCATCTGCAATTGGTACAAGACCCGCTACAACGTCGAGTTCGACCCCGACTCCGAGGCGATCGTCACCATCGGGTCGAAAGAAGGCATCGCCCACCTCGCGCTCGCGACGCTCGATACCGGCGACACGGTCCTGGTGCCGAACCCGAGCTACCCGATTCACATCTACGGGCCGGTGATCTCCGGCGCCGACATTCGGCACGTGCCGATGTCGCCGGACATCGATTTCTTCGAGGAAGTCGAGCGCACCTTCAAGGACTCGTATCCCAAGCCGAAGATGCTGATCGTCAATTTTCCGAGCAACCCGACCACCCAGTGCGTGGACCTCGCTTTCTTCGAGCGGCTGGTTGCCCTGGCGCGCGAGCACCACGTCTACATCGTGCACGACCTGGCGTACGCGGACATCGTGTTCGACGGCTACAAGGCGCCATCCATCATGCAGGTGCCGGGCGCGCGGGACATCGCGGTCGAATTCTTCACCATGTCGAAGAGCTACAACATGGCGGGGTGGCGCGTCGGCTACATGGTCGGCAACCGCGAGCTGGTCACGGCGCTGGCGCGGATGAAGAGCTACCACGACTACGGCACCTTCACGCCGATCCAGGTGGCTTCCATCATCGCGCTGGAAGGGCCGCAAGACTGCGTGGAGACGGTGCGCAAGCTGTACCAGAGCCGCCGCGACGTCATGTGCGCCGGCTTGAAGGCGATCGGCTGGAACGTCGAGGTGCCGAAGGCGAGCATGTACATCTGGGCGCCAATTCCGGGGGCCTATCGTGCTATGGGGTCGCTGGAGTTTTCCAAGAAACTTTTGGCAGATGCGAAGATAGCGGTAGCACCCGGAATTGGTTTTGGGCACTACGGAGACGGGCATGTCCGTTTTGCCCTTATTGAAAATGAAGCCCGCTCCAGACAGGCTCTGAGAGGCATCAAGGAAATGTTTCGCAAAGACGGCTTGCTATGATCGAACGGCGGGCTTCATTCAAGGACATGTTCAAGAAGGACGGACTCCTGTGAAGGCACAAGGCACAAGGCACAAGGCACAAGGGTCCTCGCGCAAGGCGATCAACGTCGGGCTGCTCGGCATCGGCACCGTGGGCGGCGGCACGTTCGCGGTGCTCGCGCGCAACCAGGAAGAGATCGAGCGCCGCGCCGGCTGCGCCATCACCATGAAGATGGTCGCGGACAAGGACCTTGAGCGGGCGCGCCGCCTCGTGGGCAGGAAGGCCGTCGTCACCGCGGATGCGAACGAGGTCGTGAGCCATCCCGATATCGACATCGTGGTCGAGCTGATCGGCGGCACTGGGATCGCCAAGGATCTGATTTTAAAGGCGATAAAAAACGGCAAGCACGTCGTCACCGCCAACAAGTCGCTGCTCGCCCAGCACGGCAACGAGATTTTCGCGGCCGCGCAGAGGGAGGACGTGATGGTCGCGTTCGAGGCTGCGGTCGGCGGCGGCATACCGATCATCAAGTCACTGCGCGAGGGACTTACCGCCAACCGGATCGAATGGATCGCCGGCATCATCAACGGCACCAGCAATTTCATCCTGTCGGAGATGCGCGACAAGGGGTCGAGCTTCGCCGACGTGCTGAAGGAAGCGCAGCAGCGGGGCTACGCCGAGGCCGACCCCACCTTCGACATCGAGGGCGTGGACGCCGCGCACAAGCTCACCATCATGGCGGCGATCGGCTTCGGCATCCCGATGCAGTTCAAGGCGGCGTACACCGAGGGCATTTCGAAGCTCACGCAGGAGGACATCCGCTACGCGGAGGAACTGGGTTACCGAATCAAGCTCCTGGGGATTACCAAGCGCAAGGACAAGGGCATCGAGTTGCGGGTGCACCCGACCCTGATCCCGGAGCGGCGCCTCATCGCCAACGTCGAGGGCGTGATGAACGCGATCCTGGTGAAAGGCGATGCCGTCGGGCAAACCATGTACTACGGCGCGGGCGCGGGCTCGGAGCCGACCGCTTCGGCGGTGATAGCCGACCTGGTGGACGTCGCGCGCATGCTGACGTCCGACCCGGAACACCGGGTGCCGCACCTGGCGTTCCAGCCGGACCGGCTGTCCGACACCCCGATCCTGCCGATGAGCGAGGTCGAGACTTCGTATTACCTGCGCATGCGCGTGCTCGACAAGCCGGGCGTGCTCGCGGAGATCACCCGCATTTTCGCGGATCTCTCGATCTCGATCGACGCCATGGTGCAGAAGGAGCCGCGCGAGGGCGAGGACCAGGCGGACATCATCATGCTGACCCACTTGACGGTGGAGAAGCACGTGAACGCGGCGATCGCGAAGATCGAGAAGCTGCCGGTGGTGGTCGGCAAGGTTACCCGCATCCGGCTCGAGGAGCTTAACTAGTGACTCGTTGCTCGTTCCCCGTTTCTCGTCCAGGTTTAGCCACAAGTTGCAGGCCACCGATCGCCAGTAACGAGTAACGAGAAACGAGTCACTTCTTTCCCATGACGCACTATACCGGCCTCATAGACAAATACCGGGACCGGCTGCCGGTGGCGGCGGACGCGCGCGTGATCTCGCTCGCCGAGGGCGCGACGCCGCTGATCGAGCTGAAGAACCTGCCGGCGCTGGTGCGGAAGAAGGTGCGCATCCTCGCCAAGTTCGACGGCCTCAATCCCACCGGATCGTTCAAGGACCGCGGCATGACGATGGCGGTCACGCGCGCGGTGGAGGAGGGCGCAAGAGCGATCATCTGCGCTTCCACCGGGAATACTTCGGCCTCCGCCGCGGCCTACGCCGCGCGCGCGGGCATTGCGTGCTTCGTGTTGATCCCGGAGGGCAAAATCGCGCTCGGCAAGCTGTCGCAGGCGATGATGCACGGCTCCACCGTGCTGCAGATCCGCGGCAACTTCGACGACGGCATGCGGCTGGTGCAGGAAGTCGCGAAGACCACGCCGGTCAACATCGTGAATTCCATCAATCCCTACCGCATCCAGGGCCAGAAGACCGTCGCCTTCGAGGTCATCGAGGCGCTGGGCGACGCGCCGGACTACCACGCGCTGCCGGTCGGCAACGCCGGCAACATCACCGCGCACTGGATCGGCTATTCGGAATCGGCCGGCGTCGACACGCTTGCCCTGAAGCTGCCGGACGGGATGCGCCCCTATCGCAAGCAGAAGCTGGTGGAGCGCCGGCCGATCATGTTGGGATATCAAGCTGCTGGTGCAGCGCCTATCGTGCGCGGGCGGCCGGTCGAGAACCCGGAGACCATCGCCACCGCGATCCGCATCGGCAACCCGGTGTCGTGGCAGCAGGCGGTTTCAGCGAGCAAGGAGTCGGGCGGCTGGTTCGGGGAGTGCACCGACGAGGAGATCCTGCACGTGCAGAAGCTGCTCGCGCAGACCGAAGGCATCTTCTGCGAGCCGGCTTCCGCCATCGCGCTCGCCGGCCTGCTGAAAGACCTCGAACTGGGAAAAGTGGGCGAGGGCAGCACCATCGTCTGCACGCTCACCGGCCACGGCTTGAAAGACCCCGACGTCGCCATCGCGCAGAGCGCGAAGCCGGTGACGGTTGACGCTGAACTCCGGGCGATCGAGCAGGTAATAGGCCAACACCTGCCGAAAGGCTAGAACCTCTCACCGCGGAGGACGCAGAGGACGCGGGGAATCGAAATACGACCCACGACCCACGAATCACAATCCACGGTTTCCATGAGCCGCCGAGGCGCCGAGAGAAGCAACGACGGGAATAAGATCAAGATCAATCGAACCGCCGGGCACGCCAAGAGAAACAAGGCGGGAATCAGACAAAACGGGCGCTATCTGCGCCCGTCTTGATTTCAGGGAATCAGCGAGTTGGTGCAGCTGGCGTCGAAGTTTTGAGGTCCCAGGTTGCCGTTCAGGGTTCCCTGGCGCCCGTCCGCGTATGAGTTGATCGAGCAGCTGATTCCAAACCTTGCGTTATTGGCGCCCGTGCTGTTGGGCTGGTCTTGAGGATCGCCGCCGCTGTCGTTCCCGAGGTTAACACCGGAATTCTGGCTGACGGAAACTCCGTGCCCCGAATTGCTGTCGATGAAATTCGCGGCGATATCGGCCTGCGCAGCCCTGACGACCCCCACCCCGTCCCCGGTATTGTTCCTGATGACGTTCTCCACGATCCGGGCGCTGGAAGATCGCGCGACCAGAATTCCGCGATTGCTATTGAACTCGATCAAATTGGAGTTGGCAAAAGTCCCCGCAACGCCGGCTTGAAAGCCGATGCGCGCGGAGGAGTTCTCATTGACGCCTATGCCGGCGCCAGTGTTGCCGGAGACGGAGTTGCTCTCGATCTCGGCATGGGAGGTGTCGTTCACGAGAATGCCAAAATTCCCGTTGTTCCGAATGACATTGGGGCTCGCCTGTGTGGCGAAGTCACCGCGAAAGCCGATGTCGGCCACGGAATGCTCGCAAACGCAGATCCCGTTAGAGCCGCTCTGTTCTATCGTGTTGTCCACGATCCGGGCGAAGCTGTTATTGTGCACGCCCACCCCGTGGGTCGTTGCGTTGCTGATCCTGTTGTTATCGACGGTCCCCGTGGCGCCCCCAATCAACTGCACGCCGTGGCGACCGCCGATAATCGTGAAGCCCTTGATGACGATGCCCCTGCCCCGGATCAGCACCGTTGGGACGTTCGGGTTCCCGCTGCCGTTGATGACCGCCGACCCTTGGCCGTCGATGGTGAGGTTTCTCCGGCCCTCACCGATGACCACGTTTTCGTTACAGGCGCCGCTCACGATCAGCGTGTCGCCCGGATTCAATTCATCGAGAAAGTGCTGAAGCGTGTGTCCCGGCTGGCTCCCGCACGTGCGCTTCTTGGTCTCTGCGCTTGCGACGGACGGCAGCAGGCAGACGATAAGCGCCGACAGGCAAACTGACTTTAATGCATACTTGTCGGTGAATTTCATGATTCCCCTTTACAGAAATGAATTTTGATTTTGACCGCGTTCACGGCACCGCGCACGATATACGGAAAGTGTGACGATTTCAAGCGCAGTAAAGAGAAAACGGGACTGGCGCCCGACTCATTCGCACCGGTGCCGGGGCGGATGGATGTAATCGGGGACACACTGAGCTGGCTCCATTTATTCCGCAAGAGCTGGCCACGGCCGCCGCGAAATGAGGCAACTGACCCTGACCCGGGGAAATAGGGTCAGACTCGATTGATACTTTATTATCTAGAAAATGAACAAGGTCTTCCTGCTCGGGTTTCTGCTGTGCTTCCCGGCTGTTTCAGGATTCCCGGCCACCATGCCGCCGGTCCGGATGAAACTCGTGGATGCGCAGGATGGCAGCCCGATCGGTGGCGCTCATGTGCTGTTCCAGGGCAGCGCGCAGGAGGGCACGTTTACAGGCCATGGCGGCAGGCGTGCGAATCTCTTTGTCGTCGAGGCGGTGACGGACGATACCGGAGAAATTCGCCTGCCGAAGCAGGAGTTTTCGCCGCAGCCCTTCTTCCTGAACACGACTTACAACAATCCCTCGATGGTCGTGCTCAAGCCCGGGTATGTGCTGTTGATTTTGACCAACACTCTGCGGATTATTCCCAACCTGGACGAAGTGACGACGTGGCAGTACGACAATCAGACGGTCAAGATGAAACGGGCCACCACGGACAGCGACATACCTCACGCGGTTTATTTTTCGAAGCAATACGCGGAAATGACCGCGAGTGAAAAGAACATTTGCTACTGGAAGAGAATTCCACGCTTCTTGGTGGCGACGGACCGCCTGGCTGCCGACTGGGAACGGAAGCGGGCAACATTGACCGACGCGGCCCTTCGCAACAGAGTGGTGTTCGGACCGTTGCGGCAGATATTGATGAATGAGCGGTTCTTCGTCGAGAAAGGCTGCGGCTCGGCCAAGGCGTTCTTCGAGCCCTATCTGCGTTGAAATCGGTGATCAAGAATTGAACCGCCAAGGCGCCAAGAGTAAACAAAGAGGAGACTACAACCATGGCGAAGAAGCCTGCAGCGACGAGATCCATACGGGCGCGCAACATGACGTTCTGCACGCTGGCCGGGCGCGACGGCGGCACCCTGGGGGTCAGGACGGAGCGGGGCATCCTGGACGTGGCGAGGGCGTCCAGGCTGTTCCGGATCAAGGCGCCGGCCGATATTCACGCCGTGATCGAAGGGGCCGACTGCGCGCCGCTCAGGAAGCTGGCCGGGAAAGCGCTGAACGACAAGCGCGGCAAGAGCGTGCTGGTCCCGGAAGCGCGCGCCAGATTCGGCCCGGCCGTCCCGCGTCCCGGCAAGATCATCTGCGTCGGGCTCAACTATCGCCGGCACGCGCAGGAGACCGGCAACCCGATTCCGCCGGTGCCGATCCTGTTCAACAAGTACAACAACACGCTCGTGGGCCATCGCGGACGCATTCCGCTGCCGACGAAGGTGTCTTCGAAATTCGACTACGAAGTGGAACTGGTGGTGGTGATGGGCAGGAAGGCGCGCGACGCGCCCGAGGACAAGGCGCTGTCGTACGTCTTCGGCTACGCCAACGGCAACGATTTCTCGGCCCGCGACTTGATGCGGGCCACCAGCCAGCTCATGCTCGGCAAGACCTGCGACGGTTTTGCGCCGCTCGGCCCCTGGGTCGTGAGCGCGGACCAGGTTGCGGATCCGCAGAACCTGAAAATCGCCACCTACGTGAACGGCGAGCAGCGCCAGAATTCGAATACTTCCGACATGATCTACAGCTGCGCGCAGATCATCAGCTACTGTTCACGCCATATGACGCTGCTGCCCGGCGACATCATCTATACCGGGACGCCGCAGGGCGTGATCCTGGGCTATCCGCCCGAAAAGCAAGTGTGGCTCAAGGCGGGTGACAAGGTCGTGACCGAAGTCGAGCAGTGCGGCGTGCTGGAGGTGACGCTGGTCTGATCAAAAACAACTGGCCACAGAGAGCACAGAGAACACAGAGGAAAGCAAAGAGTCGAATAACGACTAACGAATCACGACTCACGCTTTCAAGAACTGCCAAGGCCTGTCCTGAGCGAGTCGAAGGGGCGCCAAGGCGCCAAGAAAAACAAGAGTAATATCGAACCACGGAGATAGGGAGAGAAACAAAGCCAGGAGGTCTTGATGAAATTCATCGAACACATTGCACGAGGCAAGCTGCCGTTTTGGGCGGTGTTTTGCAGCCTGGGTGTCCTCGGCCATTTCGGCATCGGGTTCCTGGTTTCCGGTGCAGCGCTTGCGCAGGACCGGCCGCCGCCGCCGGCGGACACGCGCGCGGCCCCGAACAAGCCCGGATGGTCGGTGGATGAGCGCTCGGGTTGCTGGGTATGGAGACAGTATCCCCAACCCGAAGAAACGGTCCATTGGTCGGGAAATTGCGGGGCCGGCGGTCGGGCGGCGGGGCGCGGCACGCTTGAATTGCGTTACGGCGGCAAGGTGACCCGCTACGAGGGTGATCTCCGGGACGGCAAGCGGCACGGCCGCAGGGTCCAATCCTATGCGAGCGGTAACCGCTACGAGGGCGACTGGCGGGACGACAAGCGCGACGGCCGCGGGGTCTTTGCGTGGGTGAGCGGCGCCCGCTATGAGGGCGCATTCCAGGACGACAAGCAGACCGGTCACGGGGTCCAATCGTATGCAAACGGCGCTCGCCGCGAGGGCGAGTTCAGGGACGGCAAGCTGCAGGGCCGTGGAGTCGAGACCTTGCGAAGCGGCGCTCGCTACGACGGGGAATGGCGGGACGGCAGGAAGCACGGCCGCGGCGTCCAGACCTACGCGAACGGCATGCGCTACGAGGGCGGCTGGCAGAATGGCCTTGCAGACGGTTTCGGCACGCTGGTCGAGAAAGGGCAAAAATATTCTGGCAACTGGACAGGCGGGTGCTTTAGCGGGGGCGGCCGTAGAATCGCGATGGGCCGGCCGATCAGTGAATGCCGCTGAAGCGACAAGTTCAGGGTAAGGGGCCGCGCTCGAATGCCCCGAGCCCGGCTTCGGTGTCGACGTTGCTGAAGGCGCCGGGCTGATCGTCGAACAGGACTTCGACCCCTTTCAATTGATGTCTTTCCTTGCCCGCATCGGGTGGCCGGTTGCACTGGCTGCGGCGATCATGGCTGCGCCGGCGGCGGCCCAGACCGCCGTCGACACGCCTGAGGTCGCGAAGGCGAAGCACCTGTGGTCGAAGAGCCCGCACGGCAGGATGCTCGAGCGCATTCTGCCGCCCGCGATCGAGCCGCAAGGGCTGCCGGACCCGTCTTCCGAGGGCGCGCAGCTCACCGCCCGCTACTGCGTGCAATGCCACTACCTGCCGAATCCGCGGATGCACAGCGGCGTCAAATGGAAGCCCGTGGTCGAGCGCATGGTATGGCGCATGCAGGGCAAGGGCAACATCGGCGAGCTGATGAAGGAGATGATGGCCGGCATCCGCGCGCCGACAGACGACGAGATCGAGACGCTCATCGATTATCTGGAGAAGCACGCCCAGAAGGAGATTGCCCCGGAGCACCCGGCGCTGAAATCGACCGCGGGAAAAATGTTCTCCATCGCCTGTTCGCAATGCCACGCGCTGCCCGACCCGGACCAGCACACCGCGCGCGAATGGCCGGTGGTGGTCGAGCGCATGAAAGGGCACATACTGTGGGCCAACATCGTCGTCGGCAGCCCGGAGTTGCGCACCATCCCGGAACTCGACACCGGCCGGATCGTGACGCTGCTGCAGCGCTACGCGCGGCGGGAAACCGGAAAGTGACGCCGCGGGTCCATGCCTGACTTCTGGCCAAGCTGCGGCTACCGCCTCCTGCGCAAGGGCGCGGACGGGCGCCTGCACGTCACCGACGATTACCTGCGCCTGTACTACCTGCGGCCGGAGCTTGCCCCGCTGGCCGAAGCGCAGGCCGCCGAACGCGCGCTGCACGCATCGCTGATGGATGCGCCGCGCCGCGAAGTTACGGGGGCCGAGATCGAGGCGATCACGGATGCCGACGCGCGTGAGAATTACCGCGTCATGCTGCACTTTCGCGCCCGGCTTCTCGATGCGCCGACGCTCGAGGCGTTCTACGCGAGCCTGTTCCAGGGCGACATTGCGGTGCCGCCGGACTTCATCCATCACACGGTGCAGGTGATCCTGCGCGGCGTGCTCGACGGAACAACCGACGGTCTCGAGGCCCGCGCCGCGGAGCTCTTTTTCCGCCAGCAGCGGGTCAGGATCCAGGACGGCGCCATCATGGCGGCCGACGACGAGACGGTGCAGGTCCATGCCGAGACCGGCGGCCTTGGCAACGTGGGCAGGCTGCTGCGGGAGGGCCGGATGTCAACGCCGACAGCCGAACTCGACGTTCTCGAAACCGAGAGCGCGGGGCGCTACTTCGAGCGCGACGAGCGCTACGACACCGTCCTCCAGCTGAACGCGGGGCGGCCGGGCTGCGCGGCGTTGTGCCGCGTGCTCGAGCGCTGGATGGCGCATTTCCATGGTGTCCGCACCACGGTGACGCCGGTGCGCGAGATTCCCGATGAAGACTGGATCTGGCACGTCGGCCTCGACGCGGAGGCGACCGCCGTGCTGAACGAAGTCTACAGCGGGGCCGAGGTCGAGGAGGAGCGCATGAGGCGCATCGTGGGCCTCTTCCGGGTGGACTTCCGCGATCCCATTGTCCTGCGCCCGGAGATTGCCGGCTCCCCGGTGTTCCTGGGGCTGGCCATCACGCCGGACAGCACGCTGCGCATGAAACCGCAGAACCTGCTCATGAATCTGCCGCTGGCGTCCCGCTCGTGAACGGCAACAGCGCGGATACGAAAGACACGGAGGGAAAAGCGGGTTGAACGCCAGCAGGAACTCGCGGCGAGCTGCCGGCGAGGGGCGCCGGTCAGCAGCGGACCTGCTGCTTGCAGAATTGCTGGAGTTCCCTGACCACTGCGCGGCCGGCGACCTGGCGCCGTATGCCGTTGCC
>Ga0326597_10005236_pt1 | contig 18028 bp, 12 predicted proteins | sample RVTome_12_FD_203789 | JGI IMG/M metagenome (GOLD analysis project Ga0326597, IMG submission 203789) | Soil microbial communities from uranium-contaminated site in the Upper Colorado River Basin, Wyoming, United States - RVT100D185 | ecosystem: Environmental > Terrestrial > Soil > Contaminated >... | reverse complement strand
ACCGCGAATCCGGGGAACTACCGGGCCAGTGCCGGTTCATTCACTGGCGCCGACTAACGCAGCCAGATCGAGGAAGGCGCCGCCGGACCCGCCACCCAGGCGGCAGCGGACGGCAGCGCGGCGATGACCGGGATGGTCCCGGCAGCCGTATCGGCCGAGAAAAGCAGGCGGTCCGGACCGGCGAACACGAGATTGCGGCTGTTCGACAAGGGCACGCCGGTCACGAAGCGGGCCTGACCCGAGAGCAGATCGAGCACCACCACGTAGTCGAATCCCGGTGGGATCGACACGCTCAGGGCGAGCCGCGTGCCGTCCGCGTTCAAGGCGAACTCACGCAGTCCGGCGCTGCCCGGGACGCTCGCCAGCATTTCCGGCTCGACCGAGCTGCCGGTGAAGCGGAAGAGCCGCATGGCCGAGGCCGTCTGCAGGCCGGCGATCCACTGCGGCCGCGACGGATCGCCGTTGCCGATCAGAAGCGGCGGCGCGCTCAGGTCGGTCGCAAGCCAGGTCGCACCGGACGGATCGAGGCTCCACAGCCGGAAACCCGCCGAGGCGTCGGTCTGGTCATCGACGATCAGCTCCAGCGATCCCAGGCGAAAACTCTCCATGACGTTCATGTCGCCCGGATTGCCCGGCAGGGTACCGCTCGAGTCGGTGGAGCCGGAGAGATTCACGAGTTCGGTCCGGCCGCTCTCGAGCAGGGCGAACTGGTAGAGGTCAGCGTCCCGTCCCGATTCCTGCAGGCCGGCGAAGAAGTGGAAGATACCGATCGGACTGTCGATTCCCGGCTCGTCATCGAAGAGCCTCGGCGCGGCCGGATTCCCGATCCCGTCTCCCAGAAAGCCCCACTCGGCGCCCGCGAGTCCTTCTACCCCCGAGAACTCGGTCAACGCCGGATCGAACTGAGCGTCGCCGGTGATCTGGATCGGGCCGCCCGTTCCGGGTGCGGTGGCCTGGACGAACAGCTCGTCCACGCCGCCGACGTCCTGCAGGTACATCACGAACCGGCCTTCATGACTGAGCGCGAAGTACGGGCCGGCTTCATCATCCGGAAGATAACCCGGTTCCTCGATCTCAGCAGGCGCGGCGGTGATCCGGCGGAGCGTTCCCAGCGCATCGAGAACGAAGATGTCCAGGAACTCCTCGTCGGCGCCGGCCAATACCGCCAGGGTCGATCCGTCGCCCGATACGGCCAACTCCTCGATCAGCTCCGTTTCGTCGCCGGCGCCCGGGATCGGCACGGACTCGAAACCCGTGCTGCCGTCTTGCGGCGCCCGAATCAGCTCATCCTCGGCCACTGCGTAAAGCCAGCCGCCGAAGAACGTCAGCGAACTCGCCTCGACATCCTGCGCGGCGGATCCGCTGAGTTCGATTCCGTCGGACGGCGCGTCGCCCGAGAGGTCGAACAGCCAGCAATCGCCTTCCGCTTCCGGACTCTGACCGGAGCCCCTTTCGATGACCGCCAGGGTGCTTCCGTCGGGCGCCACGCCGACGACGTCTCCGAACGGGTCGACGCCCTGCGCAGCGGCCCACTCCACCAGCGTGTGCGCCTCGCCGTCCGGGCCGATCAGCAGGAAGCCGAAGATCGTGTCGGCCGAGCGGCTGTAGTGGAGCAGATGCCGGACCGCTCCAGGAAGCCGCAACGCCGGCAGGTTCAAGCCCAGCAGGACGGCCGCGGCGCGACCGGGATCGTGCCGGCCGGAACGGGTCGAGCCGGCGGCCTGGATCGGAAAGAAGCGGGCTCCCGTAAGCAGCACCTCGGGATCGGATGCGCTCGGCTGGAGCGTCTCGCGCTGCAGGGTCCAGTCCTCCGGCTCGGGCGGCCCCGAACCATGGGCTCGCAACGCCGATTGGGGCGCGGCCTGCGCGGAGGCCAGGGCGAGCGCGCCGGCTCCCAGCAGGGCGATGATTCGGTGTCCGGATGCAGTCCAGTTCATGTCCGCCTCTCGATCAACAGGTGTCTCACCCGTGGTGTTTCGTTCTCGCGCGCGGGAGCAGGCCGCAGACACCTGTCTGCCCGCGAGACAGCGGTGTCTGGATTCAGGAGGGACCCTGCTTCGATGCGGCCGGAAACTCCTCCGCCAGTCGGTACTTCTTCAACTTCACGTAGAAGGCCGCCCGGGAGATCCCGAGCTTGCGGGCCGCGGCCTCGCGGTTGCCTCCCGTCCGTTTGAGCGCCAGCGCGAGGGCGTCTCGCTCGATCTCGGCCATCGGTTTGACCTCGATCACCGATCCGCCGTGACCCTCGCTCCGGCCCAACGGCGACAGTTCCAGAGCCTCCGGGCTCAGCAGCTTGCCGTCGGCCATGTGAAAGAGACGGATGATCTCGGTCTTGAGTTCCCGCACATTCCCGGGCCAGCCGTGACGCATGAGCGCCTTGAGCAGGCCGTCCGACAATGCTCTGGACCGATCATGCCGTTCATTCAGCCGCTCCAGGAAGTGTCCCGCCAACGCCGGGATATCCTCGAGTCGGTCCCTGAGCGGCGGCAAACGCAGCACGGCACCGCGGATACGGTAATAGAGATCCTCACGAAACGCGCCGCTCTGGACCATTTGCTCCAGATCTCGATGAGTGGCGCAGATCAGCCGCACGTCGACCGGCTTGGTGGCCAGCGACCCGACCGGTCGCACGGCTTTTTCCTGCAGCACGCGCAGCAGCTTGGCCTGCACCGAGCGCGGCATGTCGCCGATCTCATCCAGGAACAGCGTGCCGCCGGTGGCCTGGGTGAACAGGCCGTCGTGGTCGCGATCCGCCCCGGTGAAGGCGCCCTTGGTGTGCCCGAAGAACTCGCTCTCGAGCAGCGTCTCCGGCACTGCCGAGCAGTTCTCTGCCACGAACGGCGAACCGGACCGGCGGCTGTGATCATGGATCCAACGGGCGAAGACGTCCTTGCCCGTGCCGCTCTCGCCCAGCAGCAGGACCGCCATGTCGGTGGCCGCGAAGCGCTCCGCCAGGCGGCGGGCGGACTGGATCGGGTCGCTTTCACCGATCAGCACGATGTCGGTCGACCCGTGTCGGGTCTCGCGGAGCAGACGCTGCGCTTCGTTCAGTTGCCGCTCGGTCGAGAGGATCCGCTGCTCCAGTTGTCGGTTGAGCCGCTCGATCTCGCGGCGGCGTTCGAGGTTGCCCATGGCGATCGCGGCTTGTCCGGCCAGCGCCTCGAGCAGGTCCAGGTTGCGGGTCGTGAACGCCCCCTCCCGGATCGGATTGTCCACGTACACCGCGCCCTCGGTCCCCATCTCGGAACGGAATGGAACGCAGATCACCGAGCGCAGGTCGAGCTGTTCGATGGAGCGGCGGTTTTGCAGGCGCCGATCGGCCCGCGCGTTGGCGGTGATCAGCGGCCGCCGTTCCCGAATCGTGTCGAGCACGATGCTGCGGCTGACTTCCTCACTGGTGGCGTCGACTTCTCCCGAGCGGGCATCGAACACGACCCGGCCGTTCAGGAGCAGCAGCAGGAAGCCCCGGCGCCCGCCGGTCAGGAAGACGGCCTGTTCGAGCAAGCGCTCCATCAGTCGGTCGAGTTCCTGCTCTCGTGCCAGGCTGCGATTGATGGCCACGAAAGTACGGAAGACCTCGTCGGGGATGCCGTCGGTCGTGACTTGTCCGCCGCCCCCGGGCACCCCCGAAGGCTCGTCGGTCAGAGAGTCCTGCATGGCGAGCACGGTCGCAAGCGGAGTGCCAAGCAGCGCACGCGCTTTGACTTCCAGGGTCTCATCGCGGTCCTCCCCCGGCAACCGGACCGAAGCCAGGGTGGCCTTCAAGTCCCGCACGGCCGCCTGCGCGCGGGCCGGCTCGCTGAAGGAAAGCGCGCGGGCGGCCCGGGCGCAGGCCTCGGCCCGGCAGAGCGCGAGGCCCTGGCGCCTTGCCAGGTCGGCGGCGCGCAGGAACAGCGCGCCGGCTTCCGATCCGGCGCTACCCTCCTCCGCCACGCGGCCCTCGACCAACAGCACCGCGGCTTGCAGTCGCGGCGGCACGGCGCCCTCCAGGCGGGCAAGGCGCTCGCGAGCGGACGAAAGCTCGCCCCGGGTCGATTCGAGCTCGGCCGCCAGGATCTGCGCCCGCGCCGAACCGGCCTGATCCTGGATCGAAGCCAGCCCATCTGCAGCCGAAGCCAGCAGCCGCAGCGCCGCTTCCGCCCCTCCGAAGCGGGCGAGGTAGGCTCCCCGGGCGAGCTCGGCGTAGGCCCGCGCCCGCGGGTTCGGCACGTCCCCTTGAAGTTCCTCGAGCGCAAGCTCGGCCTCGCGCTGCCGCCCGGCGGTGACGAACAGGTCGGCCAGCCGGCAGCGGGAAAGCTCGGCCTCGATCGTCGCACCCACGAGCGTGAACTCGGCAATCGCCGCGCGCAAGCCCTGCTCGGCGCTCGCCAGGTCGCCCTGCAGAAACTCCACGCTGGCCAGGTTCGACAGCGCGACGGCATGACCCTGACGGTCCCAGAGACCGAGCCGCAAGCGCGCCGACTCGCGCAGCAGATCCGCGGCGCGATCGAGTTCGCCAAGATCCCGCCGGAGCATCCCCAGATTGCTCAAGATGGCCGCTTCCTCGAAGGGATGAAAGACGACGCGTCGAATCTCGCGCGCTTCCTCGAGCGCGGCGGCGGCCGCTTCGAAATCCCCCTCCCCCATCTGCAGAGTGGCCCGATTTGCAAGCGCCACGGCCAGCGCGGACGGGTCACCCGCTTTGCGCGCCGCCGAGAGGCCGAGGTCGAACGCGGCGCGGGCCTGCTTCGGCCGTCCGGCTCGCAAGGCGAAGGTTCCGATCAGCGAGTGCATCCAGACCGGCACGCCCCGTTCTTCCCGCGTGAAACGCCGCCTTGCGGATTGCAGCGAACGCAACGCGCCTTCCGGCGAACCCTGGAAGAACCTGGCGTAGGCCAGGCCGCGTTCGATCGACTGGGCCGACTGCGAGCCGGCATGACTTTGTCGCGCTTCACTCCGGGCCTTGCGGAAGATCTGTTCCGCACGGCGGTACTCGCCGGCCACCAGCGCCGCGGTGGCCGCCCCCTTCAACGCGCGCAACCGCTCCTCGATGTCTCCGGGCCGGGCCGCCAGCAGTTCGGCAAACGCTTGCCGGGCGCGCTCCGGATGACCGGACTGCAGCAGGTGCTCGGCCAGGATCAGCAGCGCGGTAAGACCTTCATCACTGTCGGGCTCGCACTGTTCCCGGATCTCCTCGAGCAGCGCCAGCGCGTCGCCGGCTTCCCATTCGGCGAGCGAAGCCCGGTGCACCCCGAGTTCCAGGACGGCCGCGGTCTTCCGGCCGGCGAGCGAGAGCACCAGCGCCCGCCGGGGCGCCGATTCCAGCGGTTCGTCCAACAGCCGCCTCGCCAGCGCACTGGTCCGCTCCGCGCCCAGGACCGATCGGGCCGCCCGGCCGGCGGCGCGCGTGCGCAAACGCACCCCCCGAACGCCGCCGGGCAACAGCCAGCGATCGCGCAACAACCTCCGGCAGGCGGCGGCCTGCTCGTCCGGCAGGCGCCGTTCCCATCCGATCGCGGCCGGGCTGCCTTCGAGCAGATCGGCGATGGCCAGCACCGAAAGCTCCGCCTCGTCCAGGGCGCCGAGCCGCTCGACGAGCCCGGGCACGGCCGGCAGACGCGACGGATCGACCCGCGACAGATCGAAGCGACTGCCGGTCCAGGTCAGTTCGCCGCGCCGCAGCAGTTCACGCAGAATCCACTCGATCGGGTCCGCGTGCCCGCCGGAACCGCCGAGCAGCGCGCGGGCGAGGCGTTCCAGCCGGGGCCGGGACGCGGCGAGCTCCTGCCCGGTCCGGCCTTCGAGCTGCTGCAGGTGCTGGCGCAGACGGTCCCCGGTCAAGCCGTCCAGCCGCACGGGCTCGCCGCAACTTGCGCGCAGCAGTTCGAAGATCGGGGCGGCCAACGCGGGTGTGCTCACCACCAGCAGGCGCGCGGTTCCCGGATCACGTGCCGAAAGCAATCGAGCGGCGGCGGCGGCCAGCCGGCCGAGTTCCTGTCGTTCCGCCCGCAGGTCGGCCAGCAGCAGCCCGCCCTGCTCCAGCGCCTGCCGGGCCAGGGCCAGCGTGCGTTCGGCGCGCTGCTGTTCGGGCGAGAGGGCGGCTTCGCCGGAACCGGCCGGCTGGCCGTGGACGCTCAGCTCGCGAAGCGCCTGCCGGGCGAGAGCCGCCACGAACCGAGCGGTGTCGAGCACCTCTTGCTGCTCGAGCGCATCGGGCGCCTCGAGCCACAGCACCGCGTCGCGCGTGGACCGGCGCACGAACGCCTCGAGCCGCGCGGCGGCCGGGCTCCCGGTGAAGGCCGGTCGCGGCTTCAGCAACACGGCGAACGCCGCGGGTTCGAGATCCGCTTCGCCCTCCAACTGTTGCAGCACGGCGGCGGCCGAGCGCGGGCGCTGGCCGGGCTCGGTGGCCAGCAGGCGGAGCAAGAGCTGGCCGAGATCCCCGCCGATGGCCGCCAGGTCGAGCGCGAGGGCTTCGGCGAACGGGACGCCGGGAAAGTGTTCATACAGCCGGGCGGGATCGAGCTCGACGGCTCGCGGTCCGGTTTCGAGCAGGGTCACGCCGAGGGAGAACAGATCCGTGCGCTCGTCGGCTTCTAGCCCGAGCAGGATCTCGGGAGCGACGAAAGGCGGCGTGCCCCGGGCGATGTGCGGCGCGCCCTCGGTCTGTTCCTCGGCAAAACCGAAGTCGCAGAGCTGGCCGCGCCAGCCGTCCGCCGCCCGCGAGAGCAGCACGTTCTGCGGCTTGATGTCGAGGTGCAGCAGGCCGAGCGCGTGCAGGTGCGCGAGACCGCGCAGCAGGTCCAGCAGGACGGCGCGACGTTCCTCCGGGGTGAGCAGCGGGCCCTGCTCCTTCAGCGTGGGACCTTCGACGAAGTCGCGCAGCAGCCAGTAGCCGGACTGCGTGTGGCCGAACTCCCGCACGCCGGTCAGGTTCGGATGGCGGATTCCGCGCAGCAAACGGTACTCGGCGGCGATACTGTTGCGCCGGTCCGGACCGGGTTCCGACACCAGCTTGAGAGTCAGCGCGCCGCTCCCCGACTGCTTGTCGGAGACGCAGTAGACCGCGGCGTCCGGGCTCTCATGGAGCACCCGGAGCACGTCGAACCGGTCAGAGAGGTTGCCGGGCAGTACCATCGGCCACCAGCAGTGGGAGTGGGCGTCCTGATTTACGCGGGAGGTCGATCCTATCAGAATCGGATCAGCGACACGGTGGCCGGCTCATCGCCGGGGAGGATGGTGACCACGCGAGCGGTGCCCGGCACCTCGCCCGGGAAACGTCCCGGCGCCTCAACCTCCACGCGATGGCGTCCGGGCGCCATCTCTCGGAACGAGTCGATGCGAATCGAGTCCAATCCATGCATGGGCAGGGACGGGTCCAGGAGCTTCGAGTCGATGCCGGGTGGGTCTCGCCGGATGTCCGGATTCGCCGGGACGGCATCCTCCTCACCCGAACGACTTGCGATCTCTAAAGCGATACTTCTCCAGCCACAGCTGCGGATGGATTCCCACGCCGGCAGCGGGCACCGTGATCATGTCGACATCCACTACGATCGTGGGCGAGGCTCCCGCCCAGATCACGCCGGCGGCGTTGTCGACGGTGATCCAGGTCAAGGACGCCGGAAACGTGCGCGATGAAACGAAAGATGAACCCTGGACGTTCCAGTACATGGCGGAATAAGGTCGGTGCCATGGGAGCGAGCAAGGCGTACCCGGAGCAGTGGTGCTCGATCGCGTTCGTGACAGCCTGCGTGTGCTGGACGGTGCTTTTCGGTTGCTCGAATGACGGCGCGCCGCCGAGCGAGGACCGGCAGCCGTGGCGCGGCCCGGCGTTCGGCGGCGAGGCATTGGCTCACGGTATGCAGCTTCGCGTCAAGGGGTATGATGGTCCCGAAGGCGTGAGTGGCCGCCGCCTGTGGCTGTTGCACGATGGGAAGTCCACGCTGGTGACGCGCTTTGCCGACCTGAAGCCGCATCTCCGGCCGGTCGAGAGCCTCGAGGACGCCCGAGGGGTCTTTGACCTGTGGTCCGAGATCCGCGGTCATCGTTTCGTCGTGCTGGCGGATGATCCCGCGCCCACGGCTCGGTTGCTCGAGTTGAGCGAGGGTCCATCCCGCTGGGGGCATTACTCGAGCGCCGACGCGGGGCGCTGGAAGCTGATTGCGCCCCAGGAACAGAATGGGGAGTACGTTCAGGAGCTTCCGGTGTTCGAAAGTCGCGAGCGCCTGTTTGGCCTGTTTGGCAGCGTACACCACGTGCGCATCCTGCGGATGAGGTTGCAGCCGGACGGGCGGCTCCATCGGCTCCAGGTGCAGGTCGACCGGACAGTGGAGTCGGGGGAGGAGGCGCTGCGGTACGCGCCGCTTGCGGGGGCTTGAGGCGCAAAGTTTCGGGTCGCGGCACGCGCTCCCACCGGCAAGGCGATCCGCAGGGCGGTGCTGCCCGGCTGAACGGAATCCGGGCAATGACCGAACTTTCCCGCCTCCAGGCCCGATCCGACCCGACTCCGGATCGCCCCCGGGATTATGATCAGGCCCACATGACAGCCGAGAAGAAACAGCGACAGCCCCCTGCGGACGCCCTGATCCACCGGGCCCGGGAGGGACACAAGGAGGCGATCGAGAGCCTCTGCGAGAGCGTCCGCCCGCGGCTGACCGCCTTCATTCGCCGGCGCATGGGGAGCCGGGCGGAGCGCTGGACCACCGCCGAGGACGTCGCCCAGGGTGTGTTGATCGAGATCGTCCGCCAGCTCCCGGAGCTGCCCGAGGACGCGAACGAGGACGAACTCTGGAAGCGCATTCATCGGACCGCGGGATTCCGGGTCAAGGACGCGCTGCGCAGGCACCAGCATGACATCGGTGAGTCGGCGCGACCCGCCGGAACGGAGCTTCCGGCCGGAAGGCGCTCATCGATCGGTCCCGTCACCCGCGCGGACGACCGTCGCTGGCTCGAGGCGCTGGTCGCGCACCTGCCGCCCAAGTATGCGGACGTGGTGCGCCTGTGCGCCCTGGAGGGCCGGACCAGTTCCGACGCGGCGCGACGGCTCGGCCTGCGGGATGACACCGTGCGCAAGCGTTACGAGCTGGCCCGCAAAGCGCTGAACCGCAAGCTCAGGGATCGATCGGATGGATGACTCCCCGCTCGATGCTTCGTCCGGGGCCGACCCCGTCGATCCCGAGCTGGAGGCCGCCCTGGACCCCTTCCTGGACTGGGCTCAGGCGAGACCCGAACCGAGGCTGAAGCCGGTGCTGCCGCCGCTCGACTCGAAGGAAGGCCTGGAGGCCGGCGAAATCCTCGGCGATTACGAACTCGTCCGCCGGCTGGGCCTGGGGGGGATGGGGATCGTGTTCGAGGCCCGGCAGCGCTCGGTGCTCGGCCGGAGCGTGGCGCTCAAGGTGCTGCGCGGCGCGTTTTCGACCCGCACGCTCTCGCGACGGTTCCTGCGCGAGATCGCCGCCGTCGCCGAACTCGACCACCCCGGCATCGTGCCGGTCGTCGATGCCTGCACCGAGGGAAGCGTGCCCTTCTACGTGATGAAATTCGTGGAGGGCGTGTCCGCCGCCCGTCTGATCCGGGAACTGCGGGAGCTGTCCCGGGACACGCAGAGCACGGCCTCCGTCCGGGCGATCGTGGAATCCTGCTCGCTTCTTTCGGCCTCGCGGGAGGACACCGGCTCCGGGTCGGGCGGTGACGCGAGCGCCCACTTCGAGGAGCCGTACCCGCGATTCGTCGCAAGGCTAGGCTTTCAATTGGCGCAGGCGCTGCAATACGCCCATGAGCACGGTTTCGTGCATCGCGATGTCAAGCCGGCCAACATCATGGTGACGCGCGAAGGCCGGCCGGTGCTGCTCGACTTCGGGCTGGCCAGTCACGCCCGGGACGAAACGCTGACCCAGCCGGGGGAGTTCCTCGGCACCGTGGCCTACGCCGCTCCCGAGCAAGTTCGCGGCGAGAGCGTGGACACGCGCGGCGACGTCTATTCCCTCGGTGCGACGCTGTACGAGCTGCTGACCCTCCGCAAGCCGTTCGACGCCGAGAACCGAAGCGCTCTGGCCCGCCAGATCGAGCACCAGGATCCGCCTCCGCTGAATCCCTCGGTGCCGGCCGACCTCTGCACCATCGTGCTCTGCGCGCTGTCCAAGTCGGCCTCGGCCCGCTATGCGACGCCCGGCGCGATGGCCCACGATCTGCGCGAGTTCCTCGCCGGCCGGCCGATTCGGGCGCGCCCGCCGGGAGCCGTCGCGCGGGCGGTGCGCTGGATTCGACGTCACCCGCGCCTCGTCACGGCGGCGGCCGCGATCCTGCTGACCTGGGTGGGGCTGCAGGTGTTCGCTCATCGCGAGGCGGCCGCCCGGGTCGAAAGCGGTCAGGAATTCGTCCGGCAGTACCGGCTCGAACGGCAGCGCTGGAACGAGCTGCTGCTCGAGTACACGCAACCGAGCGGATCGGACCCGCTGCCGTTTCTGGAGCGCCGCGAGCTGCACTCGAATCTCGAACGGACCAGGGAGCGGGCCGAGCGGCTGGCCCAGGCCGCCGACCGCGAGCTGCATCGAGCCTTCGATCACGTCGGCGGATTCCAGCCGGCCCGGGACGCGTTGGCTGGCCTCGGCGCCGAGCGGCTCCGACAGGCCCTGCGCCGGAACCTGGACATCCTGCGGCCGGAGCTGCTGGAGGAGCACGAAACCTCGCTGCGGGAATACGACGATCGAAACGCCCACGCGGCGTTGCTCGACCACCACGGTTTCGTTCGGCTGACCTGCCGCAAGGGACCGATCATGGTCGAGCTCCGGAGCGAGTTCCCGCCTGCGCGAACGGTCTACTCCGGTTCGACGCCCACCGGGCCGATCCGCGCCGTGGAAGGCAGCTACATCGCGCGTCTCTCGCGGGCGGGCGGTTCGGAGATCTTGCTGCCCCTGTGCATCCGGCGCGACGCCGTCTACGCGGAAGATCCTGACGCCAGGCCCGCGCGGGAGATCGAGATCGAGCTTCCCGGGCCGGATGAACTGGATGAACGACTGGAGGGCTTCGTGTTCGTCCATGGCGGCGACACGCTGCTCGAGGATCAGCCGCCCCGCTGGGCCTGGGTCGATTCCTTCCAGATTCTGCGGCATGAGGCCACCAATCAGCAATTCGTGGAGTGGCTGAACGAGTTCGAGCGGCTCCGGGACTCGCTTCCCGAAAGCACGGGCGGCCTGCTGGCCGAACCGGAGCTGCCCAGGCTCGGCGACGCGCTCTGCATCGAGCGGATCGGCCAGCGGCCAGGCGGGATCTATCGCCTGCGTTCGGAGATGGGCCTGGGCCCGGACCAGCCGGTGCGAGGGCTCACGCCCATGGGGGTGCACCGTTTCGCGGAGCTGTTCGACCTGATCCGCCCGCGGCCACGGACCGATCACAGGTTCACGCTCCCCTCCGTGGCCGAGCTGACCCGCGCCGCGCGCGGAGCGGACGGACGTCGATTCCCGTGGGGCTCGCAGTTCGATCCCGGACGGTGCGCGAACTACGAGTCGTGCGGATTCTTCGGCGCGGATGCGTCGCCGGTGGATGCCGGGGCGTTTCCGGGCGACCTGTCGCCGTTCGGGATCCTCGATCTGGCCGGCTCGGTGGGGGAATCGACCAGGGACCTGGTGGCTCCCGTGCCGAATCGATACGCGGTGTTCGGCGGTTCGTACCGCGACGTGAACCAGGAGGAGTTCACCACGACCTCGGTCACCACCGTCGCCAACACCAACAACCCGATGGTCGGCTTCCGGCTCGTGTATGGCCGCGTGCCGGACTGGCTGGTTCAGCCGGACGCGGAGCCGGCCTCGTTCGAGGACGATTTCGAACGTCCCGACGATCGTGTGGTCGGCAACGGCTGGCAACAGGTGGTCGGGACTCACCCTCTCGCGCTGCGCACGAATCCGACCGTCATTCGGAACTCGCGGCTCGAGTCAGGCCGGCTGATCTGCCAGGGCGGGTCCGGACACTTCTCGGAGGCATCCTCGGTCTGGCGGCGGATTCAGGTCTCCGAGGCGGCCTTTCGAGTCAGCGCGGTGATCCGCTGCGAGGTTGCACCGGGGCAGCCGTTCCCGGTGGCGGGTTACGAATTCGGCCTGTCGCTCGCGCGCGGCTTCCTGGCCCGTGAGAGCAGCTACCTCAGACTCCTGCTGCTTCTCGACGGCACGCCGTTGCTGCAGTTCAGCTCGCCGCTCTCGGGTACGACCACCGTCAAGGGCGCCGGCAGGCTGTCCATCGGACAACTCTGCATGTTCGAGATCGACGTTCGCGGTCGCCGGGCCGAGGGGCGCATCTGGCCCGTCGAGCAGCCCCGGCCCGTGCGCTCGGGTCTGTCGCTCACGTTGCCGGACACGTTCCAGCGGCCCCGCTACCTCGGGCTGAACGCGCCGCCCGGCGCCGGCGCGAAGGTGGAGGTCGACCGCGTCGAGGTCCGGTGCTCCCGTTGACCCGCGGTCGTTCGGCTCCGGGAATGCGAGGCGACGCGCCGGCCGCCGTCCGGTCGATCGCGACGTTTTCGTTCGCGGCGGCGAACTCACGGAGGTCGAATTCCTGTTGCCGGCCGAACCCTGAAGCTCCGGATCGGAAGCTCCGCTCCGTTCAGTTCAGCTTCTTCTTCGTCTTGAATTTGCAGTTTCGGACCACGCCCCGCAGCGAGCGCTGGAAAGTGCCGTGGACCTTTTCCGCCCTGAACATGTAGTTGCCGTCGAGTTTGCCGGGCGCATCGATCACCATCGTGGTCACGCCGTCGAAGCTCGGGTGGGCGTAAACCTCGAACGCGTTCAGCGTGTGCCGTTTGGCGCTCGACGAGAAGCCCGTGTCCTGGCCGAAGCCCGTGAAGTGTGCGCCGAGCAGCGTGTTGACGCCGGTCTCGAGCATCGCCCGTCCGGAGCCGGGAAAGTAGGACAGCGTCGCCTTCTCGGCGATCTTGCTCTTGAAGGTCGGGCTGACGTACCGGCCCGTGACCTTGACGCGGAAGCGTTGCGGCGAGCAGTCGATGCCGAGCGCCGAGCTGGCGGCGGTGAGGGCGATCGTGCTGTTGTAGTAGAGGCTGGGGCCGGCCCGGTCGAAGATCTCGACGGCGCCGTTGGTGAGGTCCGCGACCATCACCCGGCCGTCCGCGGTGAAGGCCAGGCCCCACGGGTCGGTCGCTTCGACCTCGGACTCGACGGCTCGCGTCTGGGGATGAATCACCTTGATCCTCAGTTCCTGCCGAGCGGCCACATAGAGGTAGCCATCCGGGCCGAAGGCCAGGCCGGCCGGGCCGAACATGGCGATGGTGCCGAGCGTCTGGCCCGCGGGATCGATCTCGACGACCCGAGCATTTCCGTGGCTCGACACGAAGAGGTGGCCGTTCGCGTCAAAGGTCAGCTCGACGGGATCGTTGAGCTCGACGCTCGAGATCGTCCGCAGCCAGTTGCCGCCGCCGTCGAAAACCTCGATCTCATCACCCACCGAGTCGGTGACGTAGACGTCGCCGCCGGGACCAATCTCGAGTCCGTTGAAAAAATCGCCTGGAATGGTGGTTGTCGAGAGCACGTTGTGGTCGGCATCGACGATGACGAGTTGGCCGCCGCCGGTCGCGACGTACATCTGTCCGTACAGGCCGAAGGCGACGTCCGAGGCCAAGGGGACCGCGTACGTGTCCACGATATTGCCGGACTCGTCGATCTCGAGAATTCCATCGCCGTAGGTGGCCACGAAACGGTGGTTCGAGTCGAACTCGGCGGCCGACACCGGGCCGGCGACGACGCCGGCCGCACCGAGGACGAGGGCGAGAGCGAGGAGGTTCGGTGAAGACATGCGGGGCACTCCCTGGGAAGATGGTTTCACCCTTGATCGGAGGTGCCGCGCCGATCCTTGAGCCCAACCTGAACAGTCGAGCCAAACCTCGAGCCCTTTCGCCGCTCCCCCTTCAGTTCCGCCGCTCCTTGCTGCTGATCTTCGCCGACACTTCATACCCGGTATGATTTGCCACTGAGTGACAGTTCGTACCCGGTTGCCACGTTGGCACGTCTGTGAGCCGGGATCCTGGCACCGTGGTGCGCCAGCCTCTCAGGCGCCTGAGCCCGTGACGGTCACACGGTCACCGCCAAGAGATTCCAGATGGCGTGGGCGAGCATTCCTGGCAGGAGGCTGCCGCTGCGGGCACGCAGGGTGCCGAGAATCAGGCCGCCGACGAATCGGTGGGGCAAAGCCAGGAAGAAGCCCGCGAGTCCATGACTGAGGGCGAAGAGCGCCGAAGTCACGAGGATGGTCATCGGCACCCCGGTGATACGTCTCGTGGCGTTCCAGAGAATGCCGCGGTCCATCCACTCCTCGACCAGGGGAGCGAGGATGACCGCTGAGAGGACGAAAGTCGGTGTCATCGCTTCAACCTCCGGACCGCCTTCCGGAGAAAGAGCCAGGGTGAGGACCGAAACGTAGGCCCAGCTCACGCCGAAGCCGAGGACTCCGGCCAGAATCGCGAACGGGAGTTGGGCGGCGTGGAACGTGAGGGGGGTCGACTGCTTGAATGCGCCCTTGCCGAGCAGCGCGAGGGCCAGGAAGCTGGTCGCCCCGAACAGGATGTAGCAGGTGATCTCATTCGCAGCTTCCGATGTCTCGCCGAAGATCGACCAGGCGACGACCAGCGAGAGCAGCACGCCGGAGAAGAGCACGCCGATCGCACTGGCAGCGCGCCGGCGCAGCATGACCTGCTCCCCCACTCGTTTCACGATCCTGCGCCGCTCCGAACGTGAAGGCTTCCCGCACTTGCCACAGAATCGCGCAGCGGCCGCCAGGACCGCGCCGCAGCCGGCACAGACCTGCCTGCCTGCTCGTCCTCTCGCCGGTTCGGGATGGTTTCTCACGCTCGCCCAGCAGCCCGTCGAAGACATGGGTGCACCACAGTCGGGCTGCTAATCATACTTGACCGACATGATCAGCCACTCACCGTCCTCAAGGCTCCAGACGCATTGCAGAAAGCCGTCGTTCAGGGAGGAGTCCACCCGCCTGCGGGTATCCGTGGACATGCTGACGAGCGAGCGGTCGATCACAGGCAGTCCCTTCCGGCCCAGCCGGGTGTTTCTCCTGCTCAGATAGGAGTCAATCTTTGAGCGGAGTTCCTCTCCGAAGAACTCGGTCAGGCGGTCGGTAGCGCCATCATTCCAGGCGGACTCGAACCGCTGCAGCGCGTCCTCGAAAACAGGCGGGCGGGTCGCGAGATGCACCCCTCCCCACACCGCCAGGACCACCACCAGAGCACCGGCGCTGACCAGCAGGAATCGGCGCCGCTCGCGCTGGCTTGTTGCTGCTCGACGTCGTCGACTCGGGCTCTGGGCCGATTGCGTCCCTCCGCGGCGCGCTCGGCTGCGGGTGTTCTGCCTGAGCCGCGTCGTCGCATGCCAGAGATCGGGATAGTCCTGGACGAACCTGCGCGCGCCGGCGATACGGGCCACACCCACCCACAGCGCCAGAATGAGTAGCACCTGGAACACCGTCAGCACCAGGAGACCCGCGTCATCCAGCAGCTCGATCGCAAAGGCCAGCGTCCTGTAGGAGGCGACCAACACGCTCCAAAAGAACGGATTCTTGAAGATGCGCAGCGCTGCAGTCAGGGTCATGCTGAACGACACCAGCACGATGACGAAAACGACCGCCATCAACCCGGTCTCCGGCGCATCCTGGCTCATGAGCGCAATCAGGCCCAGACCCATCATCAGCACCGAAATGCCGTCGATGGTGGCGGTGAGCCAAAGGAGCGCTCGGATGGCGCGAGTCCACTCCTTGGCGGTGGCCAGTTCCTTCAGTGCCACGCGCCGCTCGGTCTCTTCCGGACCATTGCCGGCGGAGTCGCCATCACGCGATACACCGCACTCCTCGCAGAACTGGATGCCGTCAGGCAACAGCGCCCCGCAAGCCGCGCAGACGCCGGCGTCCTCGTCCTGCGCTGGAGCTTCGACACGCCCCCCGCACTGCTTGCAGCGATACACCTTCCCGGACTCCGGCAGTTGCCATTCGCTCCCACACCCCGCGCACGTCGCTTTCACCATGAGATCCATCCGTCTGACTGTCGTCACAGGAGGCCGGATTGTACTGGCTCAACCTGACAGTTCATACCCGGTTTGATTTGCCACGTTGGCCGCGCGGGCCAGGGTTCACTCCGGAGTGGCGCGGTACTTGATGACCTGGACCCGTTCCAGCGTGACCAGGCCGTCTCCGACCATCACGTCGATGTGCGGCAGCAGCTCGTCGATCTTGTCCTTGCTGTCGACGATCTCGATGACCATCGGCAGGTCCTCGGAGAGCCGCAGGATCTTGGCGGTGTGCAGGCGGCTCCTCGCTCCAAACCCCATCGGCCCGCGCAGCACGGTGGCGCCCGCCAGATGCAGTTCGTGGGCCTTCCTCACGATGGCTTCGTACAGCGGTTGTCCGTGCCATTTGTCGCTCTCCCCGAGGAACACGCGCAAGAAGCGGCTCAGACGGTCAAGGCGGTCTTCCTCCAGAACCTCCTCAGGTCGTGCGCACCGGTTCCGGGGACGACGGTTGACCTCACCGGCGACATCACCTTCGGGGTCACCGGATTCGACGCGTTGGATCACCCTGGTGTCTAAGAGTTGATCGTAGTGTTCTCGGAGGACCTTGCAGGCGAGCGAGTCGAGCTCTCCATCGAGGCGAGTTCTGACGCACCATTCCGCGGTATCCCCCCAGCAGTCGGACCGCCGACCGGGATGTGGGTGACGCGAAACCTGCGGGGAGACTCAGTCCTCGATGGATTGCACTCGGCAGGCCGTTCTTGTCACTGCGCCCGGGTGATTTGAAGCGTCACCGTGGTGTCTTCGCTCGGGTTGGAGCTGAATGCGTCGTATTCCCACCACAGCGTGATCGACTCGGACGGATCTACAGGGTCGTCGAACGTGTAGGTATCCGCTGCATCGTTGAACGAGCCCGCTCTCGAGCTGCCGATGTCGACGATCGACTGGTCCGTGTCGACACTGAAGCTGAGACTCGCAGTCGGCTCCAAATCGTTGTTCTCCAGCTCGATGCGTGCTTTGGTCGTCACGGGAAACGAGTTTCCCGTCTTGACATAGAAGATACCCAGCGGCACCGGTGGGCCGGGAATCGTCTTCTTAGGGGGATAGAGTGTCTCTCCATTCCAAGTTCGGGAAAACCGGCAGTTGCTCCAGCCCTGGCCGTTCGAGGATGTCAGTGCGAGTTCTGCGTCGTCTTTTCCTGGGATGGGTGTGCCGACAGCTCCAGCTTTCATCTTCCAGCCACCTGCACCATCCGACGTGGGAGCGTCCCAACCCTGATCGACATGCTGATTGTCCCGGACTTGAACATTACTTACCGCGAGCGTACCGCTCCCCGTGAGCTTGAAGTGAATGTCGTTCCACGAGCTTGAAATTGCCGGGATCAGGGCAATGGGGTCGGGGTCGGCCGGGTTCAACGGGACTTCTGTGGTTCCTGCTGAGTCACCGGTCCAAGTTCGGGAAAACACGCAGTTGCTCCACCCCTGGCCGCTTGAAGACTGCAGTGCAAGTTGTCCTGCCCCTCCTGCTGGGATGGCTGTACCACCGGTTCCAGCTTTCATCTTCCAGCCACCTGCACCATCCTGCGTGGGAGCGTCCCAACCCTGATCCACACCGTTACTGTCCTGGACTTTGACCGCAGTTGGCTTGAGCGTACCGTCCCCCGTGAGCTTGAAGTGAATGTCGTTCCACGTGCTTGAGTGTGCCGGGATCATGATCACGGGGTCGGGGTCGGACGGGTTCAACGGGACTTCTGTGGTTCCTACTTCACCAGCAAATAGGGTACACGCGCTCGAAAGCAACAGCGCTGTCGCTGAGGACACGAAGTAGAGTACGAGTTTGGAAAACATCGTGAGATCGCCCTTTCCTTGTAGGCACACGACTGGCGAACTTCACCCCGGGGCGTACTTCACCCCCGGGGATCGTGGATCATTTAGCGTTGGGGGGTGTTTGGGTCACTAGAATTGCGGTCATTCTCACCTCATCCACCACCCGGCCTGGCGACACCGACTCTGCTCGAGGCTCTCCTGATGACGACTCTC
>Ga0326597_10005235_pt1 | contig 18029 bp, 18 predicted proteins | sample RVTome_12_FD_203789 | JGI IMG/M metagenome (GOLD analysis project Ga0326597, IMG submission 203789) | Soil microbial communities from uranium-contaminated site in the Upper Colorado River Basin, Wyoming, United States - RVT100D185 | ecosystem: Environmental > Terrestrial > Soil > Contaminated >... | reverse complement strand
GGTCGGCGAAACGCTCAGGCTCATGGTGCACGCGGAGGATCCGGATGATCTCCCGCGGCGACGGACACGGGGCGGCATGCCCACGACGCTGGACCAGCTCTACAGCCCGCCGTCGTCGATCGTCGCAACGAGCGGGCCCGGCCTGCGCTTCTCGTGGACGGTGTACCGCGGCGACGCGAGGGACGTGACGTTCGCCCCGGTTCAAATGAAGACTTGGACCGACACGCGCGTCTACGCGAACTCGGCGTGGTCACCCCCTTGGTTCATCCCCGAGCCGCCGCCCGGCAACAATTGGATCACGGAGGTGAAGTTCGAGGAGCCGGGCGAGTACACGCTGCGCGCGGTCGCGAGTGACGGCTCGATATTCAGTTACGAGAACTTGATCGTGACGGTGACGCCGCTGCTGAACTAGCGCGAGCCGGGGCTCTAGCAGGTCGCTGAAAAAGCTGTTTCGGGGGTCGGATCGAGCGGGCTTTTACTCGGTGGCGTGCTCCTAAGATGCGGCTCGATCCAACGCCTCGAGCCTGCTGCGCCTCAGCAGGTTGTACGCAGGGGCCGATTCGAGCCGACGGCTGCTGGTGATGAGCAAGCAGGTGACCTCGGGCCCTTCGATGGCGGCGACCGTGCGATTGACGTTTATAGCCTTGTTGTAGCCACATAACGTAGCTACGATATGGCTATGATACGCGCCAAGATCTCCGAGTTGAAGAACGAGCTCAGTCGCTACCTGCGCTACGTGCGAGGGGGCAGGGCGGTTCTCGTCTACGATCGGGATCGTCTCATCGCGCGGATCGAGCCAGTCCGCGACGTCACCTCAGCCGAGTTGGACGATTGGACGGAGGGCCTGGTGCGAGCGGGCGTGCTCGTAGCCCCCACCACGGCGCTCCCAACCGATTGGCTCGAGCGCAGGCCTCCACTGCCGGTGGACGTCGTGGCTGCCTTGCTCGAAGAGCGCGAGTCGGGCCGATGAGGTTCTGGGACAGCTCCGCGCTCGTCCCTCTCCTGATCCGACAGAACGCGTCCGACAGAGTGGACCCTTGGTTCACGGCGGACCCAGGCGTGGCTCTCTGGACGCTGACACCGGTTGAGATCACGTCGGCGCTATGGCGCCTGGTGCGTGAGGACGCGCTGGCCGAGCAAGAGGCTCTGGCCGCCGATGTGAGAGCGGAGGAGCTTGCCGCCGCGAGTCATGTGGTGGTTGACATCGGGGCCGTGAAGTCTCGAGCACAGCGGCTGCTTCGTGTGCACGCGCTGCGTGCCGCCGACGCTTCGCAACTGGGCGCGGCCCTCGTCTGGGCGGCGGATCAGCCGCGGAACCGAGTTCTTCACACACTCGACGAGCGGCTTGCGGTTGCCGCTCGCCGAGAGGGCTTCTCGGTGCCCTGAGGTAGCGCAAGGCCTGGCGTCAGGGGCAGGGCGGACGCCGACGTCGGAGTCTCCCAAAAGTCCGATTACCCCTGAACCACTACGCCAGGTCTGCGACGGCCACAGCCCACGCACATCGGGCGACCGTTCGCTCGAGGTCGGGACGTCGATGTCGAGTACAGGTCGTGCCCCACGCTCATGCAGGGCGATCACGCTCAATACGCCAGCGCAAATCACTGGGCTACTTGTTCCCAATTCGGCGGCGGCGACGATCAGCGGGGTGGGCGGCGGCCTCTACGTCGCCAACGTCGACATCGACGGTGCCTCCTTCGACAACGTGCCGCTCACGATTGACGGCGTCCTCACCCGCTTCGACAACGTCACATTCCAGAACATGAATCCGGCGGCGACGCAGCTGACGGTCAGCCATCCGGGTGCGGCCTCGGCGTTCACCTTCGATGGGCTCAACTTCCTAACGGCTCCCACGACGAGGTTCTACGTCAGTGCGAATGACAACGCGGCGGATGCCAATACTCTCTCGATCACCTTCACCAACGCGACTCCCTCTAGTGCGTCGCCCTACGTGGCGACATCGGGGGGAGCGATCGTGACGTGGTAGACGGTAGAGGCTTCGGCGGGGACGACCTTCCGGTCAACGGCTTTACCGGGTTCGGTGCGGAACTCTCTGAACCCTGGCCCGCCCTTCGGGTCAGGCCCGTGTGACGCCTATCGCTACCCGGGCCGACGAGCCACGAACACCGGCGTTGCCGTCTTGTAGGGAAGCTGTCCCGCTGGTAGTTGAAGGTCCCCGAAGGGAGGAGAAGAAGAGTGGGCTCTTCAGCAGAATCTGTGGGTGAACCGGGCGTAGCCGGAGGCGTACGAGAGGGGAGGGGAGGAGCGGGAGTGTCGAGAGCAGGGAGCGCACCCTGCGGGGTTCGTGGTACCATCTCTACGGAGCCGTCCGGCGTTCCACCTGTCAGCGAGAATCCAGGGCTCACACCTGAAAGGACGATGTCCGCCGTCCCTGCGCCGATCTCCAGGGTTCCTCCGCTCATCGTAAACTCGTCAGCATCCGTTACGGACAGTCCCACCGCGTCCACGTCTATGCTTCCGTTACTCGGGTAGACGCCCCCGGGCGCGTCAAGAGTCAGGCCTGCCTGAATAGTCACAGTTCCCTGGTTGGTGACGTCGGCGGTGATGACTCTTCTCAGTACAACAGTCGACGCGCCGGAGGTGCCGTTGTTCGTGAAGCTGCTCGCCACGACCATCTCGACCACCACTCCGGTGGACGCGCTTACCTGGATCGATGAACCAGCCCCGGTAGTAAGCGCGCCCATGAGGCTGTTGGTCCCTCCGGTCGCGGTGACGGCACCCTGGTTCGACAAGGGAGCGGCGATTATGGAGTTGACAAGCGCGATCGCACCCCCCGACGCGTTTGACACGGTCCCGCTCGTTGCGGCCAGCCAACCGTTCGTCAGATCGATCAGCCCGCTATTCGTGAACCCGGACGCGACGTTGAGCAACGCGGACGACTCAACGGCGATGGTGGAGGTGGCACTCGTCGTCAGCGCGCCCGCCGATTCCTTCGCGGCCGCTCTTCGCACCCACGAAAGCCGCTCTCTGACTCCCCTCTTCGGGCTGAAGGGCGTTTGAATGCCCTATCCGTAATGCCCTATCCGTCCCTCGACCTCGATCACCTGGCCGTGCGGGTGGAGCGCGTGTTGCAGCATCGGCGCATCACCCGGGAGCTGCTGAGGTACAGGGAGGCCCTGGGAGAGCCCGACTTCCACCGGATGATCGGGCGGAGCCCGGCGATGGCCGCCCTGTTCGCGGAGCTGCGTCGGGTGGCGCGGGGGCACGGGCCCGTCCTGATCCAGGGAGAGAGCGGGGTCGGAAAGGAGCTGGCCGCCCGGGCGATCCACGCGGAGAGCGACCGGGCGGACGGCCGTTCCTGGCGGTCAACTGCGCGGGGATCCCCGAGGCGCTGCTCGAGAGCGAGTTCTTCGGGCACGTGGCCGGCGCGTTCACGGGCGCGACCGGCGACCGGCCCGGCCTCTTTCGCGAGGCCGACGGCGGAACGCTCCTACTCGACGAGATCGGCGAGATGCCCGGGGGGCTCCAGGCCAAGCTGCTCCGCGTGCTCGAGGAGGGCGACGTCCGACCGGTCGGGAGCGACCGGACCTCCACGGTGGACGTGCGGGTGCTCACGGCTACCAACCGCGATCTCGTCGCCGACTCGGACAGGCTCCGGCAGGACCTGTACTACCGGCTCGAGACGTTCCGGATCTCGGTCCCGCCCCTGAGAGAGCGCGAGGGTGACGTGGACCTGCTGACGGTGCGCTTCATACAGCGGCATGCCGCCCGCCTCGGCAAGGAGCCGCCGGAGCCGTCGCCCGGGGCGATGAAGCGGCTGCGGGCGTACCCGTTCCCGGGGAACGTACGGGAGCTCGAGAACCTCGTGGAGCGCGCCGTGACCTTCTGCGAGGGTCCGGTCATCGAGGAGCTGCACCTGCCCCGTCGCCTTCGGATCGATTCGGGGGCATCGCGCACGAGCCATCCGGAGAACGGGGAGGGCCGGCTCCTCGAGGACGAGACCGTGTGAACCCACGCGCGCGGCGCCTTTGCACCCGCCGCACCCGCGGGCGACGTCAGGGCGCGGTCCCCTCGCCGAACGGCCACAGAATGGGGATCAGCGCGATCGCGACCACGGTCACGAGGATCTGCAGCGGCAGGCCCACGCGCAGGAAGTCGCTGAAGCGGTACTGGCCCGGCGCGTGCACCATGAGGTTGACAGGGTGCGCGAGCGGCGTCAGGAAGGCGCACGAGCCCGCGATGGCGACGGCCATGAGAAAGGGGGCCGGGTCGGACGCCGTCGCCTGCGCCGCCGCCAGCGCGAGGGGCACCGCGAGCGCGATGGCGGCCTTTTGGACGACCTGCACCAGCGCGGACGTCGCCACGAAGAGCGCCGCGAGAACGGCCCACGGGCCCGCGAGCGCGTGCAGCGCACCGAGCATGCGCGCCGTCGGCTCCACGGCCCCCGCCGACTCGAAGGCGTGCGCCAGCGGCAGCACGCAGGCGACGACGACGACGACCTTCAGCTCGACCGCCCGGACCGCCTCCTCGACCGTGAGCTGGCGGCCGACGAGGAGGACGGTCACGCCGAGGAGGACGGCTACCGCGAGCGACGTCCAGCCGGTCGCCGCCAGCGCCACCACGCCGACGAGCACGCCCAGCGGCAGGGCGAGCCTTCGTAGGCGCAGCCGACCCGACTCGACCTCGTCCAGGAGGATCACCTGCTCCTCCTCCTCCATGTCTGCGACGGCGGCGCGCGGGCCCTGGAGCAGAAGCTCGTCGCCCGCCCGTATGCGGGTCCTCTCGGGGTGCGTGCCGATGGGGGTGGCGCCGCGCAGCACGGCGAGCAAAGTCACTCCGCGATGTCGCCTCAGGCCGAGGTCGCGGGCCGAGCGGCCGATGAGCGGCGAGCGTGGCGGCACGAGGATCTCGTACAGGTTGACGGCCTCGCTCTCGAGGTCCGCGCGCCCGACCGTCGCGTCATGGTCGGTGTCGAGCTGGCCGGACGCCGAGGCCGCCGCCAGCTGCTCCGCGCCGCCCTCGACGATCAGCCGGTCGCCCGCCACCAGGCGCTCGGCGCGACCGGGTGCGACGATGCGGTGACCAGCGCGATGGATGGCCAACAGCGTCAGCCCGAGGCGCTCCGGTAGCCTTGCCTCTGCAAGGCTCTTCCCCACGAGGTCCGAGCGCTCGGGCACGGTCACTTCGACGAGGAAGTCGCGGAGTGCCGCGGCCGCCCGTTCGGTCGGAGGACGCCGTTCGGGGACGGTCCGCCACCCCAGCGTGAGGAGGTAGGCCAGGCTCACGCCGAGGATCGGCAGACCCACCCACGCGAACTCGAAGAACGCGAACGGGCGCGCGCCGGCATCCACGCCCATCCCTTGGACGATGAGGTTCCCCGTGGCGCCGATAAGCGTCGCCATCCCGCCGACGAGGGACGCGTAGGCCAGCGGCAGGAGGAAGCGGGAGGGGCTGATGCCCGAGCGCCCGCACACCGCGACGACCGCGGGCGCCAGCAGCGCCACCGTCGCCACGTTGCTGACGAACATCGAGGCCACGCCCGCGGCGGCGAGCAGGATCGCCAGCGCCGCCCTCGGGCTCTTGTGGGCGACCCCGGCGAGGCGCGCTCCGAGCCAGTTGATGACGCCCGTCTTCGCCACGCCCTCGTTGATCACGAAGAGCCCGGCGATGGCGAGCACAACTTGGTTGGCGAATCCCGAGATCGCCTCGTCCGGCGTCAGGATGCCGGTCAGCGACAGGGCGACCACCAACGCCAGGGCCGCCACCTCCATCCCGACCCACTCGAACGCGCAGACGACGAGGAATGCGGCGAGCAGCACGAGCAGCGTGGCCATCGTCACCGTCATTTGTGCACTCCACCTCGCTTTCTGGGCCACCTACCCGGTCCGCCGCGTCGCCCCGCAAAATACCGTCCCGACGCGGCGGCCGCGCCCATCCGCTTCGGGCTCGGGTGTCGCCCCGCTTGCTGCGGGGCGACACCCGATACAAGGTGTGTCCGTGACGAGCGAGCACGGGGGACCCGCCGAGGAGCACACGGGACGCGCCGGCGGTGGCCCCGCGGATGAGGACGAGCCCGTGTGGACCTACCGCGGGTACGAGCTCCGGTCCGCCGACTTCACGTCGGCGATGGTCCATCTCTTTCGTGCCGAAATCAGCCGGGCCAACGTCTGGCGGCAACGACTGGACTCGACGACCAATTGGGCCGTTCTGACGACCGGAGCGTCGATCTCCTTCGTCTTCACGGAGGCGCTGGCCCATCACAGCGTGATCTTCATCAACGCGCTCCTAGTCACGCTCTTCCTCTTCGTCGAGGCGCGCCGCTATCGCTACTATGAGCTGTGGAGCTCGCGCGTGCGGCTGATGGAGACCGACTTCTTCGCCACCATGCTGGTGCCCCCCTTCAAGCCGGCCCCCGACTGGGCGGAGAGCCTGGCGGCGAACCTGCTGCACCCGCAGTTCACGATCTCGGTGGGGGAGGCCCTCGGGCGGAGGCTCCGCCGCAACTACATCTGGCTGTACCTGACGCTCGCGGCCGCGTGGGCGCTCAAGGTCTGGCTGCATCCGGAGCCCAGCGCGGACCTCGCCGAGTTCATCGGGCGGGCGGCGCTGGGAGGCATTCCCGGACCCGCGGTGCTCGGCGCGGCCATGATCGCGTTGGGGGCCGTGGTGGCCTTCGGCCTCGTCACCATCCGCCTCAGGCAAGCATCGGGTGAGGTCGTGCCGCGCTTCGGTGGGGACGGGCACGGCGCGGGTGGCACAGGCAGGCGCCGGGACGACCGGGTCGGAGCCTGGTTCCGGCCCAGCCGCCGCAGGCGGCAGTTTCTCGCCGTGATCATCACGGATCGCGCCGCGGAGGTGTCGGCCGCCGTGCTGGAGAGCATGCAGCGCGGCCTCACCGCCGTGGACGGGCGCGGGATGTACACGCAGGAGGTCCACACCGTGCTCATCTGCGCGCTCACCGTGACGGAGATCCCCGCGCTGCGCACCCTTGTGAAGGAGGCCGACGCGAAGGCGTTCATGATCGTGACGCCCGCACACGAGGTCTACGGCGAGGGCTTCGCCCCCCTCGAGACGCCTCGTGCGGCTTCGGAGGCTTCGTAGCCTTCGGTCCGGCGGGGAGCGACCGCACGGCCGACCCTACCCGCGGGCGCCTCGTTGTGCGGGTGCCGGCTCCCAGGCAGCTTGTCGGTGTCGTCGCCGAGATTCCAGGTACGCCATGCCCAACGCCGTTCCGAGCCTTCTGTCGTGAGAGGTTTGCTCGCGGGGACCCTGGCGGGCGCAGTGGCGGCCCTCATGCTCATGGTCGCCGTCGACGGCCCGGACCCTCCGGGCTCGGAGCCCGGCGCCGCGCCTCACGCCGCCGAATCGCAGCTCCGGCCCAGCGCCGCCGTACCGTACAACGGGAAGTTCACCTTCACGCGCATCCGCTACTCGTCGGCCCGGTCGCGGTATGGCTTCCGGGGCTCCGCCTGGAATCACGACTACCCCATGGCCGACCTCAACATGCAGACGATGCTGAACGAGCTGACGATGGTGCGGGCCACCCCGGCCGACGTCGGCAGCAACGTCTACGAGCTCGAGGACGACGAGATCTTCCTCAACCCCATCCTCTACATCTCGGAGCCCGGAACGTGGGGGATCACGCCGCAGGGAGCTGCGAACCTGCGCGAGTACCTGCTCAAGGGCGGCTTTCTGATCTTCGACGACTTCGAGGACGACCAGTGGTACAACATGGCCGAGCAGCTCGCGCAGGCCCTGCCGGAGGGGCAGTGGGTCGAGATCGGACCCGAGCACCCGCTCTTCGACACCTTCTTCTACATCGAGAACATCTACGTACCGCACCCGCTCGTGCGCGTGACGCCGATCTTCCGCGCGATCTTCGAGGACAACGACCCGTCGCAGCGCATCATGGTGCTCGCGAACCACAACTCCGACCTCGCCGAGTACTGGGAGTACGCCGCCATGGGCTTCTTCGCGATCGATCCCACGAACGACGCCTTCCGCCTCGGCATCAACTACATCGTCTACGGGATGACGCGCTGAAGGGGGAGCGGCTAAGTGTTGGGGACCGCAGCGGACGAGTCCTCCGAGGCAGGCCCCTGCCCATCAGTCCGGCGGCAGCAACCGCAGAGACTGGACATGGCGTGGACGCACGGCTCGAAAATGACGCGGGTCCAGTGCAGCGCCGAGGGTGAGGGTATCGTTATCCGTTGCTCCACCGCATCAACACCTTCAGCTGGTCCACGCGACTCCTCCTGGGCTCTGCCCAGTTGATCGAACAAACGACAGCCACGAACGACCCGGCCCCTTCGCTCCGCCCCCATTACGGGGGCTTCATCACTACTACGGGCCGGTCCGCCGGCGCGTCCTGCAACGGTACTCACGTCCTCGCGAGCAGGAAGACCCCTCCCCGAGTGGCGAGCGCTGGAGGCCTACCTGGAGGAGGCCAGCGACCGCCGGGTCACCCACGGCATCTGCTCCGATTGCGAGCGGACGATGGTGGGCGGAGGGGAGCAGAACAGCGCGTAGAGCCATGGCCACCTCCACGCGCGCCCAGCCAGCCATGGGGGAGCCCTGTGAGTTCGCTCATGCTGCGGCGTGGCGACTCTTGCGAACCACCACGTCCGGAGACGGCATCGCGAGCACCGACTGCCGGCCTCGGGCCCGGCGTCGGGCTGGGCCACACCGCGACCCGTCTACCTGCCGCGCCGTCCGACCCAGACACCCCTGTACCCGGTCGTCCAGCACCACCTGGAGACGTTCCTCGCCCAAGCGGCCGAAGCGGACAGCCTGGGCGAGGGCGTGCCCGCGTGGGTCGAGCGCGACTTCCGCGGCTACCTTCGAGTGCGGCATCCTCGCGTACGGGTTCGCGAGAGCGCGCTGTGAGGAGTGCGGTCACGAGCGGGTGATCCCGCTCATGCAAGGGCCGGGGCGTCTACCCCTCTTGTAACGCACGTCGCATGTGCGAGGTGGCAGCTCACCTCACCAACCACGTCCTGCCGCACCTCCCCGCACGGCAGTGGGTTCTCTCGGTCCCGAAGCGCCTGCGACCTTACCTGCAGCACGACACGCGCGTCGCGGGCACCGTGCTCCGCATCTTCCTGCGCGCCATCCGCGGGCACCGACGCGAAGCGTTGGTCGCTCCGGCGCGCGAGTCCAGGCGCGCCCTCTGGCGGCCAGCTCGGTGCCGTCAGCTTCTTCCACCGGTTCGGGTCCTCCCTCAACGTCCACCCGCACTTCCATGTCGTCGTCCTCGACGGTGTGTTTTCCGCGCGTTCCCCGTCGGGCGATCACGAGGTCACGTTCCACGAGGCCACCGAACTGAGCCCCGAGCGCGTCGAACAACTGGAGGCCACCGTGCAACGGCGGGTCTTGCGACACTTCGCTCGCTGCGGCCTGCTCGACCAAGCCGACACGGACGACATGCTCACCTGGCAGGGCTCCGGCGGGTTCAGCGTCGATGCGGGGCCCCCACGCAATGCATGCATTGCGTGGGGTAGGGTGCCTCAGTGCGCATCGAGGGCGAGGACCGCGCGGGCATCGAGCGACTCGTTCGCTACTGTGCCAGGCCCCCGTTCGCACTCGAACGCCTGCACGCGATCGAGGGCAGCGCCTCCTTAACCTCACCCGAGAGCCGTCTCCTTTACCGCTTCCCCAAACCGGACGTGAACGGCCGCACTGAGATCCTGCTCACCCCCCTCGAGCTCCTCGAGCGCCCCGCCGCCCATCCAACAATCGAGGCGGCCCCTTCTGCGGCCGGCCCGGCTGCGCCACCCCTAGAGCGCCTCATCTCCGAGGCGCGAGCGCGCTGGAGCGTCACCTACATCCAGGAGCGCATCGGCATGTAGTCGCCGAATCGATCACCTGTGACGGGGGCGGGGCCGGGCCAATCCGGCTCCGCCCCTCGTCGTTTCAGCCTCCACCGACGCCGAGCCGCCCCATGATCGCCGAGCACCGCACCCTCCGCTGCAGGACCCTCGGGAACGACCACATCGTCGACCTGACTGGGGGACACGGGCGTCATCACCGGACAGGCGGCGCTCCTTGTCGAGGGATCGACCACCGCGCTGACGACGCTCGAGTTCGAGCCCGGGCTCGTGGGCCACGACGTCGCCCGGGCGCTCGAGCGCATCGCCCCACGCGACGAGCGCTACGAGCACGAAGAGACCTGGCACGACAACAACGGCCACAGCCACGTGCGCGCCTCTCTGATCGGCCCCTCGCTGGCGCTGCGGATCGTCGAGGGCCGCATTCCGCTTGGGACCTGGCAGCAAGTCGTGCTGGTCGACTCGGACACACAGTCGAGAAGCCGGGCCGTGCACGTCAGCGTGGTGGGGGTGTAGAGGCCTGAGAGGTCGAGCGACCGGCGAGGTCCGGTGTGGCGGCTGGACCACCGTCTCCGACGACGCGCGAGCGTCGAAGCTTGCAGGCGCTGATCCGCATCCACGATCTTCGGCGCATGGTCAGACGACGCGACGACGAAAGCGCCGCCCTACAGGGACCGGCCACCGGCCTGCGCGAGGGCCTGATCGCACTGGCCCGCCGCTACGCGGTCCGCGACGTCTACGTCTTCGGCAGTCGCGCGGTCGAGATCGCAGCCAGGGTGCGCGGCTCGGGGGCGGTCCCGCGCGGACCGCTCGATACGGACGTCGACATCGGCGTGCGGCCGCGCCATGGCGTGCAGCTCGACGTTCACGATCGCGTCGCGCTTACGCTCGCCCTGGAGCAGCTCTTCGACGCGTCGCGGGTGGACCTGGTCGTGCTGCCCGAGGCGGGCGCGTTCCTTGCCCTCGCAGCGGTTTCCGGCGAGCTGCTCTACTGCGAGGATGCGACGGATCAAGCGGAGTACGAGCTGTACGTGCTCCGGCGCGCGGGGGACCTCCTACCCTTCGAGCGCGAGCGCCGTGAGCTCATTCTGAAACACGGAGCGCGGTGACTCCGGGGCGGCTCGACCCGGCGGTGGTCTCGGACCGGGCCTCCTGGATCCGCACGATGCTGGCGGGAATCGGGGAGCTGCCCCTCGACAGCCTCGAGCAATTCACGCGTGACCGCCATCACGTGGCGGCGGCGGAATCCTACCTTTCATGGGCCAGCGGGAGGCCACGCGGATCGACCCGAATCACTCACTCAGGTCGGAGTGACGCCCGCTCCACAGAGGGGAGTCACTGGACCCAGGGTTATAAATCGCCAACACTGGCGAGTTACGTCGCTCCTGTCGTGTTTGTCGCCGCTATTGACGAGTTACATGACGCTTGTGCGGGTCCAATAATTCGCCAATATTGCCGATATACTAGCCGGTTTGTGTATCTACTCGCCAAGCGTGACGACTTATGGGTGATTCGGATCAACGCACTGACGAAGCGATCCTGGCCGAGCTCGGTGCACGTCTGAGCGCGGCACGGCTTTCGCGCAATCTGACCCAGGCTCGGCTTGCGCAAAACGCAGGTGTCGCGAAACGCACGGTGGAGCGAATGGAGGCTGGTCAGTCGGCGCAACTAACGAGCTTCGTACGCATCCTCCGTGCTCTCGATCTTCTTGATCGGCTGGATACCCTGCTTCCGCCGCCCCAGCCGGGCCCGATGGACTTGCTCCGGCGCCACGGCAATGCCCCACTGAGAGCAAGCAGTAGCGAGACTCGGGTCGTTGAACCCTGGAATTGGGCAGACGACGAATAATGGACCTCGCCGAGGTTCGACTTTGGGGCCGCCGAATCGGCGCGGTTTCGCAGCCAGCGGATGTTGCGCACGCCACGTTTCAGTATGACCCACGCTTCATCGGAAGCGGCATTGAGGTCGCACCGTTGACAATGCCACTTGCCCGGCATCCGTATGCCTTTCCCCAACTGCCTCGGCAGAGTTTCCACGGCCTTCCAGGCCTCCTCGCCGACTCTCTGCCGGATTATTTCGGGAATGCGCTCATTGACGCCTGGCTTGCCCGAGAGGGACGGGACCCGGACGACTTCCGGCCGATCGAACGACTCTGCTACATCGGCACACGGGGCATGGGTGCGCTCGAGTTCCGACCATCGAAGGGTCCTCAGTCGACGAGAGCTCGTAGGTTGCAGGTGGATGCCCTGGTCGGCCTCGCTTCCCAGATACTCACCCAGCGAGCCGACCTGAACGTCTCGATCGCATCCGGCGCCGACGAGGAGGTGCTCGCGGAGCTGCTCCGCGTAGGCACATCCGCCGGCGGCGCCAGAGCTAAAGCGCTCATCGCGTGGAATCCCAATACCAACGAGGTACGCTCCGGCCAAGTCGACGCGCGCTCAGGGTTCGAGTACTGGATCCTCAAGTTTGATGGTGTTACGAGCACGCGCGAGGAGAGGTTGTCCAACCCGCTCGGCTACGGCGCCATCGAATACGCGTACTCGCTGATGGCCCGACAGGCCGGGATCAGGATGGCCGACTGCCGAATCTTCGAGGAGCACGATCGACGTCACTTCATGACCCGTCGCTTCGATCGCACCGCTGACGGCAACAAGCTTCACATGCTCTCGCTCGGAGCCATGTCGCATCTCGACCTCAATAGCGCTGGCGCGCACGGATACGAGCAGGCCCTGCTCACGATTCGCAAGCTTGGCCTTACCACGGAGGCCGTCGAAGAACAGTTCCGCCGAATGATCTTCAATGTCTTGGCCCGCAATCAAGACGACCACGTCAAGAACATTGCCTTCCTCATGGACAAGGCAGGGACATGGTCCCTTGCACCGGCCTTCGACGTCATTTTCGCGTACAACCCCTCAGGAGACTGGACAGCGAGTCACCAGATGACGATCAACGGGAAGCGAGATCATTTCACACTCGCCGATTTCGAGGCGGTCGCGAAGGGAGCTTCAATGAAGCGTGGCCGCGCTGCTGCGATCCACGAGGAGGTGCACGCCGCTGTTTCCCGGTGGTCGGACTTCGCGGAGCAGGCCGGGGTGGAAGAGCGACGATCGAGGGGCATTTGGGGCGCGTTGCGGCTGAACTTGCCTCGAGAGTGAAGCACCCGGTGAATCGCCGGCGTAGATTGACGCGAGGAGTGGCGACGCCGCGGGTTGTAGAAGCCCTCGATGAAGCCGAAGACGGCCATCCTCGCCTCGGGCCTGGGTGCTAAAGCGCTGCCGGTCGAGCAGTTCGCACTCGAGCGTGGCGAAGAAGCTCTCGCAAAGGGCGTTGTCGTACTCATCGCCGACCGATCCCATCGACGGCTTCACGTTGACTTCCCGGAAGCGCAGCCCGAACGCAATGGACGTGTATTGCGTGCCCTGGTCCGAATGTAGGATGACTTGCTCGGGACGTCGCTGCCACACGGCCATGTTCAGACCGTCAAGCACGAGCTCGGTGCGCAGATGCGTTCCCATCCCGGACCCTCGGCGCTGAAGTTCCGATCGACGAGATCGCCCCGGGTCCAGCGTCAGGGTTCCGCTTGGTCGTCTTCGGTCCCCGAGCCTCTCCGAGCGCTGCCCAGGGTCTGGAGCGCGGCACCGCCGGCGTCCAAGAGACGGATCGTCGGGCCGAAGGGCGTGTCATCGTCGAGTAGGGGCTACAGTTGTGTAAATCGTACTCTACAAGCGCGAGACTTCTGGGCCCGAGACGGCGCACGCTTCCGGTCCCTCGTACTTGACGCTCGGTTTCGAGGCGCCCCATGATGGGCTGGCTGGTTCCCCTTTGCCTCCGGTCGGGACGCACGCACCGGTTAGGACGCGCAATGGACATCACACGACGTGACGCTCTGATCCTGTCGAGCTCCACGCTGGCGGGCGTCTCCCTCGGCATGATGCCTGGAAAGCGACTGGCGGCGCAGACGGCGCCCCAACAGACGCAGGAGTGGCCCACCAGCCTCGAAGAGGCTCCGCTCCGGGAGGGCTTCCCGGCGCCGCTGCCGCTCAATCCGGACGGGTCGGCGCCCGAGCATCCCGAGAGCGCGGCCGGGCCGATCGAGGGGCGGTTGATGTGGCAGACGCCTGACCGCACGACGCCTCTGGGCGACCCCGACTACCGCAACATGGCCATCAGGGTGGATCCGAGAGGGCTCGCCCGCCGTCGCGGCACGCTGCAGTTCGCCGACCTTGAGAGCTTGCCGAGGGTCTCGGGTACGTACCTGCTCCAGTGCGGAGCCCCCACGCCCCGCGGAATCGTGAAATGGACCGGCGTGCGCTTCAGCGACTTCGCGGACATGCTCGGCTTGATTCCGGGCGCTCAGTACGCCCGCTTCATCGCCCGCGACGGAGCTTACGTGGACGAGGACGTCGAGACACTGCGGCACCGTCAGGTGATGCTCGCGTGGATGATGAACGACGAGCCGCTCCCCTCCGACCACGGTGCTCCGCTTCGCCTGATCATCCCCTTCCGCTACGGCCGCCGGAGCCTCAAGGCGATCACGGAAATCATGTTCGGGACCCCCGCGCTCCCGCCGCCGCCGACCGCCGCGTGAAGCGAACGGGACGTAGCCCCTGTCGGATGACGAGGACGAAGTTCGACCTCCTCATCTGTATCGTGACCGACCGGCTGTCGGTGAAGGAACGTCGGCTGTTGGCGTACGCGTCCAGCCCCGCCGCAACCGGGGCGGCGGCCGTCACCGGGTAGGGCCTCACCCCGTGGGAAGATCGAGCCGAAGCGCCCGTTGGATGCCCTGCGCCTGGACCTCTCGGACGGCCGCCGAGGTGGCGAAGTCCCGCCACCGGGAGACCGCGGCGCGCACCTCCTCGTAGATCGCCGCGGACCGTCCGCGCTTCATCGAGGCCGCCTTCGCGACGGCGTCGAGATCCGCGCGCGTGAAGTGGTCGCGCTTGCCGTGGATCGTCATCTGGTGGCTCGACGTCCACTCGCCCACCGGGTTGTAGGCGAAGATGACGTCGAAGGCCGGCGCGAGCGTCCATCTCCCCGATCTGTCCATCAGGAACGAGATGTTCTTGACGTGGTCGTCCTGGTTGCGTGCCAGGACGGTGAAGACCATGCGCCGAAACTGCTCCTCGATCGCGTCCATGCCGAGACCGAGCCGCCTTATCGTGAGCAGCGCCTGCTCGTATCCGTGCGCGCCCGGGGCGTTGTAGTCCAGATGCGCCATGGCGCCGAGCGTTAGTCGCTGGGGTTGGGAGGGGAGCCGAAAACACCGGCAGGTTGTTGAGACACTCTCCCAGGCGGGAACGCACAAGAGGCTCGGCGATCTCGTACCCACCCGCCAGGAGGCGGAGAGGCTAAACTCCGCGTCGCGGATGCGGGGGACGTTCGTCAGGGTTGACGGGCTCCTGGGCCGCGGATCCGGCCGGAAAGCCGGTGACCGCCTTCCACCACGAAGGTCGGCATTCGATACGACGGGGATGAGGTCTGCCGGGGCTGAGCCGAGGGGTAGAGCACCGCCTCGTCACCGCCGGCCGGGGCGCCCCGAAGATACCCGGACCCTGCGCTCCACGGGCCATTCCCGCGGCTCGACGCGACCGTCACCTGACCACCTCCGCCTCCTCGCAGAATGCGTGCCGTCGCCTTGACCCCCCTATCCCCCCGGTCTACAATCGCGGCGCGGACCTCCTACCTCGAACGGAGATCAGGGCATGCGCCTCAGAGACTTCCTTCGGGCCGATTTCGTGCTGACCCGGCTCGACGCGAAGGACGTGGAGGGGGTCATGGAAGAGGTCTCGGCACGGGCCGGGGCCGTGGGTGTCGGATCGGCCCAAGTGATCAAGGAGAGGCTCCTGGAACGCGAACGCCTGCATCCCACCATCATGGGCGCGGGCCTCGCAATACCCCACGCCACGGGTCCCGGGCTCCCGGTGCTCGTCGTCGGTGTCGTCCTGGCCGGAGATGAGCCGTTGGTGTTCGGGGCGGCTGATCAGGACCCGGTGAGGGTCTCCTGACGCCCCCCGGGAACGAACGGGAGCACCTGAAGCTCCTGGCCCGCATCGTCCGGATCATCGAACGCGTCGACGCGCAGCACGTATGAAGAAAACCACCATGCGGCTTCTCGTCGCGGTCATCAACGACCCCGAGAAGCTGGACGAGATCCTCGCCGGCTTCCTCGAACTCGGCGTCACCGGGGCCACGGTGATCCAAAGCGAAGGGATGGGGCGGCTGCTCTCGCATGACATCCCGATCTTCGCCGGTCTGCAGACCCTCATCTCGGGTTCACGCCCGCAGAACCGGATGATCTTCAGCGTGGTCCCGGCCCACCTCGTCGACCCTGCCGTGGAGCTTCTCCAGGAGATCTGCGGCAACCTGGCCTCCCCGGCCACCGGCATCGTGTTCGTCCTGCCGGTGGAAAGGGTCGTGGGGCTGGCTCCGGAGCTGGGGGAAGGGGGGGAGATCCTCTGACAGCGGGGCTGTTGCTCATCGTGGTCGTTGCGGGGGCCTACCTGGCCGCTCACTTCGCGGCCGAGTGGATTGCGGACCGGTTTCTGATCGTTTCGGGTGCGGAGTACCTGCTCCTCGGCGCGCTGTTGGGACCACAGGTATCGGGCGTGATCCAGGCGACCAGCATCGATGGCTTCGCGCCTTTCTTCACACTGGCCCTCGGTTGGGTCGGGGCCCTCGTGGGTGTCCAGTTCGCCCTTCCCGACCTTCTGCGGCTCCGAGCCTCGCGCTTCCGCATCGCGTTCACCGAGTCGTTTATCTCGCTTCTCGTCATGACCGTGAGTGGCGCGGTGCTCGTCTGGGGGTTGTTCGGGTCCACACCGGAGGCGGTGGTGGGACCGGCCGTAGCCCTGGGGAGCATCGCGGCGACATCGGCTCCGGCGGGGATCTCCGTCATGGCGCGTCATCTGGGGGCCCAGGGCCCGCTGGTCCGGCAACTGCAGGTGTCCACGGCGATCAACGCCCTCGTGTCCATCTCGGCGTTCGGCGTGCTTCTGGCGCTGTCGCACTCGTCGCCGATCTCGGCGACGCGCCCCCCGACGCCGACCGAATGGGTGGCGATCACGCTCGCCATCGGCATCGGGGGTGGGGTGCTGTTCCACCTCTTCCTCGGACCGGGGCACCAATCGGACCGGCTCTTCGTCGCGCTCAGCGGAGCTCTGATCTTGAGCAGTGGAGCGGCGGCGTACCTTCGGCTTTCACCGCTCTTGACCGCCCTTCTCGTGGGCGTCGTTCTCGTGAATACGTCTCCGGCGCGCAACGAGATCCGGCAGGTCCTGATCCGCGTCGAGCGGCCCCTTTACTTCGTCCTCCTGATCTTCGCCGGCGCGGCATGGCGCCCAGGCACGGATAGCGTTCTCATCTTCACCTTCCTGTTCATCGCGCTCCGCATCATCGGTAAGCTGGGAGCAGCTTACGCGGCTGCTTCGATTCACCACGTGATCCCGACGCTCGGTCGTCGATGGGGATGGGGTTTGGTGGGGCACGGGGGGCTGGCGGTGGCGGTTGCAATGAACTACAGGCTCCATGACCAGAGCCCGGTTGGAGACGCGGTCTTCACGGCCGCCTTGGCATCCGTCCTCGTGACCGACTTCGTGGGGGCGAGGCTCGTTCAGGCGCTGCTCAAGACCAACGCTCCGCCCGGACTCAGCGGCTCCGCCACCCCGTCCGAGGCGCAGGGATGAGACGCATCGTCATCCTTGCCCTCCTCCTGGTCGGCATGCGGCTTATCCTCCCGCTGGGCAGTCAGGGGCAGGGCTCCGAGACACTGCTCTCGTTCGGCTTCTTGATCCTCGCGGCGCACACCGTAGGAGAGATTTCGGCCGCCGCCGGCCTGCCGAAGATCGTCGGCTATCTCCTTGCGGGAGTGCTGTTCGGCCCGCATGTGCTTGGCACTGTGACAGCGCACGGAACAGCCCAGCTTTCCCCCGTGAGCGACCTCGCGATCGCGCTGATCGCGTTTCTCGCGGGTGCCGAACTGCGATGGTCCGAAGTCAAGGAACACGGTGTCGCGCTGGGCAAGATCATGGTGCTCGAACTCTCGACGGCCTTCGTCGCCGTAGGGGCGCTGCTGTTCGTCGCCCGAGACTTCATTCCCCCCCTCCGTGGATTGCCGGTCGAGGAGGCACTCGCGTTCGTGCTGCTGTTCGCTTCCGTCGCGATCGTGCACTCGCCCGCCGTGACGCTCGCCCTGCTCAGCGAAACGGGCGACCGAGGGCCCATCGCACGCACAACGCTCGGCAT
>Ga0326597_10005234_pt1 | contig 18031 bp, 11 predicted proteins | sample RVTome_12_FD_203789 | JGI IMG/M metagenome (GOLD analysis project Ga0326597, IMG submission 203789) | Soil microbial communities from uranium-contaminated site in the Upper Colorado River Basin, Wyoming, United States - RVT100D185 | ecosystem: Environmental > Terrestrial > Soil > Contaminated >... | reverse complement strand
GGTGGACCGCGATGCCGCCGACGTCGTCGCCGCGGACCTCGATCTCCCCGGTGTGGATCCCGGCGCGGATCGTGATGCCCACCCTGTCCAACTCGTCTCTCATCGCCGCGGCGCCCCGGATGGCCCGACCGGGGCCGTCGAAGGTGGCCAGCACCCCGTCACCGGTCGTCTTGACCAATCGTCCCCCGTGGGCCGAGATGTGATCGGCGACGAGGGAGTCGTGGAGGTCGATCAGGGCGCGCCAGCGGCGATCACCCAGCCGCGCCGCCTGGGCGGTGGAGTCGACCACGTCGGTGAAGAGCACCGTGGCCAGCTGGCGATCGGGGCGGGCCTCCCGACCCTTCCCGGTGAGGAACTCCTCGATCGTGTCCAGCATCCGCTCCGGGTGCTCGAAGAACGGCAGGGCGTCACGGCCGGGAAAGGTGACCAGGCGGGCGCCTTCGACGTTGTCGGCGATGTACTGCCCCCAGGCGAGGGGGACGAAGTCGTTGTCCGGCGTGTGCAGCACCAGGGTCGGCACCCCGATGGCCGGAAGCAGGGCGCGGGCATCGGTGCCCAGGATCGCCGCCTGGTACTTCGCCATGGCCCCGGGGCTGGTGATCGACCGCTCCAGCTTGGCGTACCAGGCGCGCAGCCGCTCGTCTCCTGCCCGGCTGGGATACAGCAGGTCGAATGCCTCGCCGGTTCCCCACTTCTCCCCGAAGCGCGCCTGGCCGTCGGCGAGCTCTTCGGCCGACTGGCCCATCGGATAGTCGTCCGCCTCCAGGTAGCGGACGGCGGCATGCATGAGGACCAGAGCGGTGACCCGCTCGGGGCGGGTGGCGGCGAAGAGCAGCGCCCCGGGGCCCGCGGGGCCCCCGGCGATGATGGCGGCCCGCTCCGAGCCGGTGGCGTCCATCACCGCCTCGATCTCGTCGGCGAACGCCTCCCAGGGGGGCAGCGCATCGAGGCTGATCGGGTCGGAGGCGCCGGTGCCGCGCTGGTCGAACCGGATGACCCGGGAGAAGCGGGCCATCTGCTGGTAGAACAGCCGGACCAGGGGCTCCTCCCACTCGACATCGACCGAACCCACGAACCCCGTCGTGAAGACGATGTCGATCGGTCCCTCACCGAGGACCTGATAGGCGATCCGCTGGTCGCCGAGGGCAGCGTATCCGGAGGTGGGCTCCACCCCGGGCACTCTATCCCGGCGGGCCTCGCCGGTCCCTGGCGGGAGGCGACGCGCGATTCCAGGGAACCGGTTCGCCGGGGCCGGCGTCTGATCCACATGGGTCCATCATTGCCGGCAGTCGGCGCCCGCGGGGCTGTATTCGTCGCCGCGCTGCTGCTCGCCGCATGTGCCGGCGACGCGGCGACGACGACCCTTGCCACCCACCTGGTCTCGGGCTACGCCCACGCCGGGCCGACGTGCCCGGTGGAGAGCACCCCGCCCGACCCGGCATGTGACGATCGCCCGGTTCCCGGGGCCCAGATCGAGGTGATCGACACCTCGGGCAGCCTGGTCGCCGAGATCGAAACCCGGGACGACGGCACCTTCACCGTCACCCTGCCGGTCGGGGCGTACACGTTCGCCCCTCAGCCCGTCGAGGGCCTGATGGGCACTCCTGGGGAGATCGAGGTGGTGGTCGACGGCCCCGTCACCGGGGTCGACGTCGCCTACGACACCGGGATCCGCTGAGCCGATCCCGGGCTCCCCCCACTACGAGATCACTTAGCCCAGATCCGGGCGACGCGGCAGTTGCGAAGGTCTCCGACGCGCCCGCTATCTTCCCAGCCAACGCGCTCATCAAGAGCGGCTGAGGGACAGGCCCTGAGATGCCGCGGCAACCGGCGCAGATGCACGGTGCCAATGCCTGAACGATGGGAGCCGAAAGCGGATCGCCGCTCGAGGCGCCTGGGAGCGTGTCGAGTGAACAGGAGGTCCGCATGTCCGAACGCACCGTCCATCTCGTCGGGACCATCCCGGCCGCCAGCACCCGTGAGGCGCTCGACCTCGTCGTGGAGACCGTCGGCGATCGCACCGGGAAATGGCTGCCCGACGGCGAGACCGGCGACCGGGGCAACTGGATCGGGCGCATCATCGAGTCGCTGCGCAGCCACCCCGATCTCGAGGTGAAGCGGGAGGGCGACTGGAGCGGCTACGACGAGACGCCGGTGTTCGCCGTCCGCCGCGGCCACTCCTTCGACGCCGTGGACCTCGACTACCACCGCCACTTCGTCGACTCGTGGGGCGAGTTCGAGGAGGTGAGGCGCCGTCTGGGACGGCCCGACCTGGCCCTGCAGATCGGCATCCCGGGGCCGATCGACCTGGCGTTCGCCGCCTTCGGGTTCAATCCGATCGAGGGGCTGCGCCATGCTGCCCCCTTCGAGGAGGCGACCGTCCGCGACATCGAGAAGATCCACGCCACCGCCGGCGACAAGGTCGTGTATCAGTTGGAGATCCCCATCGAGGTGGAGATCGCCATCCGGATGCGCCTCCTGGGCGGCCCCGGGATCGCCTGGCTGGCGAGGCGAATCCTTCGGGTGATCTCCGCCTCACCCGAGGGCACGCGGTGGGGCTTCCACCTCTGCGTCGGCGACATGAACCACCGGGCGTTCAGCCGCCTCGACGACGCCACGATCCCGGTGAGGCTGGCCAACGCCCTGGCGAGGCGGTTCCCGGAGGGTCGGAGGCTCGAGTTCGTCCACATGCCATTCGCCCACGCCGTCGACCCGCCGTCGACCGATGAGTCGTTCTACGCGCCGCTGCGAGCCCTCGACCTCGACGGGACCCGGTTCGTGGCCGGGTTCGTCCACGAGGGACAGGACACCGACGCCCAGCGCTCCATCCGCGACACGATCGAGCGGATCGTCGGCCACCCGGTGGACGTGGCCGCCGCCTGCGGCCTGGGAAGGCGCGACCTGGAGCACGCTCGGGCCAATCTGGCCCTGAGCCGGGAGCTGGCGGGTTAGGACGCTGCCTCCAGGCCAGGGGAAGACCCCGGCCAGGCGTGGCTGCGCGCCCAACGGTTCCGGGACCCGCCGTTGTGGTGTGTCACCTTCGACGCCGCCGGCGAAGACTGGGCGATCCTCTGGTCGATGGAGGGGAAGGGCCGGGTGCTGGTGGACTACATCGGGTCGGCCAGCTTCGCCTGAAGGGAGATCGTTGGGACGCACATGCCCTTGACGGCATATGCTGCAAGAGTCATGCTGGGCACATGAAGAAGTGGGACGAGATCACCGCCGATCGGCGCGACGATCCCGGTTACCGCCGGCGGGTCGACGCGGAGAAGCGGAAGGCGCTCGGCGAGCTGCACGAATTCAACCTCGCCGAGCTGCGGCGCATCCTCGAGTTCACCCAGGAGGAGCTGGCCGGGCGCATGGGCACCGACCAGTCGCGCATCTCCCGGGTCGAGAACGAGGCCGACATGCGGCTGTCGACGCTCCGTGCCTATGTCGAGGCGCTGGGCGGGCAGATCAGGATCCTGGCCGAGATCCCCGGTCAGGAAACATTCCCCCTGTCGGTGTGACCACCGGATCCGATGTCCCTCGAACCGAATCCGTCACACCCGGGCGAGATGATGTGAATCGGCCAGAAAGGAAATGAATGTCCTCGCCCGATCCAGAGATCTCGGCCCTGTATTCTCGGCTCGAGGAGGTGCTCGGCCATCCCCACGCCGACACGCCGATGAGCCGCTTGCCACCGCTGCCGTCGGAATTGGCCACACGTACCGATGTCGAAGGCATCGCAACCCACCTCGACCGTCTGGAGACGCGTTTCGACCGTTTCGAAACCCGGTTCGACGGCCTGGAGACGCGCCTCGATCAGCGCCTGCTGAGCTTCGAGGAGCGGATCGACGCCAGGCTGGGCCGCTTCGACGACCGCCTCGACCGGATGCAGGACCTGATGCACATCCAGTTCAAGAACTTCTCGATCGTCGCCGCCTCGTTCATGACCGGGATGACCGCCGTGTTCGGGATCATGCTGGCGGCGTTCGGGTAGGTCGAGCTACACCTCTTCGATCCCCAGGAGCGCCCGTAGCCGCGCAGGGTCGAAGGCCATGGCGTTGACGGGCATCTCCGGCGCCCGTTCCAGGGACCGCAGCAGGGCGAGCAGGTCCTCGCGCCGCGTCGGGTCGTCGACCGCCTGACGCGGCGTCATTCCCCCCAGCGCCGGAATGGACTCGTCGACCCAGGCCTCCTCCTTCTCCCGCATCCACTGCTCCATCTGCTGGCGCGCCTCCGCGGGCACTTCTCCGGCGGGCGTCTCGGGAAGCCCGTCCGACATCCGGCTCAACTGGGCGAAAGACTTCGCCGGTTCCCGCGACTCGGAGAGCACCACGACGCCGGGGAGGCTCTCCAGCACCCTGGTCATCCGTTTCTCCGAGTTGGTGTGGACCACCAGGTCGTCCTCCTCGCGGAGCAGGGTGGCCCGGATCAGCTCCTCGCCCTCGACTTCGACCACCTCGACCCATCGGCCCGGCTGCTCGCTCCGGTAGGCGTCGTCGAGGTACGCGAGCAAGGCCGGCCAGCCTTCGCCGCCGGGGTCGGGCATGAGGACGGCCTCACAGAACACCATCGGATCCCCCTCCCGGTTGGAGAAGGCGGGGGCATATCGCCACGACCCGAACCAGGCGGCCAGGGAGTCGGCGTCGTGGTACCGGTCGAGGAGGCGCAGCAGGGAGTCTCGCTGGCGGAGATCGATCGACAGCACATGGCCGATCAGCTGGCGGGAGTCGGCCACGGTGACCACCCTGCCGAGGAGGAGGTCGCCGGGGGACCGCCCCTCCGATCCGAGCACCTCGGTGATGTGTTCGCGGTCGCCGGTGCGGGTGTCGCGCAGCGTCATGCCCTCGCCGGGCCGTGCCTCGACCACTTCGTAGAGGGCCCGGCGCGACTCGGACCACTCGTCCAGGGTGGCACGGTCCTCCTCGGTGAGCAGCGGTCCCCGCACCTCGAGGTATTCGTCGAGGCCACCGTCCTCGAAGACGGCGACATCGAGGATGAACGGATTCCCCACCATCTCGCCGACGCCCTCGAACAGCTCCTTCTCATCGCTGTCGGATGCCGCCAACAGCGCCAGCCCGATCAATGCGCTCCGTCGGCTCCCGGTCGTGACGAAGTCGATGACCCGGCGGGTGAGAAAGTCGACTCGCTCGGGGGCGGTCAGCTTGGGGTCGACCCGGCAGCACGTCTTGAACTTCTTCCCCGACCCGCACGGGCAGGCCTCGTTGCGTCTGGCGCCGCGGCGCTCGAAGAACAGTGCAAGGTACGCCAGGTCGGGGGAGTCCTCGGAGACCCCGCCCCGGCGCAGCAGCCGGAGCGCCTCGAGGCCGCGTCCCCGGTCGAGGCGGTAGCGGGCCAGCTGCCGGGCCGCCGGGGTGTACCCGGGGTCGTGATCGACCGCTGCCTCGTAGCGCATCTCGGCGGCGAGGGCGTCGTCGATCGCCTCGGCGTGGATCCCGCGGAGGAATTCGGCAGCCGACGCCCCGGGCCCGCCGTGTTCGGCCAGGTAGGCGGCGAACTCGTCGAGCGTGGCAGTGCTGGAGTACCGGCCTTCCAGGACGTATGCGGCGAGGGCCGGGGCCACGGTCCCGTGAGTCAGGGCATCGAGTAGCGGAGCCCGGCCGGGCCGATCGCCCTCGATGAATGCCGGCCATGCCGCCAGCACCCGGTCGAACGCCTGCCGACAGCAGGGCTCGAAGCCCATCCTTCGGGAGAGGGCTTCGATCTGCTCGCGTCGGTTGATCACGACCTCATGCTCGAATTCGGTGCCGGTGGGCCCAGCCAATTCCCCGGGATGCTCCAGGCCGGCCTGCGGGAGCAGATCGGCGACGGGTCGCACCGGTGACCGAAACAGTCCCAGCTCTTCGTCGGAGACGATCGCTTCCATCAGCAGGACCGGGATGCCCTCCCCGACACCGTGGCGCTCCACCAGGCGGGCAAACGCCTCCTCGAGGGCAACCGTCTCGGCGTCGCCGTGTCCCGGGTCTTCCACCCGCTCCAGCCGGATCCGGTTCCCGGCCCGGCGGAACCCGATCAGGTCGCCGGCGGCGAATCCGTCGAGCCACCCGGGGGGCCCGGCGAAGGCGGATGCGCCCTCGACCGGTCGGTCGCCCTCGTCGTCATCGAGGCGGAGTTCCAGCCGGCCCCCGCCTTCGAGAGCAGGCTCGTCTTCGATGCCCCGGTCGACGATGGTGAGATCGGGGGCCTCGAGCACCTCGCCGTGATCGATCTCGGCCTCGGTGAGGTGGTGGGTGAAGACCGTCCCGTCGAGGACCAAATCCAATCGCCCCCAGTAGCCCAAGCGGGTGTCCCAGACCCCGTCGGTGGATCGCAACAGGTCGTCGAGCACCCATTCGGGCACGTGGCCGGTGATGTCGGCGAGCCGATCCAGTTCGTCGAAATCGCCGACGAGATCGAGCAACTCGTCGACCGGCATTGGGCCATACCGGAGCTCATCCCAGGCCAGTTCGACGACGCGGCGCTCGAGATCCTCGATCTCCTCCCGGGGATCTCCGTGATCGGTCATGAGGACGCGACGGTAATGGGGCCGGCAGCACTGGGGAAGGGGGCGCCGGCTTCGACGCTCCGCTCGTCAGTCCACCCCACGGTGCGCTGCAGACGTCAATCGCGTCGGTATACGTCGCGCCGGTGCCCGACACGAAAGACGATCACCTCCCGGGCTTCGTCCTCGATGCGGTACAGGATCCGATAGGTACCCCTGCGGGCGCTCCAGATGCCCTCGAGGTCGCCCCGCAGAGGGGAGCCGACGCGACGCGGGTTGTCCCTCAGAGGTCCTGTCACGAAGTCGATCACCGCGAAGGCGATCGACTCGGGGAGCTTCTCGCGGATGGCTCGGGCTGCGGGTGCCGTGACGACGATCTCGTAGCGATCGTCCCTCACCGAGGGCGAAGCGCCCGGACGGCATCGTCGCCTCGAACGACATCACCCTCGAGGTAGGCGCGGTGCGCCGCCACCAACTCGGCGACGGCCTCGGAATCGCTGAGCACGGCGATGGTCTCCTCGAGCGACTCGAGATCGTCCGGGTTGATCAGGACCGCGGCCGGGGTCCCATTGCGGGTGACCACGACACGCTCGTGATGTCCCTCGACTCGATCGACGAACTCGGAGAACCGATCCCGTACCGTTCGTAGGGGTTCAGTAGACATGGCCACAATTGTGCCACGCCATCGGTGGGGATGGAAGACCCTTGACAATCACCCGACGCACCCACCCCCGCTTCGATGGCGGCCAGGTTCTCCTCCTCGAACCGCGAGGCGCAAGAGGCGGGTCTCGCTCGATCCCCGATCGGTAGAGTCGCACCCCAAGATCACAGGAGTGACGATGAGGCGATCCCTCCCCTTCCTTCTCGCCCTGGCGCGGCGACGACCGGGGCTCCTGAGGCGACGCCCCCTCTCGTCGGAAAGGTGGGCTCGGCGGGGGCCACGGGTCAAGAGGGCTCGAAGGCGGTCACCACCGTGCCGAAGTTCGGGTACCTGAACTTGTCGTCAGGACTGCCAAGGACGCTCGTGATGGCTGTCTCTGCGAGGTCCTGTGCAGGGCCCGCGGCGAGCGGCTGCGCTCCTGCCTGCGCCTGGGCAGAACGCTTCATCGCCATGGCCAGCCGTGCCACCACTTGAGGCGCCGCGAACGAGGTGCCCGTCCAGCGGGCCCATCCGGTCTTGAAGTGTTCGCCCTGGTAGCCGTAGAACTTCCAGTCCTTGTCGGTGAAGTCCTTGAAGAAGAAGCTCACGAGGTTCACCCCTACGGCACATGCCCTTACCCACGGGCCGTGGTTTGTGAACGGCGCCGGGTACCCCCATTCGTCGAGCGCAGCCACACTGATCACACCCTCCAACGCCGCCGGGAAGGCCGGCGCCCACTGCCGGTCGTTCCCGGCGGCCGCGACGATGATCGTGTGCTTCTGCTGCAGCGATTGCACCGCATTCGCGAGCGCCCCCATCGCGCCGATGCCGCCGGCGCCGGCCTCGACGTATCCCGCGAACGAAAGGTTCACCAGGTGCGGCGGATTCTTCGCAATCTCGTTGAGCACCTTGACGACATCGCTCTCGGACCCATGGCCCTGCGGACTCAGCACCCTCCAGAATTCGAACTCACAACCAGGGATGAGCTGCTCGATGATGCCGGCGATGAAGATTCCGTGGCCGGCGTACGGGTCGAGGTATCCGTTCCCCCGGGGATCGGGGTTGTCGGGGTCGGTCAGCGGGCTATTCGCCGATCTGTCCGAGAACCCGCCGGTCAGCGAGGTTGCCTTTATCAGACCGGCGCTCGGGAAGCCCGTGTCGACGATGGCGATCCGAATGCCGTCCCCATTGGGCGGATCCTTCGGTGGCGGGAACTCAGGACGACGTGCCGGGATCGCTGTGCTTCGCCGATTGCCCGTTTCCTGGATCGCCGGAATCGAGATGGCGCTGCCGTACAGCGGGCTGCCATACAGCGGGCTCCCATAGAGGGGACTGCCGTACAGCGGGCTGCCGTACAACGGACTGCCGTACAGGGGGCTCCCGTACAGCGGCCCGCCCACCATGGCCGCGGCGTCCATGGCGGTGGCGAAGAACATGTGGTCGACCTGGGCGCGAATCCCCTGCGACCTGAGGTCGGCCGCCGTCGTCCGGGCGTCGGGCTTCGGGTCCTCCGCCCTCAACTTGCGGTACGTGCCCTCGGTGTCGTCGTCGACGAGTTCCCAGATCTTCAAGACCGAACCGGGGAGTCTGCCGAGATCCGCTCCGTGGACCAGTACCACGCCGGGCGCGTAGGCGCTCGACCCGTCGGGTGAGAAGGTCAACTGGCCTCGCCACCCCTCTCCGGGACCGTCCTCCGGTCCGGGGGAGTTCCTTCTCAGAATCTTGGACATCGCCCACCCCCGTTGGTTGGCCTGGCCTTCACAGGAACCTTACGCGCCGGGCCCGTTTCGCGATGCCGAGGAGAACACCTTCTTGGCACGGTCTGCCGCAGTTGGCACCTCGATGTTTCGTCCCTCGGACGCAAGGCCGGCAAAGGCCTCATCTCCGAGTTCATTCCGGGCATCGGTCATCAGCTTCTCGCTCTCTCGCTGGTCGTCGGCATATAGGACCAGCCCGATCTCGTCGAGCAAGGCGTCTGCCCTGGAGTGCAGGAGCACCGCTTCCGCCCAGTCTCCGCTTCCCGCGGCGATTCGGGCAGCCACGATGAGCGAGAAGGCCACCATCGCCGGGAACCCCTGAGCCACCGCGGCTTCCAGGCATGCTCCCTGGTGGCGAGCCGCCTGGGCCACCTTGCCGAGGCGCAGGGCTATCTCGGCGAGGTTTCCGTGGGCGCTGGCCACGAAGATGCCGAGCCCGAGTTCCTCGTTCAGCTCCAGTTCCCGCCCCAACGCCTCGTAGGCGGTGTCGAAGTCGCCTGCGCCGGCCGCGGCGATACCGAGGAGGTTGTACATGCGCGCCTGCCCCCGGGCGCTCAGCGGCCGCTCCAGTGCTTCGCGGGCGATGGCGATGGCGGTGTCGAGATCTCCGCGGCGGCGGGCGACGTCCCCCTGGGCCCGTTCCACCGCCACCTCGTCCCAATCGGGTGAGCCGTGCTCGCTGCGGAGCGCGTCGGCGGCCGCGACGAGTTCCCCGGCACGATCGAGTTGCCCGGTTCGGGAACAGAGGTATGCCAGCGTCGACAGCAGCGACACCCGGGTGGCCGACGGGCGATCGAGAGTCCTGGCAAGCCCGGTCAGCTCCTCGATGCCGTCGCGAAACGTCTGAACGGCATCGTGATACCGGCCGATCGAGCAGGCGATCTGTTGGGCGAGCTCTTCGTCGCCCGGGGACACAAGCGCCACGAGGCTGCGGAGATTGTCGATCTCTATCGCCATCTCCCCCACCCAGTCGTGGTCCTGTGAGAGCCACGGCCCCAACCCCTCCATCATTCCCACGGCGAGTCGTCGCGCGGTGGGCCCGGTCTCTCCCTCCGCGTCGAGGAGGCGCCGGGCGTAGCTGCGGATCGTCTCCAGCAGCCGGTAGCGCGTGGCGTTGGCGGAGACGTCGGCGACCACCAGCGAACGATCGACCAACGACCAGATCAACTCCGGGACGCCGCGTTCCTCGATGTCGCCGCCCACCAGCGCCGGGGCCGCCGACCAGGGGGAGAAAGTCGTCGCGAACACCGAGAGCCGCCGCAATGCCGCTCTCTCGGGGGGCTCGAGCAGCCGGTAGCTCCAGTCGAGGAGGGCCTCCACGGTCCGGTGACGCTCCGAAATTCGTGGGTCGCGGCTGCGCAGGAGCCGGAACCGATGCTCGAGGCCGGCGAGGATCTCCGCGGGCGATTGGTGGGACACGTGGGCTGCCGCCAGTTCGATGAGCAGCGGCAGTCCATCGAGGTGACGACAGATCTCGGCGACGCTGGCGGCGTTGCCGCCGTCGACGGTGAAGGTGGGCCGGGCGGCGCTCGCCCGCTCCGAGAAGAGCCTCCCGGCGGGCGTCGCCAGCACCCGGACGGGGTCGGGTTCATCGGCTGCGGGCACCTCGAGGGGATCGACCGGCCAGACGACCTCGCCGATGGCCCGCAGCGGCTCGCGGCTGGTGGCGACGAACCCGACACCCTCACAGGCGTCGTGGACCAGGCCGATCAGATCTGCGCAGGCCTGGGCAACGTGCTCGCAGCCGTCGAGGATGACCACCGCCGACCTGGTCTCGAGGTGCCGGAGCACGTTCTCCGAGCGGGCACCGGACGGGTCGGCAGGGGCGCCGAGGGCGTTGGCCACGGCACCGGCGACCAGGGAGGGCTCGCCGACGCCGGAGAGGGCTACCAGCCAGACCCCGTCCTCCCACTCGGGCGCGATCACCATGCCAAGCTCGGCGGCCAGGCGGGACTTGCCCACCCCGCCGGGACCGGTGAGGGTGACGGTGCGGCGCGGGGCGACCCGGCCCATCAGGCCTTCAACGGCCCGTTCCCGTCCCACCGTCGGGGTCGCCGGGCGCACGATGTTGTGCCCCTCGGCGGGTATGGCGCGGACGGCGGCGAACTCGTCGGCCAGGCCGTCACCAATGACCTGGTACAGCCGGATCGGCTCGCTGAAGTCGCGGACACGGAACTTGCCGATCGGCCGCAAGTCGAAGCCACGTGTGGGAGCCACGCCCTCGGCCGCCTGCTCGGACACGAGGATCTGGCCGCCGTGGGCCGCATCCTCGATCCGTTTGGCCTGATGCACGGCGACGGCGACATAGCCGCCGTCATGCGGAGAGGCGAGGCCACGGTGGATCCCCATCCGCACCTTGAGGACGGTGTTATCACCCCACGCTTCGGCATCGAGGGCCCTTTGCGCATCGGCACACGCGGCGATGGCATGCTCGCTCGTGTCGAAGGCGACGAAGAACGAGTCGCCCTCGACCGAGATCTCGTGGCCGCCGTGAGCCGCCCAGGCCCGGCGCAAGATCGCCTGATGCCGCTCGAGGATCTCGACGTACTCCTCCCCGAGGCGGTGGAACAGGCGCGTCGACCCCTCGATGTCGGTGAATACGAAGGCGACGATCCCGCTGGGCAGGTCGCCGACCGCAGCGGTCATCTCTCAAGTCTCCCAGACGCGGAAGGGCCGTGCCGGGTTCGGGTAGTCGGTCCCAAATGATGCCGTGGCACGCCGGTGGGCCTGGGGAACCGCCCCTGTTCCGGGGGAAGCTGCGCGGTGGCGCGGTGTCGGTCAGGCCTGGCTCCGGAGCCGTCAGCCTTCGGGCGAGCACTCCTGTGCGGTGGCCAACGCCACATTGGCGTCCATGAGGACCAGGAACCCCTCGTCGACCGTGGCGATGGCAGCATCGAGAGCGGCTTGGTCGTCGGCCCGAGCTGCCTCGGAGGCCGCGGCAAAACCCTCCTCGTCCATCTCGATCGCCTGAAGCATGAGAGCTATCGCCTCGTCATATCCGGCAAACGGTTCGCCGAGGCTCTCGATCTCGCCCGACAGCCTTCCGATCTCGGCGGAGACCGCGAGCAACGAATCTGCCAGCTGGTCACCCTGCTGCCGCTCGAGGGCGGCCGCGGCGTCGAACGTCTGGTAGAGCAGGCTCTGGGCGACACCCTTCATCGCCTCGCCATAGGAATCACAGTCCAGGACGACGGTGGTCGTGGTCGGTGGCAGGGTCGTGGTGACGGCAAGAGTCGTGGTGACGGCCAGGGTCGTCGGAGGCGAGGTCGTGGTCGCCGCCGACGTCGATGGCGCGGCGTCGCCCGAGCCACCACAGGCGGCGACCAAGAACAGCGCCACAACTCCGCCGACCCGTGAGGTATGTGCCACGACCCCTCCCAGTGCGCCTCGGAATTCCCGGGCTCCTCGACATCGTATTACGAGTCAGTCCGGGGTGACGTCCGGGATTTCTGATATCCCGCTCATCACCATCCCCAACTGGTCTCCTACGAGCTCCGCCACGAAGAAGGCATCACCCTCGACGGAGAGCTTGTGTCCCCCAGTGTCCTTTGTCGATCGCCGACATCACGAACCCCCGATCGCGGTGAGGGTTCCGTCGGTGCTGGTGACCAGGACCACGCCGTCGAGGACGGTAACCGACGATTCGATCGCGCGGCTCGTTTGCCATCGCCACAGCTCCCGTCGCGTCTCGAGGTCGAGGGCGAACAGCACGCCGTCGTCGTTGCCGAAGTACACCTTGCCGTTGGCGACGACCGGTGGTGAAGAGACCGGGGAGTCCGAGGCGAAGCCGGGGAGGTCCTCGTTGCTCGCCAGGTCGATGAACAGCACCCCGGTGTCGACCGGGAGGACGAGCAGGTCCCCGACGACCGCCGGAGCACCCAGGGCACCCGACACGTTGTAGTAGAGCGGGTTGCGATTGGGAGCCGGGTCGGTGCACGACCCGGCGGCGAAGGCATAGAGCTGACCGCTGGTGTTGAGGGCGTAGACGACGCCGCCGGCCACGACCGGGTTGACCTCGAAGGGGCCGATCGGACCGGAGCGGCAGAGCTGCGCCCCGGTCGCCGGATCGATCCCGTAGAGGTATCCGGTCCCGATCCCGCTCGTCGCCACGTAAACCATCCCCTCCGTGGCGGCGGGGGAGCCGATCACCGGCCCGAGCGGGTCACATTCGGGGACGGGCTCGGTCAGTTGCTGGCATGCGGTCTCATCCAACGGGAAGGTCCAGTCGAGTGACTTGGCCAGGGGTGAGATGCCGAGGACCCTTCCCGAGTCGGGACCGGCGGTGGCGACCACGAAGCGGCTGCCGACGGCGAGCGGGCTGCCGATCACCGCCTGGCCCAGGCCGGCGAACTCGGTGTGGACGACGTTGAATGGCCGCTGGATGGCCTCGCGGAAGGTGATGACGCCGGTGTCGGTCCCGTAGGCGATGATCACCACCGGCGGGGCCTCGGCCCGCCCGGCATCGGACCGGATCTCGGCCACCGCCGGTGTCGAGCGGACATCGCCGGAGGTGTCGAATCGCCACAACCGGCGCCCGGTCGTCATGTCGACGGCGTGAACAGATGAATCGACGCTGCCGATGAAGACCCATTTCCCGTAGGTGACGGGTGATCCGACGATGGCGTCGGAGGCTCCCGTGTAGACCCAGTAGTGGCCCTGGGCCGCCAATACTCCCGTGCCGTCGAAGACGCCGCTCCGGCCCGGGTCGCCGCGGTACATGGTGTGCCCGGCAAGTGACAGGTCCGGTGGAACCGGCAATTCGGTCTCCTCGAGGGTCACACCGGCGATGGGCCCGGTGGTGGTCGTGCCGCTGTCCCCGGGGGGACGGATCAGAAGGACGACGGCGACGCTCACCACCGCCGCCACCGTCATGACCCCGGCGACCGCCATCAGCCGGCGCCTCCACGGCTTCGTCGTGCCTCGTCGCACCAGGCCCAGGGCGCGGCGCTGCGCCGGGCTGAGCACCTCGTAGCCGGCCAGGCCGGAGGCCTCGACCACCTCGGCCCAGCGGGCGGTGAGCTCCTCGGCGGCGGCAGCGTCGTCGGCCACCTCGACGGCGAGGGCGGCGGCGACGTGGGGCAGGGCGGTCCAGTTTTGGCTCCACGACTCGGGCAGGTGATGAACCACCGCCTGGGCGGCGAAGGCGACCCCCTGCGCCGCAGGGTCGGACCACAGGTCGGCGGCGTCGGCCGCCCTGATGGCCTCCGTGGGGAGCCCCAGGTCGAGGGCGAGCCCGGCGGCGTGGAGGGCGAGTTCCTCGTCGTCTTCGCGGCGGGCCCGCTCGATCATGAGCTGCAGGGCGGGGAGGTGCCACTGCGCCTGGAGCAGTTCGTCGGTGAGGTCCTCGGCGTCCCTTCTGGGCCAGACGGCCTTGGGTGGGAGGGCGACGAGGCGGATCACCTCGATCTCCTTGCGGAGCCGCAGTCCATCGACACCCGCCGGGGTGGCGACGAGGGCGGCCGCCGCCTCCGAGGCGGCGTCGTCGAGTCGTCCCAGACCGGTGAGAGCGCGAGCCCGGAGGATGCGGGCCCGGTTCTCCCATGCCGGGAGATGGGCCTGAGCCAGCTCGAGGACTCGGTCGCCGGCGGCCAGGGCCTCCTGGTGCCGCTCGAAGTACAGGGCACCCTCGGCGCGGGCGATGGCGGCGAGGAAGGCGAGCACCGGGGCGTCGTGCTCGGCGGCGGCGGCCTCGACGCCTTCCACCGCCTGGAGGGCCTCGGCGGCGCGGCCCGCGGCAAAGGCGGCCCTCGCCCAGTACACCTCCTTGTCGGCCTGGGACAGCGGGCCCTCGATCGCGCCGGCCTCCTGGCGGAGGCGGTCGAAGCCGGCCTCGGCGCTGCGGGCCTCGCCCCGGTCCAGCCGGATCCACGCCCGGTTGAGACGGGCGTAGAAGCGCTGGATCTCGTGCCCGTGGCGGTCGAGGAGCTCGGTGCCCACCTCGAGGACCCGATCGGCCTCCCGGGGGAAGCCGATCCGGCCCAGCATCCGGGCCCGCAGCGTGAGCAGGGAGCCCGCCTTGGCCGGCTCGCCCGCGGTCCAGGCCTCCGACTCGGCGAGGGCTGCCAGTGTCTCCGCCCATTGCGGGGATTGCAGGTCGTCGGCGACGACGGTGGCGAAGCCGAGGGCGTTGACCCGCTCCACCCCGCCGAGCAGGTGGACCGCCGAGTCCAACTCGTCCATCGCCTCATGGGAGCGACCCGTCGCCCGCAGATGCCGGGCCCGGGCCAGGTGGAGGCGGCCCCGCACCGCCGGGTCGAGCCCGGGGACGTGCCGCTCCGCCTCGAGGGCCAAAGCGGCGAGGTGGGCGGCCCGCTCCCCGTCGGCGGCGAGGCCTAGCGCGGCTTCGGCAAGGGGATCCCTGGCGTTCTCCCATCGGCTGGCGGCGGCGTAGAGGAGGCCGACCTCGCCCGGATCGGCCCCGCGGGCGTGGAGAGCCTCGGCCAGGGCCACGGCCAGGCGGGTGCGGCGGACGTCGGAGACGGCGGCTTCGCCGGCGGCCGGTCCCGGGACGAAGCCGCCGTCGTAGAAGGCGAGGACACCGTCGGCGAGCAGAGCCTCACCCTGGCGTTCCACGGTGGCGAGGTCGGTTCCGAGCGCGGCGGCGGCGTCCTCCCCCCGCAGCGGATGGGGGGCCAGTCGGGCCAGCTCGGTGAGGTCGGCGCCGAGATCATCCATCCGAGCCTCCCACATCGCATGACGGCGCCGAGGGGAAGCGGCGGCACTCGTCGTCGGTGAAACCGCGGGTGACCATGCTCTCCGCCAGCTCGACGAGCCGGTCGGGATCGAGGGGGAACCGGCGGATGACGTACCCGTCGTAGCTTGTGTCCCCGTGATAGAGCCATTGACCGTCAGGTGTGAAGACGATCAGTGAGAAGTCTTCTGCGCTCCTGGCGAGCTCGAGAGTCAACTCACCGCTCGCGATGTCCCACAGACGGAGCGGCCTGCGACCCAGGGTGGCGGTGGCGAACAGCCCGTCGCCCCCCATGGCGTGACCGCCGACGGCGCCGTCGAAGGCGGCGACGTTGAAGATCAGAGCCTTTTCCAGGCTTTGACCTTCGGCGAGCCGCGCCAGGTCGAGGATCCAGGCGCGACCGTTCACCGTGCCCCCGGGGAGGTACCGCCCGGTCGCGTCGAAGGCCCCTGCAGAGAAGGTGAAGTCGGCGCAAGATTCCACCTCGTCCAGTGCCTGAAGGGCGGTCAGATCATCGTGTGGCAGCCACGGACCGAGGCGAGCCGCCCAACCCGGGCCCCGGCTCGGAAGCTCGCCGTCCAGGTCGAAGCACACCGAGCCGAGCAGCCAGCCACTCTCGACGTCCCAGATCTCGACGCTGCCGTCGATGTTGGCGGTCACATACCGTCCCGACTGGAGCGCGCCCCCAGGGCTGAAAGCCCCTCCCCGCAGGAGCACCAAGCGCGGTCCCAGGTCGAGCAGGGTCTCGCCCGTGGTGAGGTCGAGAACCTGGCTCGTGACCTCGATGCCGTCCGGGAGTTCGCATCCCTCTGCGGTGGGCAGCCACAGGGCATCTAGAAGCAGCGCCGTGCTGTCGGGGCTGAAGGCCTTGGGGGCGGTGCAGGGTGGTAGGAGGAGATCGGGGGTGGCATCCGACAGATTTCGAACCCAGGCGGCAAGGTCGCCGTCCACCCAAGCCAGATACCTCCAGTCTGGACTTATCACCGCGGGCACCCAGTAGCCGATCGACTGGCCCTTGAGCTCGAAGACGCGTTCGAACGTTTTGAGATCGAAGATGATGAACTCTCCGAAGTCGCGGCCTCCGAGCGGTCCGGAGGTCGTGAGCGCCAACATCGCACCGTCGGGAGAGAGGCTCGCGTGGAAGGGATGGCCGGGGCCCACGCCGATCCCTCCGAGCGCTGATGGGCCTGCGGGGCTCACGTCCCAAACATGAGTCTGGTCCAGCCCCACTCCGATCAGGCGGCGACCGTCGGGGTGGAATGCGGCCCCCCAGGCGCCGGTGAGCCCGCCGAGCGTCAGAACCTCGTCTCCTGAGTCGATGTCGAAAAGGCGCACCACTGCGTCGAAGCCGGTGACGGCCACCAGCTTCGAGTCGGGGCTCACACTCTGGATGATCGGTGTGGAGTGGGTCCTCGACCATCTCGACGATCGGGACGCAAGGTCCCAGACCTCCAGGCGTGTCGACGCCTGCGATCCCATGATGAGCTCCCCACCGTCGGGACTCCGCACGAGTCGTCCCGGGACGAAATCAGGGGTGTCCAGCACGTCGACCAGCGCCCCTGATCGAGCGTTGTAGAACCCGACGCGTTGGGCGCTTCCTTCGGCCACCGCGATCGTCTCGGCGTCGACAAAGGCGATGTGGCGCCCATCGACCACGGTGAAGCGCCCGACCACCTCCCAGGACGTCTTTGCCCATACGGTGACTGCGCTACTCCCCTCGTTGAAGCTCGAGGCGGCGAGCAGCCGCCCGTCGTCGCTCCAGGCGATGGGGCGGTCGGGAACGCCGGACCCACCGAAAACGTGCGGGGGGGCGGGCAGCTCGGCAACGATCTCACCGGCTGCGGTGTCGTAGATGCGGACCGTGCCGATTTCTGGCTTACCGGAGAGATTGCCGTATCCCACCGCAAGCAGCGGAGCCGTCGGACTGAACGCGAGCGCAACCACCGGTCCCGGACCCGGGAGGCTCGAGACGATGTCGCCGGTATCGCTGTCGCGCAACAAGACAGCATCTCCGCCGTGGGTCCCTCCGGAGGAATCGGTGGCGAAGAGTTCGCCGTCCGCACTGACTGCGGCCGCGCCGAAGCCTCCCTCGAGGCGCAGCATGAGACGGGCCGCCTGGGTCGCGGCGTGGAGTGCTGCGATCGTGTCCCTGGGAATCGGCTGTTCAGCCTTGCGGATGAGCTCGACGGCCTCGAGGACAATGAGAAGGGCCAGCTCGGGGTCTTCCTCGAGGGCGATCGACGATTGCGCCGTCAGTTCGCCGGCTCGGGCGACGAGTTCGGCCTGTCGGGCGATCGCCTCGTTCTGGAGGGCGATCTCGGCCTGCTCGTCGGCTCGGTCGCGATCCTGGCTGGCCCGCTGTTCGGCGTCAACGGCTAGCTCTTCGTTCGCCATGGCGATCTCGGTCTGGCGGTGCGCTTCATTTCGCTGGTCTCGGGCCTCGCGGGCCTGGCCGG
>Ga0326597_10005233_pt1 | contig 18031 bp, 13 predicted proteins | sample RVTome_12_FD_203789 | JGI IMG/M metagenome (GOLD analysis project Ga0326597, IMG submission 203789) | Soil microbial communities from uranium-contaminated site in the Upper Colorado River Basin, Wyoming, United States - RVT100D185 | ecosystem: Environmental > Terrestrial > Soil > Contaminated >... | reverse complement strand
GCCCGGCATAAGCTGGACGACAGGTGGAAACAATGGACCGCGTAAACGCCAAAGCCGCAGCCCTCTTCGCCGCCAAGGAAACCCGCCGGCGCAAGCTGGCCGGACTGCCGTTTCCGGACAAGGTGCAAGCCGTGGTGCGTCTTCAGCGAATGGTGGCCCCCCTGTGGCGCGCACGTGGACGTCAGGTCCACGTATGGAAGATCGAAGGAACCGATGAAGTTCCAACTCTATACGGATGCCGCGCTGGCGTGTGATGTGCCGGAACATCGCCTTAAGCGTGGCGACCTCGTCAAGCTGGTGGACCACCACGTGGCGCCCGATGGCACGGAGGGGTATTCCGTCGAAGTGTTCAATGCGCTCGGTGGCACCCTGGCCGTCATCACCGTGCCCGCCTCCGCCCTCGAAGCGCTCCGCCAGGACGAAGTGCTCTCCGCCCGTTCGCTGTAACAAACCCTCTTCCCGATCTCCAGATCCCCCCATGGATCTTGCGGGTTATCGCTTCGCCACGTTCCGCGGGCAACTCCAGTAGTCAGTGCCCTGCAAATCTTGAATGTCCGCGTATTATTCACCCAAACCAGGAGAACCAGACAAACCAAGCAAACGAGATAAACCAAACAAACCAGATGAACCTCGGCCGGCCATAGCTTTCGTTGGTGGAATTCGCTAGACTGACAGGCGAGAGGGGTGTGCCATGGGAGTGAATGAACTACTGCAGTCCAAACGTGAAGAGATTCTCCGTATTGCCGCCAGGCACGGCGCGCATAACGTGCGCGTCTTTGGGTCCGTGGCACGAGGGGAGGCAGACGACAAGAGCGACGTGGATTTCCTCGTCAAGATGGACCCGGGACGCAGCTTGCTCGATCATGCGGGACTGATTCTCGATCTCGAGGCACTGCTGGAACGTCCGGTGGATGTGGCGTCGGAACGAGGACTGCGGACGCGGGTTCGAAAACGGGTCATGAAGGAAGTCGTCCCCTTATGAGGGATGACCGTATCCGCCTGGAAGATATCCTCGAGGCGATCAAGCGAGTCGAACGCTACGCCAAGCGTGGGCGCAAGGCCTTCCAAGCCAACGAACTGATCCAAAGCTGGGTCATTCACCATATCCAGATAATCGGCGAGGCAGCCGGCAAGCTCTCCGAGTCCTTGCGCAAAGCCCATACGGAAGTCCCGTGGCCGCAGATCATCAAGATGCGGCACGTCCTGGTTCACGATTATTTCGGGATCGACCTTGGGGAAGTGTGGGCGGTCGTCGAGCAGGATCTGCCCGACCTCAAGCGCAAAGTGAAAGCCATCCTGCGGGAGTGGGTCTAGCGGGGGAGTGCGGACGGCCGTCCCCAACCAGACCAACCAGACCAACCAGACCAACCAGACCAACGAGACAAACGAGACAAACCAGGCAAACCATCCTGTTCAACCTCGAACGCCTGTCCCGAGCCGGCCCACGTTTAAGGACCCGGAATAAGAGGGCGGCTGGGTGGCATGCCCTTCCGCTTCAGCGCCTCCCGAAGCGACCCGACCGGGCTTTAGCTGGCGGAACCTTCTGGAATTCCTTCAGCCGCGATCTGCGATCGCGGTGCTTCAGTCAGTTCCAGCTTTCCTGCCCGCTAAAGCCTCGGCGGGTCCCCCGCTTCTCCGGCGAATTCCGCTCAGGGCATGCCACCCCGCCAGGGAGTCTTCAGCTAATAAAAAATAGGAACGGGGACTGGCCGCTTGTTGACCAGTCCCCGTTCAACGCTTCGCCACGTTCCGCGGGCCACTCCAGTAGTGAGTGCTCTGCAAATCTTGATTGTCGCCGTATTATTCACCGGTCTTGCGAGTTCCCGCTACTCGCGCCTTTCTCGCTCGTCTCGCGCCCTTAGTCATAGCTTTCGTTAGGGGAATTCGCTAGACTTTCCCCGGAGCGGGGATCAAGGAAAATTTTCCTGGTACCTGTTCATTGCCAAGGGCGAGATTCTGAAGTTAGGGATAGCGTATGAATGTGATACCGCTACTAACTCTTGAGTCGCAGATCAAGCGACGACTGCGCTCACACCTTCGCCAGCTAGGCTTCGTAAAAGGTCCTGACGGACTGCTTAAACCGCCAGGTGATGATAAGGAAGTTGTCCGACAGCTACACCGCGGTCAGAGAGTAGAACGGCTAAATGCTGAAAGCGTTTTCATTAAGAACAACTTAGCTAAGCTTCTTTGTTATTTCGCATCAGGAACTGATGTGGTGCCAGAAGCGGTCTCGCCACGTTTACAGTTGGTCCAACCAGACACCGTAGAGTCTGACCTTTTTCGGCTTGCGTGCCTCACTTGGACAATTCCAGTGTCCCAAGGGTATGGCCGCCGCATGCGTTTTTTGGTCTGGGATGACAATAATGGCAAGGTAATGGGTCTCATAGCTCTTAGCGATCCAGTATTTAACATGCGAGTTCGTGATGACTTGATCGGGTGGGGGCAGCAGCAACGTCGAGAACATTTGGTAGGCGTAATGGATGCGTTCGTACTTGGAGCGCTTCCTCCGTACAACATGCTTCTTGGAGGAAAGCTGGTTGCTTGCCTCATCCGAACGCAGGAGATCCGTCGCTTGTTTCTTGAGCGATACGGCGATACGCGCGGCATTATTTCAGGTAAGAAGAAGCGTGCTACCCTCGCGATGGTTACTACTTCTTCTGCACTTGGTCGCTCTTCTGTCTACAATCGACTTGCTCTTGACGGGATAAAGTATTTTCAGCCAATCGGATACACAGTAGGTTACGGACACTTTCATATACCAGCCGATTTATTCGAAGAGATGAGAAGATATCTGAAAAGGCGAAGGCACAAATACTCCAACAATCACCGGTTTGGTAACGGACCAAACTGGAAATTTAGAGCTGTTAGGGCAACGTTAGGCCTATTAGGCATGAACGCAGAATTGCTTCGCCACGGTATCTCTCGAGAAGTATTTATGTGCAAGCTTGCATCAAACGCTGAAGAACTTCTCCGTGGCGATGTGACGCGTAGCTATTGTAGAAATCTCTTATCAGTGAAACAGGTCGCTAGCCTTGCCTTAGAGCGGTGGATTATTCCTAGGTCGAAAAGTCGCCCTGAGTTTTCTGAATGGAAAGCCGAAAATATCGCTTCTCTTCTAGCGCCCCCAAACATGGTAGATGAAGCTAGCCTGGCCACTATCAAGCGCTCCTGCAAGCGTCCTGCATCTTAGACATGCTCTGCTGGGGCATATCTTGGAGGTTGCCTAGATCACATTTCACTAGATAGTGCATTTATTGGAGAGCGCATGAGCCTTGACGATTGGCAAACGAGGCTGGAGTCTCACTTCCAGGAACTCCGCTCTCGTCGAACGTTAATCGCAGGAAATAAACCGATTTTCGGGTTGGAGCATGGGCTATCTCCATCAAATCTTGAGCAATTGGAACGTGAGGTGCGCACACATGTGTCTTCCTCTTCTCCGTCGGATAAGCATTCGCTGGTTTGGATCGTATATGCATCTGAATTAGGATACCGATATGAGGGAGCGGAGTATTGGCAAACATATGAAGAGAAGACCCCAGGCTGGAATCAGTGGTGGAATGCCTGGGGTGAACGGTACTGGCTTAGAGATTGTTTTCTGAACTTTCACCGACGATTCGGAGGCGCAAAACCATCCGGACAATGGGCTGCCCATTTCAACCTTATTTGTTGGCCGATCACTCATGCGATTCTTCCCAGAGACTTGCAACTTCAACTGGCTAGGATATTGTATGACTTGCGCCATTACTTCTCGGCTGAACTGTTCGGGTCCCAGGAGCGCTTTGGGCAACTAATCGCTGCTAAGAGCATAGACACCACTTCTAGGTTTCAGAAGCTAGTCGAAGAACCGCTATTAGTAGGGCAGATTGCCTCCGCACTTTTGCTCCAAGGAAAAGGTGCATCAGCAAGTCTGATTCTAGATTCCACGTTAGAACGTATCAGCAAAGATCTCGATCGTGAGCGCCGCGCGAGAGAATGGCTTCAAGGGGCACAGCGATATGCACAACAGCGCGAACAGTTCAGGGGGCTTTCTCTGCCGAAAAGCGATGGAGACTCGAAGGGCCTAGGATCTCGTGAACATGCACGCAAAGAAGTCGAAGCCCTAGCCATCGAGCCAAGCCTTGCATTACGTCCGATTTCATCATCGTCATGGCAGGTACTTCTTGAGATTCCGGACCTATCGCACCTTCTAATAAAATTCCCTTTTCTGCGAAGTGCCCTGCTAGGTTCACGATGCTTTGTTGCAGGCTCCTCGGGTCGCCCACTTGCGCGCGGTCAATTGCTTCACGGATCGCAAAAGGTAATCCTTCATAAATGGCCTGCGCCTGATGAGGTGCTACTCCGCTTTGAACAGCAGCCTATCGAGTTGGATTATCTTCTACGAACAGAGTGCCTTTTGCGACCGGGCCCGAGTTGGTTGTTTAAAATATCATCGGATGGTTTCGCCTATGAAATTAGAAATCAAGTTGTTAGGCCCGGCAATCAGTACGTTCTCTTGAACTCCTGTACTGCATTCCGAGCTGGACCTTGGAGTACTCCAGTAGAGATAGCATGCGCTGGGGTCGATGCAGCGAGGCTGGATGTCCCGCCAGTTCTGAATGAAGCGGAGATCGGGTACCTACTGAGCTTGGGTCTCCACCAAGCAAAGAGCATCTATGTTTGGCCAGCAGGGTTAGCAGCAGTTGATTGGGACGGCGAGGGGCATGCGGAGTGGCTTTCTTCTGATTTGCCTTGTATTGGAATACGAGCAGATTATCAGATTGAACAAATCTCTCTAAGTTTAGAAGGTATCCCGGGCGATCAGCTCGTCATCACGCCAAATGAATCAGGCTCAACCTGCTTCGTTTCATTGCCATCTCTCTCAGTCGGGACTCACAGACTTGTGGTTTCTGCTCAAGCACCGTCAACAATAGCTGACGATCTTTGCGGACAACTAGACCTGGTTATTCGTGAACCACACAAGTGGAAACCAGGAGAAAACAGTCGTGGCCCACTTACAATTCGCGTTGATCCAAACATGCCGACCATGGAAGATCTGTGGGAAGGCCGTGCTTCAATTGAAATTTACGGTCCAGATAAACGCGAGGCTAGAAGTACGATCAGCCTCTACGGAAAAATGAGTAGTTTGCCAACTATCAAAAAGGCTCTGCCTCCGTTAAAACTTCCGATCTCGTCGTCCAACTGGCAAGAGAATTTCTTAAAACACTTTCTGCGTGTTCCGGGAGTTCAGGAAAAGTACGACCTTGCCCACGTTTGCCGAATCGAAATAACTGCCGAAGAACTTGGTTTTTTCTCGCTTGACTGTGAACGAGAGTTCACACCGCTTCGATGGGTAACTCGCCGTGAGGGCGCCAGCTACTTGTTGAAACTTATTGATGACACAGGGGCCCCTGTGTCCATTAAGGTTGATCGTTATGAATACTCTAGACCAGATATTCCAGTGGCGTTGGAGGATGTTGGCCTAGTGCAAGGCTATAAAGTCCCTGATTCTGGTGGTATGTATTTGGCACGCTCGGGCAGTGAGTATCAGGCTATCATGGTTCCTCCAACATCCCGGGACCTCCGAGCACTCCAATTAAATCCCCAACTTGTATTGCGAGGTCGTATTCCAGAGCAGATAGCCGATGTTCTTTCTCTTCTCGAACTCTGGTCTGGCGCAAGGGTAAATGGTGGTCTCTTGTCACTGTATTTTCAAACGCGCATCCTAAATGCATTACAACGCCAGATCTTCGGCCTCATTGCAGGAGAGAAATGGGTAAACGCAGAACGCTCCTTCCCACAGCAACTCGGTGAGCAGAATGTAGCGGCTCTCAAAGTCGCAGTCTTCAGTCATGCTCACCACTCCGGCTTCGCTGCAGCATTGGCAAATCTATACCACGAACTGACCTGCAGTAAGCCCCAGGAAATTACCTCGAGACTTTGTGGTCTCGCGAGAAAATTCTTGATTCTTCCTTCATCACTTTATAGAGAAGCCAGCATAAATGAATGCGATAGTACACCGCCTGAGCAGTATATAAGTGCTGAATGGATTTGCGAGTTTGCTCTACGATTGGCTAGCCGTCCCGAAACAATTCGTCTCTGGGCTGGTGAAAATCTCACAGCTGGTATTTCGCGGCTCCTAGAGTCTCCTGTTCTTGCAAGGGGGGCACACTTCCTAATCTTATGCATTGATCGTCTCGCAATACATCACAAGCTTACAACTGGGCGTCTCTACCCGAACTGGGAATGGGAATGAAAGCCTTAACTGCCTCTGAAGTACATGCACAAGCTGTTTCAGCATTAGGGCTTGATCCCTCTGCGATAGACCTAACGGCCATTGAGGCTATTGCGGCGGCAATCCGACGAGTTGCAAGCTTACGGTGCCCGTGCCCAGAACGAAGCCTTATAAATGCTGTGCTAACTCCTCTGGACGGATTGGTTGAAGAGAAGGACAAAGTACAGCAAATCGTAGAAGAAACCCTCGAATCACTGATTTCATATGGTGATCTTCTAGAGAATCATGCGATGCCAAATGATGAATCGCACCAGGGTGGCACATTGATTTATATTGCCCCACCAAGTTTTGTTTTTCGTAAAAGTGGCTCGGCTCTTTTAATCGGAATGGCCCCTGACAATATTTCTCCACTGCCAGAAGAATTGGAGAAAAAGGTGGAATATGTAAACCATGTGCGCTGCCTTACAGCCGGCCCTGTTGAAGAGCTAAAGCCTTACCTCCTGCAACTTGGCTTTGTGGAACTATCGCAAAGAGCATGGCTTAAGGAGCCAGCACATGAATCGCCTGCACATCACCTTCGTCGACTCAATGATAAACTTGATCACTCAGGACGCTCAGGAGAAATAACCGGACTAACCATACTTGATCCATCTACCCCCGTCCGGTATTACCCAGCAAGATGGAAACCAGCAACTATACAAAGCGGTCGGTTTGTGGCACGCCGTAATCAAGCATATGGTGCCGATCTATGGTGCTACGTTGAACTGGAATCGGGCAGGCCCACAAAACTCCTTGATTTTCCTTTTCCCAATAGCAAGTTACGTGGTTGTGACGAAGCATGGAGGCTACAAGCTGCAATCGATGCCTGTCGCAATGAACCTCAGCGATTCCGGATCCGTGAGGGGCCGAACCGAACTCAGGTTATAGAATTCTTTGCACCTGTTCCTATGTGGGCAAAGCGGCGTTGGGACTCTGTTGGGGAACCGGTTTTGGGAATGGGATGTTTGTTTTCTTACCAGTTTTCAGCTAACGAAATCGAAGAGGAACTAAATTTCTTCAGCGATACACTTTGGTTGGCCAAGGTAGCTGAAGCTGGGGAAAAGTAGCGGAGGCGTCAAAATGTCAGTAACCATTGGAGGAACTATCGAACAACTGCAGCGAGCCCTAAGAGACTACATTGAGGCTGCCTATCATATCGGTCACCCCAAGCTTTTGGGGCAGCGCCGCCGATTATTGGACGAAGTTGGAGTCATCCATCAGCGTCCATATTTGGAAAGTACTCCTCGTTACAAGAGTGGAACACCGTTCCGTGATCTTGGTCTTGACCCCTCCATTTTGGAGATGTTTGCAGCAGTCTCAAAAGAGTCCACCGAACTACCAGTTCTCATTCATGACCCACCATATCAACATCAGGCAGATTCGGTACAAAAGTCTCTAGTGCTGAACAGGAGCCTTGTTGTAATGACAGGGACAGGATCTGGCAAGACCGAGTGTTTTTTGCTTCCAATCCTAGGAAAGTTGAGCCGTGAAGCGCGGGGAAAACCCGACACCTTTCAAAATGTGTCGGCCATGCGGGCAATTGTCCTTTACCCGATGAACGCTCTCGTCAATGATCAGCTTGGACGGCTTCGCCTTTTGTTTGGTAATCCTCGAATCGTAAAGAAGTTCACCACATGGGCAGGGCGACCCCCTCGCTTCGCACGTTACACAAGCCGAACTCTGTACCCAGGAGTCCGAGATTCCAGCAAGGACCAGGATCGCTTAAAGCCAATCGGAGACTACTATATCCATAATCTAGAACTTGCTGAAGGTTCACCGTCCCCAGAACAACAAGCTGCTAAGAAGCTCGTTGAAGAATTACAGAGAAGAGGTAAATGGCCGGCGAAGCCAGACCTCATCGCTTGGTATGGGAAAAAAGGATCAAGATGGAAGGATGGCGCATCTGGCAAATTTAAGCGGTGTATCGCACTACCGTATGATCCTGAGTTACTGACTCGGCATGAGGTTCAAGAATCGCCCCCCGATATTCTTGTTACAAACTATTCCATGCTTGAGTACATGCTTATGCGACCTCTTGAGCGACCGATCTTTGATCAGACGCGCGAGTGGTTAAAATCAAACCCAGAGGAGTCGCTACTCCTTGTTTTAGATGAAGCACATCTTTACCGAGGAGCAGGAGGTGCCGAGGTTGCTCTGTTAGTTAGAAGACTGAGGATGAGATTGGGCATTTCACCAGAGCGCCTGCAGGTTATTTGTACAAGCGCCAGTTTCAAAGATCCTGTTTACGCGTCTGAGTTCGGCGCTCAATTAACCGGTAAGGATAAACGCGATTTCGAGACAATTCAGGGTGAGCTCTTTCTCCGTCCTAGTGCTGCATTTGGTAAAAAGGAAGATGCCGAGGCGCTTGATCAAATCGATTTGGCTCGGTTCTATGCTGCGGATACGGACGAAGCCAAATTGTTAGAACTGCGGCCGTTCCTCGAGTACCGAAATGTAAAGGAACCATGGGTATTGAATCGCTCACTCTACGATTCTCTCGTCAGCTTCCCTCCCATGGGAAAACTGATCAACCTTACGATGCAAGGGGCGCGTCCTGTAGACAGTCTTGGCGACGACGTATTCGAAGGAGTGGAATCGCAGTTGGCATCGAGGGCTGTGACCGTGTTGATGGCATTGGGCAGTTTGGCACGACAGGAGTCGACGGAACCAGGACTGATGCCATGCCGCACACATTCATTTTTTAGGGGTCTTCCAGGGCTATGGGTGTGCATGGATCCAGGGTGTAAAGAACTGCTTACATCGGAAGTAGGCGGACCTACAGGAAAGCTTTATAGCCAGCCCCGCGATACTTGTTGTTGCGGTGCTCGCGTGTTGGAATTATTTACCTGTCGCAACTGTGGCAGTGCTTATGCCCGGGCGTATACCAATAACCTAGAGGAGCCAGACTTTCTGTGGGCCGAACCTGGCGGCGCCTTTCGTACGCTCTCTGGTAATGTTGATGAACTTGAACCAATCGATCTTTTGCTCGAAGCCCCTCTCATATCGGACATCGAGATAGCCGAGTTTGATCTAATCACAGGACGGCTGAATCCTTCAAATCTCGGAGCGCGAAACAGGCAGGTTTATTTACAAAAAGATCGCTTTGTTCGACCAGTGGGAGAACATGAGGTGGATGTTTCTGAAAGAAAACCAGGTGAGTTCAAGCCATGTGGTGTATGTGGAGAACAAGGGAGCTTTGGACGTTCGTCAGTCCAAGACCATCAGACGAAGGGGGATCAACCATTCCAGGCTTTGATAACAAAACAACTTCAAGTCCAACCGCCAGGTCCGGCTCCTGCAACTAAGCTAGCTCCCCTCCGCGGGCGAAAGGTCTTGATTTTCTCTGACTCAAGGCAGATCGCAGCACGCCTGGCACCGAACCTTCAAGCCTATTCGGTCCAGGATGCTCTCCGTCCTTTAATTATTTCAGGATACAGTAGACTCCAGGCGTCGACTCGTCTTAGGCCGGTCCTGTCCCTGGAAGATCTTTTTCTGGCTGTTCTTGCTGCAGCAAAGACTTTGGGTGTCAGGTTGCGGCCGGAATTGAAGGCGGGCGAGAGCTTCCACGCAGAGGCGATTGTAGAAGATGCAATTAAGAGTGGTGCTTTCGATAACGAAGAGGGAATATTGCTGCTCCTGATTAATCTGCGCTCTGAGGCACCCCCAGAAGGACTCCTTCGCGCTCTCACAAAGTCGCTTACTGACCGGTATTATGGACTTGAGTCCTTAGCGCTTGCTTCACTTGTTGAACGCTCGGAGCACGCCTCAAAAATCGAAGGACTTCCTGACGTCCCGGGTGTAGCCACAGCTAAAGAGCAAAAGCTTGCGCTAGCACGAGTTTGGCTAAGATCCTGGCGACGAGCAGGGTTCTGGTTAAGTCGAATGCCACATGCTTGGTGGCAGATCGAAGTAAAGCCACATACGGGTAAGTTCGAAGCGATGAATATATTTCTTTCTTCAAAGCCTGCACGCTCTGTGTTTGAAAAGGATTGGGTTCCGAAACTGTTGGGATGGTTCACCGAAACAGTTAAGGCAAACCAATACAGACTGAAAGGTGGAGAGCTATCGCTTCTAATTGGTGGAACTTGGGCATATTGCCAGGCGTGCCGAACGGCCCAACGCCCCTTTCCTGGAAGCTCGGCCTGCATCAACTGTGGTCAGAATAATGTCACTGTAATCGACCCAGACAATGATCCGGTCTTCGTTGCCAGGAAAGGATATTATCGAGCGAGCACCCTTGATGCCCTAAAGAAACCTCCTGTCCCTCCAATTGCTCTCATAGCTTCGGAGCATACTGCGCAGCTCAACACAGCTCAAGCAGATGAAGTCTTTTCTAAAGCTGAAGAGCATGAACTCCTTTTTCAAGACGTTGATCTTGGCGTGAGCGATGGTCGGGAGCGTCCAGCTATAGACGTTCTCTCCTGCACAACAACCATGGAAGTGGGCATCGACATCGGAGCCTTATCCGGAGTCTCACTGCGGAACATGCCACCTGCTCGTGCCAACTATCAGCAAAGGGCTGGGCGTGCAGGGCGGCGCGGTAACGCGGTAGCTACTGTGACCGCATTCGGAAGTGCGGACAGTCATGATGAACACTACTTTACTCAACCCGATCAGATGATACGAGGGTCTGTTGATGATCCTACGTTGACGTTGGACAACTACGAGATCGTGCGGCGGCACGTTACAGCCTACTTGCTACAACGCTACCATCAGGCAAAATTGCCTGCCATCCGACCAGAAGATCAGCCTCACCTCTTTGCAGTGCTTGGAACTGTATATGGATTCAAGAAAGCTACATCAATTCTGAACAGAGATGGTTTTGCATCATGGTTGAAGGCTAACGAGGCAGCACTCAAACAAGAGGTTGCGCAGTGGTTACCTCAAGAACTTCCATCACTGGACAAGGACAAACTTCTCAGCAATCTCATTGACGATACGCTAAGGCCCATCGATGCCGCCATCGAGTACGAGCCGGCATCTAGAACAGAAACTGACGAAATAGACGTTAGTATGGTCGAAGTTCCTCCTGAAGAAGGAGAAGAACGGTCAGCAGTCGGACGTGCCGCAGAGAACCTGCTGGACCGGCTTCTGTATAAGGGGGTGTTGCCACGATACGCATTTCCGACAGACGTTGCTACCTTCTACGTTTTTGATCCAGATGGATCAAAGCCCTATCGCCCGGCCTTCAGGTTTACACCTTCTCAGGGATTGTCCGTAGCTCTGTCACAATACGCGCCAGGGAAAGAGGTTTGGATCGGCGGAAAGCTGTGGACATCTGGTGCCATCTACTCTCCTCTCTCAAATGAACGATTCGGAGCTTGGCAGGACAGGCGACTTTATTACGAATGTAACGTGTGTCACTTCGCGTGCACGTACACACTTCAGGAAGGGGAGCGTGGTGAGCGCCGAGACTGCAAGGCGTGTGGAGGAGTCGGCACTTTCGGTGTTGCGCGGTACTGGCTCCGCCCCATTGGCTTTGCGCACCCTGTGAGCCGAGCGGAAGGCACGTCTCCAGACGATCAGCCGGCCAGGAGCTACGCCACCCGTGCCAAGCTTGTTGCGCCTACACCGGTTGACTCTGATAAGTGGAAGAAGGTCAATGAGCGTCTGCGCGTTTATCATACAAGGCAACACCTGTTGGTCACCAATCGAGGCCCACGACAAGAGGGATACACATATTGCACGAAATGTGGCCTGATCGAACCAACAGCGTCTCCGACTGGTACTGTAGCAGATGCCCACAGGAAACCTTATCCGGATGAGCGCAATCCAGACTGCCCTGGGGGAGGAGCTTCCAAGGGTATTGTTTTGGGAACAGACTTCATAACGGATGTCCTCTTGGTGTCATTACAGGTGAAAGCACCGCTGACGGTTCGACCTGGTTTATTAGCTACTGATGTTGCGCTTCGCACTCTTAGCGAGGCGCTGACTGCATCCGCCTGCGCAAAACTCGAATTAGAAGCAGGTGAATTACAAGCTGAATATCGCCCTGCGCTGACTACTGCAGGGTGGCATGGGCATGAAGCTGAAATCTATCTATATGACACGCTGCCTGGTGGAGCCGGGTTCTCCCGACGTGTTGGAGATTTGGGTCTTCCGGTTTTTGAGAACGCCCTGCGCCTGTTGGAGTCCTGCCCTGATAATTGTGATCGGTCTTGTTATCGATGTCTGCGGAGCTACAAGAATAAGTTTGAACATGATCTTCTCGATCGACATTTGGGTGCTAGCTTACTCCGCTTCCTTCTGACTGGAGCTTCACCGGTGTTGAACGAAACGAGGCTAGAACAATCTACCGAATTGCTATTTCAAGACCTGCAACGCCAGAGCGGGGAAGACATAAGTTTTGAACGGAATGTGTCAATTGATGAACCAAATATCAGCACCGTTCGCGCACCTATTCTTGCTAGCAGAAAGGATGGAGTAAAGTTTGTCATTGGCGTGCACGGCCCCTTAACGCCAGGCGAACCACCGAGCGAAGAACTGAGAGACTTGATGGAGTATACGACGACGTTCACCGTGATCTTGGAGGATGAACTCATAGTCCGACGAAACTTGCCGTGGGCTACAAACAACATCATGAGCAAGGTTAAGTAGTAAAAAATATGTCAGGGCGTAGCTTTGCTCCCGTTTGGCGAGTATCTGAGCCGAAAGAGTGGCCGCAAGTGCCAAAGTATATGTCCGTTTCTCAACTAAACAATATCGAGGCATGTCCTCTGCGGTGGGCACTTGCTTCGGCCCAATATGCCGGGATATGGGATCGGTCTGGTTATCCGGGCCGTCCCCAGACGTCAAGTATTGTGGGACGAATAGTTCATCTTTCCCTGAAAACGATCATTATGGCGTTAGCTCGTGCGGGGTGCCCGTCGATGAAAGATCCGAATACAACTGCAGTTCTCAGGGAATTAGGTGGATATACCAAAATAATCAATGATTGTACGAGAAGTATCCTCTCGGAAGAGTCTAACAACCCGAGAGCTGAACACCTAAATGAAATTGTTGAAAGGGTGGTTCTTTCTAAGGTGCCAGAAATGAGGGAAAGTGTTCAAACTCTTCTGACAAAGATTCGCCTCCACCCCCGAGCGATGCCTTTACGCATTGACAAATCTGCCAATTACAAACGGAGCGCACTGAGTTTTGGTTCTCATCCAGAAGTTATACTTTGTGTTGATAAACTTGGTTGGAAGGGGGTCGCCGATCTTATCAACCTCTCTGAAAAAAATTGCGAGATTGTCGACTTTAAAACTGGGGAGCCCAACGAGGAACACGCATTCCAACTCCGCGTATACAGCCTTTTATGGGCTCTGGATACCGAACTCAATCCGCGCTCTCGCCTTGCAGACACTCTTACGCTCTCCTACAGAGAAGGTGAAGTGCATATAAAAGCGCCATCGTCTGAGGAACTCCAAGCGATCGAGCGCGACCTAACGAAACGTACCTGTGCAGTATTTGAGGCCTTGGCTGTACTCCCACCAGAAGCTAAACCTTCAAAGGAGGCATGCTGTTATTGCAGTGTTCGGCAGCTCTGTAATGACTACTGGAAATCTTCCACGCAGCGTCATTTAGATAATGAAGGGCTGCTGGGGGGAGATGTTGCTGATATAGAACTAACGATCACTGATTGCCATGGGCCCGCAAGTTGGGACGCAATTGTTGAGAGCTCTCGAGTCTTGACGCCAGGAAAGAAGATAGTACTTCGGACGGCATTAGATGAAACAAATCTGAAAATCGGGAATAGGATTCGTGTCCTGGACTGCTATGCCACAGCTGCAGGCGATGACGGACAGCCTGCGGTAGCTACTCTGAGTAGCTATAGCGAAGTTTTTCTTGTAGAAGAGGGCAAATGTTAGTGACAAAACACCCTCCCCTCTGCGGCCTGGCCTGAGAAAGGCGGGCGCAGCACGGAGGACCAGAAACAGGGCCATTCTCCCTTCCGCCGCGCAGATACCTCAGCGGGAGCTAGGTCAGTGGCCGATTCCGAGGACGAGCCGTACGGAATGGATATAGGCTAGGAGCTACATCAAATGCCTTTCTTACTATCTAAACAGAACAAATTTGCACTGCTAGGCTTCGAATCGGAATCAGAATTCGAGCGAGCCGTAGTCGCAAATAGTAAGCATTTGTTTGGGCCCGAGGCTGTATATATCGACGTGAAGAAGCGAGTAGGCGCTAAGGATTCATACCACAAAGGAGTTCCAGACGCTTTCCTGGTTGACTTTCTCAATCCCAAATCTCCAGCTCTGTATTTTGTTGAAAATGAGCTTCTGGCTCATGATGTCTATGCCCACATTGTGGAGCAGGTGGGCCGATTCATGGGTGCGGGCGCGGCGTCCGGCCCGAGCATTAGAGATATGCTCTTAAAACATATTAAGGCTGACAAGAAACTGCGGAGGGGACTCGAATCCAAGCTTCAGAAAACCCAGTTCGCTAACCTTGAAGAGCTAATGATCTATCTGACAGAAAAAGGGGAGATAAACGTAGTAGTCGTTGCCGATGGCGAGGATGCAGATTTGAATCAGGCACTGAAGATTTTTAGAAATCCACCTGATCTGGTTGTCCTGAGGCGGTTTCTTTCACGAGGAAACGTGATTTACGAATGCGAGCCGATGGGTGGAGAAATCGAACAGGTCGCTGCAGCCAGCACAGGCGAAGACTTTGACACTGTGGTTTGTGCGGCTTTTGAAGATGGTTTTCAGAGGGCTTATGTCAAGAGCAATGCTTGGTGGGCCATAAGGTTATCTCAGAAGGCCAGAGAAAAGATTCGGTACCTTGCTATGTACCAAAAGAAGCCTTTTAAGGAGATTAGGCACGTCGCCGAGATTAGGAGAATTGAGCCTTACAAGAATACGGGGAAGTTCATTGTCTACCTTGGAAAGAAAATGAAGGTTGGACCAATTCCATTGGACAAGGACCGTAAAGGTGCAGCCCCGCAAAGCCCGCGGTTTACAACCTTTGCAAAGCTCAAGAGGGCCAAGAAAGTTAGCGAACTGTGGGATTGGTCAAGTTAAGTGAATTATGAAGGAGGGAGAGAAGAAATAGGGACATTTTCTATCTCCGGGAAGCCATACGAGTAGGTGATCCGAATGGGAGAGATTTTTAGACTCCAATACGTGCATAGCTACCCTCAGGTGAAAATCGGGTGGTACGTTTACGATCTTGTCTGCTATCCCGCTCCCATCGCCGCCCTAAGAAACCTTAATGAATACGACGAAGAAGAGGATTCGCATGCCACATTTTCATGGGAAGACGATAGCAACTTGCGCCGCGCTGTATCGTTGACGTGCGATCTCCTGAAAGCATGGCAAGCGTTCCGGTCTCGTATACCAGGACTTCAAGAACAACTCATACCTGCAATTCAGCAGCATCTCCCGGACGTGATCTTGACCTTCCAAAGGGAAGTAAAGGACCTGGGAATTAGACGAATTGTTGATGTACACCCGAGTGATTCTGGATACTCGTCCCTTCTATTGAATATGGCTATCGCCGTCAACGAGATTGCCAAACTGAAGAAAGTCAGTAATCCCATGCTTGGGTCCAAAGTCATGCACTTTTTCTTCCCGGAATTCTTCCCTGTCTGGGATACTGAGTGGATTAAGAAACAGTGCTTGGTGAAAGAAAAACTGACCACGAACAGGAGAGTCTTACAGGAACTTGGCAAGGGGGCTGGTTCCGAATACAGCGCCTACGTGCATCTCATGGTAACCGATCTGGCGAAGACTCCCGATTACGCTGCTATTAGGCAAGCCTGCCTCCAACGTGCCTGGGTGCAGGAAGAAGTTGCTGCGTGGCACTACGATGACATCGCACCAACCGTCTTTGAGATCTGCCTACTGGGAAAGCATGTTGGTTGAATTAACAGGGCATTCTCCATACCGCCGCGCTAGAACAATTTCGCCTGATCGCGAATGATTGAGGTGCAGGGAGCTCAAAACCGGTGGCGTAATGACTCATGAAGTTCTATGTCGGCATAACAGACAATAAGTGGTTTGAGTTTCTTGCCAGCCGCCGACCTGATGAGGTCAACTTCTGGCGGCCTGGTGGGACAGGATCATTTCAGGTAATTCCGACTGGCGCGCCTTTCCTTTTCAAACTGCATAGCCCGGATAATTTCATAACTGGAGGAGGTTTCTTCGTCAAACACTCCAACCTGCCTTTGTCCTTGGCATGGGAAGCGTTCGGTGAAAAGAATGGCGCTGCTTCCCTCGAATCGCTGCAGGCGCTGATTGAACAATTCAGATCAAACAAGCCTCGCGAGCATGACCCAATCATCGGATGTATCATCCTGGCGAACCCCTTCTTCCTGCAAAGACAAGATTGGATTCCCGCTCCATCTAGCTGGGCATCGAGCATCGTTCAAGGAAAGAGTTATGAAACGGACGACGTAATCGGTGCTGAGCTGTGGGCTGAAGTTAAAGCCAGACTTGCTAGAGTGGAACCCGAGAAGTCTCTTGCGCGAGCGGATGGAGCCTCTCTCCAAGCCGAAGACAGTCCTCGGTATGGTGCTGAATTCCTAACTAGAGCTAGGCTAGGCCAGGGAGCCTTTCGAGTTCTTGTAACTGATGCCTACACGCGGCGTTGTGCCATTACTGGCGAACGCACTCTTCCCGCGCTTGAGGCAGCTCATATCCAACCATTTGCAAAGTTAGGCCCAAACGTTACGCAGAACGGTTTGCTGCTGCGCTCAGACCTTCACAAATTGTTTGATCTTGGCTATGTATCGGTCACGCCCGATCTTTCTGTCGAAGTAAGCAGGAAGATCAAAGAAGAATATGAAAATGGCCGGGATTACTACGCGCTGCATGGCCGAAAATTGGTGGTCGTGCCTTCGACAGTAAAGGATCGGCCTTCATCTAAGTTTTTGGGATGGCATAACAGCAATGTCTATCTCGGGTGAATGAGGAGAGTTCTCCAATGGTAAATAATAGCGTCATGACAGCTCTGCTGGAATTTCGGCGCAAACGAAACTGGGAGCAATTCCACAAACCCAAAGAGCTTGCCGGTGCGCTTACCATCGAAGCCAGTGAGTTACTGGAAGTGTTTCAATGGAAAACAGATGAAGAGGTTGCGCGTCTACTGAGTAGTTCTTCCCGCGATAAGGTATTGGATGAGATTGCTGACGTTGCCATTACTCTGTCGTACTTATGCCATGATCTAGGCATTGATTTGAACGCTGCCGTGCTCTCAAAACTCCAAAAAAATGAAGCCAAGTATCCCGTCGAAAAAGCCTACGGCAATGCAAAGAAATACGATGAAAGCTGAGCCCGGACAGCGAAGCAGAAGATGATGAGGAAGTAAACGGAGCCTTCTCCCTTTCGCCGCGCTGAGTCGTCGCGGGCTGCCGACTGAACCCCCCTCTTGTCGAATTTGCAATTAGGCCATAGCATGAAGGTATGGGCGATAGGGATTTCTCCGTCGGCGGTAACCGCTCAAGCGAAGCTTGGTATGGAGGGTTAGCCATGCGAAATCTACTACTGGGGTTTGTGCTTGGCCTGCTCGTCGCCACCGGCGCGGGCGTGTGGGCACAGTCGACCAGCGGCAGCGTGTTCTCCTACGGAGACACCGGGATGTCGACGTTCTCAAATTCCGATGGCACCTCGGGCAGCATCTTCACGTACCCCGGCACAGGGATGTCCAGCTACCAGGACAGCACCGGCCGGACCGGCTCGATCTTTACATACCCGGGCACCGGCATGAGCACCTTCCAGTTCTCCGGTGGCCAGAAGCCGTGCTGAGCACGAGGCGGGCGAGGGAAGAATAAGTCGAAGAAATTCAGGCCCTTGC
>Ga0326597_10005232_pt1 | contig 18032 bp, 15 predicted proteins | sample RVTome_12_FD_203789 | JGI IMG/M metagenome (GOLD analysis project Ga0326597, IMG submission 203789) | Soil microbial communities from uranium-contaminated site in the Upper Colorado River Basin, Wyoming, United States - RVT100D185 | ecosystem: Environmental > Terrestrial > Soil > Contaminated >... | reverse complement strand
CCGCGCGCGGCAGGTCGTCGAAGAGCCGGGCCATGACCTCGGGGGGCTTGAGGTATCGCTCCGCGTTCACGCTCAGCCGCCGCCCGGCGCGCGCCAGCGTCGTCTTGTGGCGGATGCAGGTGAGCACGTCGTAAAGCGGCCGCGCGTCGGGCGCCGCGAAGCGCACGCCGCCCGTCGCCACGACCGGCACGTGGAAGGCCGATGCGAGATCGAGGAGCGCCTGGTTGTCCGACGCCTCGTCGCGGCGCAGGTGGCGCTGGATCTCGACGTACACGCTCGCGCGGCCAAAGAGACCGACGAGCCGATCCACCAGCCCGCCGACGCCGTAGCGGCCGCCCACGAGCGCCGCGCGCCCGACGAGCGCGACGAGCCCCTCGGTCGCGCCATCGAGATCCTCGAGCACGAACGCGCCCTCGCCCTTCGGCGCGCCGAGCTTCATGCGCGTGACGAGCCGGCACAGGTTGCGGTAGCCCTGCTGCGAGGCGACGAGGACGGGGAGGGGCCAGACAGACGGGGCTCGGTACTCGGTACTCGGTACTCGGGAAAGACCCCCAGCGCCCGTGATCGTTAACTCGGCGCCGACGAGCGCCTTGATCCCCGTCACCTTCGCGGCCTGGTGGAAGCGCGGCGCGCCGTACACGCCGTCACGGTCCAGCAATGCGATCGCGGGATACCCCAGGTCCGCCGCACGATCGACGAGCGATTCCGGCGTCGACGCGCCGTCGAGAAAGGAAAACGCCGAGGCGGCGTGGAGTTCGATGTACACGGCAGGCTTTGGGCTTTGGGCTTTGGGCTTTGGCCAGAGCCGAGAGCCCAGAGCCGAAAGCCTGAAGTTCAGTCCACGACCCCCTCGATCGCCCACCGCCTCGTCGCGCGGTCGCGCGAGAGGCGGTACACCGCGCCGTCGGCCAGCAGCACGTCCCATTCGTCGCGGTCCCAGGCGGACGCGTCCCACCACTGCCCCGACGTGCGCCAGGGCCCCGCACACTGCACAACCCGCCCGCCGGGCAGGCTTCGCCGCCCGGTGGTCACGCGCACGGGACGACCCGCCCCGGCCACGACCGCCGCGACGATCGGCACGCGGAAGCGGCGCAGGACGCCGGGGACCAGAGGCCGGGGGTCAGAGATCGGAGGCCAGGGAAATCCCTGCCCCCCGACCTCCGGCCTCCGGCCTCCGGCCTCGGCGGCGCACGTCTGAAGACGCGCGCTACGGGAGTCCGGCCGCAACGCCTTCCCCATCGCCCAGCGCCCAGCCCCCAGCGCCCGCATCGCGAAGGCGCCCGGCTCGTGCGAATCGACCAGCGCCGGCGCACCCGACCGCCCCCCGCCCATCAACGCGTCCAGCCGGGCCATGAGCGTCGAGAGCTGCTCGGGCGACGGCAGCGGGTGCTCGATGAGCGAATACTGCACGATGCGGCCCGGCGACGGCTCGGCCTCGACCGTCACGCGGTCGATCCCCGCCGGCGGCGGGTGCGACTCGAGATCGAGCAGCAGCAGCGTGCGCAGCACGCGCGAGTCGCGTATCGGCGTGGGCAGGTGGAGCGCCCGGGTCCAGGTCTCGCGGGTGACGAGCCGCAGCCGCAGCGCCAGGCCGACCGCGCCGCGGTCGGCCCGCTCGAGATCGGCGCACAGCGGCTCGAGCAGGCGCGCGAGCACGAACGAGAGCGGCTCGAGCGCCTCGACGGGCCACTCCAGGTCGAACGAGGCCTCGAAGCGCGCTGGCTCCGGGTCGGGCGCGAGCGGTTGCAGATCTTCCCCGCGCGCGAGCCGGCAGAGCACTGGTCCGGCCGGCCCCAGCCGCGCCGACAGCGCCGCAGCCGGCAACGCCGCCAGCTCGCCAAGTGTCTTCACGCCCCAACGGGACAGCGTGGAGAGGAGGGAGGGGAGATCGGAGGCCGGAGGCCAGCCGCCTCCGCCAAGGCTTCGGCGAGCCTCGACGGAGCTTTGCAGGAGCGAAGTCGGGAGGCCGGAGGCCGGGGATTTTTCAGCCTGGCTAAAGCCGGCCGCGACGCCGGTCTCGACGTCAACCTCGGCAGGCGCGGGGGCGAGGCGGTAGTGGCGCGACGTCGCGCCGCGGCGCCGAGCGCGACGCCGCGGACGGGTGCCGCCCGACGGCGCCTCCGCTTTCGCCAGCGCGGCGAGCGCCTCGATGGGCAGCGGCGCGACCGCCAGCGCCTCGGCGCCCGGCGGCACCACCGTCAGGCCGGGCCGCGCGCAGGCCATCAGCCATGCCGTGACACGCGTCGCCGCCACCGCCATGCGCGGCGCCAGCCCGCGCCGGATCGCCGCCCGCCCCAGCTCGAGGCCGATCGCCTGCGCATCGCCGAACAGCCGCTCGAGACCGCTCACGTCGCACAGCACCAGGCGATCGCCGCGCACCTCGATACGCGACGAGAACTCGCGCGCCACCGCGGCGAGCGCACCCTTCCGGGGTACAGCCTGTGGCGTGTAGAGACAGACGAAGAGACGCGCGGACATGAGTGAAGATGGTCAGTGCAACAGCCAGTGCTTGGTGCTTCGTTCTTGGTGCTTGGTGCGTGCTTCGTGCTTGGTGCCTGGTGCGTGCTTGGTGCCTGGTGCGTGCTTGGTGCCTGGTGCGTGATTCAGGCACCAACTGAGGACCAAGCACCAGGAACGCACCAAGCACCAAGAACGAAGCACCAAGCACTGATACCGATTACTCCCCTAGCCGGCCCGCCTCGCCTGCACGACGCGCGGCTGAATCGAGAGGCCGCCGAACACCCGCGCGCGATCGCTCGCACCCGACCAGCTCGCCGCGCCGCCGGCCTCGAGCGCGATGGTCACGCCGCCGGGACTGCGCGCGACGGCCCGGGCGCCGACGATCAGGCACGCCGTCCGGCTGCCTTCGACGCTGCGCGCGAGGCGAAGCCAGGTGGTGAACGGAAGCGCGCGGACGAGCGGGTCCGGCACGTCCGCGACGTCCAGCGCCACCAGGCCGAACCCGCCCGCCTGCAGGACGAGAGTGAGCGCCTTCACCGCGCGATCGAGCTGCCGTTCCAGCGTGGCCTGCCGGCTGTCGGCCGAGGTCACCGGCCCGCCGCGGATCCACAGCAGCCGCGAGACATCGAGACCGGACGCGGCGGCCGACGCGGGGTCGAACGTGTCGCGGGTGTCGACGAGCGCGGTCAACTCGCCGCCGGCGGCGACGGCGCCCAGGAGGCGGACCAGCACGCTGGTGCGCCCGGACGACGGCGGCCCCGCCAACGAAGAGAGGTGCCCGCGCGGCACGCCGCCGCCCAGGCGCGCGTCGAGGGCGTCCAGCCCCGTCGCCACCGCGTCACCTGCCGGCGCCGCCCTCCAGGGGTGGGCAGTCGTGAGCGTGCCATCCAGCTTGCGGGTACGAAGCAGGGATTCGAGATCGGCGCGCGTGTGTGTGGCCATATCGAATTTTCGCTTTTTGTTCGTTTCGAAGAGTATAGACAAATCGACGAGGGGGATCAAGGAGACGTAAAATATTGATGTAAAAGGCTTTATTGTTTAGGGTTTGGGCTTTGGGCTTTGGGCTTTGGCCAGAGCCTAGAGCCTGAAGTGCAGTCACTGCCCCGACCGCCCAACGCCCGCGTGCGGTAGAATGGCCAGATTCGCATCACTTCGCGTCCCGCAGCCGGGTCGAGGGCGGTTTCCCTTTTGTCCGATTCAGCCAAAGCCGACACGGCCCCCGCCACCGCCCAGAGCCCCCCGCTTGCGCCGACCGTGTTCTATCGGGTGGCCAAGGCGTTCACGTACCGGGACTTCCGCATTCTCTGGCTCGGCGCCTTCACGTCCACGACCGGCACCTGGATGCAGAAGGTCGCCCAGAGCTGGCTGGTGCTCAGCCTGACGGGCTCGGCCTTTTACCTCGGCCTCGACGACTTCCTCAGCCAGTTGCCGATCCTGCTCTTCACGATCATCGGCGGCGTCATCGCCGACCGGTACGATCGCCGGCGGCTGCTCATCGGCTCGCAGTACGTGCAGATGGTGTCCGCCTTCCTCCTCATGGGGCTCGTCCTCACCGGCGTCGCGCGGATTCAGTACATCCTGGCGCTCTCGTTTCTGACCGGCCTCGCGCAGGCGTTCGGCGGCCCGGCGTATCAGTCGCTGATCCCGTCGCTGGTGCCGCGCGCCGACCTGCCGAACGCCATCGCGCTCAACTCGATCCAGTTCAACCTGGCGCGGGTCGTGGGGCCGCTGCTGGCCGGCCTCGCGCTCGCCGCGTGGGGGACGGCGGTCTGTTTCGGTCTCAACGGCGCCTCGTTCATCGTGGTCATCGTCGCGCTGATGTGGCTGCGGGTGCGGCATACGCCCCCCACGACGCGCAGCCCGCTGCTGGAGGAGCTGCGGAGCGGCCTGTCCTACATGTGGCAGGAGGGGACCCTCGTGACGCTCACGGCCCTCGCGTTCATCAGCACGTTTTTCGGCCTGCCCCTGCTGACCTTCCTGCCGATCTTCGCGCAGGACGTCTTCCACCAGGCGGCGAGCCAGTACGCCGTGATGATGGCGTTCTCGGGCGCCGGCGCGGTGCTGGGGGCGCTGGTCGTGGCGGGGCTGGGCCGGTTCCGGCACATGGGTCTGACGCTGCTCCTTGTCCAGATCGTGTTCGGCCTGCTCATCAGCGGCTTCGCGATCTCGCGCGTGCTCTGGGTGAGCTATGCGCTGCTCTTCCTCGCCGGCATGGCGCTCATCATGATGTTCTCGCTCATCGCGTCGCTCGTGCAGCTGATCGCCCCCGATCACCTCCGGGGCCGCGTGGTGAGCATCTACATGGTGGCGTTCCGGGGCGGCATGCCGCTCGGCAGCCTGGTGGGAGGGTACATCGCCAGCCTGACGTCCGCGCCGCTCGTGCTGGCGGTCAACGGCATCCTGCTGGCGATCGTCGGGGGCTTCTTCGTGATGAACCGGAAATGGCTGGGAGACCTGTAAGAGCTCTGGGCTCTGGGCTCTGGGCTTTGGTTCCCCCTGAGCTATCGCCGTCGCGCCGGCGTCACCAGCGGCTTCAGCGCGACCGTCCATTCCACGGGCACCGTCGCCGGCATGAAGCAGACCTGGTCGTCGCACGCCTGATACTGGATTCGACCCCGGATGGTCAGCGTCGCGCCGGCCTCAGCCGACCGCGCCCGCATCTCCTGCGACAGCGACAGCGTGAGCTCCTGCACCAGCCGGAACGGATGGCTGTACACCTTCACGCGCTCGTCGAGCGGCGCGAAATAGTAGATATCGGGCTCGGGGAACGCGATCGGGTGCGCCTTGAACGCCGGGTCCTCGTCGAGCGTCACCGCGATCGGGATGTAGCCCGTCTGGCCAGGCGCGTAGACGTGGATCTTCTCCTTCGGGACGACGTCGAAGACGAGGGAGAAGCGCTCGCCAGGGGCGACCACCTCGTCGCTCGGCCAGGTGCGCACGGTGAGGTGCGGCGTCGTGACCTCCACCGCCGCCCGTCCCGCCACGCCGGCGCCTTCCAGGCGGACGAGGATGTTCGAGGCGGTAAAGCGCTCCTGGTAGGCGCGCTCGAAGAAGCGCACGGTCACCCGGCCCCGTGCGTCGAGGATGAACGTCCCGGGATGCGGAATGCCCGCCTGGTTTCCCGTCGCCTGCGCGTTGAGCAGGCCGTACTCCGTGATGACGGCCGACCCGACGTCCGACAGTAGCGGGAACTCGATGCCGTAGGCGTCCGCGAAGGCCTTCAGCACGTCCGGCGGCTCGTAGAGGACCACCGCCAGCCCCAGCCCTCGCGACTGGATCTCCTTCAACCGGCCTTGCAGCTCGACGAGCTGCGTGCGGCAGTACGGTCACCAGGCGGTGGCGCGGCTGAACACGAGCATCATGCCCTTCGGCCCCAACAGCGACCTCGACGTCTGCACGCGGCCGTGCTGGTCGGGCAGGCTGAAGGCGGGCACGGTCTCGCCGACCTGCGGGCCGAGCCGGGTCGGATCGACGGGGTCGGGCGCCTGCGCGTGCGCCGCGCCGGCGGCCGGCGTCAGCAAGAGACACAGTGAGAGGACAAGCGGCTTGGACATATCACGCTCTTTGATGCGTACAGCGGCGCGCGGGATTCACCCGTCCGGCCGAGTGTCCCCCCGGCGTCGCGGTGCACTACAATCTGGTCCGGAGGCGTGCCCCATGATAGCACTGTCCCGTCTGCTCCACGCCCCGCCCGCGTGGTCCCGCTCACGCTCCCGGTACGTGCGCACCGCTTGCCTGGCCGGCGCGGCTCTCTGGCTGGCCGGCGCGACCCCGGCCGTCGCGCAGCCGGCGCCGTTCACCGTGGGTCCCGTCACGGCCGGTCCCGGCACGATGGTCTCGGGCACGCTGCAGGTCCCGGCGCTGGGTGGCGACCAGGGGACGACGATCCCCATCACGGTCGCGCACGGCGCCAGGCCCGGTCCGGTGCTGGCGCTCACCGCCGGCGTCCACGGCATGGAGTACTCGCCCATCCTCGCGCTCCAGCGGCTCCGGCGGGCGCTCGATCCGGCGTCGCTCGCCGGGACGGTCATCATGGTACACGTGGCGAACACGCCGTCCTTCCTCGGCCGGACGATCTACTACTCGCCGGCGGACGGCCAGAACCTCAATCGGGTGTTTCCGGGCAAGGCGAACGGCACCCTGTCGGAGCGGATCGCCGACCTCCTGACGCGCGAGGTGATCGCCCGCGCCACGCACGTGGTCGATCTGCACTGCGGCGACGGCAACGAGGATCTGCGCCCTTATTCGTACTGGATGACGACCGGCGCGCCGGAGGTCGTCGAGGCGGCCCGGGGCTTGGCGCTCGCCTTCGGACTCGACCACATCGTGGTGGATCGCGGCCGGCCGACGGACCCCTCGGCCTCCGTCTACCTCTCGAACACGGCGACGACGCGCGGCAAACCGGCACTGACGATCGAGTCGGGCGGCATGGGCCGGACCGACGAGGCGTCGATTGCGCGCATCGAGCGCGGCATCGCGGGCCTGCTCACGCACCTCGGGATGCGGGGCGGCGGCCCGGCGCCGGTCGAGCATCCGATCTGGATCGAGCGGAGCGAGGTGCTGCGCGCCGGCGCGACGGGGCTCTTCTATCCGGAGGCCGAGACCGGCCAGACCGTGGCGGAGGGGACGGTCATCGGCCACATCACCGACTTCCACGGCACGACCGTGGAGACCATCCGCGCGCCGTTCGCGGGCGAGTTGCTCTACATCATCGGCACGCCGCCGATCACCAAGGGCGAGCCGGTGGGGTTCGTCGGACGGACCGAGCGAGACTGACGGGGATCGACAACCGTTTTTTCGGCCCTCGCGAGATGGCGACCATTCTGATCGTCGAAGACGATCGCGACATCGCGGACCTGATCGCGCACTCTCTCGAGAAGGCGGGGCACGAGACGTCGCGGGCGCCGTCTGGCACGGAGGGGCTCGCGCGCGCGCGCGCCGCGCGACCGGATCTGGTCATCCTCGACCTGATGCTCCCCGGGATGGACGGGCTGACGGTGTGCGGGGCGCTGCGCGCCGATCCGGCGCTGGCGTCCGTTCCGGTCATCATGCTCACGGCCCGAGCCGAGGAAGCCGACAAGGTGACGGGCCTCGAGCGTGGAGCCGACGACTACATGACCAAGCCGTTCAGCCCCAAGGAGCTGGTGGCGCGCGTCGCGGCACTGCTTCGCCGGGTGCAGCGGGCGCGCGCGGCGGAGCCGCCGCAGCGGTTCGGCCCCATCGCGATCGACGCCGACCGCCACCGGGTGACCGTCGAGGGGCGCGAGATCAGGCTGACGGCGAAGGAGTTCCTGCTCCTGCAGTACCTCGTGCAGCACCGGGAGCGCGTCCTCTCGCGCGACCTGCTCTTGTCAGATGTCTGGGGCTACCAGTACACCGGCGGCACGCGGACGGTCGACGTCCACGTGAGCCGGCTGCGCGAGAAGATCCCGTTCCTCGCCGGTGCGCTCGAAACCGTGAAGCAGTTCGGCTACAGGCTGAGCGAGCCGTGAAATTCCGGACGCAAGTCTTCCTCGCCGCGCTCGTCTCCACCTGGCTCACGGGCGTGGTGGCGACGCTGCTGCTGACCTGGTCGCTCAGCACGCAGCTCATCGGGCGCATCGAACGGGACCTCGTGGCCAAGACGCGACTGACCGCGGAGGCGCTGTCGCACCAGCCGGCGATGACGCCGGCCGAGCTCGACGCCCAGGCGGATACGCTCGGCGATCAAATCGGCGCACGCGTGACGCTCATCACCGCCGACGGCGTCGTCGTCGGCGACTCCGCCGAGGACGGCGCGGTGCTCGCGGCCCTCGAGAACCACGGCAACCGGCCGGAAATCGTCGCGTCACGCCGGGATGGCATCGGCGTCGCGCACCGCTACAGCACCACGCTCGAGGCGGACCTGCTCTACGTCGCGGTCCCGACCACGAACCCGACGATCGCCACGGTGCGCCTCGCCGTTCCCCTGACCGACATCGAGACGCAGAAGGCGGCGGTCTGGCGGCTGGCGCTCTGGGCGCTGGCCGCCGGGCTGGGGTTGGCGCTCGCGTTCGCGTGGGCCTCGTCGGCCCTCCTCAGCCGGCGGCTCACGGCGATCGCGGCGGTCGCGCGCCGCTACGCGGCCGGCGACCTGTCGCGCCGGTCGCACGACTACGGCGACGATGAGATCGGGACGGTGGCGCGGGTTCTGGACGACTCGGTGCAGGAGCTCGGACGCCGCATCACGGAACTATCGCGCGACCGCGCGCGCATGGCGGCGATCCTGGCCGGCATGATCGAGGGCGTGCTCGTCGTGAGCGCCGAAGGGCGGGTCCAGCTCGCGAACGCCGCTGTCCGCGGGATGCTCGAGCTCGCCGACGCCCCGGAGGAGCAGCATTATCTGGAGATCATCCGCCATCCCGAGGTCGCGAACGCGATCGGGAGCGCGCTCGAGGGTCGGCCCGTTCCCGGGGTCGAGCTGACGCTTCGGCGGGGCGTGTCGCGGACCGTCATCGCGAGGGTCGCGCCGGTCGAGGTGCCGGGCGGCCGCGCCGTCGTCCTCGTCCTGCACGACATCAGCGACCTGCGCAAGGCGGACCAGATTCGCCGCGATTTCGTCGCGAACGTCTCCCACGAGCTGCGCACGCCGCTCACCGCGATCCGCGGTTATGTTGAGGCGCTCACCGAATCGCCAGCCGATGGCGAGGACGCGCGGCGCTTTCTCGCGATCATCGCGCGCCACGCCCATCGCATGGAGCGGCTGGTCATGGACCTGCTGCGGCTGGCCCGGCTCGACGCCGGCCAGGAGATGTTGGCGAACACGGCGTGCGCGCTAGACGCGCTGATTGCGGGCGTGCGGACCGAGCTCGAGCCCGCGGTGAAGGCGCGGGGCCAGACCGTGCGCGTGACGCTCGATCCGGATGCGGCGACGGTCGTGGCCGATCCCGCGAAGCTGCACGACGTCCTGCGCAACCTGCTCGAGAATGCCGTCAACTACGCACCGGAGCAGAGCACGATCGAGGTGGCGTCGCGCGTCGCCGACGGCGGCGTGGCGATTGCCGTCTCCGACCAGGGCCCCGGCATTCCCGAGACGGACCTCGAACGGATCTTCGAGCGCTTCTACCGCGTGGATCGTGCGCGCACGCGCGATCCAGGCGGCACCGGCCTCGGCCTCTCCATCGTGAAGCACCTGGTCGGGCTGCACGGGGGACGCGTGACGGCCGCCAATCGCCCCGCGGGCGGCGCGGTCTTCACGGTGTGGCTGCCGTCGGGTCGCTGATCAGACTCAGCGGCCGACGAACAGGACGACGACTTCGTAGCAGAGCCATCCAATCGCCGCCGAGGCGGGAATCGTGAGGAGCCACGCCCAGACGATCTGTCCGGCCAGGCCCCAGCGGACCGCGGAGATGCGCTTGGTGGCGCCGACGCCGACGATGGCGCCCGTAATGGTGTGCGTGGTGCTGATACCGACGCCGAGCGCGGTGGCGACGTAGATGGCGACGGCGGCACCGGTCTCCGCGGCGAAGCCGCCGACGGGTTGCAGCTTGGTGATGCGCTGCCCCATCGTACGGATGATCCGCCAGCCGCCCGACAAGGTCCCGAGTCCGATGGCCGTGTGCGCCGCGAGCACGACCCAGAACGGGATCTCGAACGTCGTGAGGTAACCGCCCGTGAACAGCGCCCCGGCGATGATGCCCATCGTCTTCTGGGCGTCGTTGGCGCCGTGCATCAGGCTGAATGCCGCCGCCGACAGGAGCTGCAGGCGCCGGAACCACCGGTCCACGCGCGCCGGCGTCGATCCTTTGAACGCCCACAGCGTGCCGGTCGTCATGAGAAATCCCACCAGCAAGCCGATGACGGGCGCCACGACGATGAAGATGATCGTCTTGGTCCAGCCCGAGAGGATGATCGCGCCGAACCCCGCCTTGGCCACGGCCGCGCCGGCATAGCCGCCGAAGAGGGCGTGCGACGAGCTGGTCGGCAGCCCGTAGTACCAGGTGATGAGGTCCCAGGCGATCGCGCCGATCAGGCCGGAGAAGATGACGGCGTAGGTCACGATGCTCAGGTCGATCATCCCGGACCCGACGGTCTTGGCGACCGCCGTGCCGAACCCGAACGCCGCGATGAAGTTGAAGAAGGCGGCCCAGACGACCGCCTTGGCCGGCGTCAGCACTCGCGTGGACACGACCGTTGCGATCGAGTTGGCCGCGTCGTGGAAGCCGTTGATGAAGTCGAAGATCAGGGCCACGCCGATGATGGCGACGACGGTCAGCAGGGCGACATCCATCGTCCTACCCGTGCTTCACGACGACGCCCTCGAGCACGTTGGCCACGTCCTCGCACCGGTCCGTCGCCTCTTCGAGAATGTCGAGGATCTCCTTCCACTTCATGATGGCGATCGGATCGGTTTCGTCCTCGAAGAGTGTCCGGACCGCCTCCTGGTGGATCCGGTCGGCCTCGTTTTCCAGACGGTTGATCTCGACCGCGGCGGCGGCCACGCCGTCGCGCTTGTCGAGCGCCTTGACGCCCTGCACGATCTGATCGCTCGATTCGACGATGACCCGCGCCAGCTCGCGGGCACTGGCCCTGACGGTCTGAATCTTGTACATGTGGATCAGCGAGGCCGACGCGTCGATCATATCCATCACGTCATCGAGTGACTTAGCGAGCTCGTAGATGTCTTCGCGATCGAGCGGCGTCACGAACGTGCGGTGGAGACGGCGGATGAGCTCGTGCGTCAGGAAATCGCACTGGTGCTCCGCCTCTTTGATCTCCGCCGCCTTGTCCATGATCGGCCGATCGGGTGCGAGCATGGCCTGGAGCATCCGGGCCCCGCGGCTGATCTCGACCGCCAGCGCCTCGAAGTCGTCGTAGAAGCGCTCTTCCTTGGGTATGAGCCGAAATGCCACAAATCCTCCTTGAAGCCGCGGCGATTCTAGCAGATTTCACGCGGCCGCCACGTCCGCTTCGTCCCTTGGCGTTTTCGCGTGACGTTCGCCACCGATCCGCAGTCGCGGGCACTGGAGCACGGCCTTCCCCTGGTTCGGCGCCGGCTGGGCGCAGTTCGTGATGAACCCGGGCGGGGAGATCGTCGAGTTGAAGCTCGACGTGCCGAACGACGACTTCTGGTTCTGGGAGCCGGAGTTCCGGACGCGGCGCTGACGCCCCGGGTGGTGGCCGGGCGCCGAGGGGCCCGGCGCTCAACTTCTCCGGTACCGCCAGCGGCTGCGCTCGACGGCGTCGAGGAGGGGCGACGGCGCCAGCGACACGATTTCCTCCCGCGTGTACGGGAACAGATCGAGACCGACCGGGAAGGCCCCGGGCAACAGATCGGCGACCCGGTCCGCCACGGCCCGATCCGACCCGCTCAGCACGACGAACAGATCGAGGTCGCTGCCCGGCGCATACGTGTCCTGCTCGAAGGACCCGAACACGACGATCTCCTCCACGTCGGGTCTGGTTGCGAGCAGACGCGCGGCGTACTCATCCACCGCCCGCCGCACGCGCGCTTCATCGATCGATTTGACGACGACAGAAGTCAATGACCGCCTCCGCGAACCCGATGCACCGATCGGCCTCCGCACGCGTGTAGAAGTCGGTCGGCGCGCCGCGCTCGAAGCCGTTCGGGTACCAGGTCGGGATGTAGTGCTTGTCCAGCTTCTTCGCCTGATCCACGAGCGCGTCGGGCGGGCGCGCGGCGTCGGGCAGGCTGGCCAGCAGGACGCTCACCGTATGTCCCCACGCGTCGAGGTGCAGCTTCTGGAAGAGCGCCTTCGCGGCCTTCTCGGCGGCCTGGTGCGACGCAAACGCCCCCCAGTCGAAGTCCGCGGCGTCACGCGCGTGCCCGGCGTGACGCAGGTCGGCCTCGGCCTGCCGCAGCCAGTCCCTGGAACGCTCTGCCATGTTGACAGTGTAGGCCCTCGGGTCACCTGAACGGAAGGGAGGACTCAACCTCGGCGCCGCTCCGCCGCCGGGCACGACCGTCCGGCCCGGCGTGGTCCGACGAGAGGCGGGTCCGCACCTCGGTCCGCCACGTGAACGCGGCGCGCAACGTCGGCGTGGAGCTCGAACAACGCCAGCCGTGGTCGCGCCCTCGGGACCCACCGATGCCTCGAGCCGCGAGTCCTGAGCCTATCGAATCGCCCGCCCGATCGACCAGGGCACGCCGGCCTCGTCGAGCGACGCGAGGAACGCAGGCATCCGGGTCGAAATGACGGCATTGAGTCGCGGCAGCTCCCGCCGGAATTCGGCGTCGGCGCTCGCGATGGCCTCCCGCTGGTCGGCCGTCGGCAGCGACGTGACGTTGTTGATGGCACCGGCCGCGCCATTGAGGCGCTGCTGAATCGACGGCACGGGCACGACCTCGCCACCGCCACCGAACCCGCGACCGCGCGCACCGCGGATCGCCGCGATGAGATCGTCGATCTCCTTGTCGAGCGCGCCCGACTCCTTCGTCACCGCCTCGGGCACGGTCACGCCCGTCATCGCTTTCTTCGCGGCGTCCATCTGCGCGCGGGTCTGCTCGGCCGTCTGCACCGCGGCCTGCACGCGACGCTGCAGCTCCCAGGCCTGCATCCGGATCTGGTGCAGGGCCTGACGGTCGGCGTCGCTCATGGGCACCAGCAGATCGGGCTCGACGACGACGGGCGCCTGCTGGGGCGCCGGCGCCCCCTCGCCCGTGACCGTGAGCCGGGCCGTGTACTCGCCCGGCATGACGAAAGGCCCGCGCGGCGCGCCACCGAAGAACCCGCCGCCGCCGCCCTGTGGGGTCTCCACGGTGTACGGCGGCTCCCATCGCAGGTCCCACGTGACGCGGTGCATGCCGGCCGTTCCCGGCACGTCCAGCGTCCGGACCACGCGGCCGTCGCCGGCGACGATATCGATCCGGGGCTGCTGTCCACGCGCGAGGGCCTTCGGGAAGAAGGCCGTCAGCGTGACGCCGAAGGGCGGGTTGGGCGCCTGGAAGAACCGCTCGCCCTGATCGCCAAAGCCCGGATCGCTCGGATTGAACTGCATGGCGGGGCGCGCCGGGAAGAGCGTGGCCGGCGCGGCGAGCAACACCGGCGTCAGCTCCTCGAGCGGCCTGATGTCGTCGAGAATCCAGAAGCCGCGGCCGTGCGTGCCGAGCACGAGGTCGTTCTCCCGCGGGTGAATCACCATGTCGTGCACGGAGATCGTCGGCAGGTTGTTCTTGAGCGGGATCCAGCTCCCGCCGCCGTCGATCGTGAAGAACACGCCGAACTCGCTGCCCACGAACAGCAACGCCGGGTTGCGCGGGTGCTCGCGGATCACGTGGAGCGAGCCCTCGGGCAGGTTCGACGCGATCGACGTCCAGGTGTCACCGTAGTCGGTGCTCTTGAGCACGTACGGCTCGAAGTCGTTGCTCTTGTGCGCGTCGAACGTGACGTAGACGGTCCCCTCGGCGTGGTGCGACGCGATCACGCGGCTCACCCACGCGCGCTCGGGCACGCCGGGGAACCGCTCGATCTTCTTCCACGTCTGGCCGCCGTCACGCGACACCTGCACGAGGCCGTCGTCCGTGGCGACGTAGAGCAGCCCCTGCTCGATCGGCGACTCGTCAATCGTGCTGATGTTGCCGTAGGCCGCGGTGCCCTCGTGCCGGGAGATCGCGTCGCGGCCCCACGGCTTCCCCATCATCGGCAGCTCGTCGCGATCGAGCTGTCGGGTCAGGTCGCCGCCGAGCTTCACCCAGCGGTCGCCGCGGTCGCTGCTCCTGAACAGGTGGTTGGCGCCGAAGTAGATGACGCTGTGGTCGTGCGGGGAGATGAGAATCGGCGCGCTCCAGTTCCAGCGAAGCGGCTTCTCGCCCGGCGCGTCCTGCGGCTTGATCGACTTGCGCTCGCCCGTTCTCACGTCGTACCGCACCAGGCCGCCGTTCTGCGACTCGGCGTAGACGATGTTCGGATCGGTCGGGTCGATGGCGGCGTAGAAGCCGTCGCCCCCCTGCGTCTGGTACCAGTCGGTGTTGATGATCCCGAACCGGCTGCGCGTCGCGCTCGGGCCGCCCCAGCTCCGGTTGTCCTGCGTGCCGCCGTAGATGTAGTAGAACGGCTCGCGCAGATCCACCGCCACCGCGTAGAACTGTGTGATCGGCAGGTGGTTGAACATGTCCCAGGTCTTCCCCTGGTCGTGCGACAGGTAGAATCCGCCGTCGTTGCCGAGCAGCAGGTGGTCGGAGTCCGCCGGGTCGATCCAGAGCGCATGGTGATCCACGTGCGGCGACGATGCGCCGTCCCGCCGGAACGTCACGCCGCCGTCGTCGGACACGACGAGCTGCGTGCCGACCGAGTAGACGCGGTCCGAGAGGTTCGGATCGCACCGGATCTGGCTGTAGTACCACGGCGTCTGGTTGACGTCGTTGGTCTTCGTCCAGCTCGCGCCGTAGTCGTCCGACCGGAATACACCGCCGTCGAGCGCCTGCACGGTCGCATAGAGGCGCGACGGCCGCGAGCGGCACACGTCGAGGCCGATGCGGCCCATGTCGCCCTGGGGCAGCCCCACGGTCAGCTCGGTCCAGCTCTCGCCGCCGTCCGTCGACTTCCAAATCCCGCTCTCGGGCCCGCCGCCGAGGAAGCTGTACTCGCGGCGCTCGCGCTGGTAGGCGGCCGCGTACAGCACGTCCGGGTCCTTCGGGTCCATCGCGACGTCGGTGAACCCGGTGTGCTCGCCGATCGACTTCTTGTTGGCCCAGGTCTTCCCCCCGTCGAACGTCAGGAACAGCCCCCGCTCACCGCCCGGCCCCCAGAGTGGCCCGACGGCGGCGACGTAGACCACATCGGGGTTGGTCGGATGGATGACGATGCGGCCGATGTGCTGGCTGGCGCGGAGGCCCATGTGCATCCAGGTCTTGCCGCCGTCGAGCGATTTGTAGACGCCGTCGCCCCACGACGAGCTGCGCTGGTTGTTCGCCTCGCCCGTGCCGACCCAGACGACGTTCGGGTTCGACGACGCGACGGCGATGTCACCGACCGAGATGCTCCCTTCCCGCTCGAAGACCGGCGTCCAGGTCGTGCCGGCGTTGACCGTCTTCCAGACGCCGCCCGAAGCGGAGGCGATGTAGATCGTCTTGGCCGCCGCGTCGGCGACGGCGATGTCCACGACGCGCCCGCCGGTGACCGCCGGGCCGATGCTGCGCCACTCGAGCGCCGCGACGAGCGACGGATCGACGGCCGGCCCGCGCTGGCCGCTCAGCGGGAGGGTGACCGCCGCAACGCCGGCGACGAGGACGACGATCCAAAGGCCAGGAAGGGCGCGGCGGGTCATGAGATCTCCTTGTCTGCAGGGCGGCCGAGGCGATGGACCATGGCTGGGCCGACAAGTTCGCACGCCGGTCGCGGCGTTCAAGACGCCGAGTCGAGCCCCGCCTCGGCGAGCGCCTTCGCCAGGAGGTCGGAGACGCCGAGCACGCCGGCCCCCCGGCGCAGGTACTCCGCGTCGAGTGCGCCCTCCTGCACCAGCAGAATGCCAAGGACATCCCGCCATTGCCGGTCGGAGACCTCGCCGCCGAGCCGGTACCACCTCAGCTTCTGTAACAGGATGTCTTCAGGCGTGTACACGAACAGCGACCTGACCGGCTCGGTGGTCACGTCCACGCGCTGACGACGACGCATCTGCTCCTCGTCGAGGGCCGACCCGCCAGCGACGAACAGGTCGACCTTGATCGAGGATCCGAGGTGGATCAGGTTCGCGCTCGACTTCTGGCGAACCGCGCGGCGCAGGCTGTCCACGTCCGCGTGGAACTCGTCGCCCAGCGCCGCGAGCAGCGGCTCGACGTCTCGTTCAGTCAAGGTGGCCACGATATCGACGTCGAGCGTCGAGCGGGGTTCACCGCTGATCGAGCTGGCCAGGGAGCCGCCCACCAGGTACTCGATGCCGCACGCCTCGAGGGCGTCGGCCACGCGGAGCGCGACTCGAAGAGGTTCGCCAATCACGCGCGGGTATCCAGCAGCGCGGCAACGTCAGGGTAGGCTTGTCGCGCGAGCTCCCGACCCAGCTTGACGATCGCCAGGCGCAGCATGGCTTCGCGATCCGACACGCCCGGATGGCGCCGGCGAATGCCCGCGAGCGCGAGCTGCTGCACCCCGAGCGACAGGTCGGCGACCAGCGTCGCCTTGTCGCAGGGTGACATGGCGCGCCACATCTCGACCTGGCGGCGGGACGCCGCCGGTGACGTGTCGCGGGCGAGGGACACCGGCCCCGTTCCCTGGCTGGTGAGGCGGGTCACGGTTTGATTATAGCGCCAGACTCGGCCCCGCTCGACTCCCCGGCCGCGGCGCCCATCGTGTGGATCTTGACGAGGTTGGTGCCGCGCGGCTCGCCCACCGGCATGCCGGCGACGATGAGCACGCGGTCGCCCGGCGCGGCCAGGCCGCGCTCCCGGAGCGTCGTCTCCGCGAGGCGCAGCAGCCGCTCGAGCGTCCGCGCTTCGTGGTCGATCAGCAGGGGCTTCACGCCCCACAGCAGGTTGAGCTCGTGGTACACCTTCCGCGACGGCGTCAGGGCGATCACGGGCGCCCGCGGCCGCTGCGCGGAGACGAGCCGCGCGGTGTAGCCGGTCAGCGTGAACGCCGCGATGCAGCCGAGCGCGAGCGTCCGATCGATGGCCTCGATGGCCTGTGCGACCGCGTGCGTCTCGTCGCTCTCGGCCGGTGCGTGGTGGGTCCAGCGGACGCTTGGCTCGACCTCGCGCGCGATGCGGGCCATCATCTCGACCGCGCGCACCGGATACCGGCCGACGGCCGACTCGCCCGACAACATCACGCAGTCGGTGCCGTCGATGATCGCGTTGGCCACGTCGCTGGCCTCGGCGCGCGTCGGCCGGGCCTCGCGGATCATGCTCTCGAGCATCTGCGTGGCCGTGATGACCGGGATGCCGCGCTGGTTGCAGGCGCGGATGATCCGCTTCTGGATCATCGGTACCTTCTCCGGCCTCATCTCGACGCCCAGATCCCCGCGCGCGACCATCAGACCGTCGACCTCCGCGAGGATCGCGTCGAGATTGTCGACCGCCTGGGGTTTTTCGATCTTCGCCAGCACCGGGATCCGCGCGCCGTGGCGATCGAGCAGCGACTTGAGCGCGCGGATGTCGTCGGCCCGACGCACGAAGCTCAGCGCGATCCAGTCGACGTCCAGCGACAGGCCGAACGCGAGATCCCGCTCGTCCTTCTGCGTGATCGAGGGCAGACCGACGTCGGTGTCAGGCAGCAGGACGCCCTTGCGGCTCGCGAGCCGCCCGCCGGTCACGACGCGGCACCGAATGGCCGGCGGTGCGATGTCCTCCACCCGCAGCTCCAGCAGGCCGTCGTCGAGCAGCACGCGGGCGCCGGCCGACGCGTCGGTCGCGAGATCGGGGTAGTCGATCGGCACCGAGCCGGGCCGACCCTCGTACGCGCCGGCCGGGAGCAGCGTGACGGTTTCGCCGTCGACCAGCGTGATCGCGCCGTCGGGCAGCTCGCCGACGCGGATCTTGGGGCCCTGCAGGTCCTGGAGAATCGTGACCGGCGTGTCGAGCTCCGCGGACACGGCGCGCAGGTTCGCCACGGTGCGGGCGTGGTCGTCGACGCTGCCGTGCGAGAAGTTCAGCCGGGCGA
>Ga0326597_10005231_pt1 | contig 18035 bp, 13 predicted proteins | sample RVTome_12_FD_203789 | JGI IMG/M metagenome (GOLD analysis project Ga0326597, IMG submission 203789) | Soil microbial communities from uranium-contaminated site in the Upper Colorado River Basin, Wyoming, United States - RVT100D185 | ecosystem: Environmental > Terrestrial > Soil > Contaminated >... | reverse complement strand
CGTTTTGAATCCACCGTTTGGGAATGCGCGGGCTCTACGGGGGGCCAGTTGGCCGGGTCCGTTTTGAATCCACCGTTTGGGAATGCGCGGGCTCTACGGGGGGCCAGTTGGCCGGGTCCGTTTTGAATCCACCGTTTGGGAATGCGCGGGCTCTACGGGGGGCCAGTTGGCCGGGTCCGTTTTGAATCCACCGTTTGGGAATGCGCGGGCTCTACGGAGCGGGTTGGTTTGTTGGGTCGTGTTGTCTCTTTGGCGGACAGAGGGTTAGGCGCGCCAGAATTTTGGGCGGAGCAGGACCAGGATGGTGAAGACGTCGAGCCTTCCGGCGAGCATGCAGAAGCCGAGGCCGTATTTCGCGTAGTCTGGGAAATCGGCGAAATTGCTGCCCGGACCGGCCGCGCCCAGCGCGGGGCCGACATTGGACGTCAGGCTGACTGCGACTGAGATTGCGGTGATCAGGTCGTAGCCCGCTGCTGCGACGATTGTGGCGGCCACTGCGACGATTGCGAAGAAGGCGGTCAAGAACGCCCAGATGGCAGCGATGATTTCGTCGGGAACGGCTCGATCGGCGTACTTTACGCGATGTACGGCGTGGGGGTGAAGCAGCAGCTTGAAGGAATGCCGAAGCGCGCGAATTCCGATCAACAGGCGAAGACTCTTGATGCCACCCGTCGTCGAGCCCGACATTCCACCGAGTACCATCAGACCCACCAGGATCAGTTGAGCAAAACCACCCCACTTCGCGTAATCCGCAGTGTAGTAGCCGGTGCCGGAGAGCATCGACACGACTTGGAAGATCGCCGGGCGCACGATGTCAGCCGAGGCACTGGCGGTGCCCGATCGCGACCAGATCAGAAGAGCGCTGGCGATCACGATCGCGCCCACGTAGTAGCGAAACTCGCCGTCGTACCAGAGCCATGTCCCTCGCCGGCTGACGATCCGATAATGGATCACGAAGTTGGTTGCGCCGAGGAACATCACGGCGATCGACACCCATTCCACGGCCTGAGAGCCAAAGCCGCCGACCGATCCGTCACGCGTCGAAAACCCGCCCGTCGAAATGCTCGTCAGCGCATGGCAGAGCGCGTCGAACGGCCCTAGCCCGGCAACCGCGAGCAACCCGAAAGCAAGTGCGGTCAAGCCCAGATAGACGCCGAACAGGCGCCGCGCGACCGCTGCGAATCTGGGGCGGCCCGAATCGGCAGTGCTCCGGGTTTCATCGCTCGCGAAAAGCTGCATGCCCCCGATACCCAGAAACGGAAGTAGTGCCACCGCAACGACGAGCACTCCCATTCCACCGAGCCACTGGGTCATCGAACGCCACAGCAATAGCGAGCGCGGAAGATCTTCGACCGACCTGATCACGCTCGCTGCCGTGGTCGTGAACCCCGCGACACTCTCGAAGAGCGCGTCGAGTGGATGCAGGGTGCCGGTCATCGCGTACGGAAGCGCTCCGAAAAACGCGGCCAACAACCACGCACCGGGAGCCAACACGAAACCGTCGCGAATCCGCAGGCGGTCGTTGGTCGGCTGACTCGCGCCCGCGATCAGCAGTCCCGGAACGGCCGCGGCAATCGCACTCGCAAGAAACGGAAGTGCCGGCTCCCCCCAGATCAGCGACCCGGCTGCGGGAATCAACTGGGCGGCCGCGATGACGACCAACAGCCAGCCGAGGATCTGCAGATCGCGCAGTGCGTTCAACGGATGTGACTCGCGCTCACTCCCTCTACTCGGCGAGGAAGTCAGCGAGTTTGGAAGCGTTCTCGGCGGTCGAAATCAGCAATACCCGATCGCCGGGTTCGGCCCGATCTCCCCCCCGCGGAACGAGCAATCGGTCGCCCCGTTTGAGCGCCGCAACCAGGGCTCCGCGGGGGAGCTTGACTTCCGAGAGGGTCCCCTTGGCGAGCAGGCTGCGCTTTCCGATCTCGGCCTCCACGATCTCGATGCGGTCTTCGAGCAGCTGCGCGACCGTCCGCACACGCCCGCCGCGAATGTGTTGGAGGGCGAGTCCGATCACGAGTACGCGCGGACTGATGATCGCGTCGATCCCGATCTGGTTGACGAGGTCGACGAGAGCCGGGTTGTCGACGAGGACCACGGCGCGCCCCGCGCCGAGGCGCTTGGCGAGCAATCCCCCGACCAGGTTCGTCTCGTGATCCGGTGTCACGGCGACGAAGGTCGATACCCGGTCGATGTCCTCTTCTTCGAGCAGTGCCTGGTCGGTTGCCCGCCCCTTCACGACCAGAACGTCCTTCAGTTGCTCGGAGGCCTCTTGCGCGAGAATCTCGTCGCTTTCGATCAGGACCGTCCGGCCGCCGCGGGCCTCCAACCGGCGCGCGAGTTCGAGACCGATCGGCCCCGCGCCTGCGATCATGATCGTTCTGCGGTCGTCCTTCGGCACGCCAACCAGCGGGAGCACATCGGCCAGGTGATCGCGCGCAATCGCGAAGTAGACGAGATCTCCGATCGCGATCTCCTCATCTCCGTGCGGAATGATCCAGTCGTCACTTCGGTGAATCGCCACCGCCAGGGTCGGTGTCGCAGCGAACAGCAGATTGAGATCCGATACCCGGACGCCGGCGAAGTCTGATGTGACACCGATCCGGAATCCGGCGACGACCAACTCGCCGTCCATGAACGAGACGACGTCGACCGCGCCCGGTACTTCGAGCAGCGAGGCGATCCGATCCACTGCCGCCACGTCCGGATTCACCCAGACGTGTTCGCCCGGGTGGTCCCGTCCGATCAGATCGAACCCCTCTGCGTGATCGGCATCCCGAAGGCGAACCACGATTCGCGGCATGTCGAATACGAACGACGCCAGCAGGCCGACGACCATGTTCACTTCATCGTGGTCCGTCACCGCGACGACGAGGTTCGCCTTCTCGATCCCCGCACGGCGCAGTACGGGAGCGGTCGCTCCGTTTCCCTTGAGCAGCTGAACGTCGAGCGTCTCCGAGAGCTCCCGCACCTTGGTTGAATCGACTTCGATCAAGGACACATCGTGGCCGTCGCGAGCGAGCTTTTCGGCCAGGGTCTGTCCCACCCGCCCTGCCCCTACGATGACGATGTTCATGCGTTTCGGTCCCCCGAGCCCAAGGCAGCGATCCGCGACAGAGGTTATGCCATTCTGCGGGCCGTTACAGGTGAGGCGAGATCAGCCCCATCGCGATCAGTGTGACGGCGAAGCACGCCAGGGCCACGACGAACGTGTAGCCGACGATGTCTCCGAAGCGCAGCCTGGTGACCGCGAGGATCGGAATCGCGAAGAAGGGCTGAATCAGGTTGGTGGTGGAGTCCCCGTAGGCGTATGCGAGCAGCACGGTGACCGCCGAAACGTCGAGTTGCTCGCCTGCGGGCAACAGATACGGAGCTTCGATCAACCACTTCGAACCCGCCGAGGGAACGAAGAGATTCATGATCGCCGAGTAGACGTACACCACGGCGGGGTAGCTGCGCTGGGTGGCGAACTCGGTGAAAAGCGACTCGATCCACTTGCCGAGCGCCGTGTTCTGCATCACGCCGAAGATTCCCGCATAGAAGGGAAACTGCAGGATGATCCCCCAGGCGGCGTCGACGCCCTGACGGCACGCGCGCAGAAACGAAACCGGATTCCCGTGCAGAAGCAATGCCGCCAGCAGGAACGTGGCGTTGTAGGCGTTGATCGTCCAACTCGTCCCGAAGCCCTGGGTCCAGATCGCGTGACCCAGCGGATAGGCGAACAGGATCGCGGCGAGCCACACCCAACCGCGGAACGCGTCCATGCGACCGGCCGGCGAACTCGGGGTTCGCTCGGGCGCCGGGGGCTTCGGAAGGATCGCGTTCACCTGTTCGGGCGTGAGTGTCACGACATTGCGCGTGGGGTGCAGGGCCACCGCGACCCCGAGGCCGACCGCACCGATCACGAGCATGTAGAGCAGATTGAAGCTGTTGAAGATCGTCTCCGTGACCGGAAACAGCCGATCCACGACGGGCGCTCCCGACGACGGGTCGAGTAACGGGTTGTGAGGGGTCGCGAGGATCAGCGGTGCTGAGCCCGACAACCCGCAATGCCAGACGGTCCCCAGCCCCAGATAGGCCGACGCGATCAACACGCGAATGTCGACGTCTGGATTGCGCCGACACACGAAGGGCACGAACAGCGCACAGGCGACCAGGCACAACGCCCAGTTCAGGTAGCCGGTAACGAGCGAAAAACAGCCCGCCAACACGATCGCCTGCACGGGTTTCTCGGGGTCGGGGATCGAAGCGAGCCGATCGAGCAATCGAAATACCGTGGGAGACGAGACGCATGCGTGTGCGGCCACCATCGCGATCGTGAACTGCATTGCCAGGGACAGCAGGATCCAGACGCCATCGCCCCAGGCGAGCACCGCCTCTTCGACGCCGACATCCGCCCCGAACACCGCGAGAACCAGCGCTACGCTCGTGAGAAACATGCATATCACCCACGAATCGGGAACCCAGCGCTCGGTGAATCGAGAGAGGCTCGCACCGAGATCGCGAATGATGTCGAGCATGCAGAATCCGCCAGCCGGTTGACGATCGTCAGGTCGCAGTACGGCGAGCTTTCGCCGGCCGCGTCAGAGTATCGCGATGGGACCGGCCTCTCCGCGCAAGGCCGCGCGAGCCACCGCCACGCCAAAATCCGAGGCGCGTATCACGGTTTCCATATCGAGCGATGTGGGAAGATCCAGAGCCAGCCGCTGATTGCGCGGCAAGCCGTCGGCCTCGAGGGAGATCAGCGACAGAGCCTGGAAACCTCTGCGCGCCGCGACACCGCCAACTGTATCCTCTGGCCAATCGATGGGCGTCAAGGCTCCGAACAGATCGCTCGCCGATACCCGGCGTGCCAGTTCGACGAGTTGCGAGACGTATGCGGTATCGCCGAGAGGTCCCTCTCTGCGGATGTAGTGGAGCGCGCCACCGCCCACGCACTTGTAGTGGATGAAAAGCGTGTAATCGGGCGACCAATCTCGATGCGCATCGACAAACGCCCGCATACCGCTGCAGCCGGCGCCGCTCGCGACGACCCAGAGTTCGACGCCCCGCGGCAGCAGCGCGAGCAGTTGCTCGGTGGCCGTCAGCGTCGCGGCGATCCCCGATGCGTTGTCGTTTGCGCCTGGCGTGCGCACCGCGCGGGACCGCCGGAGCGAAACCAACGCCCCCGCCGCGAGCGCGATGCCGATCGACATCGTCGATGCCGCGAGCAGAAATCCGCTCGCGCCGAGCCAGCGGACAACCACCGCGGCTGTCGCCGACCAGAGCAGAATCTCGGCGGCGGCAGCTGGACCTCGGGCCGCTCGGAACGCCGCGGTTGGATCCAGGCGCCGGGCGTTCCAGCCCGCGAGGAACTCGGAAGAGATCCAGCTGGGCTGCCGCGCGTCCAACTCAGCGCACAGAACCACGCGTTGGCTCGGCGCGTTCGGTCCGACCCGTCCAATCACGTTCAGGGAATCCGCGGACGGCAACCAACGCGAGAACAGCGACTCCCGGGCGCGCAGTTCTCGGCTGAACGAGTAGGCGGCGAGGCCCCCGACGACGACACCCAACGCGCCCCCGAGTGCGCAAGCGGCCGCACCGACACCGAGGTGCAACCCCACCACCCAAGGCGAGCGCGGCCGACCGCGCACCGGCTGCGAACTCACCTCCTCGATCCCGATCTCGCGCAGCCAGGTCTCGATCCGATCGGCAGCCTCTCGCTCCTCGCTCGTACCCGCGAGGCGGCCCGGCAACTCGGTGAGCAACCGCACCCAGTGGAACGCGCGCATCTGGCGCTCGAGGCTCTTTTCCCGCTCTTTTTCCACGAATCCTCCGCGACGAATCCCAGGGGTTGTACCAGAACGCCCGGGCTCTGGTAAACGGGCGGCGCCACGGCAGATCCGCGTGGCAAATCACCCACAATGATCGAAACGGACACGAGAAAGCCCGCTGTTGCCGCCGAATGGATGCCAGACGCTCCGAACGTAGCAATCTCCCCCCATTCCGGGGAGATCGAAAGCGATCTGGATATCCGGAATCGGGCTGCGTTTTCCCTAAAAGCTCCGTTCAACTCGAAACTACAGCACCCAACACCTGATCGTATATACACTTTTCATATCGCACACCGACTTGACCATTCACTTTCGTGCGTCGCAGAAAGGAATCTTCATTCGAATCAAGTTTTGCGATTAATTGGTTGATTTGCAGCGACGGATAATGAGAGGATCCATCGGAAACTCCGAGTAAGGAGGCCCACTAGCCGGCTGAAGAATTGTTGGATGGATCGGCAACTGCTCTGATCTTGATCGCTCTCATCCGCATTGAATTCGATTCGGATTCAGTTCACGCCCGAAATGGAAGCCGATCCATCCAACGGCCGTCATCCGAATAGCGTTCGATCCAGGCTCGCAAGCCGTGGAGTGAATTCAACCCAACTATTGATCAAAACCCGAAATGGAGGTCCGAATGCGAAGATTTGCACTGGGTGGCTTGGTAGGATTGGCATTGTTCATGTTCGCAGCGCTGGCGCAGGCTGAGGGACCCATATTCCACATCATAGACGGTCGTTGCGGCGTATTTGACGCAGCCGGTTGGATCTGGGTGGTCGATGGCCTTCACGTCACGAGTGACACCGATCCAGACGGCAACACCCACCTAAGCTGTAATGCGAATTTGCCCGAGGGTGCAACGCTGCCTACTGGCAAACCGGTGGTGTGGGATGCCGCCTCCTGTGCCAATCTCCCCGTCGGCGACCCACCGCCGGGAGCGTTCGCGGCGACGTGCGACCCCGACGACGGACTGATCTATTGCACGATTGCCGGCGCAGGTGAGACCAGCGATTGGCACGATGTCATCAACAAGAGTGGAAGGTCGAACGCATCCTGCTCGTTCCATCCGAAATAACACCCGGTTCGCCTCCCGCTTCCATGCGCCGAGATGGCGCGGGAAGCGGGAGACCTCTGCGCCGAATCAGCGCCTTTGCACGCGTTGCCGGCGGTCGATCAGCAATAGAAGCAGCAGGCCAGCCGCAAGGCCCAGCATGGCGTTCGGTTCGGGTACGACGCGGATGTCGGCTTCCATCGCTTGTGCGGAGACGCGCCGCCAGGGGCCGTGCGCGGGATTCGGTGGTGGAGTGATCCCACTCTGTGTCACCGAATGCGCGGCGCGGAGAATCCGCGCCCGCCAACGATAGAGGCCGTTCTCGCTGAGGCCGCTGATGGTTTCGCTGAGCGCCACGCCAGCGCTCGTTGCGGTCACGTCCGTCCAGCTCGTACCCGTGTGGCGCGCGCAGCTCGCGTCTCCGAACGCGAGGCCCGCCGCACAGGATTCGACTTCCAACTTCACGCGGCCTCGGCCGTCGGGGTGGGTCGCCTGCACGCGCACCTCGAAGGAAGCGACTTCGTGGGAGCCGCCCCAGGGTTCGACCGGCACGTCGCTGCCATCGCCGCGGAGTTGCTGCGCGACCACAGGGCGGCCGTCTCCATTGCCGTTGCCCAGGAACACGAGCGCGACGCCCTCGTCGCTCAGACTCTTGTTGTAGAAAGGAGCGCCCACGATCACATCCGCGTATCCGTCGCCATTGACATCTCCGGCCTCGGCGACGCTGAAACCTAGTTTCGCAGACGCCTGGTTCGACTCGAGCTGCGCAGCCGCCGTCGCAGGGTTCCCGTCCGCGATTCCGGACGCAGTGCCCAGAAAGACGAACGCGGCCCCTTCGTCGCTGCTCCCCGCGTTGTGCAAATGGGCGCCGACGATCACGTCCGCGTAGCCGTCACCGTTGACATCCCCTGCTCCAGAAACGCTGTAACCGAGATTCGAGTCCGCCTGGTTCGACTCCAGCTGCGCGGCTGCCGTCGCAGGGTTCCCATCCGCGATCCCCGAGGCGCTGCCCAGGAACACGAACGCCGCGCCTTCGTCGACCCTGCCCGCATCGTACAGATAGGCGCCCGCAACCACGTCCGCATAGCCGTCCGCGTTCAGATCTCCGGCGCCGGCGACGCTCCAACCCAGATTCGCGTCCGCCTGATCGGATTCGAGTTGCGCGGCTGCAGTCGCTGGGCTCCCGTCCGCAACGCCCGTGGCGCTGCCGTGAAACACGAACGCAGCTCCCTCTCCGATGCCCTCGCCCGCGTCGAAGCTGGGCGCTCCGATGATCACGTCCGCGTAACCATCGCCGTTTACGTCACCGGCACCGGACACGCTGCGGCCAAGGCCCGCTCCGGCCTGGTCCGACTCGAGCCGCGCAGCCGCGTTCGCGGGGCTCCCATCCGCAATCCCCATGGAGCCGCCATGGAAAACGAACGCGGCTCCCTCGTTGTTCTCACCCGCGTCGTACAAGTACGCACCGGCGATCACATCCGCGTAGCCGTCTCCGTTCAGATCGCCAGCGCCAGACACGCTGGAGCCCAGAACCGCATCGGCCTGGTCCGACTCGAGCTGCGCGGCCGCATTCGAGGGATTCCCGTCCGCGACGCCCGAGGCGCTTCCTAAGAACACGAACGCTGCGCCCTCGTCGTTCTGGCCAGCGTCGTAGAACGGTGCGCCCGCAATCACGTCCGCATAACCGTCGCCGTTCACGTCCCCCGCACCGGACACGCTGTATCCCAACTGCGCCCCCGCCTGATCCGACTCGAGCTGCGCGGACGCACTCGTGGGGTTTCCGTCCGCAATACCCGCTCCACCGCCCAAGAAGACGAATGCCGCACCCTCGTCGCTCTCGCCTGCGTCGTACCACGCTGCACCGACGATCACGTCCGCATAACCGTCTGCGTTCACGTCGCCGGCGCCCGAGACGCTGTAGCCGAGATAGGCGTCGATCTGATCGGACTCCAGCAAGGTCGCTGCCGTTCCGGGGGTGCCATCATCGATCGCCGAAGCGCCGCCGACAAAAATGAACGCGGCTCCTCCGTCCAGGGGGCCGTGCGCAGGAGCGCCCACGATCACGTCCGCATGGCCGTCTCCGTTCACGTCGCCGGCGCCAGCCACATGCGAGCCGAGATTCGCCCCGGATTCGCCAGAGATCAGGCGCGCGGCCGCAGTCGTCGGATCGCCGTCCGCAATCCCGGCGGCGCTGCCCAGGAAGACGAATGCGGCGCCGTTGTCCAAGAGGCCGTATGCGGGCGCACCTACGATGACGTCCGCGTAGCCGTCGCCATTCACATCACCGGCGCCAGAAACCGGGCCCATACCCGAAGACGACTCGTCCGACACGAGTTCGGTCGCGGCGGTCGCGGAATTGCCGTCTGCAATACCCGACGCGCTGCCTGAAAAGATGAAGGCGGCCCCGTAATCCAACAGACCATAGACGGGGGCTCCCACGATCACGTCCGCGTAACCGTCGCCATTCACGTCTCCGGCGTCGGACACGCTGCTACCGAGATTCGCACCTGTCTCGTTCGACTCCAGCTGCGTCGCCGCGGTTGCGGGGTTCCCATCCGCGATGCCGGACGCGCTGCCGCGAAAAATGAATGCGGCCCCTTCGGTGGCCTGGCCGGCGGCGTATCGATCGGAGCCCACGATCACGTCGGCGTATCCATCGCCGTCCACGTCGCCCGCACCCGACACGCTGACACCCAGATTCGCGCTCGCCTGATTCGATTCGAGCTGGGTGGCTGCGGTTGCGGGGTTTCCGTCCGCAACTCCAGACGCGCTGCCGTGAAACACGAACGCGGCACCTTCGTTGGCCTGGCCATTGGTGTATTTTCCGCAACCCACGATCACGTCCGAATAACCGTCGCCGTTGACGTCACCCGCACCCGAAACGCTGACACCCAGATTCGCGCTCGCCTGATTCGATTCGAGCTGGGTCGCGGCGGTTGCCGGGTTGCCGTCCGCGATTCCAGATGCACTGCCGTGAAACACGAACGCAGCGCCTTCGAAGTTCTGGCCCGAGCTGTATAGGCTGGCACCCACGATCACGTCCGAATAACCGTCGCCATTCACATCTCCGGCACCGGAGACGCTGATTCCGAGGCCTGCGCCCGCCTGGTTAGACTCGAGCTGCGCAGCAGCCGTCGCAGGACTTGCATCTGCAATCCCGGAACCACTCCCCAGGAAGACGAAAGCGGCGCCCTCATCGAGCTGACCGGCATCGTATTGATTCGCGCCTACGATGACGTCCGCGTAGCCGTCGCCGTTCACGTCCCCTGCACCGGATACGCTGATGCCGAGCGACGAGTCGGCTTGGGTCGACTCGAGGATCGCGTCGTCTGTTTCGGTGAGCAGAGGGTCGACGGCGATCGGGTAGGCGGCAAGGTCGTCCTCGAACACGATGCGCAAGCGTCCCGTATCGGGGGCCTCGAGGTGCGCCGGAAGATTCCGACCGCGCGCATCGACAACCGCCAATTTTCCGTACGCCAAACGCCGCCCGGCCAGCGTCGCAAAGATCACCCGCTCGCCGCGGAGGGATGCGCGCGCACCCGCCACCGCCAGTTCGAGCAACAGAGCGCCCTGCCCCATTGGGCGCTCCAGCAGCGTGAAGCCCTGCTCGAGACCCGTGGGAGAATTCACGTACCACTCCACCAGGCCCGGACGCCGAATCTCGATCCGCGCGCCCTCGGCGACCAACTCACCGGGAACCACCGGCATGAGCGGCCCGCCGCGGCCCACACCGACAAGCGTGAGGCCGAGCAATTCCGGACTCTCGCGTGCTACGCGGTCGCGGACCCGAATCCCCGAGGCGTCGAAGTAGGTGCGAAGATTGTGGCGGCGGTTGGGGGCCTGCAAACCCTCGCCGTTCTCGCTCGCCGCGTACTCTCTCTCGGCGAGGCCCTTTCGGGCGCGCGAAAGCCAATCCGAATCACCAACCTGGGGCGGCGACGGCTGCGCCGCGACGGCGACGCCGGCGGCAGCCGGTCCGGGCGCGATGAGAACCCAAACGAGCGCGAACAGCAAGCGAGCGCGGACGCGCGTACTTCGCATCTCGAGCACCTCGACTGGGTGGGACGCGGCAGTATCCACGCTGTCGAATCGACCCGCGAAGGGGTGCGCTTGAGCCGATCTCGCGATGGACGCACTCGGGCTCGGAACGCGACCCGCAGCACATCCGCAACGCAAATGCCGAAAACGCGCAGATCGCCTTCTCGCGCCAGAGCCCACGCAATCGGCCTCAGAGCGGCGAATAACGGCGCTTCGCCTCGTCCGGGGGCAGATTCGCGGCCTTCGCGATGCGCGCGAGCATCGCGTCGTCGGCGAGGTCTTCTGCGGTGATGCGCTCCTGCAGCGCCAGCGCATTTCGGTAGGAATCCGATGCCGTATCGACGTGTCGGACTCTCGCACGGCCCGTCGCAGGATCGACGATGTCGGCAAACGGAACGGGGACGATCATGCCGGACTGGCGGGTGATCAACGCGCTCGAGCGCCCGTCGAGCAGACAACGCACGGCGCCGACGCCGAGGTCGCGGGTGTAGTCGCGATCGAAGGCCGTCGGGTAGCCGCAGCGAACCTCGTAGCCGACATCCTTCTCACCGATCGTGACCGCCACCCCGCGGCTCGCGAGCGATTCGCGGACCGCCTTGCGAAGCACATTGCCCAATGGGATCTCGGCGAGCCGAATGTGTCCGTGCTCGTCGCGCGGCACACCCTGCAGGATCGGATCGTTCTCGTCGAGGTGTTCGGCAATCCCCTCGGCGATCACCGCAACGCCATCGGGGCGCCCCTCGGCCATTCGGCGTACGATCGCTCCCTCGAGGGTGCGGACGACATCCCCCATCTGGATCGGCAGCTTGCTGAAATCCTCGGGAATCAGTGCGATCGGTGCGCCCGCGGCCTTGCCGGCGCCGAGCGCGAGGTGGCCCGCGGTTCGCCCCATCATGATGATGAAGAACCAGCGACGGGTGGTTCGCATGTCTTCGAGGATTCTCTCGACGACCGCGGTCGCGTGCTCTCGTGCGGTCTCGAACCCGAAGGTGGGAATCCCGGTCGGCAGCGGGAGGTCGTTGTCGACCGTCTTGGGAACGTGGACGACCCGCAGGCGACCTTCCGCTGCCTCGGCGACGCGCATCGCCGAGCTGGCCGTGTCGTCGCCGCCGATCGTGATCAGGAACTCGATGCCCAATGCGTCGAGCGACCTCACGCAATTCGCGATCGTCTCCGGCGCCTTGGTGGGATTGGCGCGCGACGTGTAGAGCACGGATCCGCCCTTGAGGTGAATCTGATCGACCGCGGCGCGATCGAGCTCGACGACCTGGTCGGTCACGCCGGCCATGATGTGGCGGAAACCCTCGAAAATGCCGATCACGCGATGGCCGCCGCGCGATGCGACGGTGGCGGCGGCACCGACGACGCCGTTGATGCCCGGTGCGGGTCCGCCTCCGACGAGGATTCCAAACGTGCTCATCGAAACTCTCCCTTGGATGACATCCGAAACCGCTTGGCCAGTCAGCCATTCGAGCGGGCGGGCCCGGAGATTCGGATTTCGAATTCGGCGGGCTTCGGCAGGAAATGTACCCATCGGTTACGATGGGGGCCATGACGACATTGCCGATGACTCCTGCGCACGGGCGATCCGCCCTCGGCCCCGGAGCCGCTACGGCGCTGTTCGCGTGGCCGGTGGTCGGCTGGCGCGAGGGCGAACGGTGCTGACGGCGATCATGCTCGGATTCGGCGTGGGCCTGCGCCACGCCTTCGACCCCGACCACGTGGTCGCGGTATCCGCCATCGCGGTGCACCACCGCAATCCTTGGACGGTGTCGTGGATCGGTGTCAGTTGGGGGATCGGGCACAGCCTGATGCTACTCGCCGCGGGCTTCGCGGTGATCGCGCTGCGCGTCGCCATCCCCGAGACCCTGCTCACTTCGGCAGAGGTCGGGATCGGCGTGATCCTGGTCGTGATCGGAGCCACCAACCTGCTGGCTCTTTCGGCGCGCTTCAAACCCGATGAGCACAGCCCCCCATCACGACTGGGCTCGGTGATGGCGCGCTCGGGCGTGGTCGGCCTCGCTCACGGATTGGCGGGAAGCGGAACCGTCACCCTGCTCGCGCTCGCCGCGATGCCGACGACGGAGATGGCGATGGCCTACGTCGCCTCGTTCGCGGTTGGCACCATCGGCGGAATGGTGGGCTTTTCGCTGCTTCTCGGAGCGCCGGCCGCCGCCTTCCGCGATCGAAGCCTCGTGCGCCGCTTCGCGATCGCGGGGACCGGGGCGATCTCGATCGCGCTCGGAATCGCGCTGATCTTCGAATTCGCGCTCGATCGAACCAACCCGCTGACGGGCTGAATCGGATTCGACGCCGATGGAAGTGGACTGATGGCCGAGGAGTTGAGCGCACAAACCGTCCGGGATTGGGGCGAGCGCTACTCGAATTGGGGTCGCTGGGGCGAGGACGACCAGCTCGGAACCCTGAACTTCATCACCCGCGCGCGCGTGCTCGCCGCCTGCTCGATTCCGACGACGGGCCGGGTGATCTCGTGCGCGCTGCCCTTTCACCCTCCGCCCGTTGGATCCGGCCCGGGCGGCGAGGGGCTTTCGATTCCCCTGCCCTGCGCGACCCAGTGGGATGCGCTCGCGCGCGTCTCCTACGACGGCAAGATGTACAACGGGCGGGACGTGGCTGGGTTGTCGTTGAACGACGCGTCCGAGGATCGCTTCGACCAGGGCCGGGGCGGCGTGATCGGTCGCGGCGTCCTGCTCGATCTACCGCGCTTCACGCGACGACCCTGGCTCGAAAACGGCACGCGGATCCGCCCGGTCGACCTCGACGCCTGTGCGGAAGCCTTCGGGGTCACCGTCGAACCGGGAGACACCGTGTTGGTTCGAACCGGCATGATGACGCGCTGCCGCGAACAGCAGAGCTGGGCGGGCTACTTCGGTGGCCCGGCGCCCGGACTCTCCACACTCTGCGCGCGCTGGATCTACGAGCGCGAGATCGCCGCGATCGCGACCGACACCTGGGGGATCGAGGTCCGGCCCTACGAGACGCCCGATTGCTCGCAACCGCTGCACCTGATCGCGGTGCGCAACATGGGCCTGCTGGTCGGCGAGGTCTTCGACCTCGACACGCTCGCCGAGGCTTGCACGGAAGATCGGCGCTACGAATTCCTCTTCACCGCGGCGTCGCTGCCAACCTCAGGCAGCGCGAGCGCACCGCTCAACCCGCTCGCGATCAAATAGCCGCGAGATCGCGCGGTCGGCGCTCACGGCTCCCAGATCGGACAGGCCACGGTGCCCGGTGTCGTTCCCGACGGACCGGGCCGTCGGCCAAAGTTGGCCGAAAAGAAACCGAAGTCGCTGAAACCAACCGAACCGGTAACGGGCTCGGTATGATCGCGACACAGGTCGTCCAAGCGACCGAAGGCAGCAGAGAACACTCCCCAGTCGGAATACCCACAAGCTCCGTTCTGATCGTAGTCGCAGTCGCAGAGGTTTCCGCAGTAGTCGCCGTCGCAATCGTCCTGGCCCGGGTTGGCTCTTTCCGAGCAGTTGTCGCAGACATCCCCGACGCCATCTCCATCGAATTCGGCTTGATCCTCGTTCGGAACATCCACGCAGTTGTCTTCTTCGTCCGGAATGCCGTCTCCATCGGTATCGATGGCCATTGCGAGGGATGCCGATGCGTAGCGGTTTTCGAGTCCGTCCATCTTCCCGCCCTCCTCGGCGGAGGGCCCGCTCGCGAATGCCAACCCGAAGGTCGCCGCCAGCATTCCGATGCCCGCCACGAATCGCCTCATGATCTCCTCCTTTGCAGAGCACCAGAGTTCGGGATCACCCGGGAAACCGACCACTCCGAGTGTACCACGAGGAGTCCGCCGTCTGTGGCGCAATCTGGGAGAGCGCCCGGCTCGAGCCACGCCCGGCGGGCTAGATCCTCGGAGCCGTGGTGAACATCACACCACAGAGGATCGTCTCGAGTCGGCGCGTCGAAATTCCTTGACGGATTTCGCAACACCCCCACCCACACCGCGCCGGGCGGATCGGCGTCGTGGCGTCGCGAGAGTCGCCCCGGGGGGGCAGGCCCGGTCGCCGGTCTGCCGAAAAGGGAGGGCCGGGTTTGGGCACACCCGCTGCGCGCGCCCAACGCAAGTGGAGTCGGCATGAGCATCAACCGCCGGACGCTATTGCTCGTACTGCTCGGGATCGCGGCCCTCTGGGGTTGGCAGAATCTCGGCCACGCGACCGGTGAGATCGCCGTGCTGCGCACCACGGGGACGGGCCACATCGAGCACTACGCGAGCGTCTGGTACGTCCGAGCCAACCACTCGCTCTGGATTCGCGCCGACAACCGCGAGCGGTACTGGCTCGCCGAGATTCGCGCCAACCCCCGCGTCGAACTGGCCATCGACGGGCAGACCCGCGCCTACACCGCCCACCCGATGGACCTGCCGAAGTACCAGAACTACATCGACGCGGAATTTCGCGCGAAATACGGCCTTGCGGATTGGGTGCGCTCGCTCAAGGGCGATCGCAACACGCTCCCGATCCAACTCATGCCCATCTGATTCGCCCAGCCCCCACAGCCGCCAATCTCCGCCGCCGATTGCCCTCGCGACTTACGCTTTCGGATCCCTGTTGTACGCTTCCGATCTCGCCTCGCCAAGAACCAGGGCGCGCGTAACGACAGGAGAATCCTTCATGCGCAATCTCACCCCGCGATCCATGGCGATCGCGCCCGCGATCTTCGCCTTGTTTGTCGGTACCCCGCTGGGACCTGATCGCGCAGCCGCCGAGGAGGCCCAGAAAGAATTGCTCGATCTCAGCGCCAAGCGCCTGGGGGGATCGGAAGAACCGCTCTCGCGCTACCGCGGTGAGGTTCTCCTGATCGTCAACACGGCCAGCGAATGCGGTTACACACCGCAGTACGCCGGCCTGCAAACCCTCTACGAGCGCTATCGCGACAAGAAGTTCAGCGTACTCGGATTTCCTTCCAACGACTTCGGCGAGCAGGAGCCGGGCGACGATCGGCAGATCGGAGCGTTCTGCAAATCGAACTACGGCGTCGAATTCCCGATGTTCTCCAAGGTCGACGTGCTCGGCGCCGACGCGCATCCCGTATACGCCTACCTGACGGCCCTCCCCAAGCCGATCGGCGGCCCCGTCGAGTGGAATTTCCAGAAATACCTGGTCGACCGGAAGGGCCGCGTGGTGGCGCGCTTCGAGTCCGAGACGGAACCCGACGATCCCGCACTGGTGTCGGCCATCGACCGCCTGCTCGCCGAACCCGAGACCAAGAGCGGATCGGATTCCTGATCCCCACTGGAGCGCTCGAAGCCGCGCAACGACTGCCCGAAACGCCCCCACCTGAGCGCGCAGATTGCGCGGAGGGATTGATGCGCTCGACGCATCGCTCGGCCGGCGGCGCGCAACTCGCACCCCGCTCGACGCGAAACGGGATTGGCTTCAGCTCGGAGTCGCGAAGGAGCGCGGTGCCTGGCGGAACTGGCTCGTGGTTCTTCTCCGCAGATCGGGCCACTGCTCGAGCGCCGCGTCGGTGGCGTGTTCGAATTTTGCGAGCGTTTCCGCGAGGCAGAGTTCGTTGTGGGCTGCGGATACGAACCACGGCCCGCTCGAATCGGCTTCACACAAGATCCCGAATCCGTGGAGGCGTGTCGCGAGATCGGCACCGAACGCAGCGTCTAACCCTTCGCGATCCCGGTCGCTGGACGGCGCCGATTCGCCGAAGCGCAAGCCGCTCATGGACGGTGGCCCGACGAACGCGTGGGGTATACCGCGGCGGGCCAAGACCTGGCCCATCCCCTCGCGCATTCGCCAGCCGTATCTCGCGATCTGCTGGAGCGCATCCGTCTCGCCTAAGATCTCGAGGGTCCTGTCGGCAGCTGCAAGAGACACGGGATGCGGGGCGTGGCTGCCCCCCTGGACGAACCCCGCGCCGATCCGGCGCATGATGTCCTCGCGTCCTGCGAGTGCCGCAATCGGGAAACCACTCGCGATCGACGGCCCGAAGGTGCAGAGATCAGCGCGCACGCCCAGATGTTCCTGGGCGCCGCCGCTGGCGACGCGAAATCCCGTCACGACCTCGTCGATGATCAGGACGACCTCGAAGCGATCGCAGAGCGCGCGAACGTCCCCAAGGTACTCCGCATCTGCGGCCATCGCCGTGCGGGTGCGCGGGATCGGCTCGATCAGGAAGGCGCCGAGCTGGTCGCCATGGCTGCGTAACAGCTCCTCAAATCGATTGGCGTCGTTGCCCGGCACGTAGTGGATCAGCGAATCGAATGGGCCGCGAGCCGCGGAGCCGCCGGAAATCGGATGCGCGGCCGCCGATCCTTGCTGGCGGTCGGCCTCCCACAATGCGGCACCTAACAGTCCGTGGGAACCACCGTCGACCACGGCGATTGCGTTCTTGCCGGTAAAGTTTCGCGCCAAGCGCAGCGCATCCACGACGGCTTCGGCTCCAGAATTCGAGAAGCGCACGAGCTCGGCGGCGGGCACCATCCGGGCAATCCGCTCCGCGACCGCGAACTCGAGTTCGGTGGCGAGCGCAAAAAAGCCGCCCACCGCAATGCCCGCGCGCGCGGCCTTCGCGATGCGCGGATCCGCGTAGCCGAGGATCACCTGTCCATTGGCAAGCCGATAATCGATGTACTCGTTGTCGTCGATGTCCCAGAAGCGCGCACCGTTGGCGCGCTTGACGTAGAAGGTGCGGTCGTCGCCCCAGTAGCCACAGTCGGATGCGACGCCGAGTGGCAGCCGCTCGAGGGCGAGTTCGAAGTGGAGGTTGGATCGCTCGAGGGTCCGCGCCATGTCACAAACCTCCCGCTTCACTTTCGTGCATCTTGGCGCTCCAAGGTCCTCCCGTCAAGCAATTTTTTTGCTGGATATTCAGCCAAGTTATTGCCTCAATCGCTTGTAATAGAAGGATATTGTGTGCTCTAATCGAAAGTCGACGACCGGCAACTAGGAAAACGCATGCCCCAGAGCCAGCTCCAGAGCGCGCCGCTCAGCCGCGCGGAAGGAAAACAGCGAAGCCGCCAGAAGCTCCTCACGGCAACCATCAACTCGATTGCGAAGCGCGGTTTCGCGGAAACCACGCTCGCGAGGGTCGCAGAAGGAGCGGGCTTGTCCCGAGGCATCGTGAACTTCCACTTCCGAACCAAG
>Ga0326597_10005230_pt1 | contig 18035 bp, 19 predicted proteins | sample RVTome_12_FD_203789 | JGI IMG/M metagenome (GOLD analysis project Ga0326597, IMG submission 203789) | Soil microbial communities from uranium-contaminated site in the Upper Colorado River Basin, Wyoming, United States - RVT100D185 | ecosystem: Environmental > Terrestrial > Soil > Contaminated >... | reverse complement strand
CTGTGGCGTAGGAATCCCAATCATCGGACCATGGCCCCCCGCCGCCCGCATACGCGGCCGCCGCCAGCGCGCACGCACCCAACCCCCCGGCACAGATGCTCAGAAGCCGTCGTCTCAGTCTCATCACTCTTCTCCTTACCTTTGGATGGATCATCTCTCGGAACAATCCGCAGATCAACCGACCGTAGCGGATGCACGCCGGGGGTGAGAAGCATCAATTGCCGGAACTTCCCGGGATTTCGAGCAACTGAGTTCGAATGCCTATGCCAACCGCCCAAGCCGCACCGGAAATGGGCATGCATGTGCCTTCGTCGCCATCGGAAGGCACGAGCTTCTGCGTCTCGTGAATGATCCCTGTGCCGAATGCGCTCTGAGATGCGAAGGCACCAAGGATGAGAACGGCACTGGACTGTTTCTTCATTCGTAGCGTGTTCATGGCCGACCTCCAAATCGCGTCCGAGAACAGTAGTGATCAAACCAAATATACAGTGGCTTCACGGATGAGATCTTGCCCCAGTGTCGCTTTTCGTGCAGAGCGACACTTTGTGGCAGGAAATGGCAGGTTTTCCGGCGTTTTCGTCCACGCCGTGGAAGCGAACCGGTCACGAGCCGGCCTGGAGCACCAACTCACAGAGGTCATCAACTGTCGGTGTTGGCCCGCTCCCGTTCTAGGAGCAGGGCCGGCTCGATGAACAGCCAGAACGATGCGACGTTCGCGAGGCCGAGGTCCATGACCTGTTGCGGCCGCAGCGTCCACCCGTCGATGATGATCGGTGCGCCCCCTTGGTGCCGCGTGGCTGCGAATCACTCTCTCGATGGCAGGCCAGATCGCTTCGTGTTGCAACTCCGCATCGGCGATGAGGCGGGCCGGCTCCGACGTGGTGAAGTACTCAATGTAGGAAACCCCGTTCATGAGATGGAGACCGGGATGTGAGGCGTGCGTGGTCACCGCGCGTGTGGCGACCAGGAGATCATCGACAGTGAGCGATGCGATCCCCAAGCGCGCTGCCACGGCGCGGGCAAGCGTGGACTTTCCCGCGCTTGGGGCACCGCCGATCAGGATGACCTTCTTGGTTCGCACTCGAAAAGAGGCGGCAGCGCTTTCTGAGCAGGTTCGCGCTGCTTGCGCGGCGGGTCCGCGCTGCCGCCCGGCCACCATCGTACTGCTTCTTGGGATGGGGTGCGATTGGGCGTGTCTCCGCAGCGCATCGGCGTTCAAGGATCGCACCCGCTCCATGAGCTCGTGCGTGCGCGGGTCGCGCTCGCCGTGCTCGAATTGCGCTGCGACCAGCTTGCGCGCCGCCCGCTGCGATGCCGCATCCCGCATGAGGATGCGCGACACGGCGCGGATGCGGCCGGTCCGCTCCCGCCCCGTTCAGGACGCTCTTAATAACTCCGCGCGCGAGGGGATGCAAGTGAGGCCCCGCAAGTGCCGGTCAGTGATGGAGTTAGGCGAGTGTCGCCCCGCAGAATCACTTGCGCGAGCGTGTCACGTCGGAGTGCAAAAGAAAGCGCCGCGAGGGGCGTCGGCATCTTTGGCTGTTGACCAGAGGGAGATTGGTTCGCAGGGCACAACTCGCTCTCCGGTTAGCAGTTAAAAGAGTTTCTGGGGCGTTTCATCCAACTGGCGGGGCCCGATCGATGGGGTGTCACGCGCTGCGCTGTACAACAACTGTGCTTCGGTCCAGGGTGCCATGGAGCCGCGTCTGGTCGGCGACATTCGAGACCTGCAGACGGATTGGCTTCAACCGTTCGCGCAGCCCACGATTCTAGTTCTACTCGGCACCACACCCATCATCTTCAAAACCGAGGCAGGCGATTTCGAGCGACTGACTCGACGATCGATCGCCTGCTGTCATCACGCCTACGCAAAAAGGCCGGCGGAATGGGGGGGAGGTTGCCCGCCATGCCGCCGGCCCACATCAGGAATCAGACTCGTAGAACACGAGTCACTGACCCTTGCCCCGTCCTCCGCCCGACGAGTTGCCACGATTGCTTCCCCCGCCGCCGCCGGACGAAGACCGGCCGGCGGAAGAGCCGCGACCGCCGTCGGAATTCGATTCGCCGCGACCTCCCCCGCCAGACGAGCTAGAGCTGTCGCGGCCGCGCCCGCGCCCGCCTTGGCCGCCGTGGCCGTTCTTGTTGTCGTCATCGTCCTCGCTGGTGCCCGCGAACTGCCCCTGTTCATCACGCTCCTGCATTTCGGCCGAACGCTCGCCTCCCTTGCGGCGATCTTCCTCGCTCAGGTTGGAAGCGGGGTTGGATGAGCCGCGGGAGCCCGTGTTTGCCCCGCCTTGATTGTTTCGATTTTCTGCCATGTCAGAGACCTTTCCGCACTATGGGTGCACTATTGTGATGTGGGAGGCGCTGAATGAGAGTCGTTTCTCAGCGATTGCCGCCACGATTGCCGCCGCCGCTGCGACCAGAGGAGGTGGAGCGATTTCCGGCGCCGCTTGATTTGCCTCGATTGCTGCTGCGGCCTCGTCCTTTCGAACTGCCGCCACCCTGGTCCGATCGTCCACCGCCACCCCTGTCTTTCCGTTCTGCCATTTGAAAACTCCTTCAAAAGTAGGATGAATTTCGAACAGGGACGGTCGAGTATCGGCTCCACTGGCGACGGGGAACATAGGTAATTCAATTCATTGGCACGTACAGCCCGTGCCCACCTCTATCTCTCCGCCTGTGCCGGGTGGCTTCACAAAAATACCGCGCGCACAAGGAAGTGCGCTTCATTCGCGCACACAACTCGACGCAAGCGCAGCAAGTAAACTGGTCGTTTTCACTAGGCGTGAAACTAGATGGCGTGACTACAACTGTGCTTGGTATATCAGGAGACCTCAGGCGCGACGGAGAGGAATGAAACGGTTGATGCCATCACCCCACTGATAAGGAGGACATGCATGGTTCGCTCCACGGTCACACCAGCCCCAAGATTCGATCCTGAACTCGAAGAATCGACCGCAGCCAGTTACGACCCTGTGGTGCGTCTGCGCACCCTGTCGTGGGGAGCGATTGTCGCAGGGGCATTGGCCGCATTGTCCCTGATGGCAATCTTCGCAGTCCTGGGAACTGCGATTGGCTTGAGCGTCATCAGCGCGACATCCAACACGCCCGAAGAGGGCTTGAGCATGGGGGCAGCCATCTACTGGCTGGTCACCGGCCTGATCGCGCTGTTCGTTGGAGGCTGGATTGCCAGCCGTCTTCGCCGGGCTAACACTGCAGGCGCCGGCGCCATGCATGGCTTCCTGGCATGGTGCACGGTCACCGTGATCAGCACTATCCTCTTGACAATGGCAGGTGGCGCTGCGATCGGTGGCTCGCTGGCTGGCGTCGGTAATTCCCTGCAAGCGGGCAGCCAGAGTTCCGGCCACAGCGGCAATGCCTCGGGCGCGGGCAATTCGATCAACACCGAGCGGGCCGCAGAGAACGCCGCCCGCGCCTCATGGTGGATGCTTGCCGGACTTGTCTTGGGCGCATCAGTTGCTTCGCTGGCTGGCAGTGCCGGGGCGCGCAAGTACGACGCCGACCTCTCTCACGGCCACAGCCGACGCACGGGCTCCGTTCATTGAACATCCAGTTCGCATTTCCCTCGTAGAGGACCAGATCATACCCACTAAACGCGCCTCCAGAACGCCCTCGCGCAGGCGCGGGCAACCGCACTCGTATCTCTCCGCGCGGCGATACGCGCTTCAATCGGCGGGACTCGTTCGCGCTGACCGCAGGCGCAAGGCTCGCCGCAAAGTTTCCTCCGGTTACGGTGATCGCGGGGATCGCTAACGAATGCACTGGGAGAGCCTTCGATCTTCACTCTGGACTGGATACCCGGCGTGAAGCTCTGCCATGTCGGGATGGGAGTACTCGACGACTATCTTGCCCTCGCCGTGGCACAGCGGGCAATCGCTCCGGAACTGCTCCAGACGCCGAATGCGCGCCGCGATGGTGTTGGTCATGGGGATTATCTCCAGGATCGTCGATCCGCTTCCTGCGTGCCACGCTCGAGGTTCTCGATGCGGGCGGCCAGGTCATCCAACTCGATCGAGTCCCTTCCAAACTTCAGGATGGCGCAGGAGGCGCTGACCCTGCCACTGGTGGGGGTTGCGAGGTCGCTCGAGTGCGATGGCCTGGCTGAAGGTCTCGCGCCGCGTCTGGCGGTGGGCCTTGGCGAAGGTCTCATCCAGCATCCAGCGATGGACCGTGCTCTCGCTGACGCCTGCGCTCTCGGCCGCCTTGGTGATGGTGGGCTCAGTGACCAGGGCGATGATCGCCTTGTGCTGGCGCGGGTTGAGCTTGGCGTAGAGATCATCCACGCCATCGAGTGATTGATCATCTTCCAATGATCGCGCCTGCCCATTCATCGGTGCAGCGTGATCATCAAACGCGCCTTCCACTTGCTGATCTTCCATGATCGAGCTCCCGGTATGCGGTGCGCGCAGAGTGCTCCACCGCATGCACGCTAGGTGCGCCGGAAGCATGCTGTTCCACGTTGCGGACGATGGCGCGCGGAGCATGCCTTCCATGCTTGGCGGCGCATGTTCCCCATGTTCATGGGTCGTACCGGGGGCAGTGGGGCGGTTGTGGGGAAGTCGAGGAATGCGGCAATCCGCGCGGAATCGCCTTGATGACTTGGCGAGCCCATGCCCTCATGCGAGGGCGGGTGCGGGAAAGCGCCCGCAAAAGGAGACCTCCGATGAAGCAGCGATTGGAAGCAAACGAAAAGCGGATTCGGGAGCATGCCATGTACTCGGCCAGCGATCTCCGATACCTGCGCGACAAGGGCTACAGCGATGAGGAAATCCTCGCCTTCTGGGATCGCGACCACGCCGCGGGCGCGGAGCCGGTGCAGCACAAGCAGCCGTGGAAGGTGACCGACGAGCGGTGAGTTCGCATCGTCACCGCTTCCCTCAACAGCGACAAAGGAGAACCAGCATGACCATCGAATTTGAAGCCATCGAGCTCACGAGCGCCGGCGAGGCACTTCAGCATGCCAACGCCGACCCGCGGATGGATACCGCCATCCTGCTGGGAGGGAAGCACTACGCGACGGCCAAGGCGACCTCGGAGCGGCTCGCCGCGGCGGGCGTCGAGTTCGCCTACCTCCACGACCACGAGATGCCGGATGGCTCGTGGCGCGTCGTCACCGTGCCGGTCAACAGCGACTGAACGGCGGATGCCGCAGAAGGAGAACGAAGCATGGATACGACGACGAACAGAACCGCGGATGCACTTCGCGAAGGCATCAAGACCGCCTTCAAGGCGCTGCGCCGCAAGGGCTACTTCTGCCGCAGCAACTTCCAATGCTGCCAATCCTGCGGCTTTGCCGCGGTGCCCGAAGGCCGCGGCGACAAGGTGGTCTTCTACCACCGCCAGGATGTGGATGACATCGAGCACGAAGGCGGCTGCTTCCTCGCGTGGGCCGGCAACGGCCGCGAGATCGTCGCCGCGATGGAGGCGACCGGCCTCACGGTCGATTGGGACGGCTCGGAGCACAAGCGCATCTGGGTTGAAGCCGCCAAGCAGACTGCTGAATGACGCCCGCGTGTGCGGGCGTTTGTGTTTCCCCCGGAATCCCCGGAGTTTCTACCTACAGGAGCATGCAATGACAGCGAAGAAGAAGGCACCCAGGAAGACCGGCGAGGCGTTGACCCGCGAGGCGCTCGCGGTGATCAACCAGAACCTCGCCAACATCGAGGCCGCGGAGAGAGCGGCGTCCAACGGCGAGGCCACGACCCAACCCGACGCCGTGCCCGTAGCCACGACGGCCGCCAAGGGGCGCCCCCGGAAGGGGAAGGCGGCTCCCACGCCCACCACGGCAAAGAACGCGCCCAAGGCCAACGTGGGCGCCCGCAAGACCAAGACCGTGATCCAACCCAAGGCCAAGCGGCTGAGTGCGCTCGATGCCGCGGCGCAGGTGTTGGCCTCCTCGAAGGAGCCCAGGAACACCAAGTCGCTGATCGCCGAGATGGAGAAGAAGGGCCTGTGGACCAGTCCCGGTGGCAAGACACCCGCGGCGACTCTGTACGCCGCCATCATCCGAGAGATCGGCTTGAAGAAGCGCGAGGCCCGGTTCCTCAAGACCGAGCGCGGGCTGTTCACGTTCAACCCGAAGGCGGGGAAGTGAGCATGGCCGAGCGCAACGAGACCTTCACCATCGTGGATGACGTGCTGATCCGGCACGTGGTCCCCGCCCGCGGCACGCCCTACGAGCACACCTGCGGCAAGGACGTATTCGACAGCGTCTGCCACGCCATCGACGAGCGAGACGGCGGTTCCTTTACCTCCGTGGAGATCCGCGCGGCGGTGGGGGCGCCCTTCACCCGGGTCGATGTCGCCTTCGCGTTCCTGAAGGAGCGCGGCTGTATCGTGCCCACCATCCGCAAGCGGCACGTGGGCGCGACCAGCGATGTGCACTGCGATGCCATGATCGAGTGGCATGCTCTGCGTGAGAAGGGAGGCGAGCAGTCATGACCGACCGCAAGCTCCAAGATGGCCTCAAAGAGATCCTGCTCGCGCTGGCCAACGCTCGCGGCGAAGAGGATGATGAGGTCGCCGAGGTGGCCGAGCTGCTGCCGCCTTACGAGGGCGTGGCCACTTACGCCGAGGAAGGCGTGCTCACCACCGACAAGGGCCTGATCATCGAGTTCGAGGATGGCACGGCCTTTCAAGTGACGATCATTCGCAGCCGCTAGCGCCGACCGCATCCGATCCCTACGCCCGCACGCCGCGGGCTTTTCTTGTGGCGCATCCCACCGAATTGCGAATCGCAACTCAATCGGCGCGCATGAAACATGTGAGCGGCGCGGGTTTCCCGCAACAGATTCAGCGGCACCGGGTGACTTGATTGATCGAGGATTAATGTCAGCAAAGGCATTCCGCGATGCTGTACAACCGATTCCTCGCATGCCTATTCTCTCGGCTAAATGGGCCCGGCTGCTCGCTGGGGCGGTGGGAATGAACAAGGGAGAAAGCAACCATGTATCCGCATCGTCATGTCCGATTCGCCGCCGGGATGATCGCGGCGTCGTTCGCGCTCGTCGTGTCGCCGCTCGCGCTCGCCGGGCCGATCGACATCCAGGGTGACACGGGCAACAGCACCGAAGGCTTGGGCGACTTCACCGGGACGATCGATTATACCTCCACCGGCGGCGACACCGGGACGCTCATCATCGAGCTGACCAACACCAGCGATCCGTCAAACGGCGGCTTTCTGACCGCGTTCGTGTTTAACATCAACAGCTCCGACGACTCCGCCTCGGCCACGCTCTCGAGCACGACCGATGACGACTTCTTGAACCTCACCGGGGATGGGCTCGAGGCGCCGCCCTTCGGGACGTTCGAGGCGGGTGCTGGCTTGCACGGAGAGTTTCTGGGCGGCGGCAGCCCCAACGGCGGCATTGTCGTGGGCGATACCGAGACATTTACCTTCGACATCGTTGCCAGCGATGCTGACACGCTTGAGTCGCGCGACTTTGTCCTGGGGCCCAACGAATTCGATTTCGTGGTGCGCTTCCGCGGCTTCGAGGATGGCGGCTCGGACAAAGTGCCGGGAGTGCCGGTGAACATCATTCCGCTTCCCGCCCCGATCGCCCTGGCCGGCATCGGCCTACCGATGGCCCTGATCCTGGCACGACGATTGAAGAGATGAATCCAACGAGGGAGGTCCTCCTCGGTTCTCAATGCCCCTGCCCACGGCGGGGGCGTTTTCGTTGGCGGCTGCGGAAAGAGTGAACGTTTGGCTTCCGACCAGTTGCGCATTGGTGTCAGGCGACACTATCGTAAAGGGTGCCGAGTCGATTACGTTCACGCAGATCCACATTGTGAAGAAGCCAATGTGGAGGATGATGAACGCGATCGTTCCCGCGCCGCGAATCACCCAATCGGCAACGAGCGCGCCCGGAGGCCGTTTGTGACGCGCCTCGTGCTCCAATTTCATGATCGCATCGATATTACGATCGGGCTGGACCATCGTTCGCGTGATTTGGTCGTTCCCGTGATCCACGCCGAAATCATGCCTCTCAATCACGTCCACGCTTGCGCCCGTTTGCCTTGCCGCCGAGGCGTTGACCGCCATTCTGCAATCTGCGTCGACAATTCATTGGCTTGGCTCTCTTCATCAAGTGTTGCTTGAAGAAGTGACGCGGCGCGTGATAGTCCCAATGTGTCCGCATGCGCGCGGCAGGAACTGTAGCCGCTCATTTCATAGTGCTCGACCTTCTGAGCCGCGGCGATGATGGCGGCGTCGATCGCCTCCGGACTGCTCTCCTTCTTCGACTCCAGGACTTCCTTACCCTCCTCGATAAGGCCCTTCATGCCGTGGCACGTTTTCCCGCGCACCGGCTTGTCGAGTTCGCTGAACACCTTCTTCAGCCGCTCGGCCTGGCGCTTGGTGACGGCGAGGTGCTCGCGCAGGGCGTCCTGCATTTTCCGCGAGTTGGCGGCCTTCACCATCTTCGGAATGGTTTTGATGAGTTGTTGCTCGGCGTTGTAGGAATCACGAACGCCATCGAGCAGGACATCGTGCAATGAGTTGAGCGCCCTGCCGGAATGCTCCTTTGAAAAAGAGAGCCGCTTACACCCGCGCTGATGATGAAGACTGTCGCAAAACGACAACATCCGCGGCCCCCCGTTTATCATTCGGCGCAGGGTGTGGCGCGGGCAATCGCATGATGAACTCCGTGCCGCGCCGGGGCGGTGCATCGGCGTCGGCGGGCTGATGACTTGTGGGGGAACGAGGCGGCGAATGCACTTCCAATGTGCCGCCGCATGATTCGATGAACCCGTGGACCAGCGACAAACCCAGTCCCATCGATCCACCCGCGGCGTCGGTGGTGAACAAACGTTCCACGCATCGCTTGAGCACCTCCGGCGTCATTCCCGGGCCGTCGTCTTCGACGCTGATCGCCACATGGCCTTCCGAGGGCGCGGCCCGCAGGGTGATTGTGCTGCCGATCCGGGACCTGGCGATTGCCTTGCCTGCGTTCTGCACGAGATTATAAACGGCCTGCGCCAGCCCGGCCTTGTTGACGGCCAGCGCGGGCAGATTGCGCGGCACATTGCAGCGGAAGGTGACGTGCGGAGGGAGGACGCCGCGATAAAACTGCTCGGTCTCGCGGCACCAGGGCGCCAGATCAAACCGTTCGTGCGGGCGCGAGTCCTTGCCCGCACCGGACATGTACTGGCGCAAGCGGCCGCTCATCGCTTTGACGTATTCCACGCTCTGTGCGATCGCCTGGATGTGTTCTCTGATTTGCGGCGACATGGGTAGTGAAGCCAGAACGTCCAGCCGCGCCTGGAGCGGAAAGAGCAGGTTGCCCAGATCGTGGGCGATGCCGGTGGAGAGGGCGCCCAGCACGGCCATGGATTCGCTGCGGCGCATGGCTTCATGGGTTTGGGTGAGTTCAGTGGTGCGCTGGTCGAGCGCTTCCTTGAGTTGCTGTTGGTGGCGCTGCTGCTGCTGAAGAAGATCGCGCACCTGATACTGGCGCCAGCGTGCTCGCAGCGCAACTTGCACGGCGTTGACCAGGGTTGCGGCATGCAGGGGCCGCTCCAGCACGATCACCGTTCCTGCGGCTGCCGCGGTCAGGTCCAGCAAGGTCGCCAGACGCCGTTCCCCGCCGGTGGCGAGGACGATCACCGGCAGGTCCGACCATTCCGGCTGCGATTTCAGTGTGTCCAGGAGCCGGGCCAGTTGCGGAAACTCCAGCGCTTCTTCCGTGAGCAGAATCGCGGCTGTCGAAGGCATGGCTCCATCGACACATTCGCCCAATTCTTCGCAAACCGATGTATGAATGCCTTTGGCTTCCAGAACGCTTGCGATGATGGGCGCGTCCTGGCCCACAGGCGCCACGATGATGACAGGATGTTCGCGTGAACCTGGCATGAACGCTGATCCTATGTTCTCACGCCCGGCTCGACACAGGGGTTCCAGCCAAGATACCCCTGAAATCCTTCAGCGGGTCGCCGACGTGAATGCCCTTGCCGGAAACCAGACGGAACTCGCGAATGGACTTCTCATGCGGCCCGCTCCGCTTCTTGATCATGGCCGCCGCCTGCCTGACCTCGCCGCCGACCTCGAAGTAGCGAAGCGCCACCACTGAATCGGCGAGATAACTCAGATCGACTGGCGCATTTTGGGCGGCGACCATTCCGTGTTGCGCGAGAATAAGGATGGTGAGCACGCCCTGCTGGTTGAGATACGAGCACAGTTCGTGCAGTTGGTTGGCGAGGAACTTCTCCCCTGGCATCGCGTTGAGGTAGCCGTTGAGACTGTCGATCATGACGAGTTTGCAACCGGCCTTGACCGCTTGAATGATGCGCATCGCGAACTCGCCCGGCGAGAGTTCCGCGGGGTCGAACTGCTGAACGGTCACCTGTCCGCTGTCGATGTGCGGTTCGAGATCGAGGCCCAGGGCCTTGGCGCGGTTGAGCATGATGCCGCGAACTTCATCGAAGGTGCAGACCATCGATGGCTCGCCGGCTTTGGCCATCTGAGTGGCGAATTGCATCCCGAGCGTTGACTTGCCGGTGCCTGCGGGGCCGAGGATCAGGGTGGTGGTGCCGCGGTCGAGCCCGCCGCCCAAGAGTTGATCCAGCTGCGTGATCCCGCTGGAGACAAGTTCATTGCGGAAGGGCGTGTAATGCTCGGCGGCGATCAGACGCGGGAAGACGCGCAGACCGCCGGTGACGATGGCGTAATCGTGATAACCCTCGCGGTAACTGACGCCGCGCAGCTTGCTGACGCGCATTCTGCGGCGCGAGATGCCGTAATCGGCCGGCATCTGCTCCATGTCAATCACCCCGTGAGACAGACTGAGCACGTGCGGATCGCCGCGCAGCCCGCTGGCTTCCATGCGATCGTCCAGCAGCAGCACGGTGCTGCCGATCAGAGCGAACTCCTGTTTGAGATTCAGCAGTTGCCGGCGGTAGCGCAGCGGGGTCTCCGCCATGAGCCGAAACTCCGAAAGCGAATCGAACACCACGCGCGCGGGCTTGGTCTTGTGCGCCTCGTCCAGCAGCAGGCTGCTGGTTTTGTTCAATTCGATCTCGGAAGCGTGGAAGACGGTGGTCTGCGCTTCGGGGCGCAGCAAGGCGTCGATCGTTGACAAATCCAGCAACGGTATGCCGTCCAACGACCAGCCGTGCGAGCGCGCCACCTTCAACAGCTCCTGCTTGGTTTCCGAAAGCGTGATATAGAGGACGCTCTCGCCGCGCCGCAATCCTTCCAGAAGAAACTGTAGCGCGAGCGTGGTCTTGCCCGAGCCGGGATCGCCTTGAAAAAGATAAAACGAACCGGCCGGCAGTCCGCCCTTGAGAACGTCATCGAGCCCTTCTACGCCGGTGGAGCATCGATCGGCTTGATCCAACGGCGGTTGAAGAGGCCGATCTTGGAGCGTGCTCGGAGTCATATGCATTCAGCCCCGACGGTCGGAAGCACATAATACCAGCAGGGGCCTTGCAAGGGGGCCACGTGGCCCACGCAATGCCGGCGCTCTCCGAGCCGGAGTACCGCAAAGTGATGCATTGAGCGGGAGCATCACGAAAAGGCCAGCGGCGTATAGCGCTGCGTCAATGCGATCGCTTGAGTGAATGACTGCCGTCGGGCCTCTCGAAAGGCACGGGCGAACTGATCATCTTTGAGCCTCCTCATTGTCCAATAGCTCTACTACTGCTGCGAAAAGCCGGACAAGGCTGCCACGACATCGTAGCGAAGTTGCGCTTCTCCCCGTTCAGGACGCTCCTCATAACCACTCGCGCGCGCAAAAAGAGAGAGATCGCGCCGAAGTGCCCGTAAATCATGGGTTTACGTGGATGCGCGCCTGTTAACCGGAAGGCGCGCGTGTCAAGTTCGCGTCTCGATCGGGCGCCCGACTGAGACTCGGAAAACTCGCGCGCCTGTTAACCCATGGGTTGATTTGGTTCGTAGCGCGGGACAACTCGCTCTCGGGTTAACAGCAAGAGAGATGTTTTGGGTGATTTCACCCACTGGGAGCCCGCATCACGTCGCCTGCGCTGTGCAAAAACTCTGTTCGCCGCCCAATGGCATTCCGGCGCACCATGTCGAGGATGGAAACGTTCATGCTGTGAATCGCTGAACCACTAGATATCACGTTCTGCCTCGGTATGTCACCTGTGCGAAGTCTCCCTTGGCATTCTCGACCCGGATTCGAATCCAGCCGTCCTTCAAGGTGACGCTCGCAAAGGAGGTGAGCGCGAACCGTGGCTCCTCATCGCCCCCGACGCCGACCTGACGAGCGAGATCGGTCGCCAGCAGTTCCCTCAGGTAGGGTTCTGCTTCGGCGGCGCCGATACCGGCGCGGTCCGCCAAGCCCTGAGCGGTACACGGGCCAGCCGCCAGGGTAACCAGCATGGCCCGCCGCGATTTGCCGATCAGCACGGCTGTGAGCGGGTCCACCGATTCATGGTGCAGGGCAGCCGGCACGGCTCTCCTTGATCGAATCAACCGGGCGAGTGAACTCTATCGCGATGACAATTCGTTCGTAGAGAAGATTTGAATGATTGTGCAGACTGGAGCGTCAGGTAAAGTAGAAGACAGTGAGCAGTCAGATCCTCCAAGTCTACGACGACTCGCTGACGACGTACCTGCTCACGTCGGCGACGTTGGTGCAGGGCGTTGCTCCCAGGGCGATCCAGCGCGGCGTCAACCTCGACGGGTCGCTTCGCGAAGGGAGCGGTCTCCCAATCCTGCTCGGAGGCAACCCCAACGAAGGCGGGGGCTGTGGTCCTTATGGCCCTCCGTTTCTGTGCATCGGTGTGCCGCTGGAGGGCGAAGGTTGCATCGGCGGTGGGGGCGGCGGCATCGGTGGAGCGGGCCTCAACTGGAATGGCAACAACCGGATCTGCGGCGATGTCAGGCTCGACACCGGTACCTACTCGCCCACCGACATCGACATCGCCCTCCCCGCGACCGGGATCTCGTGGATCATCGGCCGCACCTACAACCCGCGCCAGGAACTGAGCGGCTCGCACCACGACAGCAACGGGTACCAGGGCCGGAACTGGTTCCAGATCTCCCAGCCCGAGGTCAAGCTCTTCGAGCACGCGACCGACGATGCCAAGGATGTCCTCTACCTTATATATGGCGCTGACCGCTACATCGAGTTCAAGCGCGAAAAAGCAGTCACCAATGAGTTCAAGGCCAAGAACGGCGCGGCCGGTGCGGTGAGTTTCACGGCCGCCAGCGGCTCCGATCCCGAGTACTACACCTACACCGATCAGGCCGGCAGTCGCATCGTCTTCTTCGGCTTCGACACGAATGCAGGCGCAGCCAAGGGCCAGATCTGGAAGATGACCGATCCCGCGGGGAACGTCGCCTACGTCGGCCACGCCACCAATCTCCAGACAGCGATCAGTTCGGGGTACTACTCCCACGGCGGCATCAAGGAGGCCTTCGACCCCACCGGCCGCCGGTTCACATACACCTATACGACCCTCGACAGCGTGACGCGGCTGACCCAGGTCAAAGCCGAAGTGAATGATGGCGGATGGATCGAGGTCGCGAAGGTCGATTACGCCTACTACCAGTCCAGCGACACAACGTACGGTGAAGCAGGCAACCTCCGGCTCGTCACCATCACAACGATCCTGACCGACACTTCCAAGTCGGTCGTGCGCAAGAAGTACTACCGCTACTGGAAATCCGGCGACAGCCTCGGCACCTCGTATCAGGTCAAACTCGTCGTCGATTTCGAGGGCACGCGCAACTACGGCAGCGGCTTCGAGTCCGCCAGCCACAGTGCTTTGCTCGACTACGCCGCCGCGTACTTTGAGTATTCCAGCCGCAAGATTTCGACGGCGACCTTCAACGGCCAGCGCTCGTGCAGCGGCATTGCAACGGGTGAAGGGACCTACGACTTCACCTACGGCGACAACTCCAGCCATCCGGCGGGAGCCGGGTACGACGAGGAATGGAAATCCCGCACCGAGGTCGAGCTGCCGGACACGCACTACCTGACCCAGTATTTCGACGAGGTTGGCCAGCCGCTGAGCCAGGTGCGCTCGAAGCTGGCGCCATCGGAGACGAGCGGGCAACGGCTGTGGGCGACGCATGTTGTCCGGGACAACAACGGCATGATCACCGACATCCACGCGCCGTCCAACGTCACCGGCTACACGCACTCCACCGGCGCGTTCACGACCAGCACGAGCGCCGGGCTGGTGACCACATTTGCCCGCCAGTCCACGGGTGATCTGACCGGCTTCATCATCGATGTAAAGCACAAGACGGGAACCAGCGGCAGCGCGTACCTCGACCTGACTCTGACGTACACCACCACGACCAAGACGGTCGGCGACTCGACCGTTGTCCGCCCCTTCATCGCCAGTTTGCGCATCTACGAGACGGAGATCACCAGCGGCACGACCGACTCGCGCCTCACTTCGGTGGCATACACCTTCCGCACCGGCGATGCCGTCTTGATGCCGGAAGTTGTGACGACCACGTATCCGGCTGTCTCCACAGCGAAGAACGGCTCGAATGCATCCAACGAGGCCAAACAGTATTTCCGCAGCGATGGCCTCGTCTCGTTCCGCAAGGCCGCCGATGCCCGCATCGACTACTTCGAGTTCACAAACGGTCAACTGACCAAGCTGATCGACGATGCCGACACGACAAAAACCGGTGTTGGCGAAGACTTCAACGGCATAGCCATCCCGACCGGATTCTCGACCACCGGCAGCGGCGCTTTCCATCGGCGCACACTGTACACCTACGATCGCCAGGCCCGGACCGACAAGGTTGAGTCCGATCACAATGGCCTGGTCAAGAAGTTCAACTACTCACGGTTGAGCAACGATCTCCAAGTCACTCTGGCCTACAACGACTTCGACGAAGCGGCCACACCCGACAAGTTCTACGGCCCGGTCCAGTACACGATTCGCAATCATGCCGGCCGCACCGTCTATCAGGCGGTGATTGAGCTGAGCAGCAACGAATCGACCACCGCGATCAACAGCCACATCGATACGACGATCAGCGATGTCATCGACGCCGCGGCGTCTCTGGGAACCGCACACCTGTTGGGGAAGTTCGTGTTCAATGAGACCGGAACGCGCCTCGAAGAAGAGCGCCAGTATCACAGCCGGCCACCCGCCCCCGGCGGAGGCGGCCCGACTGGCGAAGGCAGCGAGGGGACCAACTACGACACCACCTTCAGCACCTATGACGCGACGGGACGGCGCATTCGCATCATGGAGCCGCACGGAACGATTCACCGGACCAACTTCGATGAACTTGGCAGGACGATCAGCCAGGAGATCGGCACCAACGACAACGGCGACCCTGGCGGCGAGCCTAGCGGCACCAACAACATGGTGACTACCTCGGAGATCGAATACGACTCCGGCAACGACAAGGCCGATAGCCGTGTGACCGAACAGACCGCGCACCTCGACGATTCCGGCACGAACACGCGGGTGACCACCTTCCAGCACGATGTCCGCGGCCGGGTGTTGCTCCAGACGAATCCGGCTGAACCGAAGCACGTTCTCAACAAGTATGACAACCTCGGACGGCTCACCGCCTCGGCGATGTACAAGACCGGAACGGTGAGCGCGACCGACGACCCGACCACCCGCTCGACCGATCGATTGACCCTTTCGCGCTCGTATTTCGATGAAGTGGGCCGGGTATACAAGACCACGCGCCACAAGATCAACATCTCGACCGGCGCGGATGATGACAATCTCGAATCCCTGACGTGGTACGACGCCCCCGGAAGGGTCATCAAGCAGCAGGGCGAGCAACTCGTCAAGAACAAGTACGATCGCCTCGGCCGCCAGACCCACCAGTACGACCTCGCGACCATCAACGACACCGTCTACGCGGATGCCGACGATGTCACCGGCGACATCGTCCTCGAGGAGCACCAGACCGTCTATGACCCCAGTTCCGGGGGCGGCGGCAATGTCATCATGCGGGCCACGATCCAGCGCAAGCACAACGATTACGACACGGGTGAGACGACGGGAGCGCTTGACACCAACGCGGATGCGGATGACCTGAAATACACGGCCAGCGATGTGAAAGGGCGCATCCAGATCACGGCGATGTGGTACGACTCGCTCAATCGTCTGCAAGATTCCGTCCAGTACGGGACCAATTCGGCGACCGCGGATGTCGCAACCTTCGACCGCGATGGTCTCGCGGTTCCCGCCCGCGCCGACGACAAACTGCGGACGACCTATGTCTATGACAATCTCGGCCGGATCAGCACGATCGAGGACCCCAAGGCCAAAAAGACCAAGCTCGAGTACGACGAGGCGGGCAGGCAGACCAAGGTCATCCGCAACTACGATGCCGGTGTGAACTCCGGCAACCCCTCCGGCACCGATGACAATCAGACCGTCGCCTACGCCTACACGGACGGTCTGCGCGTGACGATCACGGCGAAGATGCCTTCCGGGGCCGATGATCAGGTCACGACCTACTCCTATGGCACGATCAAGGGGACGAACCCCGGCCAGTCGAAGATCGCAACCGGCCACCTATTGCAGAAGGTGCAATACCCGGATTCGACCGACGCGACCAACGATGTTGTGACGCTCGCCTACAACGCCCAGGCCCAGCTCATCTACAAGAAGGATCAGGCAGGCAACGTCTTCGAGTTCGACTACGACGCTTCGGGAAGGGAGAATCAACACCGGGTATCGACTGTCGCGACCGGCTTCGACACTGCCATCCGCCGCATCAACCGCACCTACGACAATTGGGGCCGAGTCGAGAAGGTCAGGTCGTACGATAACGCCGCAGTCGGAAGCGGGACTATCCAGAACGAGGTCAAGAACACCTACGACGGCTGGGGGAACCTGACCAAGTACGAACAGAACAATAGCGGCGAGGTCACCGGGGCCGGGACGTACGATGTCGAGTATGCGTACGAGAAGAAGACCGGGACCGGGCTCCGATCGACGATTCGACGAACGAGCATGACACTCCCGAGCGGACAGGTTCTGACCTACGTCTATTCAGCCGTGGGAAATCTGCATGATGACGATGCGAGTCGGGTAACTCGAGTGGCGGAAGGCCCGAGCGGCAGCGCCGTCAACCGGGTCCGCTACTGGTACTTCGGCTCGCAGCGGCTGGTCGGCACGGTGTACAACGAACCATCGACGGATGTCACCTCCAACCAATTCGATTCCAGCGATGTCTATGATGCGCTCGACCGCTTCAACCGGACGGTCATTTCCCGATGGAAACAGGGCGCTTCGAACCGCTACAACGTGGCCCTCACCTACGACCGCAACTCCAACATCGAGACGGTTGATGATTCAGTTCAGACCGGCTTCGACTGGAAGTACACGTACGATGACCTCGACCGGCTGATCCGCGCCCAGTCGGGTACCCTCTCAGCCGGAGCGATCACAAGCGAAACCCGGGACCAGAACTGGGTGTTGGACCACGCAGGCAACTGGGACAACACGACCTATGACCTGAACGCGGATGACATCTACACAGGCACAGGCGAGTACGACTGGGACTTCGCGCAGAACAAGGTCAACGAGATCACGAGTTGGGACAACCAGACCACGGATGTGACGCCGGTGTACGACGCGGCGGGCAACATGACGGATGATGCCCGCGACTGGAAATATAAGTACGATGCCTTCTACAGACTGGTGGAAGTCAAGAACCAGTCAAACACCGTCATCGCCGAGTTCAAGTACAACGGTGTCGGCCATCGCATCTCCGCGCGCTACAACCAGACCGCGCCGTGGTACCACTTCGCCTATGACGAGCGCTGGCGAATCGTCGAGATGTACGAGGATTCAGACACAGCGCCCACCGAGCAGTTCTGGAACCACAACGCCGGCTTGTCGGGGTTCGGTCAGTCGTCATACGTAGATGAGGTGATTCTCCGCCTTCGCGACACGAATGGCGACGGCACACTCGATGAACGACGGTATTATCTCCAAAACTGGCACTATGATGTAGTGGCTCTGATGGACAACACAGGCTCTATCATCGAGCGCGCGAACTACACCGCGTACGGCGCGCCGATTGGGACGTTCACGACCATCGG
>Ga0326597_10005229_pt1 | contig 18036 bp, 14 predicted proteins | sample RVTome_12_FD_203789 | JGI IMG/M metagenome (GOLD analysis project Ga0326597, IMG submission 203789) | Soil microbial communities from uranium-contaminated site in the Upper Colorado River Basin, Wyoming, United States - RVT100D185 | ecosystem: Environmental > Terrestrial > Soil > Contaminated >... | reverse complement strand
GCCAAGAACTTCATGCACCTGAACATCGAGCCGCGCTACGCGGTATATCTGCTGGTGACGATGCTGGTCTTCATGCTGCTCCTCTTCGCGGGGAGCGCGCCCGACATCATGAAGCACGAGGGGCGAAACTGGGTCAAACCGGCGGTTCACGCGGAGGCCCAGGCTTCCGCGCACCACTGATTCGAGGAGCGCCCATGACGCCGCGATCCATCGCGACGCTCCGAGTGATCTCCGATCCGAGACCGCGCCCGATCCTGCCGAGCGCGGTCCTCGGGACGCTGATCTTCGTGATCGCCGAGATGATGATGTTCGCGGGATTGATGAGCGCGTTTTCGATCGTGAAGGCGGGTGCGCTCGGTTGGCCGCCGCCAGGTCAGCCCAGGCTCCCCGTCGAAGCCACCGCCTTCAATACCGCCGTCCTGCTCGCGAGCGCGGTCTTTCTCTTCATCGCCAACCGCTCCTACGCGCGCAACCGCAATCTCGCCAGGCGGCCGCTCTTCACCGCGATGGGGCTCGGCGCGTTCTTCGTCGTGTTTCAGGGCTACGAGTGGGTCTCGCTGATCCGTCAGGGACTCACGCTCACTTCGAGCAATCACGGCAGCTTCTTCTACCTGATCGTCGGGATGCACGGCCTTCACGCGATCGCCGGACTGACGGTGCTCGGAAGGGCGGGCCTCAAGCTCTCGAGGGGGCTGCTGGCCCCGAGTACCTTCGCCGCCGCGCAGATCTTCTGGTATTTCGTGGTGGGTCTGTGGCCGATACTCTATTTCATGGTGTACCTGTGATCCCGATGAGGCTCGCTCTTGCGCTGGTGATTTCGACAGCGGTCCTGCTCGTGCCTCAGCTCGCCACCGCTTGCGCGGTGTGTTTCACGGGGCGCACCGATGAAACGCGCGTCGCCTTCCTCGTGACGACGGGATTGCTGACGGCACTTCCCATCTTGCTGATCGGATCTCTGGTCTGGTGGTTGTGCAGGCGTGCTGGCCAGATTCGGGATGAGCGGAAAACAGTCTCACCCACCATCGACTGAGGTTTTCGCGGACCTCGGTTTCCGAATGAGTCGATTGCGAATCGCCGCGCGCTGAATTTCGTCGATCTCTGGCGGGAGTGAATCGATCAACGCGACTCCCGCCCGCAGGATCCAGGGTTTCGCGCGGCGATTGCTGAGCGCTTCCAGTAACTGGAACGCGTATTCGCTCTGGTTCGCAGCGGCGAAGGCCTGCGCGCCGATGATCAGATCCTCCGAGAGCGCGCTGTCGCGAAGGAAACCGCGGGCGATCTCTACGGCTTCGGCGTGCAACGTGGGGTCGTCACTCGCCACGCGCCATTGGGCTCGCAGCCGTTGAGCGTCCGGGTAGGCGGGGTTGAACCATTCGGCGGATGCGAGTTCGGTCTCGAGTTCGCGCACAGCCGGCCATTCGCCAGCAGCCGCCAGGCGCCACCCCGCAAACACCGCCGCGGGCGGCCCCTCCAGTGACTTCGCCAATTCGAGCGGTTCCGGGTCGTTTGCACTCCCGGCGCGTCTCAGCGTCGAGAGAAGCCCGAAGAGTGCCGACTGGGTGGCCGGGTCGCGCTCGAGCGCTTTGCGGAAATGCGCAGCTGCGCGGCGCGGGGATTCGTGACTCGTCGCCCAACCCAGATCCGTCATCCGCAGCGTCGGATCCTGCTGCTTCTTGGCCAGCTGCACTGCACGCGCCAATTCGGTTCTCGCCGCGAGGCGCCGCACGAGATAGGTGGTCTTGAATTCGGCTGCCCTCGAGGGAAGCGGGTCAAACGGCGCAAACAACTGGTTGGCGAGCTGGACGCGAAGCGCGTCGTTACCGAGTCCCGCCGATCGCGTTGCCAATTGATTGTGATCATCCGTGTTGATATCGGCGCCCGAGGCGAAACCCTTCGCACCTTTCAGGTCCAGGCTCCAACCGGCGATCAAGTCTTCGGTATGCCGCAGGCCGTAGCGCGCGTAATCCGATCGGGATTCCGAGAGGGCAATCTTGGACGTCATCACCGGATCGATCTTCGCATTCGATCCAGCAAACAGAACAGATCCCGAAATGGGCCGGAATACAGCGACCTCGGGGAACACCTCGAGAAGTGTCGCAACGATGCTTCGCAGCAGAGCTTCGTCGACGAAGGTGATCCCGATCCATTGCACGAATACGCCGCCCGGTTCGAGGTGATCCGAGACGAGCGAAAAGAATTCCCGGGTGTAGAGGTGGGAGGCACCAGCCGTCCACGGATGCGACGGCTGGGAGACGATCGCGTCGAATCGGGCGTCCGTGAGCATCAGCGCACCGCGCGCATCGTTGACCACGAGCTGTACCCGCGGATCGGATATTGGCGAATGGCCGCGGATTTCTTCGAGGGCTTGATGCGCGCTGACCACCTCGCGCTCCAGTTCGATCACGTGGATGCTCTCGATCGCAGATGGCACCGCTTCGAGCGACAACCCGCCTCCCAAGCCAATCATCAACATGGAGCGGGCGTCCGGGCGCAACAAGCTGGGCAGCATCCCCAACCAGCGCGCCGTGACGAAGCGCTCGGGTCCTGGACCGGCTCGAACGATGGTCGATTCGGGCTGACCATTCGTGACGAGTCGCCAGCCATCACTGCCGTCGAAGAGCAAGACCGTCGACGAGCGGCCGACCCCGTAGAAGGCGATTTCCCCCTCCCGCTGGTCTCCGCTCGAACCGCTGTAGCGCAGGACCTCCCACGGGGTATCCGGAGGGCGAATGGCGAGAGCGGCGAGGCATGCGATCGCCACGCCAGCGACCAACCGCAATCTGGGGCGCGTGAGGCCGGCGGTCGCGAGCGCCAGAAGCAGGTTGAGGCCAGCGGCCACGACCAGGGTTCCCGCAAATTGCAGCGAAGGCAGCAGCACGAAGCCGGTTGCGAGTGCTCCGCTGATTGCGCCCACGGTATTCCACGCGTAAACGCGCGCAGCTGCGGGGCCTGCCTGCGATTCGTGCCTCGCGAAAAGGCGCACTGCAAACGGGAAGGTCGCTCCCACGCAAAGTGCGCCTGGGAACAAACCGACCGCTGCAACCAGCGCGTTGGCGGTGAGAGAGCCCGTGCGACCCGCCCCGAGTTCCTCCGCGAGTTCGGGCAACCGGTCGGAGAGGGAGAAAGCGATCAGCGACAGCGTTGCGGTTCCGATCTGCGCCCACCCAAAGCCGTGCGCGGCCCGGACTGGGTCGCGCGCGAAGCGCGCTGCCACGGCGCTTCCGATTGCGATGCCGAGCAGGAAACTCGACAACATCGTGGCGAGGCCCTGGATGCTGCCGCCGAGCAACATGCCCAGCAGGCGAATCCAGACAACCTCGTAGCTGAACGACGCGAAGCCCGAGAGTGCGATCACTGGCAGGATCCAGTGAAAGCGCAGCGAGGGGCGCGACGTCGATGGAGCGAGTTCGGCGAGGGGCGGGGAACGGCGCGCGAGCAGGGCTGCGGCCCCGAAAACCAGCGCGTTCGTCGCCGCTCCGGCATACACGGTCGTGCGCAAGCCAAACGCTGGCAAGATCACGAAGCCAGTCGCAGCTGCGCCAACCACGGCGCCCACGGTGTTGACGGAGTAGAGCACACCGACGCGACGGCCGATTTCACTTTCTTCCCGCACCGCGTACCGCGCGAGCAGTGGTAGTGTCGCTCCCATCAGGCCGGTCGGAATCATCAAGATCGCAAACGAACACGCCGCGTAGAAGAACGATCCCGCAACGCTCGCTTCGTCGGGAGGCGCGCTCTGACCACCCGCGATCGCCGTCTGCAGCCAAATCGCCGCGCGGATTCCCGTCGGCACCGCCAGCGCACTCGCCGCGATGCCCAACTCGAGCAACCCATATGCGAGAATCGGCCGGCGAATGCGCGAGACGAAGCGAGCCGCCACAGCCGCGCCTGCGGCGAGGCCGCCCATGTAGGCCGCCAGCACGCTCACCACCGCGAATTCGGACGTACCGAATACGAACGCGAACTCGCGCGCCCACGCGGTCTCGTAGAGCAGCGCTGCGAAGCCCGAGAGGAAGAAACACAGCAGGAGCAGGATGAACCGCAGGTCGAGCCTCATCGATTGCCAGCCTCCGCGGGTGTCCAACGGTCGTGAGTTCGAGCCCGCCGTGGTTGTATAGCTCGCCCGACTGCCAATTGGCGGTATTCTACGGAGCCCCACCAACCTGGAGTGTTCGCCATGGCGCAGGAGTTCAAGCCGCTGATCGCGATCGGCCCCCGCGTGCGCAAATCCCCGTTCTTCGAGGCCACCAAGCGCCACGGCGTGAAGTCCTTCACGATCTACAACCACATGTACATGCCGACCGGTTATTCAACCCCGCAGGACGAGTACCGGAGCCTCGTCAACGACGTGACGATCTGGGACGTTTCCTGCGAGCGCCAGATCGAGATTACCGGGCCCGATGCCGCCCGCTTCATGCAGTACCTCACCCCCCGCAACCTCTCGAAATGCCGCGTTGGTCGCTGCCTCTATGTCGTGCTCTGCGGGGAGGACGGGGGAATCATCAACGACGCCGTACTGCTCCGCCTCGCAGAGAATCATTTCTGGCTCTCCCCGGGCGACGGCGACGTGCTGCTCTGGGCGCAGGGAGTCGCAATCGGCTGCGGCATGCAGGTCGAAATCGAGGAGCCCGACGTCTCTCCGCTGCAACTTCAGGGCCCCAAGTCTCCCGACGTTGCGAAAGCGCTGTTTGGGGACTGGGCGCTCGATCTCGCCTACTACGAGCTGCGCGAGACGCAGCTCGGCGATATTCCCGTGGTGCTCGCGCGCACTGGGTGGAGCGGCGAGATTGGTTACGAAATCTATCTTCGAGATGCCCAGCGCGGCGACGAACTCTGGGAACTCGTGATGGCCGCCGGCAAGCCCCTCAACATCGCGCCGATCACCCCCTCGATGATCCGCACGGTCGAAGGTGGAATCTTTTCGTACGCGTCGGACATCACACGCGCCGACAATCCATATACCGTCGGATTGGATCGCCTCGTCGATCTCGACCAGGAAGCCGATTTCATCGGCAAGGCGGCGCTGAAGCGAATCCAGAAGGAGGGCGTGAAGCGTCGCCTCGTCGGGGTCGAAATCGGAGGCGAGCCCTTCGACGCTGGCAATCAGCACTTCTGGTCGGTCTACGCGGGCGACGCTGCCGTCGGTCATGTCACGCGATGCATCTTCTCACCGCAGCTCAAGAAGAACATCGGCTTTGCGAACGTGACCGCCGAGTGTGCCGAAATCGGTTGTGAACTCAGCCTCGACGCACCCGGCGGGCGTCGGGTGGCGAAGGTGGTCCCGACTCCGTTCGTAGAATCGAAGAAGAAGATCTAACTGAGCTTCGAAGCACGGATCGACTGGCTGCTGCCCATGCCCAATCCTCCTTCGTCCGAGGTGAGATCTGGGCCCGCCGGCCTTGGTTTTCCGACGCGATCATTGCGAACGCAACAGCAGCAACGTTCGTCAACTGGAATCCTTTAGCATCGATTTAGACCGCGGTCGCCAGCCCTCGACCTAGAAGATGAATCAGTCCTGCTGCGACCGCACCCACGATCAATGCGGCGGCCAGGCCTGCGGCGAGCGGCTTCAGTCCGAGGTCGCGCAGCCGTCTGAGGTTGGTGCCCAAGCCGACCGATGCCATCGCCATGGTGAGGCACCACGAGGAGAGTGTCGTGGTGAACGCGATGCCGGACTTCCACTGCGCATCGCTGAGAAGTCCCGCGAATGGCGCATCGCCGAGGTCTCCGATCGTGCGCAGCAGTGCCATCGCGACGAAGCCGAAGACGAAGAGCGGAATCATCTGGTTGAGCTTCGGCTTTCGGGCTGGCTTCTGCTCTGAGCTTTTTTGGTGATAGAGGATCGTCATGAGCGGAATCACCGCGACCATGAAGAGATTGCGGACGAGTTTCGTGACGGTTGCGGTGTCGAGGGTCTCCGGCGCGGCGTACTGCTGCGCGTAGAGCAGACCGGCTCCGGCGACTTGCGCAGTGTCGTGAATCGCGGTTCCCAGGAAGAGGCCTGCGAGATCTGGATCTCCGCCAAAGAGGGCATGTGCGACGAAAGGGTAGGTGACGAGCGCAATCAGCCCAAAGACCGTGATGGTTCCGACCGCGTAGCTGGTTTCATCCTCGTTCGCACCGATGACCGGCGCGGTCGCGACGATCGCCGTGTTTCCGCAGATCGCGCTTCCAACAGCGATGAGCGTTCCGAGTCGGGGCGGTAGGCCGACCGCGCGGCTGATCCAATTCACGAACACCAGCGCCGAGGCGATGCAGCCGATTGCGATCGGCAGGGCGGAAAGTCCGATGCTTCCTACGGCGACGAGGCTCAAGCGGATTCCGAGGAGCGCGACACCCACGCGTAGGATGCGCTTGAGACAGATTTGCACGCCGGCTTCGTAAACCGACGGAAGTCCAACGCTGTTCCGGACCGCCAATCCGAGCAGAATCGCGAGCAGGATCGGACTGACCGGGCTTCGCTCGGCGCCGAACCACTCGACGCCAATCAGCTCGGATCCCGCGTGGCCGACGGTTGCCAATCCCAGCGCGATCGCGAGCCCGGGCAGCAGCGCGCCCAGGATTGCGAAGAGTTCGTTGCCGCGCGCCTGCCATGGCGCCCGGCGGGCGCGCTCATCGAACGTTTCAGAGGGGCCCATCCATTCGGGAACCCCTTCCATGCCACCCGCCCAGCGCCACAATTCGGGGTTGTTGTAGAGATCGAGCGGCGCTCGGGAGGAACTGGCCACGGATCAGATTCCCATTCCCAACCAGATTTCGGCGTCCTGGCGCCCCTGCGTTTCCATCACGCTGGCCACTGAACCCGCCCCGGCCGAGGGCTCCAGGGGCGCTGGAGCCGGGGTCGGCACCTCCGACAGTCCACACTCCAGATTGGCGGGCACCGCGGTATCGATCTTCTTCGGATACGCGAGGTCGAGCTGATTCATGATCGCAACGAAGTCCGCCTCCGATTTGTCGAGCCCGAGGCGCGGATTGAAGCGTTTCTCCTCGGCCACGCTCGTCACCATGCGACCTTTGTAGTCGTGCCCCGGAAAGAGAAGCGTCTCGTCGGGAAGCGCAAAGATCTTGTTGCGAACGGATCGGAAGAGAAGGGAAGCATTCCCCTGTTGGAAATCGGTGCGCCCACAACCGCGTATCAAGAGTGCATCTCCGGTAAACGCCATGCCCCGATCGTGACAGACGTAGGTCACGCAACCCGCGGTGTGTCCAGGCGTCGAGCAGACCTCGAGGGTCGTCGATCCAAATCGGATGGCGTCTCCGTCCTTGAACTTGATATCTGCAGCGTCGACTCCGGCCGCAGCACTCACGGCCACCTCGGATCCCTGTTCTTTGCGGAAGAGACCCGCAGCGGTGATGTGGTCCGCGTGCACGTGGGTTTCGAGCGTGTAGCGCAGGGTGAGATCGAGTTCGCGAAGGAGTGTCCGATCGCGGTCGAAATGTTCGAGCACCGGATCGATCAGGACCGCCTCGCGCGTCGAATCGTCAGCGAGCAGATAGGTGTGGGTAGACGTCTCCGGATCGATGAATTGTCGAAAGATCACGCCGCCTCCTGCGCGCAGGAGCGCATCGGCTCCAGCGCGGTCATTCGCACTGGCACAATAGAGTCAATATTTGCATATACAAGTATTGATATACAATTAAAAATCAATACGTTATGCCGATGACGAGAAAGCGCGACCAGCATCCCCTCCTGTCCCCGCAGGCTCTCGAGCTGCTGTCGGCGCGTTTTCGTGCGCTCAGCGATCCCACACGACTTCGGATTCTCAACAACCTGATGCAGGGGGAGTGTTGTGTCAGCGACCTGGTCGAATCGACAGGCCTCGAGCAGCCCTGCGTGTCGAGGCATCTGATCGTGTTGCGCCGTGAGGGAATTCTCGCGCGGCGGGCCGAAGGCAATCGCGCGTACTACAGCATCGAAGACTCGACGGTGACGCGATTGTTCGGGCTCGTTTGCAGCGGGCTCAGCGAGCGACTTTCCGATGATCTGGACGCTCTTCCCGATGCTCGGGGCTGGCGAGGTGCGGGCATCTAGATCCGATCGTATGCAGCATGTCGAATGCAGCATGTAAACGGCGTTTGATGGCGTCAGTCGAGCCAGTCGACGTCGCACGAGATGCAGCGCGCCGATCGGGTCACAGGCGACCGCGGCCGAGCGCTCCGCAGAATTCGCGTTGGAGTCCGATTGCGGTACGGGCCTCGTCGCCCAGATCCTGATGGACATCGCGCCTCGGATCGAAGGCCGGCCAGTTCGGAAGTCCCTTTGCGTTCGGATTGCCGGTCTTCGCAAATTGGCTCCAGTACGCGAGCATGCTGTTCGCAAGCGCCCAGTCGACCCTGTCGGCGGGTAGCCAGTCGTCCGCGGTGTCGAACACGTAGGGGATTTCGGCGCCGTGGTACGCGAGCAGCTTTTCGCCGCCGGGGCGAACGCGCGAGAAGCGATAGACGTAAACTCGATCGGTGAGCCGGCGCTGCGCGTCGGCGATCGCGAGCGATGGGCAGTGGAAGTCGAGGGAGCCGGTCAGCAGAACGAGCTTTGCCGTCACATCTTCGTTCGCCGCCTTGTTCAACGCAGCGAGCACTTCGGCGCGATGTCCTTCCCGGACCCTTTCCTTCAAGGTTGCGTGCAGCTGCGTTTCGTCCACCGGGTGCCTGAAATACATCAACCATTCGTTGGCGTTCGAGCCGATCACGATCTCGGTCGGATTCTGTTCCCCGGCTTCGAAGATCTCGGCGGCGGGCCTCGGGAGCAGCCAGCCATCGACGACAGCACGGGTAAAGGCGTCGGGCGCCACGCTTGCGGCCGCAGCAAAGATTTCCTGCCACGTCAGCGCGCGCATCCTCTCGAGTTGCCCCGGATCGCCTCCAGCTCCGAGCGCCGACATCAGCTTTGCGCCGAACACGGCTTCGTCCGCCACGCTTGCGCTGTCGTAGAGCGGATAGCCTCCGCTCTGGATGATCGCGCGGCGAAACAGACCCCTCGCGAGCGGAGATGCGATCAGGGTGCCGATGTCCGCGGCCCCTGCGGACTCCCCGAATACCGTGACCCGATCGGGATCTCCGCCGAATTTCGCGATGTTGTCGCGCACCCACTCGAGCGCGGCAATCTGGTCGAGCAGGCCATAATTTCCAGACACCTTGCGTTCGGATTCCGCAGTCAGTGCCGGATGGGCCATGAAGCCCAGCGCACCGAGTCGATAATTGATCGAGACGACCACGACGCCACGCGTCGCGAGGTTGTGACCCAGATAATTGGGTTCGTGAGAGAATCCGTTGACATTGCCGCCCCCGTGGATCCACACCATCACGGGTTGCGGTGTGTCACGGCCGAGATTCTGAGACCAGATGTTCAGGTAGAGGCAGTCCTCTCGGATGTCCGTCAGATCCGGAATTTCATCCGGAGACCGACCGAATTTCTGCGCGACGTCGCGATACCATTCGGGGTTTCCCTGCAGTTGCGGACACGCGGGTCCGAAGCCCGAAGCGTCCTGCAGGCCGGCGCGTGGCGCGTGCGGCTCGGGTGGCCGCCAGCGCAGCTCGCCGACAGGGGGTGCCGCGTAGGGAACCCCGCGGAAAACAGCCAGCTCGCCGTCTGCGTCGAGGTGCGCGCCGATCAGGCGTTCTCCGCCCGCTTCGACGACGGGCGCCTGGGTTGGATTGTTCGCGCAGCCCACGGTCGAGGTCAGCAGCAGCAGGACGAGTACCACGGGACGGAACCACAGCGCGAAATCGGAGGATTTCTTGAAATACCCGTTGCTGCATGGATCAGACATCCAGCATTGCCCCCATGTCCGGATCGCATCGCAGTTGGGGCGCATCACCAGCATTTCATCTGGGCGTTCGCACTTTGCGGGTTGCGAGCGCTGCGACCGCGAGCGCCATGGGCAGCGAGAAGAGCAGCCAAATTCGCGCCCGACCCGCGTCGAGCACGACGAATACGGGTTCGCCGAGGATCAGCAGGGTGGATTCGATCCGCCCACCCCAGTAGATCAACACGCCGATCAGGCCGAAAAGCGGCGCGGCCAGGACGAGCAGGAACCAGGATCTGAATGTCAGTCGCTTGTCGGCCATTCCTTCCGAGTCTTCCTTGTCTTCTGTTTGCTTCAGTTTCTTCGGATTGCTCCGGGTCCAACCTCGGCCGTGTGGGTTAATCCTAACAGCTCGCAGGATCCAGCGAGCAAAAATCCCAGCATTCGCGATCGCGGAGATGATAGGATTTCCCCCGCAGCTCTAGACGGAGGAGTTCCCCACCATGTCGATCCGATTGCCTTCTACGCTCTCCAATTTCGCGGCGAGCGCCTCCGCAGCGTGTTTCGCCTTGCTTGGCTTTGCGGGTTCGGCGCTTGCAGACGAGACCTGTCAATCCCCCTACCTGCCGAAGATCACCGGGCAGGAAGACTTCGTCTACGTCTGGACGCTCGGCATCGAGGGCATCGGCGATGGCTCCGACAAGTTGGTCACGATCGGCGCCAACCCCGCGCGTCCCGACTACGGCAAGGTCGCCTCGACCGCTTCGGTTGGGGGACGCCACGAGGCGCATCACGGCGGCTTCACGGACGACCGCAGGCAGCTCTGGATGGGTGGGCTCGATGACAGCGTGATCTACATCATCGACGTCGCGACGGACCCCGCCAAGCCCGCGCTCGTGAAGACGATCGATGATTTCGTGGAGAAATCCGGCGGTGTGGTGGGGCCCCATACCTTCTACGCGCTGCCGGGTCGAATGTTGATCAGCGGCCTATCGAACAATAACGACATGGGTGGCAAGACCGGGATGGTCGAGTACAACAACAAGGGCGAATACATCCGCACGATCTGGATGCCCGAAGGGGCCACGTACGGGTATGACGTTCGCGTGAAGAAAGAGCTCAACCGCATGCTGACTTCTTCGTTCACCGGGCACAAGAATTACATGCGCAAGCTTTCAGAACTGATGGGCGACGCGGACGCGATGAAGAACTTCGGCAACACGATGGTCGTCTGGGACTACCACACCCGCAAGCCGCTCCAGACGCTGGAGGTGCCGGGTGCACCGTTGGAGATCCGCTGGGCGATCGACCCCGATCACCACTACGCGTTTACGAGCACGGCGTTGACCTCGAAGCTCTGGGGCATCTTCCGCAAGGACGACGGAAACTTCGAGGCCGTCGCGCTCGCCGACATCGGAGACCCGGCGAAGCTTCCGCTTCCGGTGGATATCTCGCTGTCCGCCGACGATCGGTTCGTCTTCGTGAACAGCTTCATGGACGGGACGCTGCGGGTATTCGACGTGTCCGAGCCGCGCAAGGCCCACATGGTCTACGAAACGAAGATCGGCGAGCAGGTGAACATGGTCTCGCAGTCGTGGGATGGGGAGCGGCTGTACTTCACGGCATCGCTGCTGGCGAATTGGGACGGCACGCCCGGTGCAGATCCGCAATTCCTCAAGGCCTACGGCTGGAATGGCGTGGAACTCACGCCGACTTTCGAGGTGGATTTTCTCGCCGAGAAACTCGGACGGCCGCACATCATGAACTTTGGCCAGCTGGACTTCTACAAGGGCCGGGTAGCGCGGCTGTCCGCGAACGAGTAACGCCGCGCACTGCGCCCAACGAACCTCAAGAGGCCGTTGCTTCGTGCGGGGTCGTCTTCTTCGCTTCCTTCGCCCAGGTGTCGCGCAACCCCACGGTCCGGTTGAAGACGAGCTTTCTCGCAGACGCGCTATCGGGATCGACGCAGAAATAACCGAGCCTCTCGAGCTGCACGCGATCGCCGCTCTGCGCTTTCGCAAGGCTGGGTTCGACGCGGCAGCCCGACAGGACTTCGAGCGAGTCGGGGTTCAGGCATTCGAGGAAGTCGACGCCGCCCGCGGACGGGTTTTCGTCCTTGAATAGGCGGTCATAGAGCCGCACCTCGGCTTCGACCGCGTGCTCGGCCGAAACCCAGTGCAACGTGCCGCGCACCTTGCGGCCGTCCGCAGGGGCGCCGCCGAGTGAATCGGGATCCCACCTGCAGCGCAGTTCGACGACTTCGCCGCTTTTCGGATCTGCAATCACATCGACGCAGGTGATCAGACACGCGTAGCGCAGGCGCACCTCGCTGCCGCGCGCGAGCCGAAACCATTTCTTGGCGGGCTCTTCCATGAAATCGTCCCGCTCGACGTACACGACTCGCGACAGCGGTAGCTTGCGCGAACCAAAGCTCGGATCGTTCGGGTGAAAGGGCGCGTCGAGCTCTTCCACCCGACCCTCGGGGAAGTTCTCGATCACGACCTTGAGTGGGCGGAGCACGCCCATCGCGCGCGGCGCCCCGGAATTGAGCGCGTCGCGCACGAAGTGCTCGAGCAGGCCGATGTCCACGACGCCATCCCGCTTGGTGATGCCGACTTCATCGCAGAACTGGAGGATCGCCTCCGGCGGATAGCCGCGCCGCCGGATCCCGCAGAGGGTCGGCATCCGCGGATCGTTCCAACCGCTCACGTGCCGCTCATCGACGAGCTGCAACAACTTGCGCTTGCTGAGCACCGTATAGGTCAGGTTCAGCCGCGCGAATTCGGTCTGCTCCGGTCGCGCTTTGGTCTCGCAAGCTCGGAGGTACCAGTCGTAGAGCGGTCGATGATCCACGAACTCGAGCGAACAAAGCGAGTGTGTGACGCCTTCGATCGCGTCCGACAATCCGTGGGCAAAATCGTACATCGGATAGATCGGCCACTCGTTGCCGGTGCGGTGGTGGAAGATCCTGCGAATCCGGTACATGATCGGATCCCGGAGGTTCAAGTCCGGCGACTTCATGTCGATCTTCGCGCGCAACACGTGAGCACCGTCGGGGAACTCTCCCGCCCGCATGCGCTTGAAGAGGTCGAGATTTTCTTCGATCGAGCGCCCGCGGTACGGGCTGTCGGTGCCCGGCTCGTAGAAGTTTCCGCGCAGCTTGCGGATGTCTTTGAGGCTCGAGCTGTCGACGAACGCGAGGTCCTTCTCGATCAGCCGGATCGCGAAGTCGTACAACTGCGGGAAGTAATCAGAGGCAAAATAACGGCGATCGCCCCAGTCGAAACCGAGCCAGCGGATGTCGTGTTGGATCGCGTCGACGTACTCGACGTCCTCGGCTTCGGGGTTGGTGTCGTCGAAGCGCAGGTTGCAGATGCCAGCCGGAAATGCCGCCGCCATGCCAAAATTGAGGTTGATCGAGGTCGCGTGACCGATGTGGAGATAGCCGTTGGGCTCCGGCGGGAAGCGCGTGACGACGCGACCCCCGTGTTTTCCATTGCGCACATCTGCTTCGATCATCTCGCGGATGAAGTGCGAGCGGGCTGCCGCAGGCCTCTCGCTGTCGGAATCGCTGTTTGCCATCGATCTCTCCGCGCGGGTGCCCGCGCGGGCGAAGAATAGCGTCGATTCTTCTCGCGAGGCGCCGCTCGACTTCGGCGCGCAGCACAGCGGCCCGACCGCCGCCAGAGCGGCCCGTGGCCCGTTGCGCGAGTCGGCCCGCCCCGTACACTGAAGCTCCGGGGCGCCTGAGTGCGGAGGGAAAACTGCCATGGCGGATTCACCGAAGGATCGCGAGGCCGAACGCGATCGAGCCCGGTCGGATCGGGATCGAACCGGGATCGATCGCCGCACCTTTCTCCAGCAAGGCGGCCGAGCTGCCCTGGGCCTCAGCGCATTCGGGGTCGCCTATGCGGCTCGCGCCGCGAGGACTCCCGCCGATGTGCCGACCATCCAGCGCTACGTGCCACTCGGCAAGACCGGGCTCGTGATTTCGGACATCGGCTTCGGATCGAGCGGCTGCCCGAACGCCGATGTCGTTCGCCACTGCTACGACCGCGGCATGACCTACTTCGATACCGCCGAGATGTACGGCAGCGAGGGCTGGGGCGAGGGTGAGTTCGTCGAAACCTTCATCGGCGAAGCGCTCCACGACAAGCGCGACAAGGTGGTGATCACCACCAAGTATCTCGCGGAAGCGACGGACGATCGAAAGCTCATCATGTCCAAGCTCGAGGCGAGCCTGCGGCGCCTGCGCACCGATCACGTCGACATCTTCCTCAACCACGCGATCAATGATCTCGACCGCGTCAAGAACCCCGAGTGGTTCGAGTTCGTGGAACTCGCCAAACAGCAGGGAAAGATCCGCTTTTCGGGGATTTCCGGGCACGGCGGCCAGCTGCAGGAGTGCGTCGAATACGCGATCGACAACAACCTGGTCGACGTGATCCTCTGTTCGCACAACTTCGGGTCCGATCCGAAATTCTACGAGCGCTTCACCAAGAAATTCGACTGGGTGGCCAATCAGGCGGGAATTCGCCGCCTGTTCAAGAAGGCCCACGACAAGGGCATCGGCGTCATCGCGATGAAGACGCAGATGGGCGCCAAGCTCAACGACCTTTCCGCCTATGAGTTCGAGGGAGCGGCCCTCCCGGAAGCTTCGCTGCGCTGGGTTCTCTCGGATCCGAACGTCGACGCCGCGATCATTTCGATGACGAGCACGGAGGTTGCAGACAGCTACATCCGGGCGTCTGGAAAACGCGGCATGCGCGAGAGCGACGCGCGCGTTCTCGAGAATTACGTTCGCAACAACAGCACCGACTACTGCCGGCCCGGCTGTTCGAATTGTGAGACTGCCTGCCCGCTCGGGGTTCCGATCGCCGACGTGTTGCGGCAGCGAATGTACGCGAAGCGCTACGGCAATCGGCCGCTCGCCCGGACGGGTTATGCGGCGCTCGGGCAGGGCGCATCGGCGTGCCTCGGCTGCAGTGGAGAGCCCTGCGAGAACGCCTGCGAATTCGGACTGGAAATTGGCGCGCTGACGCGGGAAACCGCTGCGCTGCTGAGCGTCGAGCCGCGTTCGAATTCGTGAATATCCAACCGGGGGTTCGCGGTGCTGCACTCGCGCTCGCGAGCGCGTTGGGGTTCGCGCTTGCGACGTCCGCGCTCGCTCCGGTGCGTTCCAACGCGAGCGACTTCCATCCCTATCGATCCGAAACCGGTCGCTTCAGCGTCGATTTTCCGGGCGGCTCCCCCATCGTCCGAGAGCTGACCGGATCCAAGTTTTTGATGACGGATAACGATGTCAATTACGCGGTGATTACCGAAGGCGTCGAGTTTTCAGTCGAGATTCACGACATACCGCGCTTCGCGGAGCTCGTACTCACGGACCATTACATTCTCGAAGAGAGCGTGAGCGGCAAGCTCGAAGACATCGGCGCGCGCGAGGTCGATGCTTCGGAGGCCTCTCTTCAGGGAGAATCGGCGCGCGAGGTCGTGTTCGAAGCGCCCGATCGAGCGTTCACAGGCAAGTTGTTGTTGGTTCTCGCACAACGCCGACTCTATCTGGTAACTGTCCTGCACCCACCGACGCTCGATCTCCAGGATGCCAGCGCGCGGTTCTTCGGGAGTTTCTCGTTCTGGCCAGAATGACGGCACCCGCAGCCGGTTTGGGGCTCGGTTGCATCACGTCTGGCGCGTCGATCTTCCTGATCGCGCGGATTGATCACTTCTGCGAACACGACCTCGAGGCCTGATTGGCGCTCACTCGGCTGGGTCTGTTCTGAATCAAAACAGCAATCAGAGTCACGCGATTCAACTCAAAGACTCGATGTGTTCTGGTTTCTGAAGATTTCAATCGATCTACCTTGATTCGGATTCGCGAACTTTCGGCAAGCGGATTGCGAGCAAGCAGGCGATGAACATCAATCCCGCGGCGAGCACGAACGGGCCTCCGTGGTAGAGCGCGTAGAGGGCGCCCGCGGCGGTGGGGCCGAGTACGCGCGCGAGGGATGCGCTCGACTGGAAGGTGCCCATCACCGAGCCGCGCTCGCTCGGTGCGGCGGTCATCGAAACCAGGCTCAGGACGGGTGGTTGCCCGATACCGCGGCCGATCGCCGAGAGCGCGAGCGGTAGCAGTACCCAGCCGACCGTCGGCATGAAGGGTACCGCGAGAAGTGATGCCGCCATGATCGCAAAGCCCATCAGTGCGAGCTGGCGCTCGCCGAAGCGCGCGGCGAGCGGCCGGATCGCTCCACCCTGGACGCCGCCCATCAGCACCGCCATCCCGACCAGGATGAACGCGACGTGCATTGCGTCGAATTGGAATCGGTCGATCATGAAGTACGCGAAGATCGTTTCGAGCTGGGTCACCGCGAGCGAGAAGATCAGGTTGAGGACGCAGAATCGGCGCACCGCGGGGTTGCGCAGCACCTCGAGTCGGCCCGCGCTGGGATCCCGATTCGCGTGGCGCTCCGGTTCGGCGAGCGCCCAGCCTGCGAAGGCGAAATTGATCGCGGCGAGCGCCGCGGCGAGCAGCATCGGAATTCCGTAACCGAACGGTTCGATGTGCGCGGAGAGGGTCGTGCCGAAGAACGCGGACGCCGGCCAGCTGCCGTCGAGGTTCGGAGCGAGCAGGCCCCCGAGCGCCGGGCCGAGCACGAAGCCGATCCCGAAGCACGCACCGACCATGCCCATCCAGCGCGTGCGCTCTTCTTCGCGCGTGACGTCCGCCACGTAGGCGGTCGCGACGCTGATGTTGGCGCCGAAGACGCCGCCGAGGATGCGGCCCGCGAACAGGCCGAGCAGTGAGTCGGAGACGCCTAGCAGGGTGAGCGCGCCCGCGCTGCCGAGGATCGTGGCGAGCATGATCGGCTTTCGGCCGATGCGATCGGAGAGGCGGCCCCAGATCGGGCTGAAGATGAATTGGAAGGCCGGATAGACGGCGAGCAGGAAACCGAGGGTGGCCGGACTGGTGTCGAGGCTCTTCGCGTAGTAGGGCAGGATCGGGACCACGATCCCGAAGCCGATCAGATCGATGACGATGACCGAAAAGAGCACCAGCAGCGATCGCTTCGATTTTTCGTTCGGGGAGTCTGCCAAAGCGCCGGCACTATAGCGGGCCCCGGGGTCGGGCAGCACCGGTAGGTTGAAAGCGTTGTCAGGAGAAACGACAATGCTTCCAGGACATCCACTGACCGGACGGCCCTCAATTCGTGAAGATCGAACGACCGACAGCCGCGGACCATCCTGAAATTCTCGGCCTCAACGAGAGCGGGCTACCGCATGTGAACCGGATTTCCGCTGACGATCTCGCGGATTTTGCCGCGCAGTCCCACTACTTCAAGATCGCGCGAGAGGGCGGGCGCCTCGCGGCCTTCTTGCTGGCGTTTTCCGAACGGGCCGTGTACGACAGCCCGAATTTCCTGTGGTTTCGAGATCGGTACCCGCGCTTCGTCTACATCGATCGGATCGTCGTCGCTCCACCCCAGCGTCGCTCGGGGATCGGGCGCCTGCTGTATGCGGACCTCGAACGAGTGGCTTCAGCGCACGCCCCAGATCTGACCTGCGAGGTCAACCTCGACCCCCCGAACCCGGGCTCGTTAGCATTTCACGAGCGCTCCGGATTTTGCGAAGTCGGTCGTCAGCACACGGATGGCGGCGAGAAGCTCGTCTGCCTGATGTCGAAGGACCTTTCTCCGCAAGAAGCCATAAACCGCTGAAATTCTCCCTCAGCATTTTTCGTTCCGACGTCTCGTGGTGTTTACAGAGTAAACGCTCGTCGTCGCCCTTCAGCGACTTTCTGACAGGCTGCCACGCGGCGAAGTGCACCGCGATCGCATGCGCGACGCCGTATCGCGCGTTTCGCGGAGTCTGGTGAGCGCGCGGCTGTTCGCCGATGTTCAGGCCGCTTTCAATTGCCGCGCGTGGTGGGCGATGTGGTCTTCCATGAAGGTCGCGATGAAGTAGTAGCTGTGGTCGTAACCTTCCTGCATTCGGAGCGTCAGCTTGGTGCCTGCGGTCGCGCAGGCTTTCCGGAAGCGCTCCGGTTTGAGTTGTGATTCGAGGAAGTCGTCCGCAGTTCCCTGATCGATCAGGATTTCCGAATGCCAGCCGCGCTTCGCGATCAGCTCGGTTGCGTCGTATTCCGCCCACGCCGCGCGATCGGGTCCGAGATAGCCGCCGAACGCTTTTTCGCCCCATGGACAGTGGCTCGGCGCGACGATCGGCGCGAATGCCGACACCGAGCGATAGCGATGCGGGTTGCGCAGCGCAGAGACGAGCGCGCCGTGAC
>Ga0326597_10005228_pt1 | contig 18039 bp, 13 predicted proteins | sample RVTome_12_FD_203789 | JGI IMG/M metagenome (GOLD analysis project Ga0326597, IMG submission 203789) | Soil microbial communities from uranium-contaminated site in the Upper Colorado River Basin, Wyoming, United States - RVT100D185 | ecosystem: Environmental > Terrestrial > Soil > Contaminated >... | reverse complement strand
GCACGTGGTGCAGCGGCTGGCCGACCTCGTCGAAGTACTGGGTCATGTAGCTGCCGCTGGGAAGCTGCACCACCGTGCGCCGCGCCCAGGCCGTGTCGTAGCCCGAGCCGTCGGAGTAGCTGCCGTTGGTCTCGTACTCGTAGGTGTGCGTCCCTGTCCCCGCGCCCGAGCAGCCGCAGGCCCCGGAGAACCACGCCTCGATGACGCGGTGGTTCGCGTCGTACTCGAAGTACGCGCTGGCGTAGGGCTTGATCGAGTCGTTCGAGTCGGCCTTGAAGTCCTCGTCGAAGGTCGCGTCCTGCCAGTCGTAGTTGCGCGTGCCCTCCCAGTCCATCACGTACTTCAGCGCGTGGGGATGGCCGGGATTGGTCGAGGCGTTGAAGGTGCCCTCCCAGTAGCGGAAGTACTTCTTCCTGGTCGAGCTGACCCCGCTGTCCGTGAGCGGCGTCGTGACCGTCACCATCTTCAGGTCGCCCGGGTCGCCGTAGGTTTCGTCGCCGTAGTACTCGTAGTCGACCTCCGCCACAGTGGAGAGGCCCGTGGGGCTCCCCCAGGTCCCGCCGGTCTTGGTCTCGGCCTTGACCTCGGTGAGACGCCCGCTCGTGTAGGTGAAGCTGAATCTGCGACCTTGGCCATCATAGGCCGTGGTGATCGCGCCGTGGTCGGGGTAGCCGCTGTTGTCGCGGTAGCCGCTGCTCAGCGCCGAGGACTTGGAGGTCTGGTGGCCGACGTAGGCCACGTTCCCGTCCTCGTCGGTGATCGTCCAGATCTGCCCCGCCGCCCCACCCGCGTCGCCGTCGAAGCCGAAGAAGACGTACTCCGTGCCGCGCTGGTCCGTGAGCGTGTAGGTGTCCGGCTCGGCCGTGCCGTCCGCCGCATGGAGAAACACCCCGGCCGCGCCGTTGCGGCCGCGGAACTCGTTCGAGTCGGCATCGAAGCGCTGGTACTCCACGTACCGGTCGGCCCCGTAGACCAGGTAGACGAAGTCCTTGTCGTTGGTGGCGCCCTCGTACAGCAGGATCTCGGGCATCGAGATCTGAAACCAGCCGCGGCCCTGCGGAGAGTCCGGCGAGTAGAACGAGCCGCCCGAGTCCTTGGAAACCGCAGAGTACGACCTCCCGATCGTCCACGCGGTTGGCCCCGGCGAGGGCAGCGCGATGTCCACCTCCCAGGGCGACCACGACCCCATGTCGAGCCGCACGCCGCTGTGGACCTGCGTGCCGCTCCAGGCCACGCCGTAGGGGTTGCCGCCGATCGCCATGCCGAACGGCGTCCCGGCCCGAAGCCCGCCGTCCAGTCCCACGCCGCGCTGCTGGACCCGAGGGCGGGCGTCCTGCACGCCGGTCTTCGCGCTCGGAAGGTACGCCGTCATCGAGTCCGCGGCCGAGGTCAGGATCTGGCTCGCCGCCACCAGCGCGTGGCCCCGGGCCACCCCCATCGCGACCAGCGCGAGCGCGGGGATGCAGACGAGCGCGAGTACGAGCTGCGGGCGAACGGACGAGCGTGCCATGGCCCTCTCCAAGCTGCAGAAGGAAGTCACGGATCGAGGCCGGGAAGCAGAGAACTCCCGTATCGTAGGACCCGCGAGGCACTCGGTGACGATCGAACCCTGAATCTCGTTTTCGGGACCCGGTTCGGCGGGGCACGTTCAGCCACGATCGATCTCGAAATCGCTCGCTCACAAGTACCCGCACTTTCAGTGCAGGTACGGTTCCGCCCCGCACACCACCGCCCATGATCTTGGCATGTTGCAACAAGAGGACCCAAGGTCTTGTGGTCGCCCCGCAGGTCCAGGGCCTCGCCCTAATTGGAGCTAGTCTCCTGAACGCAGTTGGGAACTCCTGGATCGCGTACCGCTGATTCGGATTCTCGATTCTGGGCACCGTACGTTTCGGCCGGGCCCGTTACGCCCGGGGCGCCCGCGTGCTAGAACGTGCTCACGCGCTCGATTCCCACACAAGGAGTCTTCCCATGTTCCACTCCACGATGCGCTCCGTCTCCCTCGCCTCAACCGCGCTCGCGCTCGTCGCAGGGCTACTCGTCCTCGGCCACAGCCGGGCCGGAGAGGACGGCGAGGACGATCCGGACATCACCGTCACCCTCCCCACCGCGGTCGAGGTCGCTCTGCTTCGCGCGGGGCTCTCGCCCGAGGCGCTCGCTGCGGCAGGGGTTTCGTCGGACACCCTCGCCTCCCAGCTCGCCTCGGCGGCGGACGGCCTCACCCCGCTGCCCGCGAGCCTGGCCACCGCGGATGCCGCCTACGGCGACGCACGCCGCAACCGCGACCGGCTGCAGCGGCTCGTGAGGAGCGGCCTGGGCACCGCCGACGATGTGCAGGCACTGGCCGACGCCAGGACGGCCCTGGCTGCGGCAGAGGCCCAGCGAGCGGCGGTGCTGGACGCCGTCTTCGCCGCCGCGACCGCCGACCTCTCCGATGCGCAGGCCGCCACCCTGGGCCAGATCCGCGCCAACGCGCGCTGGAAGCACCCCATCCAGTACCGCGTGGCTGCACGCAGCGAGGCCGACTGGTTCGCGCTCAGCGACGCGCTGGCCCACGTCCGCACCCACACCGACTTCGGGCTCGACACGGACCCGGCGATCGAGGCGACGCTCGAGGCCTTCGATGCCGAAGGAGCTGTCTCCCAGGCGACGACCAACTGCAGCACGCACCTGAGCGGGTGCGCGGCCGTCTGGGAGGCGACGTTTGTGGACTAGGAAGTCACGTCTGCTCGAGTTGCCTCGGGCCGAGCGCCCACTGCGGTCCCTCGCGGGGCTGGGGTGGGCGCTCTCCCTTCTTGGTGCGGCCCAGGCCCAGGAACGCCAGGCCGTGGAGGAGCAGGACGCCGGCGGTCACGCGGGCCACATCGTCATCGCGCTCGACCCCAGCCAGCGGCTCGCGGATCTCGTGGACTACTGCGCCTACCTGCGCGAGGTCGCGATCGAGTACGACGCCGGTCAGCTCGACGCGGCGGTGCAGGTGGACGCCTTCGTCGGCCTCGATCCCGGCGAGCTGTGGAGGATCACGAACCGCGCGCTGCAGAAGCGCGGCATGGCGATCGTGCAGACGGCAGGCTCGAAGTCCCTGAGCGTGGTCGAGGTCGCCAAGGCCGCCGGCATCGCGCGGCTGGAAGAGGACCTCGCGGATGCGAAGGCAGGCTATCTGCGCCTCCTGGCGCCCGTGCGCCGGCGCCCGCTGGAGCGGATGGCCGAGGCCGCCAGGCTCGTGCTCACCAAGGAGGGCGGCGCGGTCGCGGAGCTGCGCGAGGCGAGCGCGCTCATCCTCACAGACTACAGGCCCAACGTCGAGCAGGCGCTGGCGTTGCTCAGCAGGATCGACGTCTCCACGAGCCCCCCCATCATCGAGGAGATCGCGCTGGAGGAGGCCTCCCCGCTCGCACTGGTGGCGCTCCTGGATCGCATCGTCGCAGCGCGGAAACAGGTGGCGGCCGACGCCGAGCTGACCGGAAAACTCCAGGCGATCCCCGACAGCCAGAGCGTGCTCGTCATCGCGCCCGAGCAGGAGCTGGAGCACTGGCGCGAGCTGATCGGGCGCTTCGACCGGCGGGAACCCTCGGTCACCGAGCACTACACGCCGCGCCGCTTCGGGCTCTCCGAGACGGCGCGGCTGATCGAGGCGGTCGTGCACCCGCCCGACTCCACCGAGCGGCCGGGGGCCTGGAGGCTGGTGGAGGACGGGCTGACCGGGACACTCCTCATCACCACCACGCCCTCGCGCCACCAGGAGATCCGCGCGCTCATGGCGCGTGTAGAGTCCACCGAGCGCGGCGCACGAAGACCGATCAAGAGCTTCCCGATCCGAAACCGCCAGGTCTCGGAGGTCCTGGGGCTCTTGCAAGGTCTCCTGGAGGCGGGCGCCATCCAGTCTGAGCCCGAAGCGGCGCCCATCGAGGCAGGTGCGCAGGGAGCGACGGCGCCGATTCCTGCCAGGAGCCCCTCGGTGTCGATGTCAGAGGGCGACGAGGCGGCGATCACGGTCTCGGCCGACGAGGCCACCAACCGCATCATCGCGCTCGGCGACGCCAGGCTGCTCGATCAGCTCGGCCCGCTGATCGAGACGCTGGACGTGCGCCACGCCCAGGTGCTCGTCGAGGCCTTGGTGGTGAGCCTGAGCCGCACGCAGGCGCGGGACCTCGGGGTCGAGCTACAACGGCGCGGCACGTCGGACGGCGTGCTCTACCAGCTCTCGAGCCTGTTCGGCCTGGGCTCGCCGGACCCCGCCAGCCTCGCCTTGCCGGCGTCCACGGCCGCGGGCGGGTCGCTCGCGGTCCTGGATCCGGGCGAGTTCAGCGCGCTGGTGCGCGCCCTGGAGACCGTCAGCGAAGGGCGCTCGATCACGATCCCCAAGGTGCTGGTCAACAACAACCGACAGGCCCGGCTCGACTCGCTCGTCCAGACCCCCTACCTCTCCACGAACGCCTCGCAGACCGTCGCCACGACCTCGTTCGGTGGCAGCCTGGACGCGGGCACGTCGATCAGCGTGAAACCCCAGGTGGCAGAGGGCGACCAGATCGTCCTGGACTACACGATCTCGCTCAGCGCCTTCGTGGGCGAGTCGGCGGACCCGAGCCTGCCCCCGCCGAGGGAAGAGCAGAAGCTCGCCAGCGTCGTGACCGTGCCCGACGGGCACACGGTGGTGGTCGGGGGGCTGGAGCTGGCGGCGGAGTCGGACGGGGTCTCGCAGGTGCCGCTGTTGGGCGACCTGCCGATCCTGGGGAACCTGTTCCAGAGCCGGTCGAGGTCGAGAACGAAGAGCCGCTTCTTCGTCTTCCTGCGCTGCGGCGTGCTGCGCAGCTCGACGTTCGAGGACCTGAAGTACCACAGCCGCGCCGACCTGAAGACCGCGGGCCTCGACGACGGCTGGCCCAGGCTCGAGCCGAGGGTGATCCAATGAGGGGCTGGATGATCGCCGGCCTACTGCTCGCGGGCTGCGCGACGACGAAGGCAATGGGACCGTACCAGCCGGCCTCGGAGCTGGCGCGGGACACCGCCCGGGCTGAAGAGCTGAACCGGGAAGCCGCCGGTTTGATCGATCGGAACCCCGAGCGTGCCGAGGAACTGCTGCGCGAGGCACTCACGGCCGACCTCTACTTCGGCCCTGCCCACAACAACCTCGGCGTGGTGTTCCTGAAGCAGGACCAGCTCTACGAGGCCGCGAGCGAGCTCGAGTGGGCCAGAAAACTCCTGCCCGGCCACCCCGACCCGCGGGTCAACCTGGCGCTCACCATGGAGCGGGCCGGAAAGACCGACGAGGCGCTTGCGGCCTATGACGCGGCGCTGGAGGTCTACCCCGACTACCTGCCCGCCATCATGGGCGCGGCCAGCCTGTCGTTGAGGTCGGGGCGCGAGGACGCGCGCCTGCACGAGTGGCTGGAGGCGATCTCGATGCGCGCCGAAAAGCCTCGCTGGCGGGAGTGGTCGCGGGGACAGCTCGCCTCGCGATAGCGCCGCCGACCGCTACGCAGCGGTCTTCGTGGAAGTCGTGCGCTTGCCGGAGGCCTTCTTCGTCGTCGGTTTGCGGCGCTTCGCCGTCGTCTTCCGCATGGCCTTCTTTGCTGCCTTCTTGCGCTTCGCGGGGGCCTTGCGCCCGGTCTTCTTGCGCGTCGTCTTCGCGCGGCCCTTGCCGGCGAAGTACATCGTCCCGCGCTTCTGACCTTCGGTCCGAAGCTCTCCGGCGCCGAGCAGCGTCTGGATCGGCCGCTTCAGCTCCTTCGAGGGGATGCCCATCGCCCTCGACATCAGCTCCAGCCGCTGGCCGGGGTTGGACTTGACCTGCGCCAGCACCGCATCAGCCAGCTTGGCGATGTCCTCGGGCGCGCGCCGAACGCGCCTGCCACTGAACGTCCCAGCCGCAGCGGGCCGGGCGTTCTGACGGGTGTGTGTCTTGGCCTTGCGCCGGGTCTTGGCGCGGCGAGCCGGAGCCTTCGGTGCTCCCAGCGCCTCCTCCACCACGTCCAGTGCGGACTGGCGCACCAGAGCGGAGATCTCGGCGACGAAGCCATCGACGCTCTTGCGGATTCTCTTCTCGATATCGGTCTTGGGCATGGGGTTCCCTGATGTCGAGCGGGGACTGCTGGGCGGGAGGCCCGAGGGGATCGGTGCCCAATCTCAAAAAGGCAGTCGGGCTGGCTCCTATTCCTACCAGCAGGGAAAGGGTGAAACAAGTGCGAGGAGACAGTCTCCCACCCTTCGAACTGTGAGCTGACTGGGAGCGAAACGGTCGCGCGGGCACGCCGCGCTCAATCGTCCGGGCCTCGGTGCGAGGTCTCCTCCTCGTCCACCCAGTCCTCCTCGGTGTAGCTCATGCCCTTGCGCCCGGGAACGCGCCGCTCCGGTCCTGCGCGGTATTCGGGGCAGGAGAGCGGGCCGTAGCAGAACGTCTCCGTTCGATACCGCTTCCGCCCAGGATTCCAGTGGTCGATGATCATCTCCACCGACATGTTGCAGCCCCACATGCAGGTCGAGCACCTCGCCGTGAAGGTCCTCGCGTCGAGGCGGCGGTGGCCGCGCTCGCGGCAGACCTCAAGAGTGGGCGGAACGCCGTGCCAGGGAGGCTGATCTGCGTCCGAGACGGGTCCCTCTTCGACGATCCGCAGCCCGCTCGTCTTGTAGAACTCGGCCGTCTCGAGCCGGGGGTCGGCGACGGGCAGGCTTTCGCCGCGGACGCGCTGACCGACGCGGAAGCCGTGCTTGGCCTGGGCGGCCTTGCCGATGGCGACGAGGAACTCGCGGTCGTCATCGCCGACGACGCCGCGCACCCCAAGCACGTAGCCCAGGTAGCTGTGCGAGCGCTCGTCGAAGGAGCGCATTAGGCGGACGCGCGGCTGGACCGAGATCAGCTCCCCGCTCCAGGGGACCTTCGGGCACCGGGTCATCGGGACGCGGCCGGGCATGCGCCACATGATGACCGGGGAGGCGGCCTCCTGGGCCCTCGCCCACGGGGACCGGGAGGTCCGGGACGGCTTCCGGGCCGACCGGCTGCACGCCCCGCCTGAAGGCCCTGGAGGCGGCCTGGGAGCCTTCTTGCCGCCAGACCTCCCAGGATCGCTCAGGTGATGACTTGGCCAGCCCGGTAGGGAGTTGTTCGGATTCAGTCAGGCCGCCGCAGGCGTGCTCCAAGGCGGCCTACGGGGCTTCGAGCGTCGAGAGGGCCTAGGAGCCCCCTGGAACAGGCCCCCCGCGCGCCTCACGGGGCGCGGCCAGGCAAGCGCCTACGGGGCAGGGGCCAGGAGGGCGGTCGGCTGGGATCCCGGCCGGCCGGACCCCGGCTCGAGGCGAGAGGGTCTTGTGCCGAAATGCTGCCGGGTATTCCGTCCCCTAAACGGACACGTTTTCCCCTATTTCCCGCTGCCCCACCCCGGCGAAGTGACCTCCGATACCCTGTTTTCCCTCATTGTCCGCTCTTTTCCCCTCGTTCCCTCCCGCGAGTGTCAGCTTCCCAAGCTGAATGTCGAGGGTTCGATTCCCTTCGCCCGCTCCACGTAACCCGGTACGTGTGCGCTACTTGTGACCGCTGGGGTCAATGCGGCATCCATGGTGGGCGGGCGCAGTGCCAGAATAGTGCCGACTTCTCGCTATTACCTCCACTACTTCTGGCCCAAGCCGACCAGCCGCAGCCCACATCGTGACTCCTGAGACTCACCGATTGATTGGCCTTGCCCCCGCCCTCTCGGTCGAAGAACACCTGCTCTTCGAGCCGTTCCTCCTGGTTCCCTTGGATGAAGCGGTGGCTCAGGATGCTGAAGCAGTGGAGTTCGCTCCGGTTGCGGAACAGTACCACACCAAGCGCGGCGCATCCAAAGACCGTCAGGCCGTCATATACGCGCGCCGTGGCTCTGAGCCCTACCTTCATGCCATTTGGCCATTGTTCGTTTTCGCCTGCATCTCATGGTCCCGGAGGTTCGACGCCGGATCTTGGAGAGGCGTTCCGCACCCTGAACAGTTCTACGTACCGTCCGTCACACCACGTGACGAGATGCTCTTCTTCGGTACTGGACGGACAAGTGGGGTTGGGGGACCCGAGCACCTACCGCTCCCATGGCCAGTGGATGGTCCAGTCGTTCTCAGGGACACTAACCTCGATCAGCGCATTCGACTAGCGTGCAAGCTGGCAGCCTTCAACCCGAAGGACCCACCCAGCTCGGTAGTGATGGCGATAGGTGCCGCCGCGGAACTGGCAAATGCGTCAATGGAGTACCTGCGGCAGAAGATCGCGAACACCGGCCCAGCAACACGAGCCTTCACACTTCTGGCCTCCGCATTTGAAGTTCTGCACAGGGGTGAGCGTTCTGACTTTCACCGTCACAGCGAGGTGACTGGCGCTCTATGCCGTTTGCGGTCAATGGATGACTGCATCACGGAGAGGTTGTTCGCCTCAAAGACGGCCAAGGACCCGACTGCAAGCCTGCAGAGTGGCGACGAGCAATCTCGCGTGACCCTGTGTGTCTCAAGACTGTTCTGGATCCGGAACCAATTGGCGCACGGTCACGTAGTGCCGGATGAACTCTACCTGCTACCAGAAGAGCTGGGCCGAAGGGAGGTGCTTCGATCATCGCTTCTTGTGCTGGCAGCCGTGCTAGGACAAGACCTACTGCGCTCGGTTCAACTGGAGATTCCGATCGACAGCATGAAGGTAGACGGCGGCGCGCTCCGCTCGCACGGACTCAGTCTCGACGAGGGCTTGCAGGCATCATACGACGCGCAGAGCATGGACCGCGCTTTGGGGAGAGTCCTCTGTCCGCCAAGCGAGGAAGGGTAGCCCCCCGCGCCCTACAATGCTGTCGGTTCCGGAAAGTCTGACGGGGGTCGTTCCGGAAAGTCTGGCGCCTGGGAGAGTGAAGCGCGCAGGGCGCCTCGGGTAGCCAGGAGACGGACCAGCCGCTACCTCACCTACCGATCGACCGCAGCCCGTATTATCGAGTTGCGGTTAGACGTGGAGACTCTCCAGCAGACCGTAGCTGAGTAGAGAGAGACTGACTCCACAGAAGAGTAGGGTGAGCACGAATCGCTTTTGCCTTCCCCCGAGTCGAAAGACGGCGTAGTAGAGCGCGAAGAAGGGGACGAACAGGATCAGGATCCCTTCAGCTGGATTCCTGCGTAGCGCGTCTGCAAGTGTCGCCATCCCCCCGACGAATGCCCCAATGAAACCGACCCACAGAAGCACCCCGCAGACCATCTCTAACGCGGTCGCATGCGACAGATCCGATGTGATGAGGATGGCTCCGACGGCGGTCATGAGCGCTCTCCACGCGTCGCGGCAGGATAGCCGACACTCCTACTACCTGCAAGGATCTGCGCGACCGTGGGCTCGTGTCAACGACGATGTAAATCTGCGGTAATCTGCCGGTGACCGTCATCGTCGGTGAGGCGCCGCCTGGATGTGGTTCCCCTCTGGTTCCCCCCTGAGCGAACGCACTGGGTGGGTCTGGTCCCCCCGAGACGGAAGTACGGCGGGCGGGCGGCCCGACGGCCCGCCCCCCCCCCGAGGTGCTCGACCTCGAGCAGGAGCTCCCTGATGCTCTGCGGCAGGTGATCAGGCGATGCGGCGTCTTCCAGCATGGCATCTACCGCTCTCGCTCCGACGAAGGCAAGTCAAGTGCCCCGACAAGCTCGTTGGCGAGCCGCCCCACGCCGGCCTTCAGCAACAGGAGGCGCCAGGGGGCCCCGCCGCCCCGGTAGCCCGGCCCTGTACCGGAGGAGCGGATCAGGTATAGCACTACTGCATAAACGCCGTCTCGACGGGCGATGCGGCAGGGCGAATATGCCCATGCGACGGGGAATCGAAGAGAAGAACCGGACAGCGGGTTCCCCGGCGCCGTCCGACGCGGGGGGCCCAGGTGCCCCGGTTTGCCGGTCTTGTAGGGAACCGGCGGATTTGGTACATCGGATCTGCTTCAACGCCGTCTCGGCGGGCGTTACGGCGGAACGAATATACCCATGCGGCGGGGAATCGAAGAGAAGAACCGGGCGGCGCTGGAGCGACTGCACCGCGACCTCGACGGTCCGTTCGGCGTGGCCGACGCCGCCCTTGTCCTCCGAGTACCCCGGGACCGCGCGGGACGCTTGCTCCGTCACCTGGCGTCCCGCGGATGGCTGTCCCGGGTCCGCCGCGGACTCTACGCCACCGTGCCGCTCGGAGCTTCCGAACCCTCCGCGTGGCGAGAAGATCCGTGGCGCGTGGCGGCCTCGGTCTTCGCGCCGTGCTACGTCGGCGGCTGGAGCGCGTGCGAGCACTGGGAGCTGACTGAGCAGGTCTTCCGGGGGGTCGTCGTGATGACGGCCCGCCCGCTCCGCACGATCGAGTCGGAAGTGCAGGGCACGACCTTCCGCCTCAAGCACGTCCCCGAGGACCTGCACTTCGGAACACGTACGGTCTGGCGGGACCGCACTCGGGTCAAGGTCTCGGACCCGACCCGAACGTTGATCGACGTCCTCGATGACCCGAGGCTCGGAGGCGGCATCCGGCACGTATCGGCGATCGTGCGCGAGTACTTCGCCGGCACGCACCGCGACGAGCGACGGCTGCTCGACTACGGCGACCGGCGCGGCAACCGCACGGTCTTCAAGAGGCTCGGGTTCATCATCGAATCGCTCGAGCTCGGCGCGCCGAGCCTGGCGGACGCTTGCCGGCCCCGGGTGAGCAAGGGCTTGAGCCGGCTCGACCCTTCGGTGGGCTCGAAGGGCCGCGTGCTGAAGAGATGGGGGCTCAGGGTGAACGTCGAGCTCTCGCGCGGGGACCCCGCTTGATCAGCCGTCTCGACATCGAGGAGCGGGTGCGCGAGTGGAGTCTCCGCGAGGACATCGTCGAGAAGGACTACGTGATCGGCTGGCTCCTCTGGGGCATCGGCTCCGACCCCCTCCTCGGCGAGACATGGGCGTTCAAGGGCGGCACGTGCCTGAAGAAGTGCTACATCGAGACCTACCGGTTCTCGGAGGATCTGGACTTCACGGTGCTCCCCGGCGGCCCGATCGCGCCGTCCGAGGTCGAGGGGCCGCTCTCGACCGTTCTCGAGCGGGTCGCGGAGGCGTCCGGGATTGACTTCTCGCGGCGTCCTCCGGCGCTGAAGGGCCACGATTCCGGGCGATTCACCGCTGGCCGCGTCTACTACGTCGGTCCTCGGCGCACGCCGGGAATCGCGAGCGTCAAGCTCGACCTCAGTGGTTCGGAGCAGGTCGTCAGGCCCACCGTGATGCGGGCGATCGCTCACCCCTACCCCGACGCGCTCCCCGGTCCGAGTACCGCCCGCTGCTACTGCTTCGACGAGGTTCTCGCCGAGAAGATCCGCGCGCTCGGCGAGCGCGGCCGGCCGCGCGATCTGTACGACGTGGTCAACCTCTACCGCCGCCAGGACCAGGAGTCGAGCCTGGACGCGGGAGAGATCCGGGCCGTGCTGGTCGAGAAGTGCCGGACGAAGGGTGTTCCGGTTCCGACGCTGGGCTCCGTGCGAACGGCAGAGCGGCTGGAGGAAGTGAGGTCCGAGTGGGAGAACATGCTCCGGCACCAGCTGCCCGAGCTGCCCCCATTCCAGGACTTCTGGACGGTGCTGCCGGAGCTGTTCGAGTGGCTGGAGGGCAAGCCCGTGCCGGCGGGACTCCAAGTCCTGCAAGTCGCAGGGCCGCCGGCCGAACCCTCGTGGGCGCCGCCGGCGACGGTCACGACCTGGGGATGGCCCATCTCCCTGGAGACGATCCGGTTCGCCGCCGCCAACCGGCTCTGCGTCGAGCTCGGCTACGAACGCTCGCGCCGGATCATCGAGCCATACTCGCTGCGTCGCTCCCGGGCGGGAGAGCTCCTTCTATATGCCGTACGGGCGGACAGCGGCGAACCTCGGGCCTACCGCGTGGACAGGATCGAGAGCGTCCGGGCCACGCAACGCACGTTCGCCCCACGCTACCGAGTGGAGCTCGCGGCATCCGGCGGCCTGCAAGTCCCGCTTGTCGCGACGCGCCCGCGAACCGCCCCGCCTCCGAGATCACGCCGCCCGGCACGATCGGGCCTCGTCTACATCATCGAGTGCCCGTACTGCTGGAAGCGCTTCCGGCGATCATCGATGGCAAAGGAACAGCTCAACGAGCACAAGGCCCCCGAGGGGGTTCGATGTCCCGGTTCCGGCCGTCGTGGCCATCTCGTGGTGACGCGGCATCGATGACCGAGCCGCGACAACGGCGGTCTGCCGGCCCGTCGTCGCCCCCGGCCCTGCACGTCGTCTTGGGGGCGCTCACGGCGCGATCCTCTCGACCTCGAGTGCATCCAGGACCTGGCGCTCGATCTCGGCGCGCGCGTCGTCGTCGAGCAGGCGGATGAACGGATGCCGGCGGCCGACCCTCAAGCAAAGCGCCCGTCCTTGCCGATCCCGCGGGATCCCGGTCCCGCCCCAACCCGCCCCAAGCCGTTGGCCTGGGGCGCGTAGTTGATTCCTCGACCCGGGCCACGTAGCTTCCACCCTCGGATGACCCCTGTCCAGAGCCTGCGACGACTTGCCCTCCTGCTGGCGCTGCTGCCTCAGCTCATCGTGCTGGGACTCGGGCGTGGGGTCGTCGTGTGCATCGCGCCGAGTGGGCATGTGCAGGTCGAGATCGCGGCGAGTCCATGCTGCGGCGACGCCGGGTCGGCCGGGGCGGGCGGGGACCGGGATCTGGCGACGTCTCAGGACGAGCCGGATTGCGGCTCGTGCTCCGACCTCCAGATCGCCCTGGACACGCGCGTCGCCCGTAGCTCGAGCGCTGGGCAGGTCGAGCTTCCCGCGAACGCGGCGATCCCTCCGCTCGAGCCCTTTGCTTTCCCGGCTGCGGTCGACGCGTCCCGGCCCCGGGGACGAATCCAGGATCGCGGCCATGAGCCGCCCCACCTGATCCACCTCCGCAGCATCGTGCTGCGCTGCTAGAGGTCCTGCCTCACCGCGTGCGGGCGACCGTTCGGGTCCCCGCGGTCCCAGTGTGGCGGCGCCGGCGACGGGCTGGCGCCACGTCCCCTAGCGCAGAGGTGGCTTCATGGCCCGATCTTCCTTCCGTGCTCACGGGCCCACGGAATCGCGGCGATTCGAGGCGTCAAGCCTGGTCGCCGCCCTCGTCCTGGCTCCCGCTCTGGCCGGGTGCGTCTCCTACGAGCCCGCGCCCGCCGACGTCTCCCAGATCCTCGCCGAGCTTCGCGCGCGGGCGTGGGAAGCGCCGGCAGACATCGACCGAGCGGAGACCGAGGGGGCGCGTCCCGACCAGCTCGCATCCTTCGCCGTCACCCACAACCCATCGCTCCGGGCGGCGCGCGCGCAGATCGGCGTCGCGCGGGCGCTGCTCGTCGAGGCCGGGCTGCTCTCGGATCCCGAGATCGGGTGGGACGGCATGGACGCGCTCGCCTCGGAGATCGCCGAGGGAACGACATCGAGCGTCGACTTCCTGGCGGGGTTCGGGCTCTCGATCCCCCTGCCCCGTCCGGGCGAGCTCGACGCCAAGAAGGGTGCGGCGCGCTGGCGCGTCGAGGAGACCAGGCGCAGGGTCGCGCAAGGGGAATGGCTGCTCGCTCGCGAGGTCTACGTCTCGTGCGAGGACGTGCTCGAGGCAGAACGGCTGCTCGACCAGAACAAGGATCTCGTCCAAGTCGCGGAGACCACGCGCGACTACTTCGAGCGCGCCAAGGCCGCAGGGGCCGCGACCGCCATCCAGGCCAACCTCGCGAATGGGGACGTCCTCGCGATCCGCGCCCTGCGTGTCCGCCTGGAGGCCAGGCTGCGCGACGCCCGGCATCGCCTCAATGCCCTCCTGGGGCTCCCGCCGTCGAGCGAGATCCCCGTCGTCGCCGCACGGGAGGATGCCGTTCCCGGGGACGTGGCGGTCGAGCCGGAGGCGCTCGTCGAGCGCTCGATCGACCTGCGGCCGGACCTCGCGGCGTTGCTCGCGTCGTACCAGGCTGCCGAAGAGGAGGTGCGCCTGGAGGTCGCACGCCAGTTCCCCCTGGTCGCGATCGGGACGGGGATCACCCTCGTGCCCGGCTTCCTCACGCGCTTCAACCGGCCGGCCATCGACACCGCCTTGGCCCGGCGGGAAGCGCTGCGGGGCGAGATCGAGGCCCAGGTGCACGAGATCCGCCGCCAGATCCATGACGCCCACGCCGCCCTCCAGGAAGCCCGCCGCGAGGTGCGCTTCCTCGAGACCGAGCTGCTTCCCAACGCGGAGGAGAGCCTGCGCCTCGCCGGCCTGGCCTTCGACGCAGGCGAGGTGACCCTGCTCGAGATCCTGACCTTGCAGCGAGCCCTGGTCGACGCTCGCACGCGCACGACCGAAGCCCGAGCGGAGCTCCACAGGAGGCGTTGGCGACTCCTGGCCGCGAGCGGAACGCTCCTCGGGATCCAGCCGCAGGACAGCCACGAAGAACAAGAGACAGGAGAGCGATGATGAACCACAGCCACCATTCCCGGCCCAGGATCCTCGCAGCCGGCCTCTTCCCGATCCTGCTCTCCCTCTCGCCCGCCTGCTCCGACGGAGGAGGCACGGGTCGGGCCGAAGACTCGCATGCAGGCGAACAGGGACACGACGAGCACGAGGGCGAGGAAACCGAGCATGAAGACGGGTCCGTCGAGCTCACCGATGCGCAGATCGAAGCCGCCGGGGTCCGCGTCGAGCGAGCCTCGGCGGGCGAGATCGCCCGGCATATCACCCTGCCCGCCGTCGTCGCGTCGAACGTCGATGCGGTGACCCACGTCAACCCGAAGGCCCCGGGCATCGTGCGCTCGATCCACAAGCACCTCGGCGAAGAGGTGGAGGTGGGAGAGCTCCTGTGCGTGATCGATTCAGTGGAGCTCGGGAGCGCGGTCGCCGCGTTCGTGCGGGCCCGGGCACTCGTGGACGCGGGGGAGACGACGCTCGAGCGCGAGGCCAGGCTCTTCCAGGGGCGGCTGGAGACGGCGGAGCGCGTTCTCGACGGGGCGGTCGAGATCAACCGCAAGATCCACGAGCGCGAGAAGGAGCTTCAGGCGCAGGCCGTCTCCACGATCCGGCCGCTGCTCGAGGCGGACAAGGCGCTCGGGAACTCGGAGCTCGAGAAGGAACGGCAGCTCACCGACCTGCGGGCGGAGCGGGACGCGCGCCTCCTGGCGCTGGAGGTCGAGCTGATCGAGCGGCGCATCGACGAGGACGCCGCGGGCAACACGCTCTTGGCGCTGGGCGTGGAACCCGCCCAGCTCGCGGAGCTGAGGCCCGGAGCGGCCTTGCTCGCGGGCACCTACGAGATCCGGGCCCCCCGCGCCGGGATCGTCTCCGCCCGGCACATCACGACGGGCGAGTTCGTGGACGGCGAGACCAAGCTCTACACGCTGGAGGATCTCTCCAGGGTGTGGATCGTGGCCTCGGCGTTCGAGGCGCAGATCCAGTCCGTGCGGACCGGCCAGGCTGGCCGGATCCATCTCGACGCCTTCCCGGGGCGCGCCTTCGAGGGCCAGGTGACGCTGGTCGGCTACGAGGTCGATCCCCAGAGCCGGGCCCTGGGCGTGCGCCTCGAGCTCGAGAACCCGACGCTTCCCGACTGGTCCGAGGGCTACCCGCTTCGCCCGGGGATGTTCGGCAGCGTGGACCTCGTGACGGCGAAGACCCAGGCGCGGGTCGTGCTTCCCGAGAGCGCGGTCGTCCACGAGGACGAGGGCGACTTCGTCTTCGTCCGGACCTCCCCGCGCGTCTTCGAACGACGCCACGTCGAGCTGGGCCCGCCATCGGGCGCGGTCGTCGAGGTCCGCGCGGGGATCGAGCCCGGCGAGGAGATCGCCGTGGCCGGCACGTTCCAGCTCAAGTCGGCCCTGCGCAAGGGCGAGCTCGGCGAAGGCCACGGCCACTAGGTGGGGAGAAGCTCCGTGATCAACCGCATCGTCGACTTCTCCCTGAACAACCGCTTCCTGGTCGTCGTCCTGTGGCTCCTGGCCGTGGCGCTCGGCGTCCAGTCGATTCGCAGCCTCCCGGTCGACGCCGTCCCGGACGTGACGAACGTCCAGGTCCAGGTGCTGACGAACAGCCCGGGGCTGGCGCCCCAGGAGGTCGAGTCGTTCATCACCTTCCCGGTCGAGTCCGCCATGAGCGGCCTCCCGAAGGTCGAGGAGATCCGCTCGGTCTCCAAGTTCGGGCTGTCGGTCGTGACCGTCGTCTTCGAGGAGGGGACGGACATCTACTGGGCGCGCCAGCTCGTCGGCGAGCGGCTCGTCGAGGCGCGCGAGGCGGTCCCCGCGGGCTACGGCGAGCCGGAGATGGGACCGATCTCGACGGGATTGGGGGAGATCTACCAGTTCGAGCTGCGGGGCGATGGCCATTCGCCCATGGAGCTGCGCACGCTCCTCGACTGGGTCGTGAACGTCCAGCTCCGGTCCGTGCCCGGCGTGGTCGAGGTGAACGCCTTCGGCGGCGAGCTGAAGACCTACCAGGCGACCCTCGACCCGAAGAAGCTCACGTCCCACGGCATCCCGCTGCGCCAGGTCTTCGATGCGATCGAAGGCAACAATCGCAACGTGGGCGGCGGCTACATCGTGCACGCCGACGAGCAGTACCTCGTCCGGGGCGAGGGATTGATCGAGGACCTGGACGACCTCGGACGAGTGGTCGTCGCCAAGGACGAGCGCGGAACGCCGGTCTACCTGGAGAGCCTCGGCCGGGTCGAGTTCGAGCCCATGATCCGCCAAGGGGCGGTGACGCGGGACGGGCGCGGCGAGGCGGTCGTCGGCATCGTGATGATGCTGATGGGCGCCAACTCGCGCACGGTGGCCGAGGACGTCCACGCCAAGATCGAGGAGATCCAGAAGACGCTGCCCGAAGGCGTCGTGATCGACACCTTCTACAACCGGACCGAGCTCGTGAACCGCACGATCCGGACGGTGATCAAGAACCTCGCCGAGGGCGGGCTGCTCGTGATCGTCGTCCTCCTGCTCCTGCTCGGGAACCTGCGCGGCGGGCTGATGGTGGCCTCGGCGATCCCGCTCTCGATGCTCGTGGCGTTGACCGCCATGACTCGCTTCGGGATCTCCGGCAACTTGATGTCGCTCGGAGCCATCGACTTCGGCCTGATCGTCGACGGCTCGGTGGTGATGATCGAGAACGTCGTCCGCTACCTGCACCACCACCGGGACGATCGCCGGACGCCGCACCTGGAGCAGGTGCGCCGGGCCTGCCACGAGGTCGCGCGGCCGGTCGTCTTCGCGGTGGGCATCATCATGATCGTGTACCTGCCGATCCTCGCCCTGCGCGGGATCGAGGGGAAGATGTTCCGGCCGATGGCGCTGACGGTCGTGTTCGCGCTGGGCGGATCGCTGGTCTGCGCGCTCACGTTGATGCCCGTGCTGGCGTCCTTCTTCCTCCGGCGCGTCCGGGAGAAGGAGCCCTTCCTCTTCCGGCTCGCGAAACGGGTCTACCAACCCCTGCTCGGTCGAACGCTGGCTCGCCCCGCCCGGACGGCCTTTCTCGCCGGCGGGGTCTTCCTGTGCAGCCTCGCGTTCGTTCCGTTCCTCGGGGCGGAGTTCATCCCGCGCCTCGACGAGGGCGCCATCGCCATGCAGATCTGGCGCCTGCCGAGCATCTCGCTCGAGACGTCCAACCAGATCAGCACGGACGTCGAGAAGATCGTGATGAGCTTCCCCGAGGTCGAGACGGTGGTTTCGCGTACGGGCCGGGCGGAGATCGCGACGGACCCCATGGGGGTCGAGATCAGCGACACGTACCTCATCCTGAAGCCGCACGACGCCTGGCGCTTCGAGACCAAGGAGGAGCTGATCGCCGCCTTGAACGAGGCGCTCGAGGACCGGTTCCCGGGGGTCATGTTCAGCTACTCGCAGCCGATCGAGCTGCGCGTGTCCGAGCTGATCAGCGGGGTACGCTCGGACGTGGGGATCCAGATCTACGCGGGCGGTGGAACGCTCGACGACATGCGCGGCGTGGCCGACGAGGTGGCCGCCGTCGTCGGAAGGGTCGACGGAATGGAGGAGGTCAAGGCGGAGCAGATCCTCGGGCTCCCCGCGCTGACGGTCGACGTCGACCGGCGGGCCATCGCGCGCCTGG
>Ga0326597_10005227_pt1 | contig 18040 bp, 16 predicted proteins | sample RVTome_12_FD_203789 | JGI IMG/M metagenome (GOLD analysis project Ga0326597, IMG submission 203789) | Soil microbial communities from uranium-contaminated site in the Upper Colorado River Basin, Wyoming, United States - RVT100D185 | ecosystem: Environmental > Terrestrial > Soil > Contaminated >... | reverse complement strand
CGGAAGGTCAATGATGGTACTCCCATGCGGAGGACACCGACGCTTGCGTCGGCCCCAACATCACTCTCGAAGCCATCGGTTATTACCAGTGAAGCTTCGCCTCAAACCGATCAGGCCTGCGGATCGACACGATTACTCGTCGGTTTGAGGCGAAGCTTCACTGTCGGCCTGTCTACGCTGAACGAGTACTGGCTTTCGGACGGGGCATCCCGGCTGGCGGCGTTGCTCCTCCCTCAAATACTCCCGGTATGCTCGGTCCTCGCGCCTTGCCATCCAGGCGCCGCGCCTCGGAATCCACCACTCATTCAGCGCAGACAGGCCACTAGATAGGACTGAGAGCGCGCCAGCTCGTTTGTCAATAGAACTTCCTGCTGATATTGAACCCCAGATACCAGTCGCCGCTGCGGGCGCCGCCCCGCGCAATCTGTCCCATCGTCGTACCGAAGGAATTCGAGAAATTCAGCTGAAATACGTGACCACCCGCCCGCTTCTCGAGTGCAAAGCTTCCGTGAGGTACGCCCTCATCTGGCTGGTGGCCGGCGACTTTGGGAGCGAATTCGCCAACCAGGTACACCGTGGGCCGGACGCGCACTCGTGCCCCCAGGCCAATGATGAATGTGTCGTTGTGATCTACGAGAGCGGCGGGATCGGGGTTGGTGTTGTTCACCCAGACCGGCTCGAGGTAGACGGCCGCGACGTCTCCGAACCGGTGCGACACGATCGCTCCGATCCCCGGTGAATAGCTGTCCCTGAAATTGTTCGTGCCGTCGATGGTCAACAGCGCCGAAATGTCGAGGAGCGCGCGTTCCTGCCGGAATGCGAGGTACTGAGCGAAGACCTCAATCGTCTTGTCGGCGGTTCGATGCACGCCAATCTGGCCGTTGGGGACGATACCGAAACGGTATTCGAGACCGATCTGGGCACCCGTGTCCAGGCCGAAGAAGTCTTCGAGTAGGTCGCTGAAATCTCCGGCTCCAAGCGGTCGGGTGAAGCGGTGCGTCACTCGAAATGCGCTCCCGAAGAGCGGAACCCTGAGCGAGGTCGGCAGCGCCGCCAGGGTGAAGTCGGGTTCAGCCAGTCTAAGGAGCGCTGGATTATCTTCCTGCGCCTGCGCCTGAGGCGCTACGGACAACGCGAATGCCGCCGCGGCGAGCAACGTGAGAGATGTGCGAGTCACTTGTGCTCCTGGTTCAAGAGGAATGCAGAACGATCAGTTTCGCGGCGCGCCCAGTTCGACCCAGCGCCGGAGAATCTGGATCTGCCCTTGGCTCAGATACGGTGGTCCGTTCGCTGGCATCCGGCGCCCGACGATGCCAGGCTGTCCCTCGACTTTTTGAACCAAGTAGCTGGCGTCCGGGTTACCTGGTGTGACTCGGGCAATTGATGGCCGCCCCCGGCTGAAAACGCCAACCAGTTGGTTGTATGCCACGTCGTGTGCCAGATTCAGCCCGCCGGCGGGCGTCCGTCCCTGGTCGGTGTGGCAAGCGACGCAGGCCGTCCTCCCGGCACTGTCGGTCGTTTCGAAGATGTCACGCTGAAGGCTCGTGAAGGTCGGTTCGAGGTTCGGAGTCGGGCCTGCCAGGTCCGACAGACTTTCGTCGCAGCCGGCGACGCCGGACGCGAGGGCAAGAATCTGAAGATGGCGACGCATGGTCCTCCCAGGCGCCGAACGGCGCCGCCGCCCGACACGCAAGGGGAGTGCCAGCACTTGCCCACGAGTCAGGCGCTTTCCGATGCGCGTGAATAGGGCGGAAGGCGGGACCAGAAGCGGGGATGCGTTCTTACCGCGGCGGTAACGTCTTACAATCCGCGTAATGCGTCAGTCGATGCGATACTTGGCCAGGTAGTAGGACAGCGCCCGCTGGCTGATGCCCATTAACTCTGCCGCGTCCTTCTTGACGCCCTGAGCACTCTCGATCGCTTGGCGGATAGTCTCGCGCTCGACCCACTCGATGTTCTGTCGCAATTTCAGTGAGGGCAGTCCTTTCGTTTGCGGCGCCGCAGGAGCAACGATTGAGATCGCACGCTTGGTGACGACCGTGCCTGGTTCGAGGACCACGGCACGTTCGATCGTATTCTCGAGCTCGCGCACGTTCCCGGGCCAATCGTACTGACGCAACGCTACCATCGCGTCGTCATCGACTCGCTCGAGGCGTCGACCGATTCGCTGGGCGTGTTTGCGGACAAAGTGCTCGACGAGTCCGGGGATGTCCTCGCGCCGCTTTCTGAGCGGCGGTAAGTCAATCGGAATGACGTTGAGCCGATAGAAGAGATCCTCCTGAAACCTGTCCTCTGACACCATCCGGCGGAGGTCGCGGTTCGTGGCGGCGATGACCCTCAGGTCGACCCGCTCGGTCCGCTCGGATCCCAGAGGCTCAAACTCTCGTTCCTGCAGCACCCGCAACAGCTTGGATTGCAGCGCTGGGCTCATCGTTCCAATTTCGTCGAGGAAGATCGTGCTTCCGTCGGCGAGCGCGAACTTCCCTTTCTTGTTCGCGATGGCTCCCGTGAAGGCCCCGCGTACGTGACCGAAGAGTTCCGATTCCAGGAGGGACTCCGGAATGGCGGCGCAGTTGACGCGAATGAGCGGTCGGTCTCGTTGGGCGCTCCGGTCATGAATAGCGCGTGCGACAAGCTCCTTGCCCGTCCCGGTTTCACCGGTAATGAGCACCGTGCTCTTGGTCTCGGCGACGCGTTCGGCACGCTGGATGATGTCCTTCATCGATCGGCTACCACCGACGATGCCGTAGTTGTCGAATTGCTCGTCACGCTCGCTGCGCAGGTATCGATACTCGGTACGGAGTTGCTGATGATCGAGCGCGCGACGGACCACGACCAGGAGCTCATCGATTTCAAAAGGCTTCTGGAGGTAGTCAAGCGCGCCTCGCTTCATGGCCTCGATCGCGCTTTCGACGGTTGCGTGGGCTGTCATCATCAGGATCTGAGCCCGTTCGCCCTCCTGAGTCGAGTCCACGTAGTCACGAATCAGATCCAGGCCGCTTAGCTCTGGCATGACGTTGTCGACGATGACGACGTCGAACGGACGTTCCGACAGGAGCTTTTGCGCCCGCCGGGCGCTGGTCGTCTCGACGACCTCGTGGCCCGCGCCCCTCAGCGCGCGGCCCAAAGCCTTGAGTATCTTTTCTTCGTCGTCAACGAGGAGGATGGCGCCGTCTCGTGGCATCAGGAACAGGTGCTTGTTTGTACCAGGGGCAGATCGATGCGTATCTCGGTGCCCTGGCCCGGGGTGCTCGTCACCATGATCGTCCCGCCCAGGCCGTCGATGATGTTCTTGGCGATGGGAAGACCCAGACCCGTACCACCGCGCTTGGTGGTGAAGTATGGATCGAAGACCCGCGGGATGTCCGAGGCTTCAATCCCAATGCCTTCGTCAACGACGACGATAGCGACGTGGTTGCCGTCCACAAGGGTGGAAAGGACGACAGGCGGGAAGTCGCGTTCGGCTTGCTTGCGCCCGTTTTCCCGAACGGCGGCCGCCATGCGTGCTTCTACGGCGTGGCCCGCGTTGACGACCAGGTTGACGAGCGCGATTCTGAGGCGCTCCGCGTCGGTCACGAGTGCTGGGACCGAGGGAGCCAGATTCAGGGCTACCGGAGCGCCTGTCGTGGCCTGTGCCGCCACGGCCGACTCCCGGCATAAGTCGTTGAGGTTGGTGGTACCGAACTCGAATTCGATCGGACGCGCGAAATCGAGTACCTCGTTAACGATTCGATTCAGCCGGACGACTTCTTCGTCGATATCGGCGGCGGCCTCCATCACGGCAGCCGCTCTTACGGACGGTTGCCGTAGCGTGTGCAACGCCGCCTTGATGATCATCAGGGGGTTTCTGATCTCATGGGCGATCACCGTCGACAATCGGCCGAGAGATGAGAGCCGCTCCCGCTGGGACATTTCTCGCTGAAACCTCGTGACAGAATCGGTGAGCGAGTTGAAGGTCATCGCGAGCAATCTGGCGTCTTCGTCGTCCCACCGCCCAGCCTCTCTCAGTGCGATCTTGCGCGTAAGGTCTCCGGTGGCCGCAACTTCTCGCATGGTGTCGGTGATCGCGGCCAGTGGCCGCGTGATGGTTCTGGAGACGGCGAAGCTCAGTAACGTCGCCAGGAGCACTGCGAGTACCGCCGTGATCGCCAATTGACGGCGGATCGCGCCAAGGGAACGCAGATGATCGGTTCGCGATCGAAGAATCAGCGCGGTCGGGCCGTGACGTGGCTCGACACCTAGCAGCCTTTCGGCCTCTCGATCTCCTTGGAGATCCGTCAAGGGAAGCGGGAGCGCCACGTACTCTCCGGTGTCGAGGGTCACGTCGTGAGAGCCAGGTCCCGCTGTGAGCAGTGGTGCCAGCCCAGCACGTTCACTGGCTGGTAGGGTCGCCGCCAGAATCCGCCCGTCAACGCCGAACGCAATGTCGCTGCCCGTCGTCTCCCGAAGTTGTGCCGCGAACTCGTTGTCTAGAAGAAACCCGACGCTGAGCGTGCCTAGAACGTCGGGATTGTCGAGTCCGAGCGCGATAGGGACCGTGACCAGTTGCAGGATGCCGTCAGGCTGAGGAAGCAGGCTGAGGCTTTCCCTTCCCATCGCGGCTGCACGTACGGCAGGCTGGTTGGCGAGGACCTGACCTTCTTGCGGCGATGCTCCAACCGTCGCTAAGACGTCACCCGACGCCCCTGTGATCAGGAGTAGGTTCGATCTGAGCTGCTCCTGGTAGTCCTTCGCCTGTGCCTGCACCGTTGGCGGATCGTTCGTATCGACCGCAGCTTTCAGGCGTGGCGCGTCCGCAATCAACCTGGCCATGAGCGTAAGCGTCTCAGCGCGGCCCGTCTGCAATTGCGTTACCAGTGTTCCGGTCGCGACGATCTCGCGCTGGAGTGCCTCTTCCGCGTCGCGAGTCACTCGCGCGCCAACCAGGTAGACGGCCGTGGCAATCGAGAGGACGGCCAATACCGCAGTCACCGAAAAGATCCGCGTTCGCAGCGAGGAGGACGGTTTCATCGAAAAGCAAAGTCGAGCGGTATGGTGTCCCCTGCTGAAACGGTCACCAGCTTGGGATCTGAAGCGTCTCCTTCGTGCCACGCCACCACGGAATAGTTGCCGACGGGGACGTTTTCGATACGGTACCGACCCTGGTCGTCAGTGACGGCAAAAAAGGGATGGCTGAAGACCAGGACGAACGCGTTCATGTGCGAGTGAATATCACAGAACACGCGGACGATTCCTGGTCGGTCGAATTGCACGGATTTTGACTGTCCGACGGCGTACCGTCCCAGGTCGAAGGTCTTGGTCTTCGAAAGCGAGAACACATTGTGGTAGATGCGGTCGCTATTCGGAAAATCGATGGTCGTCCCGGTCGTGACGGCGAGCACGTGCGGTACGAACGTCTCGTTTCGCTGATCCAACACCGCAGGATGCGGCGCGACTTGCTCGAATGCACCCCGCGGCGCCGTTTCAAGATAGACGACGGACCGGGCGAGGGCCGGTCGCTCGCGCGGTGGGGGAGCCCCGAGCGCTGCGACTGTGGGACGTCGCTCGGCGGAGCGGGGCACGCTCGCCAGCTCGACACGCCCACGAATCGTGCCCGCCGCCGGAGGGGCGTTCTGCCCCGCCCGTAGAAGCGCCGGGACGGAGATCGCGGTGATAGCCATTACGACCGCCAGGCCTCTCACGTGTATGTCTAAGCCCGAGGCTCGACGGGGTGCCAGGCGCGCCGTGGACGCGGTCAAAACCACAGTACAACCTGCCCGGCGACGACGTGGACTCGCGACACTCGGGTCGCGTCCCTGGTGTTCTTCTGATACGAAAGTTTGAGCACCACATTGCGGAGCAACGAATAGCCGCCGCCCAGTTCAAGGCGGGTCACCGGTGCGTCCCATTCATCCGTCTGGTCTGTTCCGACGATCGTGCTGAAGCCGAGGTGATCGAGCCTGGCCGCCACGTACAGGCCTGGTCGCAGCCGATACCGTCCCTCGACCGACGACGAGAGGGCCCGCAGAGGCAGCTCCAGGGCCGGCAAGTCCACCACTGGCAGACGCCAGTCGCTGAGGACAACTTCGCCCCTCAGCAGGTAGTGGCCTCTGGAGTACTCCACGTCTGCGCCGAGCGCCGTCTGTGTCAGCGAGCCCGTCTTGGCCTCGATGTTCGTTTCCTGCAGTGCCCGGCGCCCCACGAACGGGCCTCGCGCGGCGGAGCCACCAATGACGAGGCCCACGGACGGCGTGACCGCGACCCTCATGGCGATCTGCTTCCCCGAGTTGTCGTCGCTCACGCGTGGGTTAGCCAGCGTGCCCGTCGTGACCGAGACCGCGGCGTCTAGCCAGCCTACGGTGGTGTGCGCTTGGATGCCTGTATCCCACCTGAACGCACTGATGAGCGGGACTCCGTTGGCCGGGTCCCGGTTCCCGACCGAAAAATTCGAGAGCCAGCCCCTGCCCCGCATCCGTAGTAGTTCGTCCGCCGACGCCGGGAGTGCGTCGGCGCGGATCGATGTCAGGTACTGATAGGCCAGTGGATAGCCAATCAGTACATTGTCCGTGGGGTATCGCCGACGTGAGAAGGCACCAAACGTCGGAGGGATGCGGCCAACCTGGATATCGAATGGGCGCTCTGGCCACGGGCGTACCCGGGCGAACAGGGCGTAAGCCTCCGTGTGCTGAAAATTTTCGGTTCGAACTTCGCCGAGGAGCGACAGACGGCTCCCCGCGTAGAATGCTGCGGAGAGGGCGGCGCTGAAAAGCCTGACCGCGGAGCGTTCGTAGTCGGTGTAGTTGAAGAACCCGGTATCCTCCCCGCACGTTCGTCCAACTGAGTCGACGTCGTCAGCGCAGCTGTACGTGGCCGCCATTTCACCGCCCACCGTGATGCGGCCGTTTCCGAGCACCATCGGTTCGGTGGGCAAGATCTGGGCAGCGGCGGATGGAGCCACGCCGAGCGCGGCGACTGCGACCAGCATCCGGAGCGAGAGCCGACGCATGCAGATATTCACGGTGCCTGTGAAAATTATGGATCAAGGGGACGCGTGCGGCGCGAGCTGCCGTTTGACACCCATCGTCGGGCGACAGTACATTCAGAGAAGTCGAAGGGCCGCCGCCGGCTAATGGCGTATATCATTTGCGAACCGTGCATTGGCACGAAGGATTCAGCGTGCGTGGATGTATGCCCTGTCGATTGTATTCACCCACGGAAGGACGAGCCGGAATTCGCGACCGTTGAAATGCTTCATATTCACCCCGATGAGTGCATAGACTGCGGGGCATGTGTGCCGGCGTGTCCCGTCGAAGCGATCTTTCCGCTCGACGAGACGCCGCACCAGTGGAGTTCCTTTATCGCTAGGAACACCGAGTTCTATCAGAGGTAGTTGGATGGGCCTGATTGATCACCAGTTCGAAGACAACTTCATAACCACCAGCATTGACCGCGTCATGAACTGGGCGCGAGAGTCATCGATCTGGCCAATGGGGTTTGGTCTAGCCTGCTGTGCGATTGAGATGATGGCGGCGTCGGCGTCTCGCTTCGACATCGCCCGCTTCGGCGCGGAGGTGTTCCGAGCGTCTCCACGACAGTCGGACCTGATGATCGTCGCCGGTACGGTGACCAAGAAGATGGCACCCGTTCTCCGCCGCCTCTATGATCAGATGCCGGAGCCCAAATGGGTGATCTCGATGGGCAGCTGTTCGAACGCCGGCGGGCCGTTCCCGACCTACAGCGTCCTCCAAGGAGTCGACAAGGTCGTGCCCGTCGACGTCTACGTCTCTGGGTGTCCGCCTCGCCCCGAGGCCTTGCTGTACGGCCTGATGCGCCTCCAGGACAAGATCCGCAAAGAAGGAACGGTGCTCCGCCGGGAGCGTGTCATCATGTCGGGCGAGACTGAGCCGACCATCGTCGGGGAGCGCGCCTAGCATGAAGTCTCTGGTTCGGTTCGTCAAAGGGTTGTTGCTCATCGATCTCATCAAAGGGCTGCTCGTCACCCTCAAGTACACACCGCAGCCGGCTTTCACGTTTCAGTATCCCGCCGAACGCCGGCCCACGGCACCTCGCTTTCGTGGGGTCTTGCGGCTCCAGACCGAGCCTGGCACCGGCGCGCAGACCTGCATCGTGTGCGATCAGTGCGCGAAGGCCTGCCCCGACGATCTGATCGCGCTCGGTGGTCACCGAGAACCCGGTCAGAAGATCAAGATTCTCGATTATTTTGACTTCAATCTGTCACGGTGCAGCTTCTGCGGCCTCTGCTCGGAAGTCTGCCCGACGAAGCCAATCAAGGCCTTGATCATGAGCGAGGATTACGAACTCGGTACCTACAGCCGGGAGACTCAGATCCTGCGCGTCGATCAAATGTATGACGGCGTGCCGATTGAGCAGTACAGTCGCTAGGTTCCGGGTGCGTACGTTTCGGGTCTAAAGTTTCGATTTCCGAAAACCGACCAGGCACTTTGGGTTATATTTCCTTACCCGGTGCTCAGCGGATACCGGCTCGGTTCTTGTAGCGTCAGAGCGGTTAACGGTCCTGACATCGGCGGAGGGTTCATGAAGAACAGCATCGGAGCGTTCGCGGTCCTGGTTCTCGTTGCGGCGGCGTCTCTGGCCATCCGCGCTGACGGCACCTCGCAGTCGCAGTCGAGTGAGGTGCAATTGTATCTGGGCCAACAGTTTCTAGAGAATGGCCGGTACGAGGATGCCGTCGAGGCTTTCGAGAACGCCCTAAAATCCCCCGTTTCTACCGATCGCCGGGCCGCTTACGCTGGCATCGTGCAGGGAGCCCTTCGACTCGCGGATTTCCCCGCGGCCCGCGCCGCGGCTCAAGATCTGGTTCGGATTGCGCCGCAGGATGCCGAAGCCGGCGCGATGTACGGTGACGCGCTCTGGGCCGCTGGGCTCTTCGACGAGGCCGAGGAGCAGTACAGCAGGGCCCTCGTCCTCTCACCGCAGCTCGCCCGAGGACACCACGGGAATGCTCGTGCGCTGGCGGCCCGCAATCGGTTGGATGAGGCGCTTGCCGTGGCCCAGGACGCGGTTCAGCTGTCTCCGCGCGACATGGAGATTCATCACACCATTGGATCGATCTACGAGAGGATGCATCTCTTCGAAGAGGCAGCGGGTTCGTTTACCAATTACTTGAATCTGCTGCCGAACCGCTACCAAAGCGACACAGCCGATTGGTCGAGAGCCGAGATCAAGTTCCTCCGATCGTTCGGCCAGCGGGTCCCGTTCGAGATCGAAGCGGGCGCGGAGAATGAGACGTTCACGATCGATTTCAAGCTCGTGAACGACAAGGTCGTCGTGCGTGCAAAGGTCAATGAGGGGGCCTTTCAGGACTTCATCGTCGACACAGGCGCGGAGAGCACCATCCTGTCGGGTTCCACCGCTCGTCGTCTCGGCGTGACGCCAGTCACCTATACGTTGAGTGCTGGGGTCGGCGGCGATGGCTTGCGAGGGCTCCAGCTTGCGCGGATCGATACGCTCGAACTCGGTCCGCTCAAGCTGCACAACGTGCCATGTTTGATCAAAGACCCTCCGCTTCGGAATCTCCCGGTCGAGGAGGCCGAGAGCCTGTCGCCGCTGGCGCTCGGCTTCTCGATGATCATCGACTACAAGACGCTGAAAATCACGTTCGGGAAGAACATCCCCGACGAGCCGGCCGACCACGTGCTGCCGCTTCGCATGCACCGACTGGCCACCGTTCGCGGGACGCTCGACGGGGCGCTGTCGGCGAACTTCGTCGTCGACACCGGAGGCGAGGTCATCTCTATCAGTCAGGCCAGTGCTACTGCACTGGATCGGCCCGAGCCCTCGCGCAGGATCGCGCTGAAGGTCTTCGGTTCTTCCGGGTGGGATCCCGACGCCTTTCTCATGCCGGGTGTGAACCTAGCCTTCGACGCCATTCGCTACGACAATTTCCCGGTCGTCGTGCTCAATCTCCGGACGCCCAGCGTGCTCTTAGGTTTTCAGTTGGGGGGCATCGTGGGGCACCGCTTCCTGAGTCGCTATCGTGTCGGGATCGACCTCCAGCGAAGCGTTCTTCGGCTGACTGAGACCTCCTAGCGTTCAGTCGACTCCTTGCGCCTCAGTCTCTCCGTTCGCCGCGTCGTGGCCTCCTCATAGACGCGGCGCTCGTCTGCCGTTTCCGGCAGCAGAGCCGGGACGGGCAGTCTGGCGCCGTCCTGTGAAATCGCCACGAACGTGAGGTACGCCCGGCTGGTGAGTTGCCGGCGGCCAGTCAGCGTTCCTTCCGAGAATACGTCGACCTGCACCTCGAGCGACGTGTTGAAGGCGCAGGTGACGCGCGCTTTCAGGATGATCAGGTCGCCCACCTTGATGGGGTGCAGGAACTGCAGTTCGTCAACAGAGGCGGTGACGACCAGACTTCGCGTGTGACGGTGGCAGGCAATGGCGCCCGCGATGTCGATCAAGTGCATCACGGTGCCACCGAGGATGAACCCCAAGGGGTTCGCGTCGTTGGGCAGAACGACCTGAACCATCTCGGTCGATGATTCGGCTGCGCGCTTGGGCGCTGGGCGCGCCGGCCTCTCGGCGCTCGCGCCCGTTCCGTCAGTAGTCGTAGCCAATCCAAACAGCAAACTGCGGTTTCCTGAACTGCGAGCTCCCGCCCTGCGCCGCGAACAGGACGTCTTCCCAGCCTTTGTTGAACAAGGTGCGCCAGGACCAGTCGAAGTGGATCGGGAATCCGAGGGCGAACGTCTCGAGGCCAATACCGTACGAGGCGCGGCCATCACGGAGCCTGAACCCGTCGACTGTGATGTCTGGCCCGTAGATCGGGATGGGCTGTAACGTGACTGAGTCGGTCACGATCAGGCCGATCTCGTCCCGCTCGAAGTCGACGATGGACCGGATGGTCTCCGATTCGCTCGTAGAGAACTTGAATCCGGTGTTGTCGAACCAGCCCGCTCCCATGTTGGCAAAGAACACACCTCGAATACCGCCAATCACACCGATTGGCGTCAGCGCGGCCTCGATGATCGGGAAACGCAGTTCCGCGTTGGCGAACAGCACGTTCTGGCCGAGGAACTCGAGGTAGTCGTAGCCGCGCATCTCCGAGTTACCGCCGAAGTACAAGAAACCGGGAGAATCGCCCGTGCTCTTGAACCCTCGTACGCGAAGCGCCAGGACGCCGCTCGTCGCGAGGCGCTGGTAGTAGCGGGCGTCGACTTCGAATGTCTGCCGAGAGAGCAGGCTTGCGATCGGGGGAGCCGCGTCGTAGGAGAGCCGCATCGTGCTGCCAGCCAGGGGACCGAATTCCCTGAAGATTGTCGTCTCCTGCACGAACGCGACCCCGAACGGCGCAAGCGTTCCGTTGTTGAAGACCTGCTGTCCCCCTGTTTGGGCCGCCTGGAACGCCTGCGATCGGGCCTCAAGCTCGGGGTCGGAGTACTGTTCCTTCAGATTGTACAGGCCGCCTGAGAACTCGAGCCGTCGATACTGGTCGAGCGGGTAGAGGGCGAACGCGCTCCCGCCACGAATCGTGCGCGTTGCGATCGCGTTGTCACGGCTGACGAACGGCGCGAGCGCGGGGTCGAAGAAGACTCCCTCCAGCGCACCGAAGAAGAACTGGGTTTGCGAAAAACCCTGAAGCGCGAACTGGAGGCGCCTCGCCAGATTCACGTAAGACGCCGACAGTGTCCGGTACTGCGAGATCGACGCCACGTACACGTTGAATTGCCGATCGCCCAAAACGTCGCCAAAGCTGATGGACGTGCCGCCGAACAAGTCACCGCTGTTGGTGACCCCGACATTCACGGGGGGCCGGCCCTCTAGGAACATCTTTTCGAATGCCCCCTTCCGTCGGGTGTTGTCCTGGACCAGGGTATGGCTGAGCGGCGCTTGAAAATCGATGATGGCCCCCGGTGAGCCGAAGTCGGCCGACGCGGCCGTGTGCAGCGCCTCGGAGAGCTCCATGGTGTGGATCCCGTACTCGCCCTTGTAGTAGGTCACGAATGCAATCCGGGGGTCGGGCTCGTCCTGGCGAAGCACGGCGGGCGAGACGTTTCCTCCCAGCGCGTCTGTGTACTGGGCGAGCTCGCCGTTGACCAGGTCGAGCGTCCAGATGTTGTAGATGTTCGCATTTCGAGCCACCTCGGGCTCGAGCGGTACCGCCGGGTCGGTCGCGGTGGATGGGAAAACGATTGTCCGGTCGTCGACGAACTGTGCCGCCCCGTCATCATGGGTACCAAATGTGAGCTGCGTCTTGACGCGGGTGTCGAGATCGATGTGGAACAGCTTCTCGTTTCCGCTAACGCGGGCGACATAGACGAGACTTCGTCCGTCGGGCGCAAACGTCGGCCCGTAGTCGTTGAAATCGTCGACCGTCAGGTTTTCTAGGGTCTGGGTTGCGAGATCGACAGTGTAGATGTCGCCCGTCGCACCCTGCAAGGCCGAGAACGCGACGACCCGGCCATCGGGCGAGAAACTCGGGGATTCCGGTTCGTCCACCGATGTCATCGGGATTCGAACTTCGATGTTCCGAGTCACCACGTTCTGGACGACGAGCGTCCGCTCCTTGCCAGTGCGGACAAAGTACGCCAGGAGGTCGCCTTGCGGTGCCCACGACAGCCAATGCATCGTGTTGAATCGCTCGCCGAGTTGAACGACGGTGTCGAATCCGAGGTCCTTGTTGAATCCGTCGGTGAGGTTACCCACGAACGAGCCGTCGGCGGTTGAGACCAGGATGATGTCGATTTCCTGGTCCTTCTGGTTCCCGGTGACGACGGCGAGCAGGTCTCCGGTTGGAGAGGGGGTGATTGAGATCGCCTGCCTAAACGGTCCCCGCTCCGGGTTCGGCGCGAGGTCGGTGCCATAGTCCTCCGGACGCTCCTTGTCCCTGAACGGTCTGAATCGCTCCTTGAGATACCGATTGAACGCCTGATCGAACTCGTCCGCCGACAGACGGAAGGCTTCCTGATAAGAGTCGTCACCACCGCCGATGACGCTCTTCCGCAACGCAAACAGGAACTGGCGGATACCCTCCTTCTCCCAGCGTTCTTCGATGAACTCGAACACCGCGTGACCAAGGTTGTACACGAGCCGCACGTTGGCGCCCGGCACGTACCCTCGGAGCTCAGACATCTTGGGAATGACGTCCGCGACCGCGGCGTCGCGAATGGTCATGAGGTCGAGTGGGGTCCACGCGCCCCGCTCGTAGTCCGAGAGCCCTTCATTGACCCACAACGGCACGCCCTGCGTGATGAGTCCTTGCGGAATGATGTCGAACTCGAAAATGTGGGTCAGTTCATGAACGATGAGACCGTAGAGCCGGTCGGGCGGGTTGTCGATCGGCAGCAGCATACGGTCGCGGTACGGCTCGGCAAACGCCGCGACGCCTTCTTGCGCCGCGCCAGGGATGACGTTCTGCTGTTCGAACTCGCTGTGGGTCTTGAACAGAACGAGGGGCACCTGAAACGATAGATCGTGGCGAAGGTCGGCGCTCACCTGCTGGTAGGCGCTCTCGGCGTATCCTGCGACGCGTTCGAGATGCTGCTCCAGCTCCGGGTAGTAGTAGATCTCGAAATGGTCCGTGGTGTAGATGTGCCAGTCGAAGGTGTCGTACTGAACGTCGTTCTTGCCGAAGTATGGAATGAACGGCGTTTGCGCTGCGGTGATACCCACGTATCCGATTGTCAGTAGCCAAAGGCCCGCCGCAGAAGTGAGGAGGCGCACGCGCATAGTCAGTACCTCGGAGTCAGATGCATCCCGAAAACTGGATTTTACTGTGCCCGCTGCACCCCTGCAAATCACGTGCTGGGTAGATTTCGTCTGAACGCTCGGCCTCCTCTGGACGAGTGTCCTACAGTGGTCTCGGGGCGTGACCCCTCAAGGAGACACGCATATACTGGCAATGGGAAGCCGCTGGGAATAACTGGGGGTGCGCCGGGGTTTTCGGTCACGAGGGCGCGCGCCATGTCTAGGGTGGGGATCCACAGGCGATGCAGGCGCCATCAGGGAAGGAATCGGGGCCGGCAGGGTTCGAGACTGGTGCGTTAGCCTGTCTAGATAGCCTGTACCGAACGGCGCTGAGGCTTACCCGGTCGCCCGCTGACGCCGAGGATCTGGTGCAGGATACCTACCTCAGGGCGTTCCGGGCTGCCGACCAATTCGAGCCGGGGACGAACCTGAGGGCGTGGTTGTTTACGATCCTCCATAATACCGCCCGCAATCGCGTTCGCGACAGGGCTCGCGACACAGTCACGGTCGACAGCGAGATCATGGAGCGCGCAGTCGAAGTCGGCAAGCCAGGGGGGGGCGGTCCAGGCGAAACACCGGAAGCGCTCTTGCTGCGCGACGCGCTCGCGCCGGAGCTGCAGGCGGCCATCGACGCGTTGCCGCCAAACTTTCGACAGGCCGTCTGGTTACGAGACGTGGAAGAATTCTCTTATGCGGAAATTGCCAGCATGCTGAGCGTACCGGCCGGGACCGTGATGTCACGGATCTCTCGCGGCCGTCGCATGCTCTTCGAACGACTCAGCGAGCCGCACGGCGTGAACACCAGCACGCAATCATCAACAACAACAGCGCTATCGCGTGACTCCGAGCGCGCGGCAACCGGTCGCGGGCGCCGAATCCCGCGCCTGACATGACCATGCCTGACTGTACGCCCATCGATCCGCTCGTGACGCCATACGTGGACGGGGAACTTCCGGAAGCCGGTCGCGACGTGGTCGACAAACATCTGCGTCAGTGTGGGGCCTGCCGCGCACGAATTGGGGCTGAACGCTCCGTCCGGGACCTTCTGCACTTGAAGAGATCCTCGCTTGTCTCCGACCGCGCGTCGGAGATCTTGCGCGCGCGCCTCGTCCGTACCGCTCGCCCTGTGGCCCCTCCCGCCGTCGTTGCTTCATGGCGCGTGCGGCTCGCGCCCTTCGCGATGGCGGCAACCCTAGTGCTCCTAGTGGGGGGTGCGTTCTTGTACCAGGCCACCCAGATGTCGACACGTGTCATGGCAGCCGAGCTCGCAGCCGACCACGTGAAGTGCTTCCTCACGAACAGCGTGCTGGGCACGAGCCATAGCCACGACGATGTCGAAATGGCCATGGCGTCTGGCTTCGACTGGGAAGCCCGGTTGCCGGCTCACCCTGAAGAGGCGGGGCTCGAACTCGTCGGGTCTCGGCCGTGTCTGTACGGACAGGGCCGCGTCGCGCACATCATGTATCACCACGAGGGCCGCCCAGTGTCGGTGTTCATGTTGCCGAACACAACCAGAGCGGAGGAGTCTGTCGCCGTGCTCGGACACGAAGCCGCCATCTGGTCCGAAGGGGAGCGGACGTTCGTGCTGATAGCGCGTGAGCCTCGTCTCGATGTTCAGCGGATGGCATCGTTCGTCCATAGCTCTCTCAGATAAGAGTCGCCCGCTGTCGATGGGCTAGAATGGCAACCGTCATCACGTCAAGGAGTCATACGATGCGAACCCGATGGACCCTCGCGATGCTTGCGGCAGGTGCCCTGGCGTGGACGGTCATCGCCGCAGAGATGCCGTGGCTGGTAGCCGATGGAGCCATCTTCCAGCATGACGCGGCATCGTGCGCGGCCGACGCCAAAGCCGCCGATCTCGACTTCATGCTCAAGGACATCGAAGACCAGGACGTGAGCCTCGCGAACTACAAGGGGCAGGTCATTCTGCTCGACTTTTGGGCGACCTGGTGTGCCCCGTGCAAGATCGAGATCCCCTGGTTCAACGAGTTCCAGGAGAAGTACGGCGAGCAAGGATTCCAGGTCATTGGCGTCTCGGTCGACGACACCGTGGACCGCTTACGGCCGTACGCCGCCCAGATGAAGATGAATTACGTCATCCTCCAAGGGCTGAATCGCGACGATATCCTCGATGCGTACGGCCCCATGATCGGCCTTCCGGTGACGACGCTGATCTCGCGCGAAGGTCAGATTTGCTCGACGCACGTGGGGCTGGTCTCCAAGGAATCGCTCGAAGAGCAGATCAAGGCCCTTCTGTGAAGTTCGTTCATTGACGTGCTGCATCGCTTTCGGCGCGGAAACGTTCCCCTGATTATCGACGCTGCCAAGCCATGGCAGGCGTGGTAGGATCGACATCGATATGAAGGGATTCGCGCACGCGCGGCTGGCCTGTGGTTGCCGTATCGCTTTTCGGCATGGCGTGGAAGGCAGTCCCGTGACCGTGGTGGTCGACGAGAAGTCGCCAGCGTGCACGATGCCGATCCACGTCCGTGATCTTCCGGTGTACGACTATCGTGAAGCCCTGCGAGCCCCAACACGTCTGGGCTTGCCTGGAGAGGAAGAATTCGAGGAGGAAGGATAGCGTCTGCGGAGACCGCGAGCCGAGCAGCATTGATTGGCGCGGTGCGTCCGTCAGGCGCTTGGATCCTGCAAGCCGTTTGCCTTCCAGCAATTGTTAAGGTCGACTAGCACTTCAGCGCTGCCTTCCGAGAGATCTGACATTTTGATTATTTCAACCGTATCATTCGTGGTGTTCTGGGTGGTTCAGCTGTCGGCCTTGCTCGTGTTCTTCGTGCCGTTTGCGTGGGGGCTGGTGGCTTTGTGGGCGGTGTCCCATTTCCTCCGTGCTATTGGTCTGACCCTCGCGTTCCATCGCTACTTTGCCCACCGCGCATTTCAGATGAACCGTGTAGCCAGGTTCATCTGGACGTTCATCGGCACGGCTGCCATGCAGAAGGGACCGCTCTGGTGGGCAGGACATCACGTCAACCATCACCGCTTCGCCGACCGTGATGGTGATCCACACAGCCCGATGGTCAGCGGAGTGTACCATGCACACATCGGCTGGTTTCTGAACGACGCCCGGAGCAGACGGCTCGAAGAGTCAAATCCGGTCATTCGCGATTTCTCGGGGGCGCCCGAGATCGCGTTTATCGACCGGTTTTTCTTCATTCCCCCATTGGCGCTAGCCGTCGTCCTGTATTCGATCGGCGGCATGACGTGGCTGGTCTGGGGCTTCTGCCTGCCGACGGTCACCCTGGCCCACGCGACCTTTGCGATCAACACCGTCAATCACATGTTCGGATCGCGACGCTTCGAGACGATCGATGAATCGAGGAACAACGTTCTGACGGCGCTATTTGCGGCGGGCGAGGGCTGGCACAACAACCACCATCGCTACCAGCGCGCCGCTCGGAACGGATTCTATTGGTGGGAAGTCGATATCACTTGGTACACCATCAAGCTGATGGCGCTTGCGGGCATTGCTTGGGATCTCCAGCGCGTGCCAAGGCGAGTTTATGAAGAAGCACGCGCCATCAGACAGCGCCGCGCGGCGGCGCCGTCGATGGTCAGCATCCTCGAAGAGTCGACCATCGGCCTCGATCTGGCTGAGAACACAGACTAGAAACTAGAGGCCTGTGGCGTCACGCATTCTGCATCCTTCCCACGACCAGCTCTCTCATGCGTCTGGCCGACCTAGCCAGCCGATCTGGATACTGAGAATTCCTGGGGGTTCCCCAAGAGTCCTCCCTTCAGGGGTCGTTCATCGAGGTCCGTTGACGGCGCCAGGGGCGGTCGCCGAACACGATCTCGTGAGCGAGGTCTATCACGTGATGTCCGGTTCGGCCACGTTGGTGACCGGCCCAGACTTGGTGGGCAAGACCAGACGGCCGCCCACCAACAACGCGGTACGATTTCTCAACGGTCCAGGTAACGGCGCCGAATCCATTCGTAACGCTGTTACGCACCAGTTGAAGGCCGGCGACGTCGTGATCATTCCGGCGGGAACCGGGCACTGGCCTACCCGGATCGACGACCACACGTATCTAATGATTCGGGTCGACCCTGACAAGGTCACGCCGCTTAAAGACGAGGCGGCCTCCCGATCGGAGAGGTCTCAGTGGTGAACCGGACGCAGGCGGCGAGAAGCTTCGTCGTGTAGCCGGAGAACCGTGGGTGCGCGCCCGGACCTCTTGCAGAGGATATCGCCCCGCCTGCGCGGGGCAGGGCCAGGGCGCGGGCTTCAGAAGCCCACGCGCACGTCGGCCACGAGAGGAAGATGGTCTGACGCCACGAGAGATTGTCGGGTGCGTGGGAGCTCCACGTGTACGAG
>Ga0326597_10005225_pt1 | contig 18041 bp, 15 predicted proteins | sample RVTome_12_FD_203789 | JGI IMG/M metagenome (GOLD analysis project Ga0326597, IMG submission 203789) | Soil microbial communities from uranium-contaminated site in the Upper Colorado River Basin, Wyoming, United States - RVT100D185 | ecosystem: Environmental > Terrestrial > Soil > Contaminated >... | reverse complement strand
GGGCCCCGCGGCGAGTACGCGATCTACGCCGTCAGCGACGGCACGGACCAGCCCTTCCGCTTCCGGATCCACGATCCGAGCTTCCTCCACCTCCAGAGCTTCGGACGGCTGGTACCGGGCAAGCTGATCGCCGACTGGATGACGGTGAACGCGTCGCTCGACCCGATCATGGGTGGAATCGACAAGTGACGGCACTCGCCCGCACCTGGGGCCGGCTGACGCTGCCGGGCAAGGTCGTGTTCACGCTCGTCCCGCTGCTGGCGGTCCTGACGGCCGGGCTCATCGCGGTCATCGCCCTCTTCGGCGGGGCGGTCGTCGACGTCCTGAACGCGAACCTCGGGATCGTCCGCTTCGTCGCCGCGGCCACGATCATCCTCGTCATCACCATCCCGATCGCCTTCCTGAACATCTACCTCGAGATGAAGATCATCGCCCTCATGAACCTGCGGGTCGGACCCGACCGGGTCGGGCCGTGGGGCACGGCGCTCTCCGTCGTCCACGGCCTCAAGGTGCTCATGAAGGAGGACTTCACCCCGAGCGGCGCCGATTCGGTCGTCTTCACCTGGGCCCCGGTCGTGACCTACGCCGCGGCGGTCCTGACGATGCTCGTCCTGCCCTTCGCCCCGGGGCTCTACGGCCAGGACTTCAACATCGGCCTGCTCTTCTTCTTCGCCATGGGCGGGCTCGGCGTCGTCGGACTGCTCATGGGCGGCTGGGCGAGCTTCAACAAGTACTCGCTCCTGGGCGGCCTCCGGTCGGCGGCCCAGATCATCAGCTACGAGATCCCGCTGACCCTGTCGGTCGTGGGCCTCCTCATCCTGGCCGGGACGATGAGCCTGAACACGATCGTCGAGCAGCAGTCCGGCTGGTTCGCCGACTGGTACGTCTTCCGCCAGCCGCTCGGCTTCCTGATCTTCTTCATCGCCGCGACCGCGGAGGGCAACCGGACCCCGTTCGACCTGACCGAGGCGGATTCGGAGATCGTGGCCGGCTTCGCCACCGAGTACTCGGGGATGCGCTTCGGGTTCTTCTTCTTCGCCGAGTACGTCAACGTCTTCATCCTGTCGGCCCTCACGGTCGTCCTCTTCCTCGGCGGCTGGAACGCGCCGCTCGAGATCGACCCGCTCCTCGAATGGATCGGCGGCGTCCTGCCGGGCCTCGGGATCACGACGCCGGTGACGATCGCGCTCGACCCGGGTGGCCTCGGGCTGCCGCTGCTGTTCCTGCTGGCGCTCGTTCCGCCGATCGGGACGCTGCTCCTCGCGGCGCCGTTCTACCTCCTCCGCAGCTCGATGCGCTGGTGGGTCGCCCTGATCATCGGCTTCCTCCTCTTCAACGTCGTCGCCGGCGGGCTCCTGATGGCCTGGGCCTACGTGAGCTTCGAGTGGGTCGCCGGCCTCCTCTGGTTCCTGGGCAAGACCTTTGCCTTCGTCTTCGTCTTCGTCTGGATGCGCGGCACGCTGCCCCGCGTCCGGATCGACCAGCTGATGGGCTTCGCCTGGAAGTGGCTCCTGCCGGCCGCCCTGCTCAACCTGTTCGTGACGGCCTTCGCGGTCGTCCTGGTCGGATCGTGAGGACCGTCCAATGAGCCTGATCCCCGGCCTCGGCATCGCCAAGGGCATGGCCCTCACCCTGCGTCGCTTCTTCGAGCCGAAGGCGACGATCCGCTACCCCGAGCAGCCGGCGGACGTCCCGCCCAAGTTCCGCGGCCGCCTCCAGCTCCTGTACGACGAGTACGGCACGCTCAAATGCGAGACCTGCTTCCAGTGCGCCCAGGCCTGCCCCATCGAGTGCATCGACATGGGCGGCCTCGACACGAAGGGCCGCTTCCACGTCCACTGGGGTCCGCCCGAGACGTACGGCGAGCGACGCGAGGAATCTGCCCTCCGACGGTCGGGCCGGCCGGTCCCGGATCCGGCCTACACGCCCTTCGAGGGCCTCGACGTCCGGGCCCTCGACGAGATCCTCGAGGACCACGACTACGACCCGGCCCGGATGCTCGAGATCCTCGAGGCGACCCAGGCGGCCTATGGCCACCTGCCGGTCGCCGCGCTCAAGCGGATCAGCCAGGTCACCGGCGCGTGGTACGCCATGATCTACGGCACGGCCTCGTACTACCGCCACCTCCGGTTCGAGGCGCCGGCGGATGCCGCGCAGGCCGCCGCGATCACGGCCCGCCGGCCGGCCGACGACGCCTACCTCGCCGGGCTCGGCGCCTCGCTCGGTGGCAAGGCGGGCGGCGACGCATGAGCGACGTGGCGATCCTCGAGACCCCCACGGGCTGGCCGTCCATCCTCCTGCCCGGCGCGGCGGCGGGGGCCGCCGGCACGGGCGGCGCGGAGGCAGCCGACCCGACCGACCTCGACGCCGCCGTGCGGGCCGGCGCATTCGTGGGGCTCCGGAAAGCCGTTCGCGACCTCGGCGCCACCGCGACGATCGCCGTCGTCGGGTCGTCAGGACTGCGCGGCCGTGGCGGGGCCGGCTATCCGGCCGCCGACAAGTGGCGCGCGGCCAGCGGGACGCCGGCCGCCGGGCGCGTCGTCGTCGCCAACGGCTACGGCGCCGACCCGTCCAGCCAGACGGACCGGGCCCTCCTGGAGCGCAACCCATACGCCGTCATCGAGGGCCTCGCGATCGCCGCCTTCGCGATCGGCGCGGAGGAGGCGATCATCGCCGTCCGCTCGGAGGCGACGGGCACGATCCAGATCCTCGACGCGGCCCTCGCCGCCGCCGCGGACGCCGGCTTCGTCGGCACGAACGTCCTGGGCGCGGGACGGCATCTCGACGTGACCGTCCGGCCCGTCCAGGGCGCCTACCTGCTCGGCGAGGAGACGATCCTGCTCAAGGCCCTCGAAGGGGTGCGCGGCCAGCCCGAGCAGCGCCCGCCCCACCCGGCGACGCGCGGCCTGCGCGACCTGCCGACGGTCGTCCACAACGTCCAGACCCTCGCCGCGATCCCCTGGATCATCGTCAACGGCGCCGAGGCCTTCGCGAGGATCGGCGCGGCGGACGCCCCCGGCACGATCCTCGTCCAGGTCCGCGGCGCCGACCGGTCGGGGGTCGCCGAGGTTCCCCTGGGGACGCCGCTCCGAGACGTGGTCGCGCTGGCGGGCCCGCTCGGGAAGGGCCGAACCCTGAAGGCCCTCCTGATTGGCGGCCCGTCGGGCGGAATCCTGCCGCCCGGCCTCCTCGACACGCCCTACGCGTTCGAGGCGCTCCGGGCGGCCGGCGCCCACGTCGGGTCGGGCTCGGTGATCGTGGCCGACGACCGGGCCTGCATCGTGGACCTCGCCCGGGTCCTCACCCGCTACTGTGCCGACGAGGCCTGCGGCAAGACGATCCCCTGCCGGATCGGCACGCGGCGTCTCTCGGAGATCGGCGACCGCCTCGCGGCGGGCACCTCGCGGGCCGGCGACCTCGACCTCCTGGCCGAGCTCAGCGAGGACATCGTCGGCTCGGCCCTGTGCGACCACGAGCGCCTGGCGACCCTCCCGCTCATGAGCGGGATGCGATACTTCCGAGCGGAGCTCGACGAGCACCTCGAGCGCAGCTCCTGCCCCGCGGGCGTCTGCCATCCGATCGCGATGGCAGCGAGCGCGACGCACTGAGGCCCCGAGCTTGGCTGACCTGATCACGCGCCCGGACACCCGCCCCGACACGCCGATCGTGTACGACACGACCACGGCCCGGGAGGACACCCTCGCCGAGCGCCTCATCACGACCCAGTCGCCGCAGCGGCGGCAGTCGACGCCGGCCATCCGGATCGAGGTCGACGGCCGGGTCGTCGAGGGCCTCGAGGGCCAGACGATCCTCGAGGTCTGCCGCGACAACGGGATCGAGATCCCGACCCTCTGCTACGAGCCCAAGCTGCCCGGCTTCGGGGCCTGCCGGATGTGCGTCGTCGAGGTCGAGGGCGAAGAGCACCCGCCGATCAGCTGCTCGCGGGCGGCCGAGGCGGGGATGAAGGTCCAGACCCAGACCGAGGAGCTCCGTCGCCTGCGGCGGACGAACCTCGAGCTGATCTTCTCCGACCACAACGCCTACTGCCTGCCGCCCTGCCAGAACAAGTGCCCCAGCCACATCGACATCCCCGGCTTCCTCAAGCAGAACGCCGAGGGCGACTTCCGCGAGTCGACCCGGATCTTCAAGCGGACCATCCCGTTCCCCTCCGTCCTGGGCCGCGTCTGTCCCGCCCCGTGCGAGGAGCACTGCCGGCGGGACGAGGTCGACGAGGCGATCGCCATCCGCGACAGCCACCGCTACGCCGGCGACCAGGTCATCAGGGCGATGCTCGACGAGGACCTCGATCCGCCGGTCCCGTTCGAGGTCCAGGCGAAGACCGGCCGGAAGGTCGCCGTCATCGGCTCCGGGCCGGCCGGCATGGCCGCGGCCTACTACCTGCTCATCACCGGCCACGAGGTCACCGTCTTCGAGCGCGACCCGGCGCCCGGCGGGATGCTCCGCTACGGGATCCCGCAGTACCGCCTGCCGAAGGTCGAGGTCCTCGAGGCGGAGTACGAGTCGGTGACCCGGCTCGGCGGCCGGATCGTCTGCAACCAGGCCCTCGGGCGCGACTTCACCCTCGACGACCTCCAGTTCCAGGGCTTCGACGCGGTCCTCGTCGCGATCGGCTGCTACGACACCAACAAGCTGGGCATCCCCAGCGAGGACGCCGATGGGGTCATCGACGGCCTCGAGTACCTGCGGACGGCCACCCTCGGCCTCGAGTACCCCGGCCACGCCGGCAGCCGGGTCGTGGTCATCGGCGGTGGCTTCACCTCCATGGACTGCTCGCGGACCTCGGTCCGCCAGGGCGCCAGGGAGGTCACCCTCGTCTACCGCCGCGACATGAAGGACATGCCCGCCGCCGGCGAGGTCCACGAGGCGATCGAGGAGGGCGTCACCGCCATCTTCCAGGCCGGCCCGACCCGCGTCCTGACGGACGAGCAGACCGGCAAGGTCAACGGGGTCGAGTTCATCCGGATGGCCCTCGGCGCGCCGGATGCGTCCGGCCGGCGGCGGCCCGAGCCCGCCCCCGGGACCGAGTTCACGATCCCCTGCGACCGGGTCCTTCTCGCGATCGGCCAGGGACCGGAGCTCGACTGGATCGGGCCCGGTTCCACCGGTCCCACGGCGACCCGCAACAAGCGCCTCCAGGCCGACGCCGTGACGTTCGAGACCGGCCGGCCCGGCGTCTTCGCCACGGGCGACGTCCGGATCGGCGCCGCGACCGTCGTCCAGGCCATCGCCGAGGGCCGCCGGGCGGCCTACGCGATGGATGCCTACCTCCGCGGCCACGACCTGGCCGCAATCCGGACCCGCCAGACGCTGGCCGAGCCGCAGCCCGAGTTCCTCTCGATCACGCCGTTCACGGCCGAGGTCAAGGAACCGCGCTACCGGATGAAGGCCCTCGAGGCCGAGGAGCGCAACAAGTCCTACGTCGAGTACGAGATCCCGTACTCGACGGCCGAGATCGTGGCCGAGTCGACCCGCTGCCTCCAGTGCACCTGCGAGGCGATCGGCTTCTGCGACCTCCGCCGGCTCGGGATCGAGTACGGGACGACGCTCCAGACGCTCGAGCCGCAGCACCACCAGGGGGCCGGCTACCGGAGCGTGACCGAGAACCGCTTCACCGGCGTCAACCACGACTACATCCGCGACGACAGCCACGCCTTCATCCTCCGCGAGCCGTCGCGCTGCATCGACTGCGGCCGCTGCGCCACCGTGTGCGCCGAGGTCGTCGGGGCGGCCTGCTACGACTTCATGCGGATCGGCTTCGACACCCTCGTGACGACGCCCCTCGACATGAGCCTCAACGACACGCCCTGCGTCTCCTGCGGCCGGTGTGCCGAGACCTGCCCCACGGGCGCGCTGATGCCGAAGCCGCGCGTCCTCCAGAAGTTCGAGGTCAACGAGAGCACCTGCATCCTGTGCGGCATCTGCGTCGACGCCTGCCCCTACGACGCCCTCCGCGACGGCGGCGAGTTCGAGCTTGCCCACACCAGCCGCGAGAACCCGATGATCGACCTCATGGCCCTCGCCCAGGTCGACCGCGAGACCGAGATGACCTACATCCGCAAGGAGCGCGATTGGCTCCAGCGGGCCACGGACGAGGGTCGATTCATCGATCGGGGCAAGCTCCTGCCGGTCCTCCCCGCGAGCCTGGCCCTCGGCGGCGGGAGCGGGGGCAACGGCGGGGGCAACGGCGGCAAGGGCGCCAAGGGCGGCTCGGCGGTGGCGACCACCGGCCACGGCGGCGGTGGCGGCGCGGGCGGCACCCACGCCGCCGCGAAGTAGCCGACCGATGCGCGCCTGGCTCTACCTCCTCGCCGCCGCGGTCGCCGGCGCCGTCATCACGACCCCGGCGCTCCTCGTCTACGCCTTCGCCGGCGGGACGGTGGACGACGCCCTGTTCGCCGCGCTCGCGACGCTGATGCTGGTCTCGGGGCTGGCCGTCGTGACGATGCGCGACATCATTCGCTGCGGCCTGGCGATGATCGTCTGCTTCCTGGCCCTGGCCGGCATCTACGTCGTCGCCGGGGCGCCCCTCGTGGCCGCCGCGCAGGTCATCGTCTACATCGGCGCGATCAGCGTCCTGATCCTGTTCGCGATCATGCTCACCCAGTCCAAGGACGCTCCGGCCCGCCTCGTCTTCCAGACGCAGGCCGTACCGGCGGCCGTCGCCGCCGTCGTCCTGGCGGTCCTCATCGGGCTCGGCGTCTCGTCGACCGACTGGGGCGAGGCGAGCCGGCGGGCCCGGCTTGCGACCGACGCCCTCGCCGGCGTCCTCTTCGACCAGTACGTCCTGCCGTTCGAGGTCGTGAGCGTGCTCCTCCTCGCGGCCGTGATCGGGGGCGTGTTCATCGCCAAGCGCGAGCGGGAGCCCGACTGATGGCCGACTCCCTCGACGCCTACCTGATCCTCGCCGGCACCCTCTTCGCGATCGGGACGTTCGGCTTCCTCGCCCGGCGGAACGCGATCAGCATGCTCATGTCGATCGAGCTGATGCTCAACGCGGTCAACCTCGCGATCGTCGCCTTCGGCTCGTTCATCCCCGCCCTCAAGGCCGACGGCTCGGTCATCGCCCTCATGGTCATGGCCGTCGCCGCCGCCGAGGCGACCGTCGGGCTGGCCATCGTCATCGCCATCTACCGGAACAGGAAGACGCCGCTCGTCGACGAGTACGACGCGATGCGCCGGTGAGCATGGACACGCTCATCCCGCTCATCGCCGCCTTGCCGATGGCGGGGTTCGTCATCACGGCTGCGATCGGTCGCCGCCTCGGCAGGCGGGCCTTCTGGATCCCCGTCCTCGCCGTCGCCGCGTCGTGGGCGATCGCCATGGTCGTCGTCGTGACCGCGCTGACCGGCGGCTTCGCCGAGGGCAGCTATACGGTCCGGCTGTGGGACTGGATTCCGGCCGGCGGCTTCCACGTCGAGGTGGCCTTCGTCGTCGACAACCTGACGGCCTGCCTGCTCATCGTCGTCACGACGATCGGCCTGCTCGTCCACGTCTACTCGATCGGGTACATGGCCCATGACCCGGCGGGCTACTGGCGGTTCTTCGCCTACCTCAACCTGTTCATGTTCTCGATGCTCCTGCTCGTCCTGGCCGACAACTGGCTGACGGTCTTCGTCGCCTGGGAGCTCGTCGGCCTCTGCTCGTACCTCCTCATCGGCTTCTGGTACCGCAAGAACTCGGCGGCCCTGGCGAGCAAGAAGGCGTTCCTCGTCAACCGGGTCGGCGACGTCGGCTTCGCCCTCGGCATCATGGCCGTCTGGGTGGACACCGGCACGCTCAACATCCAGGAGTCGATCCACATCCTGACGAGCGAGACCCTCGTCGCCTTCCCCATACCCGTCGGGCTGATCGCCCTCCTGATCTTCGCCGGGGCCATGGGCAAGAGCGCCCAGTTCCCGCTCCACGTCTGGCTGCCCGACGCGATGGAAGGCCCGACCCCGGTCTCGGCCCTCATCCACGCCGCGACGATGGTCAACGCCGGGGTCTACCTCGTCGCCCGGGCCAACCCGATCTTCGCCAGCGCGCCGGAGACCATGGTCGTCGTGGCCGGCATCGGCATCTTCACGGCCATCCTGGCCGCCTCGATCGCCATGACCCAGACGGACATCAAGCGGGTGCTCGCGTACTCCACGCTGTCGCAACTCGGCTACATGTTCGCCGCGCTCGGCGTGGGGGCCTGGACGGCGGCGATCTTCCACCTCATGACCCACGGCTTCTTCAAGGGCCTCCTGTTCCTCGGCTCCGGCTCGGTCATCCACGCCGTCCACGAGGAGCAGGACATGCGGAAGATGGGCGGCCTGGCGAAGAAGATCCCGCACACCTACTGGACGATGCTCATCGGGGCGATCGCGATCGCGGGGATCCCGCCCCTGGCCGGCTTCTTCTCGAAGGACGAGATCCTGGGCGAGGCGTACAAGCTCGGCTTCCAGTGGGTCTGGGCGATCGGCGTCGTCGTGGCGATCATGACCGCCTTCTACATGTTCCGGCTCATCGGCCTGACGTTCTGGGGCGAGAGCCGGGTGGAGGTGGCGGTCGAGCCGACGATCCACGAGTCGCCGCGGGTGATGACGATCCCGCTGTGGCTGCTGGCCATCCCCTCGATCGTCCTTGGCCTGATCCTGGCCTGGCCGGGGCCGCCGCTCGGCCCGCTCCTCGGCCTGGAGGGCCCGGGGCTGCTCGCCGGCTGGCTCGAGCCCGTCTACGAGCACGGGTTCGAGATCCTCGGCCACCACGAGGCCGAGTTCGCCATCTTCGGCATCGACGGCGTCCTCATCCTCGTCAGCGTCGCGGTCGCGACCGGCGGCATGCTCGCCGCCTGGCGGCTGTTCGGCGTCGAGATCGGACCCCTCCGGGGACGTGCCGAGCCGGCCCAGGTGAAGGCCATCTCGGCCCGCGTCCCGTTCCTCTACCGGGCCTCGCTCAACAAGTGGTGGTTCGACGACCTCAACCATCTCCTGTTCATCGTCATCGGCGGCCGGGTCGCCGCGTTCGCCTGGTGGTTCGACGCGAAGGTCGTCGACGGGATCGTCAACGGCATCGGTACGGTCGCCCGTCTCAGCGGCGGGGGCCTCGCCAGGGTCCAGACCGGCCACGTCCAGAATTACGCCCTGGGCATCGCCGTGGGGCTGATCGTCATGGTCGGCTCGTACCTCGTGATCGCGGGGCGGTGAGACGATGAGCGGGCTCCCGATCCTCTCGATCATCACCTTCGTCCCGCTCGCCGGGGCGCTGGTCGTGGCGTTCTTTCCGGCCCGCTACGCCCGCCCGATCGCCCTGGCTGCCGCGCTCCTCGCCTGGGTCGCCTCGCTCCTCCTCGTGGTCGGCTTCTCGGCCGACCGCGGCGGCCTCTTCCAGTTCGTCGAGGAGGTCAGCTGGATCCCCCTCTTCGGGATCGAGTACAAGCTCGGCGTCGACGGGTTGTCGCTGGCCCTCGTCGTCCTGACGACGACCCTGACCTGGATCAGCATCCTCGCCAGCTTCAAGCCGATCCAGACACGGATCAAGGAGTACATGGTCTCGTTCCTCGTCCTCGAGGTCGGGATGATCGGCGTCTTCCTCGCCCTGGACGCCTTCCTCTTCTACATCTTCTGGGAGATCGTCCTCGTCCCGATGTACCTGATCATCGGCATCTGGGGCGGTGCGAACCGGATCTACGCGACGATCAAGTTCGTCCTCTACACGCTCGTCGGGTCGCTGCTCATGCTCGTGGCGATCCTGGCCACGGCCTTCGCCTACCAGGCCGCCCACGGCGGCAGCTGGGCCGGGGCGTTCGACTTCCAGGCCCTCCGCGAGTTCGCGACCGCCGGTGGCGGCTTCGATCCGACCCTCCAGCTCCTCGCCTTCGCGGCGTTCTTCCTGGCCTTCGCGATCAAGGTCCCGATGTTCCCGTTCCACACCTGGCTGCCCGACGCCCACGTCGAGGCACCGACGGCCGGCTCGGTGATCCTGGCCGGGGTGCTCCTGAAGCTCGGCGGCTACGGCTTCATCCGCTGGACCCTGTCGCTCTACCCGGACGCGGCCCATACGTTCGCGCCGGCGATCATCGTCCTGAGCCTCATTGCGATCATCTACGGCGCGATCGTGGCCCTCGTCCAGCCCGACCTCAAGAAGCTGGTCGCCTACTCGTCGGTCAGCCACATGGGCTTCGTGACCCTGGGGATCTTCGTCTTCCAGCCCCAGGCGATGGCCGGGGCGATCCTCCAGATGATCAGCCACGGCCTGATCACCGGCGCCCTCTTCCTCCTCGTCGGGGTCATCTACGAGCGGACCCACGACCGGGCGATCGCGAAGATGGGCGGCCTCGCGGCCCGGACCCCGGTCTATGCCGCGATCCTCGGCTTCTTCGTCTTCGCCTCGGCCGGCCTGCCCGGCCTGTCGGGCTTCGTCGGCGAGTTCCTGACCCTCGTCGGGACGTTCGCCGTGAATCCATGGGCGGCGGCCGTGGCGGCGTTCGTGATGATCCTCGGGGCGGCCTACCTGCTCTGGATGTTCCAGCGGGTCGTGACCGGCGAGGTCTCTCCGTTCCTGGCCGGCCTGGGCAAGCACCTGACCGACATCAGCCCGGTCGAGATCCTGACCCTCGCCCCGCTCGCTGCGCTCGTCGTCGTCTTCGGGCTCTTCCCCGGCATCCTCCTGACGCTGGTCGACGGGAGCGTGTCGACCGCCCTGCGCGACGCCGGGACGGGCACCGCGATCGCGATCGACCCGCTCGTCGTGGCCCTCGGGCTCGGGATCATCGCCGCTGCGGTGGTCGTTCGCGTCGCCACACTGCCGCTGGGACCGCGTTCCGGCGAGACCGTGACGGCGGCCACGGCCGCCTCCGCCGAGATCGGCTCGTAGGGCCGCCGCGATGACGTTCTCCGACCTCGTCACGATCGCGCCGCTCGCCGCGGCGGTGCTCGTCACGGCCGTGGTCCTCGGTGTCGATCTCGCCTGGCCGGGCCGGCGCGGGCCGGTCCTCGCGACGAGCCTGGGTGGCCTGTTGATCGTCGGCCTGCTGACGCTCGTCACGGGCGGGACGCCGGCCACGGCCTTCGGCGGCAGCTACAAGGTCGACGACCTGACGACCTTCCTCGACATCCTGTTCGTCGGGATCGTGGCCTTCACCATCGTCTTCGGGCCGGACTACCTGAAGCCGCGCGGCCTGCCGGTCGCCGAGTTCGCGATCGTCCTCCTCTTCGCGATGACCGGGGCGATGCTCATCGCCGCCTCGGCCGACCTGCTCGTGCTCTTCATCGGCCTCGAGCTCATGGTCCTGCCGGGCTACCTCCTCGCCGGCTACCACAAGAGCGACGGCTACTCGACCGAGGGTGCCATCAAGTACTTCCTCCTCGGCTCGTTCAGCTCGGCGATCTTCCTGTTCGGCCTGGCCTTCGTGTGGGGCATGACCGGGACGACCCGGATCGCCGAGGTCGCGGACGCTCTCGCCGCGCTGACGGCGGGCGGCAGCGTCTCGGCGGGCCTGGCGATGGGCCTGGCGTTCATGACGACGGGCGTCGCCTTCAAGATCGCGGCTGTCCCGTTCCACTACTGGACGCCCGACGCGTACCAAGGCTCGCCGACGCCCGTGACCGGGTACCTCTCGGTCGGCCCGAAGGTCGGCGCGTTCGCCCTCATCCTCCGCCTGTTCGCGGAGGCCCTCGGCCCGCTGAAGACCGACTGGCTGGCGGTCGTGGTCGTCCTGGCCGTCCTGACGATGACCCTCGGCAACCTCGTCGCCCTGACCCAGACGAACGTCAAGCGGATGCTCGCCTACAGCTCCATCGCCCACACCGGCTACATGCTCGTCGGCCTGGCCGCCTTCGCCGCGGGGCGGATCGAGGGACTCGAGGGGCTGCTGTACTACGGCGCGGCCTATTCCGTGATGAACCTCGGGGCGTTCGCCGTCATCGCCGCCCTCCAGAAGCGGGCGGGCGTGACCTCGAACCTCGACACCTTCGCGGGCCTCATCCGGCGCGAGCCGATCCTCGCCATCCTGATGACCGTCTTCCTCCTGTCGCTGACCGGGATCCCGCCGCTGGCCGGGTTCTTCGCCAAGATGTACGTCATCCTCGCCGCCGTGCAGGCGAGCCAGGACGGCGTTTCGGCCCTGGGCGTGCTCGCGGTCGTCGCCGTGCTGAACGCGGCGGCGGCGGCGTTCTACTACCTCCGGGTCGTCGTCTACATGTTCATGCGGGAGTCGGCGTCCGACCAGCCGGCCCAGGTCCACGGCCGGCTGCTGTGGGGCGGGCTCATCGCCGCGACCATCCTGACGGTCTTCCTGGGCTTCATCCCCGGCCTCTTCGAGATCGTCGGCGCCGCCGCCCGCGCCATCGGCTAGTCGGGCCGCGGCCCTCGCCGCGGAGCGATCGTGCCGCCGGCGTTACGTCGTGACGTCCACCCCGGGCAGGATCGTCGCGAGGTTCTGGGCCATTCCCTCGGCACCGATCCCGCCGAGCCCACCGGCCCGGATGATCCCGCCCCGGTCGATCCAGAAATGGGCCGGCAGGGCGACCGCGTCCCACGCCGCCTGGGCGCTGCCGTCGGCGTCGAGCCCGATCGGGAACGTCGCGTTGAGGCCCTGGGCGAACGCGGCGACCGTCCCCTCCTCCTCGCGGATGTCGATGGCGATGACGATGAGGCCGGTGTCCGCGTAGCGGGCCGCGAAGTCGCTCATCACCGGGAACTCGTCGGCAGTGGCCGGGCTCGTCGTCTGCATGAAGTTGACCCAGACCGGCCGGCCGTCGAGGTTGGCCAGGTCGATCTGGCCGCCACCGACCTGGGGCAGCCTGAGCGCGGGCGCGGGCTCGCCGACGTGGAAGAGCGCCTCGCCGATCGAGGCAACCACGGTCGGCTCGGGTGATTCGCCGCTGGCGGCGGGGCTGGGGTTCACCGACGCGCTGGCGCTGGCGACGAGCGACGGCCCGGGCGTCGCCGAAGCGTCCGGGCCGAGCCCGGGATCCGGGAGGAGGGCCACCGCGGCGACCAGGACCACGACTGCGACGGCGGACCCGGACAGGAGCCCGGCGGCAACCGTCGTTCGAGGTCTCATCGGCCGGAGGGTACCAGTACGAGCGGACGGGGGCGGCTCCGGGGACCCGCTGCTAGCCTAGGTCCGTGGACGAGCTCGCCCTTCGCCTCCGCGCGCGCCTCCTGCCGGCGATCCTGACCGCCCTCGGCGTCGCCTTCCTGACGGCCGGCCTGCTCACCTACACGACACCGGTCGAGGCCGGCCCCGAGCCGTCCGAGACACCGACGATCGTGACCCTGCCGCCGACGGCGGAGCCGTCCCTCACGCCCCGGCCGACGTCCGGGCCCACGGACACGCCCGCCCCGACCGTCCCCGCCGACCGCGTCGCGACCCGGGTCGTGGTCGCCGCGCTCGGCATCGACCTGCCGGTCGTCAGGCAGCCGGACCCTGCCTATCCCGCCTGCGACGTCGCGATGTACCACGAGGCCCTGGGCCAGCCGGGCCAGGGCCGGGCGACGTACCTCTACGCTCACGCCCGGACGGGCATGTTCCTGCCGATCCTGGACGCCTCGAAGGTCGACAACGGGGCGGCGATGCTCGGCCTGATCGTGGAGGTCTACACGAGCGACGACCAGCTCTTCCTCTACGAGGTCACCGAGGTTCGCCGCCACCAGCTCGAGCTCGACGCGGCGGTCGCGGCGACGACCGAGCAGCTCTGGCTCCAGACGTCCGAGGGGCCGAAGGGCACCCGCCCCAAGACCCAGGTCGTTGCCCGCTTCCTGTCGACCGGCGCGGCCGACCACGACGCTGCCCACCCGGTCGCGAACCCCGTCGTCTGCGGCTGAGCCGAGGACCTGCGGCGCGCAGCGCGCCGCGAAAGCCGGCGCCAGCCGGCTCTAGATCCAGTCGATCTGGCGGAGCACGAAGGCGACGAGGGCGGCCGCCACGACCGTCGCCACCGTCACTGCCCAGAAGCCAATGGCCTCGCCGCCGCTGAAGGCGAGCCCGGCCTCGCTCATCCCGAAGATCCCCGCGATCGCCCCGATCCCGGCCAGGATGACCGTCACCCCGGTCAGCCGCTTCATGATCGCCGAGAGGTTGTTGTTCACCTGCGAGAGGTAGACATCCAGCGTCGCCGTCACGAGCTCGCGGTCGTTGTCGAGCTCGTCGGTCAGGCGGATGACGTGGTCGTAGATATCGCGGAAGTAGAGGATCTCGTCGCTGTCGATGAGGTCCAGGTCGCGGTTCGTCAGCTGGTTCAGGACCTCCCGGACGGGTGAGACGGCCCGTCGCACGGTGATCAGATCGCGCTTGAGCTCGAAGACCCGGGCCAGGGTGGCTCGATCCGCGCGGCCCATGACGTTGTCCTGGATCTCGTCGATCTCGTCCTCGACGCGGTCGGCGAACGGGAAGTAGGCGTCGACGATCATGTCGAAGACCGCCCACAGGAGGTGGTCGGGACCGGCCTTCAGGATCGGCCCGAGGCCGGTCCGGAAGTGGCTCCCGGTCCGAGGGTCCCAGTCCGCCGGGTGCGACGTCAGGAGGAACCCCTCACCGAGGACGATGTCGATCTCGTGCGTCCGGATCGAGTCGCCGAAGTCGAGGGCGAACAGGACGATGTGGACGAGCCCGTCGGTGGCCTCGATCTTGGAGCGCTGGTTGCCCTCGACGATGTCCTCGGCGATGAGCTCGTGGAGCCCGAGCAGCCGGGCGACGCGCCCGACGAGCGCCGCGTCCGGAGCCGTGAGGTCGATCCAGGCCGTGCCGGGTCGCCGGCCGAGGCGGGACCGGACGAGCCCGCCCTCGAGCGCCTGGAGGGCGGCGCCGTCCTGCCACTCGCGGACGGCATCGTCGGCGTGGGCCGCGACCGTGATGCGAGTCGTCGAACCGGATCCGCCCGCCTGGTCCGTCACCTGGCCTCGACCTCCTCAATGCCGGCCCGCGACCCGTCGGGAGCCGACCCCGGCGCGAGGATACGCCGCCGCCCCAGGGCGAGCGCCGGGATCAGGGCGGTGGCCGTGACGAGCGCCGCGACGAGGAAGATGCCGACGAGGATCCGGGCCGCCTCGCCCGAGGCCCACGATTCGAGCGCCTGGACGACGAGGCCGTCCTTCAGCGGGCGGTCCCGCAGCGCGGCCGGGACGAACAGCTTGTACGAGTCGGCGGTCGCGTAGACCTGGGCGTAGAGACGGTCGATCGTCGTCGACCCGAACGCCGTCAGGGCGGCCAGCCCGATGGCCATCCCGATCATCCGGGCCACGGTGACCGTCGCCGAGGCGACGCCGAAGGCCGCCTGGCCCAGGGCATCGACCGCGGCGGTCGATCGCGGCGTCACCGTCAGCCCGAAGCCCAGCCCGAAGGCGCCCATGAGCCAGGCCACCTCGGGCAGCTCGGTCGCCGGCGTCCAGGCCGACATCCGGACGAGGGCGGCCGCGCTCAGCACGAGACCGACGACGGTCACGAGCCGGAGCCCGACGACGCGCAGGGCCAGCCCGGACCCGAGGGCCCCGATGGCGGTCGCCGCGGCCAGCGCGCCGAGGGCGACCCGCTGGACATCGGGGCCGCCGTACAGGACGCGATCGACGAAGACGGCCCCGCCCACGATGGCCGTCGCGAGGCCGTAGCCGGTCAGGAGCGAGACGAGGGCGGCCGAGGAGAACGTCCCCGACCGGAACAGCCGGACGTCGAGGAACCCGGCCGGGTGACGGATCCCGAGGCCGGCCGCGAGGACCCCGGCCACGATGGCCGCGGCCGCCAGCCCGCCGAGGACGAGCGCCGGGTCGGTGCCGAGCCCGGCAATCTGCTCGCTGCCTGCCAGCGTGATGGCGACGAGGGCGAGGCCGAGGGCGAGCGAGAAGGCAACCGCGCCGGACACGTCCACGGGGCCCGCGCGACGCGGCGTCTCCCAGCCGTGGGCGGCCGCCCAGGCCAGGCCGATCGCACCGATGCCGATCGGGACGTTGACGTAGAAGACATAGCGCCACGGGTCCTCGAGGACGTCCCGGACGGGACCGTCGACGATGCCGGCCCCGTCGAGCGCGGCACCGGGGTGGATTCCGCCGATGATCCACGCCCCGACGAACGGCCCGGCGGCCATGCCCAGGAACGTCAGCGCCCCGATGACGCCGAGCGCCCGGGGGCGCCCGTCGCCCTCGAAGAGGTGCGAGGCGGCCGCCGTCCCGACCGGCACGAGGATCCCGCCGCCGATCGCCTGGACGAGCCGGGCGGCGATGAGGGCCTCGAGCGACGGGGCCAGCCCGGCGAGGAGCGAGCCCAGGGTGAAGGTGATCAGGCCGGCGTGGAAGAGGCGCCGGACGCCCCACTGGTCGGCCAGCCGGCCGGCGAGGGGCATCGTGATGACGTAGGCGAGGAGGTAGCCGTTGATGATCCAGGACGCCTCGCGGAGCTCTGTCCAGCCCGCCAGGTCGACGACGATCGAGGGCAGGGCCACGGCCGTGACCATGAGCTCGAGACCGGACAGGAAGACGCCCGCCCCGAGCACGGTGAGCAGCACGAGACGGGAACGCCGGTCCACGTCGGGAGTGTAGGGCGCGGCCGGCGGGGTCGATCCTGTCGCCGCGACGTGTGCCACGACGTCGTGGCCGCGACGGGGGCGACCGACCCTTGACACGTAGCGGCGCATCAATGCATATTGATATAAACCGCCATTGATCCGACGCCCGGATCGTCGCGACGGCCGCAGCCGGAGCCTTCCCCCTGAGCCCTTCCCCCGCCCGCATCCGTTCGACCATCGCGTCGGTCGTCGACCAGCCGGACGACCTGCGCGCGGTCCGCCTCATCCACAAGACGCTGGCCGACGTGAATCGGCTGCGCATCGTCCGCCGGCTCGCCCAGGGCGAGGCCACGGTGACCGAGCTCATCGACCACATCGGCCTGAGTCAGCCGCTCGTCTCGTGGCACCTCGGCAAGCTCCGGCTCGCCGGCCTCGTCGAGACCCGGCGGGCCGGCCGCGAGACGGTGTCGCGCCTCCTGCCCGAGGCCTGGGACCGCTTCGCGACCTACGAGCGTCGCGTCCTGGGACTCGAGGGCGACGCCTCCCGCCGGAGCGCCGTCTCGTGAGCGGCTCGGTCGTCTCGCCCGAGCTGCGAGCTCGCGTCCGCGGCCTCGCGCAGCCCATCGCCCGGGCCCTCGGCCGCCTCGGACTCAGCCCCAACCAGCTGACCCTCATCGGGTTCGGCATCGCGATCCTCGCCGGGATCGCGGCCGCCCGCCAGGCATGGCTGGCCGCCGGTCTGCTGGTCGTCGTCGGCGGGGTCTTCGATCTCTTCGACGGGGCGCTCGCCCGCTTCGCCGGCAAGGTCACGAAGCTCGGCGCCTTCTACGACTCGGTCTTCGACCGTTGGGGCGAGGGCGTCGTCTACGTCGGGATCATCTGGGGCACCCTCGAGATGGGCCTCTGGCGACCGATCATCCTGACGGCGGCGGCCGCCGTCTCGGCGTTCATGGTCAGCTACACCCGGGCCAAGTCGGAGAGCCTCGGATTCACGTCCGGGACGCGAATGGCGAACGTGGGTTTGGCACCGCGCGAGGTCCGGATCGCCATCCTCACGATCGGGCTGATCGCGGCCGGCCTGCTGCCGGGGTTCGCGGAGGACATGGACCTGCCCGGCGCCATGGCCTACCCGCTCTCCGCCCTTGCACTCGAGGCCGCCCTCGGCCTCATCACGATCCTCGCCACGACCACGACGATCCAGCGCATCCTTCATGTTCGCGCCCTGGCCCGGGGGGACTGACCGGGCACGCCACGACCGAACCCCGAACCAACCCCCAACCCCACCGACCACCCATCCAGGCCCTTCGAGGAGTCAGGAGCAACCAGTGAGCAGCAACGGCAAGAACGGCAAGAGCGCGACGCACGAAGGCACGTGGGCCGGCGCGAAGCGCAAGGACGGCAAGATCCGCGTCGCGATCGTGGGCGTCGGCAACTGCGCCAGCAGCCTCGTCCAGGGCCGCTACTACTACGAGAACGCGAAGAAGGACGACTTCGTCCCGGGCCTCATGCACGTCGAGCTCGGCGGCTACCACATCCGCGACATCGAGTTCGTGGCCG
>Ga0326597_10005224_pt1 | contig 18050 bp, 18 predicted proteins | sample RVTome_12_FD_203789 | JGI IMG/M metagenome (GOLD analysis project Ga0326597, IMG submission 203789) | Soil microbial communities from uranium-contaminated site in the Upper Colorado River Basin, Wyoming, United States - RVT100D185 | ecosystem: Environmental > Terrestrial > Soil > Contaminated >... | reverse complement strand
GCGAGTCGTTGCAGGGTTCTGGGTGGGATCGCTATGGTCGCCCGAGGGAAGAGAACGTACGGCGGACGCCGCCGAGCGGGGTATCACGCTCAAGGAAGTCGCACGGCACGCATCGGCAGGCGATTGCTGGATGGCAATTCGCGGTGCGGTCAACGACTTGAGCGCCTACCTGCCCAAGCATCCGTCACCACCAGAACTCGTCCTGCCTTGGTGCGGCAAGGAAGCCACGGAGGCTTACAACACGAAAACTAAAGGCCGGCCGCATTCACCCTATGCGGACGAATTGCTCGCCAAGTACCGAATCGGCGCGCTGGATGCTGTTGGGCGCTGAGCAAGCGCGATGGTCTCCGCGGGTGCTAAGTGCATGACCATGAGCATGCGCATCAGACACCGGCCAGTGAGGTTCTCGTCTGGGCGCTCGCATTGACGCTCGGCTTCGCGGCTTTCGAAGCCTTGGCCGGATGGTGGTCGGGTTCGCTCGCGCTGCTGAGCGACGCCGGTCACATGGTCGCGGACAGTGCATCTCTCGGACTCGCCGCGCTTGCCGCGTGGCTTGTGCGTAAGCCCCCATCGGCTTGCCACTCCTACAGCTTGGGCCGCACGGAAATCGTGGCGGCCCTCGTGAACGCGATATTCATTCTCGTCATCGAGGATCTCGGCCAAAGGAATCGCGTTCTGCGCGATGTCGCGCACATGCTCGAGGAGCGCTTCGATATCCAGCACGTGACTATGCAGCCGAAAACAGCCGTGCGGCCGCTGGCACGCATGCCGTTCGCCGAGCGGAGCTGAGTGGTTTCAATCGCTTTCAAGTCCAGAGCGTAAGCAGAATTACGGCCTGATCGTGGGTCTAGACCGGAGAAAAAAAACCGGGCACACTTGCAGCAGGCAAGACGAAATGCGGTACGCTATCGACTGGTCGTGTTTAGGAGCCTGCATTCTCACATGTCCGAGACCATATACTGCTATCACTGTCGTGTTCATCACCCGGCGCCGGAGATGCGCCAGATCGAGACCAAGTCTGGGAAACGCTGGCGCTGTGTCAAAAGCATCGTCGCTGCCAAGCAGGGCAGCGAGGCGCGTGCCGCGTTCGGCCGGCAGACGACCGACATCAATCGGGCTGAGGCGCAAAGCAAGGCTCGGATCGTATTGAACGTTCGGCGCTAGGCACAGCGGGCAACAGGTCGAACGTGACCGTGCCCGCGCCCCATGGGGGATCACCGCAGCCGCCCGAGCTGGAAGTCGTCATCGAGATCCCACGGGGCAGTTTTCTGAAGCGCGGATCCACCGGGCAAATCGATTTCGTCTCGCCGTTGCCGTGCCCTTTCAACTATGGCTCGGTACCCAATTACGTAGGTCTCGAGGGCGATCTCTTGGACGCCCTGGTGCTGGGGCCACGCCTGCCCCTGGGGGCTCGCATTCGCGTCAAAGCGTGGGGTGCTGTCACGTTTACGGACCGCGGCATGTCCGATGACAAGCTCGTTTGCAGCACGCGCCCGTTGAGTCAATCGGAGCGGCGCAGCGTCCTGCGATTTTTCCATTTCTACGCGAAGTGCAAAGGCTTGCTGAATCTCTGGCGGCGCCGTCCGGGACGCAATGCCTGCGATGGGTGGTGCTCGGCAAGCTATGCGCTTGCGCGTGCGCAGCCGCGGCCGGACAGGTGGCAGGGCCCGCGCGTCGGATTCTGAGTGTAACCAAGCGTCATCGGGCGCGTAGACCAAGTCTTGAACCGCGAAGCGAAGGAAATCAAAGGCAGAATCGAATTGGGGGTAAAAGCACTTGGGGAGAGAAACCCGATACAACGTTATTCTGGGTTTACCTTTGCGGCCTTGGCGGTTCAAGGTTTAACTGAGCACTGATAGGGGAGGGCAAGATGAAAATGAAATCGACGTTGCGCATCGTCAACCAAGCGAAAGTAAAAAAGCGTCCAGGCATCGTCAAAGGCCAGGTCTTGCAGCCCTTGGTCGGCGTGCCCGAATTCCCAAGCGAAAAAGTTCGAGCCGCTGTAGCCACCTTCAAGCCAGGCGTCCATGAGCTGTTGCACTGGCACCCGATTGAAGTTTTCTACTATGTCATCGCGGGCGGCGCGATCGTGCGGGATTACTACGGCAAGGAGTACAAGGTCGGTCCGGGTTCGTCGATTTATGCGCCGGCAGGAATCGCCGGCTCGCACGAATGGGAGGTCGGCAAAGACGGGTTACAGCTATTGTCGGTCCGTGCCACGCGTGCTGGTCACCGCCGCATGCAGTTCACCGTGGACCGTAAAACCAAGCGATCCTATATCGAACTGCACGAACTGGAGGCGATGGACGCCATCAACTTCGAGTCGCATTACGACTAAAGCTCCGCGCGTGTCGCGTGCTTTGTTTCGTTTAAGAACTGCAATCCGTGCTAAAAAATCTCGAACCGCGAAGGACGCGAAGGACGCGAAGGGAAACCCAGAATAAAGTCGCATGGGATTTCTGGCCTCAAGAGCTTTCGCCGCTACTTCGATTCAGGGGAAAAAGGGGACGCACACATTTGTCTCGGAAAATGTGTGCGTCCCCTTTTTCCCTTTTTCCAGGATGCTTTGACAGCACGGCTACTGGCGCGCATCATCGGTGCACCATCACTCATCAGGAGGCGCGATGCCAGTTGCCACAACACGCGGGGTGGCGATCAACTACCAGATCGTCGGCGAGACCGGACCGTGGGTATCACTGTCGCCCGGGGGGCGCCGTGCGCTCGACGGCGTACGCTCGCTCGGAGAACGCATTGCACAAGCGGGTTACCGAGTGCTGCTGCACGACCGACGCAACTGCGGCGCCTCGGATGTAATCATCGACGGCGACGAATCCGAATACGACATTTGGGCCGACGATCTGCATGCGCTCTTGACGCAATTGGGGGCGTCTCCGGCGTACGTCGGCGGCGCCTCGTCCGGTTGTCGCATGGCGATCCTGTTCGCGTTGCGTCACCCCGAGTCGGTGCGTGCACTGCTACTGTGGCGCGTCACAGGCGGGCGCGTTGCGGCCGAGCACTTGGCGCGCCAGTACTACACGGAGTACATCGAGCTCGCGCAGCGCGGCGGTATGAAGGCGGTTTGCGAGTCCGAATTTTTCGTTGAGCGCATCGCCGCGCGGCCCGCGAATCGCGCGCGCTTGATGGCAATGGACCCGCAGCGCTTCATTGCGGTTATGACGCACTGGCGGGAGTATTTCATCGCCGGAGCCGACCAGCCGGTGATCGGCGCATCCGCAGAACAATTGCGTTCCATCCGCATTCCGACCTGCATTGTTCCCGGAAACGACCGTATCCACGCGCGCCGCGCCGGCGAGAATGTCGGCAGCCTAATCCCCGGCGCCCAGGTGCGCGACATCATGCCGCCCGGCCCGGATCACGACGAAATCCCGTTCGCCGAATGGGAGCAGCGCGAGGGTGAATTGGCTGCGGTGTTCCTGGATTTCCTAAATCGCGGCGTGTCGCCGCTCACTTGAGGGGGGTGCGAGATGGGTAAGCTGCGCCACATTGCCATTGCCGTTGCGGATCCCGACGCAACCGCGAAATTTTACGAGCAGGCGTTCGGCATGCAGCGGGTGCGCGAGTCGGTCAGTTCGGTCATGCTTTCAGACGGCGTGATCAGCCTTGCAATTCTCAATAATCAAACCAGCCATGAGGCGCTCGGCCACAAGGGCCTGCATCATTTCGGCGTGATCGCGGATGACGTCGACGAGACCGCCGCGCGCGCGGAACAGGGCGGGGCGCATTACGCGGACAAGACCGAGAATGTCGCGAAACGCTTTGCCAACCGCGGTCAGTTGGAAGACGGTAAGGTCAAAGCGGAGGCGCAGCAGCAGGATCAGCGCAAGTATGTCGACCCGAACGGGGTCAAGTTCGACATCGTCAATGGCGCGCATGCGCGCAATTCCTGGCGGCTGCCGGTGTGACTTGTCCTTACACCGTCAGCCGGTAGACGCGCGCGGCGGTGTCGCGATAGAGGGCTGCCTTCTCTGCTGCAGAACAAGACTGCGTGATGCGCTTTAAGGCGTTCCACAACACGCTATAGCCGCACGATTGCTTGTCCACTGGGAAGTTGCTTTCCATCATGCAGCGGTTCACACCGAACAGCTCGACGCATGTCTCGACATAGGGCCGCCAGACCGCGGCCAGTTCGTCCGATGCTGGCGGCATGTCGCGCAGGTGGAAATCCCAACCGCAGTAGAGCATCCCCAAGCCGCCGACCTTGACGCTCAAATTGGGAAACTGCACCAGTTCGCGCATGTACCCGCGCCAGAGCGCGAATATCTCCTCACGCTTACCGTCATGCGGCGGAATGCCGAGCAGCCCGCCAGCGTGGTTGAGGATCACGTTCGTCTCGGGGTAGGCGTGCAGCAAGTCCACCAGGTCGGGCAGCTGCGGATGGAACTGCCAGGACTCGAACGACAGCCCGAGCGGCTGCAGGCGGGCGAATCCTTGACGGAAGGTTGGGTTGAGCACCAGATGAGGCGGTACCTTGCGCCGGCCGAATGCGGCTGCGTTACCTGTATCCCAGGTCACACCGTCGCGGATGCCGCGCAGCCGCCCGTTGCCCGCGGCGATCAGCGCTTCCAGCACCGGCTGCACGCGATCCCCCAGCGTGAGGTCTGCGTGCCCGATGATGCCCGCACAAAGTCGGGACTTACCGTAGCGGCCGCTCGCACTCATCGCCGCGATGCCGTTGACGAACTCGACTTCTCCGACCGGTTGCATGGCAACCGGGCCGTCGGCGCGGTACATCGCCCCCGCTTCGATGAACACCGTGGCGACGATGTTGTGGCCGGTGCTTGTGTCCTCCACCAGTTCGTCGATCAGGTAACGACCATGGGGGTTGTCCCAGACATGATGGTGCGGATCGAGAATCGGTAGATCGGGTTCGAGCGCTGGTTCGTGGCGCAGCTTCGTCCAGGCGTTCAAATCGGCAAGCCCGCGATAAGCATTGCCGCGAAATTCGTATGCTGCGTGATTCAGTGCCATCTCCTCAGCCTCCTCGAGCGTGCGCTGATTCGATCCTATGCCGATATTCGGCGCCGGTCCACTAGGTTGCAGCACGCAACGCTTGACCGTTGCGCCGGCGCCAAAGATACTTTGCAAATGGCTACGATCGGAAGGCTGGGCCCGCAGTCGAGTGGGGCGTAGCGGCAATATAGATTTTCTTCACATTGCAACGGAGGAAGCCACATGCGGACCAATACCCTCAAACAGAAATTGCAGGACGGCAAGGCTGTGTTCGGCGCGATGATTACGTTTCCCGCGCCGACCATGGTAGAAATGCTCGGCTATATGGGGTTCGACTGGGTGTTGATCGACAATGAACATGGCTCGATCACCGTCGACACGTCCGAGGAGATGATTCGCGCTGCAGAGTTGACCGGCGTCGCTCCCATAGTGCGGCCGGTCGCCAACCGACCAGAGGTCATTGCGCCTTTTCTGGATCGAGGCGCGTGGGGCGTGCAGGTTCCGCACGTCAATACCAAGGCGGAGGCGGCCGCCGCCGTTGAGTCCTGCAAATACTATCCTGACGGGCAGCGCGGCATTTTCAGTCGCGGCCGGCCAGCCGAGTATGGCATTGGCGGAACGACCCAGGAATACGTCGCGCAAGCGAACGCGAATACCCTGGTTTGCTTGATGCTCGAAGAGGTCGAGGCGATCAACAACATTGCCGAGATCGTCACCGTCAAGGGCGTCGACGTTCTGTTTATCGGCTCGGGCGATCTTTCTCAGTCTATGGGCTACCCGGGACAGCAGACCCACCCTGAAGTGCTCGCGGTCATGGAGAAAGGCGTGAAGCTCATACGCGATGCGGGTGTCGCGGCGGGAGTGAGTTGTCCGGATGCGTTGATTCCAAAGTTTCTAGGCTTGGGCGTTCAGTACTTTCACAGCAACGTGGGCAGTTTGTTTCAAAGCGCGGGGGAAGCGTATCTGAAGACAGTGCGGCAGCACGCCCAACGGTGAGCCACCTTTCCACCTCCCGCGTGTGGCCCGCCGAGGGCCTCACGCGCGTTCCATACTGGATCTAGCAGGACGAAGAAGTCTACCGCGCCGAGCCGGAGCGAATTTTCCGCGGTGCGACCTGGAATTTCCTCGGTCTGGAGGTGGAGTTGCCGCTCGCGAGTGATGCTGCGCGACCGGTCGTTATCTCTACGTCATTCGCCTGAAAGGCAACGGCAGGGACCCGCAGTTCGGGGAGAAGATCGTCGTTTGCGACGCTCGCCGCTTCGACACGCTGCTCGCCATTCCACTCTAGCGCGCCGCGAACTTCAGAACGCATTGTTCCGGCTGGGGCTTAGATACAGCGGCCGCATTTTCCTGCAGCAGCAGAGCGATGTCGGCTGCCGGCTTAGGCTTGCTGAAATAATATCCCTGAATCTCGTCACAATCGTGGTCGCGAAGGAAGTCTTGCTGTTCGGCGGTTTCGACGCCTTCCGCGACCACGCTGAGTCTCAAGCTATGTGCCATGGCGATGATCGCCTGGGTGATCGCCACGTCGTCGCTGTCGCCCGGGAGATCGCGGATGAAGGCCCGATCGATTTTCAATGAGTTCAACGGGAAGCGCTTGAGGTAACCCAGCGATGAGTACCCCGTGCCGAAGTCATCGATCGCAAGATGTATGCCGATGGCTTTGAGTTTGTTGAGGAGTACGATCGCCTGTTTGGGATTGTGCATCACCATGCTCTCAGTGATTTCGAATTCCAGGAATGCGGGGTCCAGACCTGTTTCCTTCAGTACCTTGGACACCGCCTGCAGCAGGTCTGCGTGCGCGAACTGGCGTGCCGAGAGGTTGACCGCGACACGTACCGGTGGCAATCCTTGTTGTTGCCAGGTTTTATTTTGCGCACAGGCCGTCTTCAGCACCCATTCGCCGATCGGCACGATGAGACCGGTTTCTTCGGCAAGTTGGATGAATTGCGCGGGCGGGATCAGTCCCCGCTCGGGCTGCTGCCAGCGCACCAACGCTTCCACCCCCGTGACGCGGCCAGTATCGAGATCCAGCTTCGGCTGGTAATGCAGCAGAAATTCGCTGCGTTCCAGGGCGCGGCGCAAGCTCGATTCCAGCGTGAGGCGCTCGATCGAGTGACCGTTGATTTGCGCGGAGTAGAACTGGAAGTTGTCCTTGCCTTGCTCCTTGGCGCGGTACATCGCGATATCCGCATTCTTCATCAACGTCTGCATGTCGGTCCCGTCGTCGGGATAGCTGCTAATGCCAATGCTTGCCGTGATATGGAATTCTTGACTTTGAACGGGGAACGGCTTGCCTAGCGCAACGAGCATTTTCTGCGCAACGATAGCAGCGTTCAAGGACCGTGGAGGTTCCTCGAGTAGCACCACGAACTCGTCACCGCCGAGGCGTCCTACGGTGTCGCTTGCGCGCAGACATCCCCGCAGACGTTGCGCTACTTCCTTGAGCACGTGGTCACCGGCGTCATGTCCAAGCGTGTCGTTGATATTCTTGAAACGATCGAGATCGATGAACAAAACGACAAGCGATCCCTCGGTCCGCTGTGCGCCAGCAAGCGCATGTCCCAAGCGCTCATTGAACATCGTACGGTTTGGCAACCCGGTGAGCTCATCATAATGCGCGAGATGGCGAACGCGCTCTTCCACCTGCTGGCGGGCGATGTACTGGCCAATCTGGCTGCCCATCGACTTGGCCGCGTGGATCAGCATGGGGTCGGGCTCCCGCACGTCGCGATGAAAAAATTCCATCACGCCCAGGACCTGGTTGCCGACCAGCAACGGAAAACAGAAAGCGCCGTGCAGTTCGGCTTTGGCCACCATGTGCGCACGATTGAAGCCTCTGACCTGTGACAAGTCTGCGACCCAGACCGGTTCTCTGGTCAGGACCGCTTGCCGAACCAGTCCTTGGCCAGTTCCGTCCTGATTGACTGCGCGCCGCGAATTTTCAACGATGAATCCTTGAATTTCGGGGCTGTCCACGCCCCAGCATTCAAAGCATCGCGTCATACCAGTGGCTTCATCGTGCGCCCAACGTGAGCCACAATGCCACGCCAAGGTCTCGCAGATGGTCTGAATGATGCGCGGAATCGCTTCGGCCAGAGTCTCGGCGTCAGCCAGGACGTGGGTCACGGCGTGCTCCATTACCTGGCGCTTCTCGGACTGCTTGCGCTCGCTGATATCCTCGATCACGCGAATGAAGTAGAGCGGCTCGCCGGCGGCGTTTCTTGCCAGTGCTACCGTCCTATTCACCCAAAGGTTCGAGCCGTCCTTGCGCCTGTACTGTCGTTCCGAGCGGTAGGTGTCGATCTCGCCATTGAGCATCCGCTCGCGGTAGTTATCCTGGTCCGCTCCCATATGGTCCGGGTGAACGAGTTGATCGGGCATCATGTGCACCAGTTCTGCCTGGGTGTAGCCGAGCAACTCGCGCAGTCGGGAATTCGCGTGCAGGATCGCGTCGTTGTCAATCGCGGTGTGCATGATGCCGACGGGGGCGTTGTCAAAGGTCGCGCGGTAGTGCTCGGCGGCCTCCTTGCGCTCGGTGATGTCCTCGATCACGCGAATGAAGTATCGGGGGCTGTGAGCGGCGTCGCGCGCCAACGACTCGGTACGCGTCACCCAGATCACCTTCCCGTCTTTGCGTATGTAGCGTTTTTCCTGCGCGTAATGGTCGATTGCACCACTAAGAAGTTGGCAACGCTGCTCGTGCCCCATGCCCCTGTCATCCTGATGGTCGAGAAACCCCAGCTTCCTGCCAATGAGTTCCTCGGGCGCATAGCCGACAATTTCACTGTACCGTCGATTGACCTTGATGCTCCGGCGCTGAAGGTCGAAATGTGCGATCCCTACCGCTGCCTGGTCGAAGGTGGCCTGAAACTGCTGCTCGAGTTTTTTGCGCTCGGTGATGTCGATGATGGTGCCAACCAATCCGGCGACGCTGCCGTCGTGGCGTGTGTAAGTGGCCTTGTAGTAAAGCGCATCATGGCGCTCCCCGTCAGGGGTGACCAGCGACGTCTCGAAACTCTGCGTTCCGGGATGGTCCCACAGATTCTGGTCCATCGCCTGCCTGCGATCGGCGACCGCCCGGTTGGCGGGGTGTAGGTCGTACACGGTCTTGCCGATGATTAGCTCTCGGGGAATGCCGAAATAATTTTCCCACGCCCGGTTGACACCGAGGTAGCGTCCGTCGGCGCCTTTGAAGAAAATCGGGTTGGGTAGTGATTCGACCAGCTGTTGGGTCATGCGCTGCGCTTCGCCGCGGCTCGCTTCGCTAGCGCGCAGCTCCCCGGTGATGCTCTCCGCCAGGTTTAGCGCGCGCCGGCCGGACGTAGCGAGCGAGCGTACCAGTGCGAACAGCAGCGAGCTTATGATGGTGCCCAACAGGAACATAGCCCACGGCAGCAGGCGCACGTGCGGTGCGATGAATCCTTCGCGTGCGCTGAACAGCAGGTCCCAGCGGCGCCCGCCCACTTCCAGTGCCTTTGCGGCGCTCAGGTGCGCGAGTCCAGTGTCGCTCGCGCTGCTCTGGCTGGAACCAGCTGGGAGCAGACGGTCACTATCGAACATTAGATTGTCGACGGAGGGTTGCTGTAGTCCGGGCGGGCTGTCCAAGAACCCTGCGTCGCGGATGCGAACATGCATGGTCCGAAGTACTTGCTCGCTCAGTACACCGCGCATCAAGTCGATGACGACAAATGATGTGCTGACCATTCCGCTAAAGGCTGCGCGCCGTTGGTCTACGGTGTCGATCGGCATGCCCTTGCGGTAAATCGGCAAGCGCATCGCGAATCCCGGGTGCCGACTCGGATCGAGCGCCAGTGCGATCGCACCCGAGGCGGTGAGCTGGCCGGAGTCGCGCGCGCGTTCGAGCGCGCGCAGGCGCACTGGGTCGCCTCTGAGATCGAGCCCTAGCGCCGCCTCATTTCCCACCGTCGGTTCGACATATTGCACGATGACGTATTCGGACTTGTTTCCGGGTGGCTTAACCGCGAAATGCCGATATCCGTCCGAATTCACGCTGCGGTCATTGCGGACCAACGACTCGACCTCCGACCTTTCAGAAGCGAGCACGCGTTGGGCATAGTGGATCACCTGAATACCTGGATAGCGGCCGCGCAGATCGAGACTCTCGATATAGGTTCGAAATTCGTTCCTTCTGACGTGATCGGATGCGAAAAAAAGCGCCCTCGCGCCGAACAATACATCCGCATAGGCGCGGACCTGATTCCCTATGGCCTCATGCGCTTCAGTGACCGTGCTCGCGAACCTCAGTCTGGTATCGCGTTCGATCTCCCGCGACATCTGATACGCGACAGCTAAGGAGACAGACATCCCGAGCGCGAGCACGATCAGGGCGGACGCGCCGTTGTTGAAAACGCTGGCGAGCTTCAACCGCAGGTCGGCTTTGGTGGCGCTGCCGTGCGCCAGGAGACTTCGCATGGTCTGCCGATCGCCCTCGCATTTAAGGCATGTCCGGCAATAACGGCGTCTTAGGCAAGCGTCTTGAGCTTCGTTTGATCCTAAAAACCGCTCTAAACGAAGGTCTGGCGATCAGCAGTCCGACAGGCGAGCCATAAATCGCCAGGGTCCGTAGGCCCATGACGCGGCCGCGCACATGCGTCATCCTCCTAGGTTGGCAGGCGACGGCGCCAGCTCGCCACGCTCGACGCGCAAGACCACTTCGGTCAGCTTTTCGTGCGTCGGTGTGGCGACCCCCATTAGGGCGCCTTTTTCGGCGATGAAGCCGTTCATGAGCTTGATTTCCGTGCGTCGGCCTTTGCGCATGTCCTGGCCCATCGAAGGCCGTTGCATGCCGGCGCGGGGATTTTCCGAGGTGCGACTCATCATGTAGTTTTCGACCTCGGCGAACGCGTCGGCATGGCCCTCACCGGCCAGTGCCAAGCGCTCCGGATCGAGCTTGCCGATATTCACGAGCTGATAGCCGAGCGCCTGTCCGACTCTGACGGCTTCGCTGCCGAGCTTGATCGAGAAGCGCCGTATGGTTGCGTTGTTGTCGCGCTCGCGCCCCGACATTCCGGTGGCTGCCGCTATGCCGTTGGCCATGCCGTTCTGGCAAAGCTTCGACCAGCGCTCGCCCCAGAGATTGTTAGTCGGCTTGCTGGCGTCGATCATGGCGAACATTTGCACCAGTTCCTCCACCCGCGGCGTAACGACACCGTGAACCTCACCGATGCGAAACACCGTGTGGTTCTCGCCGCCCTTGGGGACCATGCGGCGGATGCGGCCAGGCTCGTAGAGTTCGACCATAATCATTGATGCGATCGTTCCGAGCGTCTTCCCCCAACCCACGATCGAAGCGATTTTTTCCTCATTCAGACAGTTTTGCAGCGAGACGACGAATCCGGTCGGCGCGAGATAGGGCTTGATCATCATCGTCGCCCATTCGGTGTCGTAGGATTTGACCGAGACGAAGGCGATATCGATCGGAGCCTGCTTCGAGAGCGATTGCACTTCGGTCATGTGCATCGTCTTCGCGCTCTTTACGGTGATCTTCTCTGCGTCGGTTAGGCCGTCGAGTTCCATACCGCGTGCGCGGATCGCTTCGATGTGTTCGGGCCACATGTCGATCAACGTCACGTCCTGGCCTTGATGCGCGAGATTGGCGCCGACGTAACCGCCGAGTGCGCCGACTCCGACTACTGCGATTCGCTTACCCATGATGCAATCCCCTTTACTTGATGTGCAATGCTGCAGTAGCCAACGCGACTGCCTGGTTCGATCCGCGCGCGCGCAATGGCATTCGATTCTGCACGCAGGCTCGCAAACCGAAAGCGGACTACGGCAGCACCCCGATCGCGTTGATCTCGATCAGCATGTCCGGATGCGTGAATCCCGAGACGGCGACCATCGTCGAGGCCGGCGGATTCGGACCGAAGAACTCGCGCCGGATGTCGTGGATATCCTGGAAGCCGGTCATCGCCTTGACATAGACATCGACGCGCACGATATCGGCAAGGCCGCCACCTGCCGCGCGCATGGCCGCGACCAAATTCTCGCAGACTTGGCGGGTCTGCGCGCGCACGTCGCCGGTGCCGACGATTTCGCCGTGCTCGTTTTTCGCGGTGAGCCCGGAGATGAAGACCAGTTTGCCGGGGCGGGCGGTGGTGACCGTCGTCCAGTGCCCGCTTGGTTTCGACAGCCCGGCGGGGAACAGATTCTCACGTTGGATAGCAGTGGTCATAGCAGGCAACTCCTCGTTTGGCTATGTTTCAACTCGGGCTTACCGGTGGGGTAGGAACTACCCCGCTAAAGCGAACTCGATTAGCACAAAGCCGTCGTTTCGCCAATCGGAATCGAAGGCGCATAGCGCTTGCGCGTCCGTAGTCCGATCACCGTGAATCAGCAAGTAGGCCAGAATGTTCGTGTCGACGACAACCATCGTCGAATCCGAATCAATCTCTGTCGGCGGCGATGGCGGATTCAATGTCCGCGACCGTCAGCACGCGACGTCCGCGCAGCCTCACCGGGATCGGGGGAGCGGAGCCCGGCTGCTGGGGCTGCGCAGACTCGTCCATGCCGGCCTCGATCAGCGAGCAGCGTTGCGGACGCAGACTGTTGTACGGGTTCGCGCATTTTTTTGGACTTGCCTGCCTAGACGGTAACAGGATCGGTGTCGAGCGGCGCGAACAAGCCGTGGTGGGCGTGTTCCTTGAATTGCTGCGCGCGCGGCAGTTCGATCGAACACGAGCGGACATGCTGTTCCGCCGGATCCAGTGCGGGCAGAGGCTTGCCATCGCGATTCGCCTTTGCAGCGGCGAGCAGCAGCCGGCGCATCATGACGATGCCACGATCGGTCGGACAAAGGTTCTCCCGCGTGCGGTCTTGTATTGGTCCCATCGATTCCTGCAGCGAGGCATCCTGAATCGCAATGCCTTCGACCCCGGAGTAGTGAATGCCGGCCTTCTGCGCGGCGCGGTCCATGAGGTAGTCGTTGGAACTGTTCTGCAACGGCGTGAAGGTGCCAGGCAGATAGCGGCAATGAATGCCCTTGCCATCGCGCATGGCTTGCAATTCAGCTTCACTTAGCGCTCGGCGCGGATGATAGTTGATGCTCCAGGCCCAGCAGTTGTGATCGTCGATCGGCACCCAGGCGTGCGCACCGATCGGATGACCTGCGCGCGGCGGGATCATCGAGTACCACGGCATGATGAACGGCGTGATGCGCCAGTAATATCGGTCGTTGTCCGCATTGCGACGCGCACCAATGAGCAAGCCGCCGGGAAAATCCGCAACCTCGAAAAAGGGCATGAGATCGTGTTCGTTGTACAGATTGCCGCGACTGCCGACGAACAGCGGATCGGTTCTGAGCGCACCGGAATGCAGAAAACTCACGTGCGAGGAGTCGATTCCGCCTTCGATTGCTTGCAGGTAGTTCGACTCCTGCAGGCGTTTCGAGGCATAGCGGCGCTCCGGGGGCACGCGCACCCACTCGAGAGCCGGCAGTTCGGGTTTGAGTGCCGGCGGTCCCATGTAGGTCCAGATGATTCCGCCCGCTTCGACGCACGGATAGGACTTCAGCTTCATGCGCGCGCGCATCGGTCCATCGGCGCCTTCCGAGGGCAGCTCGACGCATTGCCCGGTCACGTCGTATTTCCAGCCGTGGTAAGGACAACGCAGGCCGCATTGCTCGTTGCGCCCGAACCAAAGCGACACACCGCGATGCGCGCAGAATTCATCGATCAATCCGAGCCGGCCCTCGGTGTCGCGAAAAGCGACCAGGCGCTCGCCGAGCAGCTTGACTCGCACCGGCGGACAATCCGGCTCAGGAAGCTCCCAGGCGTGCAGTGCGGGAATCCAGTAGCGCCTGAACAGATCACCGATCAGCGTGCCGGCATCGGTCTGAGTCAGAGCATCGTTTTGTTCCTGGGTGAGCATGGGTTCGGCTCCTGTCATCCGGCGCTTACAAAGGCCAGGCTCGATTATCCAACTTTAGACAAGAAAATTGAGCGTGCGGAATTCAATTCTCGATTATGCCACTGGCAGGCAACTAGCCTGGCTTGACGTCGGCAGCACGCTCAATCAGACTTGCGACGTAAGTACATCTTACGTTGCGATGGTGAGGTCGAGAATGGCGAGATTACCTTTAGTACAAGATCAGGATGCAGCAGCAGACGTGCGCGCAGCATTCGATGCGGCGAACAGATTCAATGGCCGAGTCGCCAATTCGATGCGCGTATTTGCCCACTCGCCGGCGATTGTAAAGTTCCTGTTGCCGCTGCAGGCTGTGCTGCAGAAAGACGGCCTGGGCTGCAAGCTCGACGCCAGGACGCGTGCGCTGGCGATGATCAAAGTCTCTGCGCTCAACGAGTGCCGGTATTGAATAAAGCACAATCGCCTGGTCGGGCGAACGACAGGCTGGACCGACGAGCAGCTCGATGCCTTGAGCGCCGATGACTATCTCGACAGTGCGCTGTTCGGTGAACGTGAGAAGGCGGTCATTCGTTGGGCTGAGCTCGTCACGTGGAACAAAGCGCGCTACGACGACGACGCATTCGCGCAGCTGGCTAAGCACTTCGATAGCGCTGAGATCGTCGAGCTCACGACGGTCGCAGCCTTTCGCGGCCTGATGAACCGTTTCATGGACTCGCTCGACATCGAGCTCGAAGGGCCGGAGCTTCAGGCGCGCGGCGGACGGGCTGTTGCGAGCCAGGAAGATCTGCACGCGTATGTCGAGAAGCTGGTGAATCTCGTATGAACCCTCATGATTTTGTCGTTAGCCGGCGTCCGTTACCGAGCAAATCAGCACCAGTGAGGCAGCTATGGCAAAGGCAAATGATCGTCTGGACCAAGTAATTCGCGAAGCGCGGCGCAACGCCGAGCAACGCGCGGCAGGATACCGGGAGCAGGCGTTAAAACTCTTTCCGTGGGTGTGTGGACTTTGCGCGCGCACCTTTACCCACAGCAATCTGCAATTGCTGGAAGTCCACCACAAGAACGGCAACCACGACGACAATCCCACGGACGGCAGCAATTGGGAACTGCTCTGCACCTATTGTCACGAGCACGAGCACTCTAAACTGAAAGATATGGCCGGACGCGCAGACGAACGCGACACATCATCGGCAGCCACGTTCAATCCGTTCGCGGACTTGAAGGCGAGGATGGAGGCGAAAAAGCCATAGTGGACTGGCCTCTTGCCTCGCGACGCGGTTACTGCGCAAACAGTGCGGCGCGGCCCGAGGTGCGGAGCTTGCCAAGCAGTCCGTTCATGATGCGATCGAACAGAGACTCTTCAGGAGGGCCGTCCAATTTGACCGCCTCACCGAGCCGAAGGCGGCGGCCGATTTCAGCGCGAGAGATTTGGATGATCTCTTTTCCGGCTCGATCAACGGCGAACAGGTAGCGGGTCTTGCGTGGGCTGACGAAAATCAATCTGGCCGGTCGGCCTTTGCCTTGATCGTCCGCCTCACGAAATTCCACCCACGTTCCCATCGCGAGCGAATCGAGCGCTCTCCTGATGCTTTCTTCACGCCGGGTGCGCGCACTGTCCGCAATGGCCGTGAAATCCAATTCCTGACCGTCGACGCTGACCTCGCCCTCACCGAAGGGGTTCTTGACGGTGATCGGCGCCGAAAAGTCTGGTGATGCTGATCTCTTGCTTTGAATGGCAGGCGCGATGCGAGGGGCGTCTTGTGCGGGCGCGCCGATTGCCTGCGTGTGGTATTTCATCAGTTCGGCGAAGAATTTCACCCGCACCTCGTCTTCAACCCCGGCAGTCTTCAGGCCCGCAGTCAGTTGCTTGACCAGTGTCGGAAGCATCGCGGCGAGCGCGCGGCGCTCCTCTAGCGTGTTCTTGGGTTCAACGCTCCAGATCAGCTGATCCATCAATTCCAACGCCTCCGTCCAGGCTTGGCCATCCTTGCCTTCCTTGACATAGATCAGCAACAGCAGCTTGAGCCACTGCTGGGCGAGAAATTCGACCACCGCGAGAGGCAGCTTGCGAACCAGGACGCGCGTCCGGATCTCCTCTTGGGCAATGGTTTTGGCCAGCTCCAGAGTCTCCATTTCCTCGACGGGCTTCGCTGCGGCCTGGGTTTCTTGCTCGATGCGTCGATCTTCCTCGGCCAAGATTTCGTGGATCTGCTCGCGCGCCTTGGCGAAGCATTCCAGGTCGTCCTGAAAGCCGTCGACGAGTTCCTGCGCGATGTTCTGCAGTCGATCGAACAGTGGGCTGGAGGTGCTGAACTCAGCGGGCAAGCGCAATGCAATTTCGCCCCACGCGTCGAGCAGCCGCCGGGCGGGGTGGGTCTTCTTTGAGAAGAACGACTTGTCCGCGATTGCGACTTTAAGCATTGGAATCTGCAGGCGGCCAATGAGGCCCTTCACCCCGTTCGGAACCTTGGGATCGTCGAACAGCTGATCGAACAGCATGGCGACGATATCCAGGGTCAATGAGTCCATGGGGCTCATACCAGTGCCGACGTTGGTACCCTTCAGCTCACGCAAGACATTGATGGTGCCCGCAGCGTTCCCCGCGGCAGCGAAATTTCCGCCAGTGATGGCACTCAGATCGCCAATCTGAATTCGTGTGAGCGAACCCAGCAGCTCAGTGCCTTGCAGAAACGCTGTGCCGCCGCCGGAGGTCGCTTGAAGGTCGGCCCCGCCGGCCTGGAGTCCGGCTCCGACTAGCACACCCGCTGGGCCTGCTTGAACCCCGCCCTGGCCGACGCGAACCCCGACTGCGCCGGCCTGAACCCCAGCTTGGCCGCCTAAAGCCCCAGCCGGACTTCCCTGAGCTTCGACTGTACCCGGTTGCCCGCCGGTGTCCTGATGACCACTCGCCACCGCGTTATTTGCAACCAATGTTTGGAGCATTGCAAACAAATCCTGGGCGACCCCGAGCGTCATGCTCGCTGCCGGCGCGGCAGGAGGGGTTTCCGGGTCGGTCGTCGCATTTCGCTCGTTTTTACGTGAGAAGCTGTAGCGGATCCTGGGCAGAATGGAATTGCGCACCAACAATGCATTCACGGCCTTATAAATTGAGCGAATGTCGTCGAGCACATGGTCGTCGAACAGCTTGAGCAGCACCCGCCGCACTGTAGAGTCCGCGTCGAGATGGCGACAAGCATGCTTGTAGGCATTGCAGATGACCTGAGGGCTGAACGGACTATCCTTGGCCTGTAGGTCGGCGTTCCCGAGCAAAACACCCACCCGCTGGTCCAGGGCGACCAGTTCTTCGTCGCAGTATGCGCGCAGCTTGTCCGCCATTGCGTTGAATATGAGCGTCTCCTCGAAGTCATCGTTGCCGACAAGTTCAAGCTCGTCCAGCGAATAGTCAGACTCGTCGAAGCGTTGGCCTATAGTTCGCGCCTGGTTGCTGCGGCGCTGCAACTCGCCAAGGAAGCTCGAGCGGAAATGCTTCTCGATGGTTCCGCGCTGCGTAAGCGCTACGTCTTTCGCCTCCTGATAGAGACGCAGCTGTTCGCGATTCTGCGTATCGTTGATGAGCGCCGACAAGACCTCGTTCGCCTTGTCCAGCATGTCGGCGACCGCGTCGTCTAGACGCTCGCAAATCAGATCGCGACTTTCTTCCAAAATCCCGTCGAAAGGCGTCGTGTCCTGCATTTCGCGGACCGCTCGCAAGGCGTGCACGTCTGAGCTAACGGGCGGCATGTCAGTGCGGGCGAACGCTGAAATTTGACCGGCCAATCCCGGCGAGGTCTTGTTGAACAGCCAAAAGGGCCAAGCGCTCCTCGACGGATCCGCGGAACCTCATGCGAGCCAACGCGCGCGCGGATCCGCTCCGAGTAACGGTCACGCGTATCACGCGTCGGGACCCGCCTCCCAGCGAGACCTGCTGAACGACGGTGCAGATGATTGCATGAGCTGCGGGCATTCGTTCACTTCCGATTGCGGCAAAGGCCAAGACGCGAGTTACGATACGTTTGCCAATAAGGGGGCCGTGGCAACGTGAGACAGGCCCTATGCAGGTTGTTACGGCAGTGATGCGCTATCTCTTGAGTCCGGCCTGGCGGTCCGAACGGGCGAAATACGCATGATTGGAGACGCACACGATTTTTCCGGCACTTGGAAAATGGTGTGCGTCCCCAATGGCACTACCT
>Ga0326597_10005223_pt1 | contig 18051 bp, 19 predicted proteins | sample RVTome_12_FD_203789 | JGI IMG/M metagenome (GOLD analysis project Ga0326597, IMG submission 203789) | Soil microbial communities from uranium-contaminated site in the Upper Colorado River Basin, Wyoming, United States - RVT100D185 | ecosystem: Environmental > Terrestrial > Soil > Contaminated >... | reverse complement strand
GCGCAATCTCCCTTCCCATGCACCCCGGGCTCACGCGCGCCCAGTGCCGCCACGTCACCGAAACTTTGAAGACCGCCCTGGTGCGCGCGCGCTGAGCGCGTGCGGGGCAGGAACGCGGGACGATTCATGCTGGATCTGAAACGCATTCGCGAAGAACCGGAACGGATCAAAACGGCGTCGGCGCTCAAGGGAGACGCAGTCGACATCGACAGGATCCTGGACCTGGACAAAGTCCGCCGCACCGTGGTGGCCGAGGCCGACACCCTGCGCGGCAAAATCAACGCGGCCTCGCAGCAGATCGGCCGCAAGAAGAAGGCGGGTGAGAATGCGGACGCCGAAATGGCCGAAGTCCGTGAGCTCAAGGAACAGCTTTCTCTGGATCAACTGCGCGTCAAGGAAGCGGAGGAAGAGTTGGCCGACCTGCTCATGCGGGTTCCGAACGTGCCGGCCGAAGGGGTGCCGCCGGGCGATGAAACGCACAACGTGGAAGTGCGCCGCCGGGGGAACACGGATGGCCCGGGATTTGCCGTGGCGCCGCACTGGGAAACCGGCCAGCGCCTGGGCATCCTCGACCTGCCGCGCGCCGCGAAGATTTCCGGCAGCGGTTTCATCGTGCTGCGGGGCGCGGGGGCGCGGTTGGAGCGCGCGCTGGTCAACTTCATGCTCGACTTTCACATCGCCAGGCACGGCTTCGAGGAGATCCACCCGCCGTTTTTGGTGAACTCCGACTGCATGCGCGGCACCGGCCAGCTTCCCAAGCTCGGCGCCGACATGTACATGCTGCCGGAGGACGATTTGTGGCTGATTCCCACGGCGGAAGTGCCGGTGACCAACTTGCAGCGCGATGAAATCCTTCAGCCGGGCGACGTGCCGAGGAAACTGGTGGCGTACACTCCCTGCTTCCGGCGCGAGGCGGGGAGCTACGGCAAGGAGACAAGGGGCATCGTGCGCGTGCACCAGTTCGACAAAGTCGAGATGGTGCGCATCGAGAAGCCGGACACTTCCTATGCGGCGCTGGAAGAGTTGACGGCCCATGCCGAGGAGATTCTGCAGGCGCTCGAGATCCCCTACCGCGTGCGCCTCCTGGCCGCAGGCGATTTGAGCTTCGCCGCCGCCAAGTGCTACGACATCGAAGCGTGGGCGCCCGGCATGAAAGCCTGGCTCGAAGTGTCCAGCTGCAGCAACTTCGAGGATTTCCAGGCGCGCCGGATGAACCTGCGGTGGCGCCCGGAGCCGGGGGCCAAGCCGGAATTCCCGCACACCCTCAACGGCTCTGGCCTGGCACTGCCGCGCACCGTGGTCGCCATTCTGGAGAACCATCTGAACAAGGATGGAAGCGTGACCATTCCCGAGGCATTGCGACCGTACATGAATGCCGACCGCATTACGCCGGCATCCGCCACCTCCTGAGTCTTCCCGACCACGCCGGCTCAGGCGAAGGGACAAAGGCTATGGTTCCGTCGACGGCCCGCCGGTGCCCCGCGAGGAGGACGCCTGCGCCACAGCTCGCTGGGCCATCACCGCTTCACCGGCCACCAACCGGGTAGCCACGACAGGGCCGGGCGCCAGGCCCGTGCCCACCAACACGAGGGCCACGGCCGCGAATGTCAATGCTTCGCGTCGCAAAAGGCGCTGCACGGTGCCCGGCGGCGGACTGCCGCAGAACAGCGAGAAGTACATGCGCAGAATGGCCATCCCGGTAAGGGCCCCGGCAATCACCACAAGGAATCCGAGAACGGGGTAGGTGCCTACGGCGCCGTTTAAGAGCATTTCCTCGCCGACGAAGCCCAGGGTGCCGGGAAAGCCGGTGCACGCCAGGCCGGTGAGCAGGAAGGTGGCCGCCAGCATCGGCATGCGCGCATAACCCCCGTGGAAGCGATTCAGGTCGAGTCGTCCCCTGCGCGCTTCAAGGACAAGCACACACCGTGTGAGTACGGCAAACGCCAAGCTCGAGGAGAGCCACAGCACCAAGGAGCCGGCCAGAGCCTCGCGGCTCGTGCAATCTAGCCCAGCCATCACCAGAGCCGACTGACTTACGAACAGGTAGCCGCAGGACCGGCGTGGATCCTTCTGAACCAGGGCCAAAGCCGCGCCATAGACGGCGGTCACGAGGGCCAGGAGGGACACCAGCCGGAGCGTGTCGGCCGCTGCGTGGGGTACGATCAATACCACGGCGGTGTATGAACCGAGCTGGGGTGCGCAGAAGAGAATGGCCGGCCCCAGGCGGCCGCCTTCGAACACCTCGGGAATCCAGGCGTGAAAAGGAAAGATGCCCTTGCGAATCAGGACCGCCAGCACCAAGAGCGCCAGGCCGAGGTACTGCAGCCGGCCGGAACCGTTCGACAGCGCCAGAAGTCCGAGCCCGGCCCCAAACAGAGCCGTGGCCGCCGCCAGGTAAGCTGTGACGACGCGCCGGGCGTGCCGATGCTCGGGCGCCCCGAGCGCGGCACGAAAGATCGCCAGTGAGAGGATCCAGAGCACCACGAGTACAAGGGGATTTTCTGTGAGAAAGGCGGCGGTGGTCGTGAGCGTAGCCAGCGCGGTGCGCCGCAGGCCTGTGCGGTCCAGGCGCAATTTCGGAGTCACCGCCACGGCCAGAAGCCACAGGCCCGGCGGAATCACGTGAAGGGCGGCTGAGAACGCGTCCACACGCAGCCAGCTCGCACGCCAGAATGAGGTTGTGGCAGTGCCGGCCGGCCACCGGAAGCCCTGCAGCTCCGGCGTCACCAGGGCCAGGGCGGCAATGACGGTCATGAGCGCCGATGCCATCGTAGCCACGACACGTAGACGCTCCACATGGAGATTCGAGTAGGATGCCGCCACGACGAGAACCGGCAGCGCGGCCAATCCGGCCAGCCAGCTCTGTACTTCAATCATCAACATGGATCCTGCCCGTATCCCGCCGACTGCTCAGGGCACTACTGAGCTTCCCGCACAGGAGCCGGTCCATTCGATCGAGGCTGCGGACCACGGCCAGTCCCGGCGTGATCACCAGGCGATCCAAGAGGCTGTCCAGGAAGCCCCGCTCGAGGGCCAGAAGATACAAGGTGCGGCCGTGCGCGGACGGTCGGGCGTGTACATGTGCGCCCCGCCCCGCGGCCGGCGCAAGACCCACGGCGTTCTCGATCTCGTGCAGGTCGTGCAGGAGGTTGGGAGCACTCAGGAACTGCAAGAGGCGGTAGCTGGCATGGCCCAGCATGTGGATGAACGCCAGGGTGTAAAGTCCCAGGGCGATCTCCACGACGATCAGCCCCACCTGGGTGAGCGCGGCGTAGGATAGCGCCGACTTGATGTCCGTTTGAACACGCGCCACGAAGGCGGCGTACAGCGCGGTGGCGGCGCCGGCAAGGGCAATGGCAACCCGCGCCAGGGGTGCCTGCTCCAGAAGCGGGCCGGCCCGCAACAAGAGAAAACACCCGGCGTGAATGGAGAGCGCCCCGTAGTACACCGCGGAAGAGGGCGTGGGCCCTTCCATCGCCCGGGGCAACCAGCCGGAAAAGGGGAGCAGCGCGCTTTTGCCGGCTACGGCGACACCGAGGAGCAGCGCGATGACGGTTGCCTGAACCGTGGAGAGCATCACGGTCGAAGCCGTCGCCTGGGAGAAGAGGAACGCGAGGCTGCCGCTGCCGATCCAGTGGTGAAGCAGGACGGCGGCGCCCAACATGGCGGCATCGCTGACCCGGTAGACCGTGAAGACGTGCATGGCATTCACGACCGGTGCGCGGCGCTCGTGAAAAAACCCCACCAGAAGCGCCGAACTCAGGCCCAGAAGTTCCCAGCCGGCGAAGAGCACTTCCATGCTGGCGGCCAGGATGACCAGAAGCATACCCAGTACGAACGCCGCAAAAAACACGAAGTAGCGATTGTATCCCGCCTCGCGGTGCAGGTAGCGGTTGGAAAAGGCGGCCACCACGCCGCAGATCAACACGGTGACCGCGGCAAACACGAGCGATCGGCCGTCGATCAAAAAGTCGAACGCGATGCTTCCGTCACCCCACGTAAACCATCGTCCGAACGAGATGATGTGTGGTTCATGACCGGCCAGGTACATGACGAGCGCGCCGACGGTAGCCGTCATTGCGACCAGCATGGTGGCGGCGGTGAACCGGGCCACGGCGCGCTCGCCAAGCGGTTTCCCCACCGCGGCGAAGCCGGCCAAAAGCGAGAGAAGCAGGCCCGGCGCCAGAAGTGCCGCCAGCACCAAAGAGTCAAGAGCGAGATGGGGCATCATGCGGGCAAGCCCGTGGGATGCGCCGACCTGAACGCCACGAGGGGCAGATGTCCGCGCCGACCGCGGTACCATGCCGAAGACGATCCGGTCACCAGAAGCGGCGGACGCTCCGGGAGATAAGGGTGCTCATCGCCGATCCGCTGAAGCCGCGCGCATTCCGGGTGAAGGCTTGCGAGCACAATCCAAGCGTTCTTCACCAGACGCTGGACGGCCGGCTGGTCCTCTATGGCCTGCAGAAGGGCGGCATGTTCGCACTCCACCACGATCACCAGGCGCACCGGCTCGTGGATTTCCACCATTTGCCACGGCAGGCCGGTGCGCAGGTCACTCTGGGCACCGTCCATGACGCCCAAAAGACCGGTGATATTGTGGGGGAGTTTGGTGCCGCTGCCGTAACCCGCGGGGTCCACGAAGCTGAAATAGTACTCCAGGCTGATGCCGGCCACGACCGGGACCACGGAAGCCAGCAGGCGGGCCAGGATGGAGCCTTCGAGATCCTGGCCGGCGTCGTAGGAGACGAGGAAAGCCCTGCGGTCCAGAAACAGGTCGCGTGTCCGTTGGCGCCGGCCCACCACGCAATAGGCGTTGGTGGCGTGGCCGTATTCAGGCCTGGGCTGGGCCAGATCCGCCGCCCGGGCTTCGACGTGACGCAGGGTGGCAACGGCCGGGTACCACGGCGGCACCGATTCGAAGCGGCGGCAGCGTTCGTGCGCATTGCGCAGCCGGGCCGCCTGGAAGGCGGCGCGGGCCCGGTCGAAGAGCGGCCGGTGAGTCGCGGGTAAGGCGTCTTCGTCGTAAAACAACACACCGTCAGCGCACGTGTTGTGTTCGGCGCCTACAAACCAGGTGCCGGCGGGCAAGGCCAGTCCCCGAACGGCCAGCCCCGCTCGTACGCCGGGATGATTGGCCATCTGTGCGAAGGCCCGCGCGTTGGGTCCGCCGCGGCCGCCGCCGCAGGCGCCGCAATCGTGCGCCGATTCATGGGGGTTGTTGAGGCTGACCGAACCGTGCCCGACCATGATCACCAGTTCCGACAGGCGCCTCGCGATGCCCATATTTTCGAGCTGCTCTTGCACGATGCGCGCCATTTCGTCTTCGCTGAAGCCCGAATGCCGTGCCGATCGTGCGGAATCCATTTCCGGCTCGAGCAGAAGCCTCGTGTGGGCAGCGGGAGTCGCGGACCACCAGAACGACGCCGACCGATGCCCCAGCCAGGGCCAGATTACGCGCAACACCAGGGGCAACACGGAAAAGGCCCCCATTATCGGTGCCAGAAGCGCGCCCAGGAACATGGTGCGCGTCCCTTCGTGCACGGTCTGCCCCAGCCATCCAGCGCCCCGACGTCGCCACTTTCGCCAGGGCCCGCGATGCGCGGCGCCGCCTGCTTCGATCTCCCGGACGAAGTGAGCGGGCTGAATCGCCACGGGACACAGGGGTCTGGGATGGGCGTCTGAAACGCCCCGGTAGTACATCGCCACGCCGAAGAAGCCGGCCGCGCCCAGAGTCTCGACACCGGGCTCCACTTCCTCGAGGTGCCTGCGAAAGGACTCCTCCCGCTCGTCGAGGCAGAAGACGACCTGAAAGTCCGGCCTGGGGGACGCCCCGGGAACTGGCTGATGCACGAGCGAATCAAAAAACCGATTCCTTAAATGCCGTTCATAGGCCTGATGCAGCACGCGCCGGCGCTGCACGGACGAGAACTCGGTGAGTTCCGCCAAAAGCTCAGCCACCTGCTCGTCCTTGAATTGCCCGACCGCGTGCGAGGAGAAACCGCACAGTTGCGCCAGCTGAAACAAGGGCCAGGTGCGCTCTTCCAGGGTGCCCACGCCGGGCCGGGCGCCCTCTGCACCGGCTCGGGCCCGCAGTTCGGTCACAGAGCCGGCCTGCCCCAAAACGGCGGACCTCACAAAGTCCAGCGCGGCTCGCTCCAAAAGCAGTCGCACCGCCAGAAAATCGACAAGCCGGGCCGGCACTTCCCTGGCGGGCACGCGATCCGGCCGCTCTTCCACCTGGCGCACCATGCCGCCCCAGCCGCGCAGCGCCAAAAGTGTGGCAACGATGAACTCCTGCCACTCCTGTTCAGAGACGCCGAGAGCGCTCAGCGAGTGTGCAAGCGACGCTAGTCCGTCATGGCCCGCCTGAATGTCGTGCCGGACGAGCTTCGGCAGCGTGGTCGCCCACCGGGCACAAATGCGGGACACGGTGGATTGGTACAGCTGCACGAAACATCCATGCATGCCCAGCTCGCGCCCCGGAAGAGGTCGTATGGCCATGCCCTGGTCCAGGTAGGCGGACGTGAACCGGATAAGCGTCGGATGTATCAGAAGGTCGATGTCCAGGTCGTACTCCGCCAAGACCAGCTCGCGATGCCGGATGGACCGCGGGGGCGCTGGCGCGGACGGTTGAGCCAGGCGCTCCACGGCCCGCTTGCAGGCTTCCCACAGGGCCCCGAGTTCGGCGGCCTCCCCGTCGGCGCCGCCGAACACCTGGCTGGCCGCCTGCGCGATCTCGCGGGCGTCCACCGGCAGGTCGTCGCGGTAGCGGGTCAATGCCGGCGTTTCGGAGAGCATCCAGGCCAAAGTCGGGCCGGTGAGGTCTTTGACTCCATGTGTGGCCACGCGGCGGCGCAGTTCACCACGGGCCACCATCGCCCCCACGAGTTGGGACGCGCCCTCACCCAGGTCGTCGCCTATGATGGCTGCCACATCCCGCCGGGTGATGCGCCCGGTCGCCAGATACCTGCGGTACTCCTCCTCGGCAAGAAAAGGCCGGCAGCCATACCGGTCGCCCGCGGCCATCACAGCATCTTCGAACGGCAGGTCCTCGAAGGCGTGAAGAGTATTGTGGTGGATGAAGACACCGATGGGGCCCTGGGCGGGCAGGACGTGGGCCGCGGCAGTCACCATGCGGTCCAGCGCACTCTCCTCAGAGCGAGACAGTGTCACTTTTGAGTTGTAACTCATGTCGGGGCTACTAATATGCCGGGCCGACTGTCCCGAGACAAGTGGCGGGGGCGCGATCGTCTGCGCAGGCACGGGGTGTATCTCTCATCGCGGCTTGCCCGCCGGAGTTGGGCTCAAACCCGCACGAGCGTCCAGACCAGCTGAAGTTGCCCGGCCATCGATTTGAAGTGAGCCCGCACTTTTCGTGAGGGCTTTTTTTTGCCCGGCCCCGACCATTCCCTGGCGAAGACCTTCCCCGTGCGTGAACCCGAATCCGCCGCTCGGCTCCGCCGATCGCGGTGAAGGGCTCTTACCGGACTCTGTCGGGCGTCGACTATCCGCCGCTCAAGGCGCCCAGGATATGCACCGCTTCGCCGGGCGCGATCGGATGGCCAAGGTCGCGCACGAGTACGCCGCCGACGAAGAAGTTCATGTGCGGCCGGATGCGGTCCTGCTCGTCGATGACGCGGAAGCGGAGCCCCGGGTGACGGCGCTCGAGGTCAGTCATCAGATCCTTCAGCGTGCCTCCTTCGGCCTCGACCATCGGCTTGCCCGCCGTGTACGAACGCACGTGGCTCGAGAGATGGACCTTGATTGTCATCGCTCGACCACCTCGATGGAGAGAATGCGCGGCATGTGCGCGGCCGCCATTTTCCAGCTCTCCCCTTCATCGCGGCTGGTCCAGATTTCGCCCGAGGTAGTGCCGACGTAAAGGCCGAGCGGATCCTGCGTGTCGCTCTTCATGGCCTGGCGAAACACCGTGAACCAGCCCTGATTCGCCGGGAATCCTTTTGCCAGGCGCGTCCAGGTCCGGCCGCCGTTGCTACTGCGGAAAATCGCGGGCTTTCCGCCCGGGCTGGTGCGAGGCCACACCGCCGTTCCGTCCATGGGGAAAACCCACACCGTGTCCTGGTCCCGCGGATGCGTCACCACCGGGAATCCGATGTCCCCCACTTTGGGCGGCAGCTGCTTGCCGATTCGCTCCCACTTCGCGAGTGCCCGATCCAGCCGGTAGACTCCGCAGTGGTTCTGCTGGTAGAGGCGGTCGGGATTTGCCTTGCTCATGACTACGCAGTGCGGATCCTGCCCGTATTCGGGAAACGGGTCGGGGAAAAAGTCCACCACCGAGACCCCCTCGTTCAAGGCCCGCCAGCTTTTGGTGCCGTTCGTCGTCTCGAACGTGCCGCCCGTCGACAGCGAGACATACATGTGGCCGGCGTCGCGAGGGTCGATGATGATCGAATGCGTGATCGCGCCGCCGGGCGTTTCGCTGAGGTACATGGCGTTTTTTTCTTTCAGCCCGGCGATGTACCGATTGAACGTGTGGACCGGTTCCCAGTTTGCGCCGCCGCCCTCCGAGCGAAACAGCGCATGGGGCACGGTGCCCGCCCACCAGACGCCCGGCTGGCTTTCGTGCCCGGGGGCAAGGTAGAACGTGCGACTCACGGCGGGTCCGGTCTGCCCTTCCGGCGCCTTGGGGAAAGCTGGCGGTTTTGTTGCCTCGGTCCACTTCTTGCCGCCGTCGGTGGACCGGTAGACGGTGGGGCCGAGATGTCCCGTGACCGCGGCCAGAAGCATAGTCCTGCGGTCCCGCCAGTCGAGCACCCAGTGATTGCACTCGCAGCCCAGAAAATGCGGCCCTTCGAGTTTCCAGGTTCGTCGCCCGGCGTCACCCTTCAACGTGAACGCGCCCTTCACCGTGCCGAGCAACAGATCCACCCGACCTGCCTTCGTGACGCGTGACGCCTTCTTTGTCGCCTTTGCCCGCGGCTTGCCCTTCGGCATGCCTTTCCTGACTCGCTGTGTCATCTCGTCTGTCCTTCTCGTTCGTGTATGCTCGTCGGATCTGCCATCGTCAACTCCTGCCACCTTGAACCGGAAACGCAAAGAGCACAACACCGAACCCGAAGGCAAATGTCAAGTACGCCCCGGCTGACGCCCGGGGTCCGGGCGTCTTTCGTCGCTTCACGGTCCCCCTGAGAGCAGCGGTCCGGCGTACACGGCCGCCAAGTAGAGCCATAACAGCGACATACCGACGTGGATTAGGGTCCTTTGGGTATTTCCCCGCCACAGGCGCCGGTCGTAGACAAACCATTGGAATGAAAGCCGCAGGCCCCAGAAGCCGGCGAGTCCCCCGAGGACGAGCTGCGACAAAAGCGCGGGCTGAAGCAGAGTCTCGGCGGCGAACAGGGACAACAGGCCCATCGCCGCGAGAACGTAACAGATAAAGACCGTGTGCACGAGGAAGATCTGGTGATTCAAGCGCGAGAGCCGCGACAACTCCGCTTTCCAGTTCAGGTACTTCGGGAACCACAGGTGCACGGCCGCCAGAGCCAGCTGTAGAGCCCCGGCCAGCCGCAGATGGAATTCCGCGCTCATGACGGCTTCCCCAGTTCGAACACCCGCACGAACGGCGTGCAGGATCGCTCCTGCAAGACCGCCAGGCCTCCCCCGGCAAAAGACCGAATCCAGGTCGCGCGGGAGAGAAAGTGAAAGGCTCCGGGTCCGTAGACCAGCAGGTTCCAGGCGTCACGGAGATGCTCAACGACGTAGACTCGACCGCCCGCGGCCAGCGTTCGTGCCAGCTCCGCAAAAAAAGTGGCCCGCTCTTTGTCCCGTCGGATCTCGTGCGCCGCGAACACCACGAGACAAATATCGAGCACTCCGTTATCGACCGGAATCCGGCCCGGTGAAATCGCCTCGGCCTTCTGCCCGGCCTGGGCACGTGCGCGCTTAAGGGACCTTGTTCCGTTGCGCTCCGGCTCATAGAAGTCGAATACCCGGACGCTTGATGCCGGCAGAAACCGGGCCGTCGCGACGGCCGCTTCGTTCAGTCCTGCGTGGAAAACGGCCGCCCTGCACCCGGCCGACAGCGCCGCTCCGTTAAGCCATTCTCCCCGCGCGAAGGCCGAGCGGTCGTAGACATAGTATGAGACGGCCAAGGACGCCAAGAGCCAGAAATCAGCTAGGAGCGTGAAGGTCGCGGCCACGGCGACCGCGGCGCCCCGCAGGATTCCCGACGTGATGAGAATCACGCCCGCTGCGGTTATGGCTGCCGCGCCCAGATACCAGGGCCAATTGAAGCGCACGATTTTCAACACGCCGACCACCGGACTCACCGATCCTCAAAGGAGAGGGGCATGACGACACCGCGCTTCCACAGGTAAGGGATGGACTCGACAAAAAAGGCGCTGGCCAGGCGAGGTGGAAGCCTGTCGAACGGAGGCCTTTCCAGAAAGGTCGAACGCGTCACGTCCGCGCCAACCAGTTGGGGATGCCAGTTCTTCCGCACGCCTTCGATGACGACCATCTGCCGCGCCTGTGGTTCGCAATCGAAGGTGAACGGCAGCGGACCGGCATAGCGGCGGGCGGTCTCTAGGTCGGGGAAGGGCGATCCCGGCGGCGGCGCCGCAGCCTGGGGCTCGAGCACCGCACGCACCGAAAGATCGGCCTCGGTGCCCGGCGTCGACAAGCGGATCTCCAGCGCCTCTGGGTCACGACAGGTTTCGACGGCGCAGCTGCTGTAGCGGTAGTGGGTGAGGAGGTTGCCGCCCCACGCCATAAGTCGGCTGTCCGTGTAGCTGCGCAGAATGTACAGACCGCGCAAGGACTTGCCGTCGGGGCGCCGGAAACGGGTAAAGATCCTGTATCCTGCGAGGAAGAAGCTTCTGCCCAGAAAGGCCGGCAAGCCCACGGGCCGCAGATTTTCGGTTTGGACCAGCGCGATCGCGACGAATCCGTGGCCCTGGTAAGCGTCCGGGGTCAGGCCCGAAGGCAACAGCGGCCGCAGGATCTCTTCGGGATAAGCATAGGTCAACACCAGCGAATGCCGAAAGAAAGCCCGAATCGGGATCGGGTGACGGCGCAACGCAGCAAGCATCACAGGCTCCGAGCCGCGGTCGAAGCGTGGAGGGCCCAGTACCAGACCAGGCAGAGGAGCACGGCGTTGCCGCACAGCATCAGCACGGGTGAGAGCAGAAGGTCTCTGGCCAGGCCGAGTTCGAGGACGTTCATGCTGACGATGGCCACCGTCTGCACGGCGGCGCAGGCGCGCGGTTTGAAGCCGGTCAGAATCCAGAGTCCGACGGCGGTCTCCACGCCGCCGATCAGCACGGTGACCGGTCCCGCCGCCGCCGCGCCGACGATGGAAGCGACGATCATGCGGTGGCGCGGGACCAGGCCGAGAATTTTAAAGATGACTCCGAAAACCAGCCACACGGTCGCCGTTCCCCACTTCAGCGTGGTCTGTACACCCGGCCTTTCTCCGCTTGCCGGCCTATCCGAATTCCGACGGCCGTTCATTCCGAAAGGAATCCTGATCCTCCCTTCTCTCACGCGCGGCCGTGAGCCGGGGGACCGTACAGGTCGCGCAGGGCGGACGCCACGTCGGCAAACGCAAATTCGAATCCTTCTTCGCGCAGGCGGCGGGAGACGCAATAACGCCCATAGAGCGCGAGTTCCGGATCCGTGCGCAGGAGCCATGGCGCGCCCAGCCGCACCATCCATCCAGCCGCCGGCAGGCCGAACGGCACGCCGCGTGCCCGCCTCAGTGCGCGCATGAACTCGGCATTCGAAACCGGGTGGGGTGCCGTGGCGAGATACGCGCCCGCCATTCCCGCATCGGAGATCGCCCGGGCAAAAAGCCGGTTCATATCGTGCTCGTGTATCCAGCTGATCCCCTGCCGCCCGTGCCCGACTTTCCCGCCCAGGCCCCACCGGGCCAGGGCGGCCAGCCGGGGCAATGCGCCTCCGGTGCATCCCAGTACGAAACTCGTTCGCAGGATCACCTGCCGCATCTGCGGGAGCACCGCTCGGGCATACGCCTCTTCCCATGCCTGACCGACGAACGGCGCGAGGCCAAAGCCGAACGCCGAATCCTCGTCGCACACCACCTCCGGGGGATCGCCGTAGCGGTGCGCCGTGGACATCTGAACCCATACCGGTGGCGGCGATTGAACCTCTCTCAAGGCCCGGCCGAGCACCTCGGTCGCCTCGACCCGTGAGCGCAATATCTCATCGCGATGGTCGGGTGTTTTCACGCAGTCGACGGTGCGCCCCGCGAGATTCACCAGCGCCAGAGCGCCGTCAAGGTGCCTCATCCAGTCCCCGCTGCTGCGCGCATCCCAGATGACATGTCGCCAGCGGGAATCGGCCGCCGGCTCTCGGCGTGAGAGTATGATCACGTCGCAGCCGAGTCCGGCAAGATGGCGCGCAAGGCTGAGGCCGAGGAAACCTGAGCCGCCGGCGATCACGATTCGACCCGTGGGTGCCATGTCGGTCGTCATACGTTTGGAGCGCGCGCACGGGCCAGAGAGAAGGCGAGGCGCGCGGACCGGAGCTGATCGAATTTACCCCTCGTTACGGTCACCGGCAACCGCGATCTCGGCGTAGTCCGACCGCGCGGGAACGCGGGAGGGTTGGCCAAAACAGATGGGGCGGGCCATCCAGAAGAGTCCGAATCGGGCCCAATCAGGCGAGTCTTCGTCAGATGTCCATGAAGCGGGACCGAAATTCCGGGGAGGGGACCAGGCAACTTTCCCGCTTGCCGAACCAGCGATATCGTCTTTGCGCGATGAAGTCGTACAGCCGGTCGCAAAGCGGGCGCGGGATAACCCGAAACAGACGCAGGATTCTCCAGGGTAACCGCAGATGAGAAACGACCTCCAGGACGGCATCGGACCGGACATAGGCCCTGTCGTTGTCGATGAACACGAAAGTTGCGGAGCTTTCGGGGTTCAGGCCGAGCTTCAAAAGCAGAGCATTGCCCGTTGCCGATTGCGCGGCGGCGAAACGAATCGCGTGGTCGCGCTCGTGGGCGAGAACAAAGGCGACGGAGTACGCACACAGGTGGCACACGCCATCGAAGATCACCACGGGTCCGCAGTTTTCATTCATGGCGGCCCTTTCTGCCCGACCATGTATTGTCGATTTCGCCGCTCGACGGATTCACGCAGCCGGCCGTAGTGCCCTAACCATGTCATGGCTCGCCTACACAGGCGCAAGCGAGGCTGCGGGTTTGCAGCCCGAGACACTCTTTCAGCATCCCGTTAAGTGCGCCGCGCCACCAGCAAGCCGTCCCGGATGGGCACCACCATGGCGGTCCAGGCGGGCCCGGCGGTCACAAGGCGCGTGTACTCACGAACCGCAAGAGTCTCCGCCGAGTCGTCGGCCGAATCGAATATCCGGCCGTGCCAGAGCAGATTGTCGGTGATCAACAGGCCGCCCGGGCGGAGCTTGGCGTGAATTACGGGCAATGAGGCGGGGTACCCGGCCTTCTCGATGTCGTTGAAGATCAAGTCGAAAGGCCCTGGGGCCCGGCGCAGCGCCTCCACAGCTTCCGCAACCTGGAACTCCACGACGGTGTCGAGGCCGAGGGCCGAAAGGTGGCCACGCGCCTTTTGGGACAGGTCCTCATCCCAGACGGTCTGATAGACCCTGCCTCCGCCGTTTTCCACGACGGCCCGCGCGAACCAGGCTGTGGAGTAGCCGAAGCCCGAACCGAGCTCGAAGACCGTTTTTGCTCCCGCTATCCGCGCAAGCAGGTAGCAGAAATATCCCGACGCCGGCCCGACGATGGGAAAGTTGGTGCGCGCCGCTTCGGCCTCCATGGCCGCGAGCTCCGGCGCGCGGGGGGGAACCAGGCCGTCAAGATAGGCGGAAACGGCTGAAGAGATCAAATCGACTGTCATGCGTCATGCCGGCCGGGCCGCGCTGTTGCACCGGTGCGCACCCGGACTTTGCGAATCTACATGATGCAGCAGTCAGCGTCAACGTCGTTTGCGGGCCGCGAGGCGCATCAGCTTGCCTCGGGCGCAACAAGCTCACAGAACAGGCTGGACTCATCCACCAGCGTGAACACGGGCGGTGCGCCCAGAACCGCTTTGCATACGTGGAGAAAAGGAGCCGGCCGGCCGGGGCTGCGCGATCAGAACATGCCGTGCGCGTTCGGCGAATCCTCCGGCACCGCCTGCCCGACGTCCCACGATTCGGCGATGCGCCCATCCTCGAATCTGAAGATGTGCACGACGGCGAAGCCCCGGTCGTCCGGCGTCTGCCGTATACGCGAATGGACGGCCACCCGGTCTCCCTCCTCCAGCGCGTGCTGGATTTCGAGCACCTTGTTCGGGTTCGCGAGCGCGTTCTCCTGCATGGCGGCTTTCAGCGCTTCGGCGTCGCCCGGAAAGTACGGGTTATGATGGCGGAATCGTGCACCGATGTAAAGTCGGTATGCTTCGTCGACCTCTCCTGCAGCCACCAGCCGCAAAAACCCGGTGGCCGACGCCTTGTTGGTCTCTTTATTCACTTTGGCTCCTCGGCTGGAGTTTTCCCCCGCGGTGAAGCACACCCCCCAGCCAGCCACAGGGCAGGGCCGTGACCACCAGCGCGATGGGGTACCACGCGGGGCCCAGGTTCAAAGCGATGGCCGCGTGCATCGGCTCGCCCCACGGTGGATACACACCCAGCATGTGCAATAGCTGGTCGGTGGCCAAAGAGAGCGCAATTACGGTCACCAGACCGGCAAGCAGGGCGACGGCGCTTCGGCCAAGGCGACGGGGGGGCAAAGGTTCGTTCGTCATAGGATCTCCCTTGAGGCTGCGATTCTCCCGGGCGCTTCAGTCGAACTCCACCTGTGGATCGGCCTGAGACTTCCCCACGCGTCCGACCTGAATATCCGCCCTGTAATAATTTTCCCCCTTCACCGGCCGGCCCGCCATCCGGCGCAACATGGCGATCTGGCCGACGTGCGTCAGGGCATCGGCGACGGGTCCCTGAAGGAGCTTCCCTTCGCCGCACGCCAGAAGCTCGTCAGCGGCCAAAAGCCCGTCGAGGCGCTCCAGCATGGCGAAAAATCGGTCGCTGCCTGCCTCCCAAGCGAGCGGCTCGGTATTGCGACCGCCTTTCTGCCCCTTCGCGAGGTACCACGCCCAGTCGAGGAGGTCGCCCAGATGAGCGACCAGTTCGCCCGGTGTCCGCGTTTTCTCGCTCGCCCGGAATTCGGCGAATCCCGGAGGTGCGCCGCGCAGCACCTTCGCACCGCGGTAAGCCAGGGTGGCCAGAGCGTGACGCAACATTTCCTTCATGGCGTATTCCTCTGCACGTTGTCCGTCTCCTGCAAGCTGTCGCCGAAAGGCTGACGGCACAAGCGAACATTCCGCCGGCCTGATCAGAACCTCCCTTCGAACGTGAGCCGCACCCCGCCACCGGGAACCGCCGTAAGACGCACGCTTTCGCCTGTGCCGACAAAAGCGTCGTGCACGAGCAGCGCCACGAAGTTGCCGAGGGCGGCGCCGACCAGAACATCGGTGGGATAGTGCTTGCCGGCCTCCACGCGCGCCCAGGCCGTCAGCACGCCGAAGACGGCCTCTACAGATTTCGCGCCGTACTCCCAGGCCAAATCGACGTGCAAGGCCTCCAGGTTGCGATACGTCATGCCCGCGTTCGCGAACGCCGTCGTGCTGTGTCCCGAGGGGAAGCTCAAGGGCTCGCCGTTGGGGCGCTCCCGGTCGGTAAGCCGGCGGATGGGTTCTCTGACCCCGATCGCCGCCATGACTCCCGCGTGCTCCCACGCCATGCGCTCGAGCAAGGCCGGCCAGTACTTCCGCCCCTTTTCGTGCACCGCCAGCGCACTGACGATCATGCCGACATGCGCCGCTGTTCGAAATCCGTCGCTGTAGTCTTCGGCTGATTGTGCCGAGCCGAAAAGCGGGGTTTCTCTTTGCGCCCAATCGGAGATGTCGAGGTCCCATCCGCCGGCCGTCACGGCGGCCGCACCGACAAGCGGTGCCCAGGTGCCGGGGTGTTTGGCGGCGTCGGCGGCGGACTTTCTCCACTCTTCTCCGCTGGGCCAGAACCTCCCCGTCGTGGCGCAGCCCGAGAACGAGAGCGACAGAAACAGCAGAAGCGCGGCCCTGGCCATGCTACCTCTCATCGACCGCAGCACCGCGAAGAGTGGAGAGTCCCGATTCCAGCGTCGGATATAGAAGCTGTTGAATCAACTCCGCCCGGGCTCGACCTGTGTCCCCCCAGTGGGAAACGCGTCCAAGGCGGACAAAATCGCGGGTGAGCGGAGAACGGGTCCCTGCAACCGTCGCAATTATTTCGCAGAGCCCGGCCACTGCGTAAACAGCCTTGAACGGAATTCTCCTGGGCAGAGGATAGCCCCATACCCCGCAGGCCTCATCCAGAAACCTCTGCAGAGTTACCGGCTGTTCATCCCCGACGTGATAAATCCCTCGAATTCCCGGTTTGAGGATCGCCGCTTCGGCGGCTCGCAGGTAGTCGGCTGTCGCCAGGAACTGGAAAGGCGTCGGTTCGGGCCACACGCAGAGCAGATGCCGCCGGGCCAACCACCGCGCCGCCTCGATCATCAGAATGCCGCGCCCGTAAACCATGCCGAGTCTCAGGATCACAGGCGTCGTGTCGGTGTCCACCGTGCGCTCGATGAGAAGTTGTTCCTCCTCCAGGCGCGTCCGGGCATGCACCGAGATCGGCTGGCCATCGAGCCGCCCGGTTGCCGGGTGCTCTTGGGTCGTCGGTCCTTCGACATGAGGAAACGAAATCAGTATAATACGACCCACGCCGGCCTCCAGGGCGGACGTCACGAGGTTCGAAAACCACTGTGTGTTGGTTTCGGGGAGGAAACGTTCCGGGCGCGGAGCAAACAGCCGCCCGGCAAAATGCACGATCACGTCTGCTCCCTCAACGGCGGCCGGCAACGTCGCCGGATCAGCGAGATCAGCCTGTACGGCGCACACGTTGTCGGCATTCTCCAGGTTCTCCGGCAATGGCGTGCGGTGATACATCAGTCGCAACCTCTGCCCGGTCGGAAGCAGATGACGCGCGAGCAGACCGCCGAGGTTCCCCGCGGCGCCCGTGATCAGGATCATGCGTGGTCTTTGCTTCGGTTCCCAACCGACAGACGGCGGGGGGCGATCACGTCGCCGGTGTAGTTTGACCGCTGACTATTCTCTGGATATTCTCCGGCGCGAAAAATTCAGCGACCGGCACGGTGCCGGCGATGGTGCCCATGAAGCGACCTGACTCCTTCTCGTTGCCGTGCAGAGCCTGGAACAGCCCCAGCATCTGGGCCGGCGGAGGCTCGAGCCTGGCCAGATCGCAGGTCATTCGGTAAAGCGGCAACGCCGCTTCATTGCGCTTCTGTTCGTAGGCCGCCAGCGCCTTGTCGGCGGGCAATTGCCCCGCCAACGTGGCGTCGACGGCCTCTGCGAGCAATTCCGCGTCCCTGAACGCATCGGTGATTCCCTGCGCGGTGATCGGGTTTTTGTGGTAGCCCGCGTCCCCTACCAGCGCCCAGCCCGGGCCGTACGGACGACGGAAAAATCCCTCGAGGTCAACGCTGCCACGGAATTTTTCCACGCGCGTGCCCGCGCGAATGCGCGCGGCAAGCGAAGGGACCGTGTCGAGGGCCGTCATGAACTGCCGTTCGACGTCGGCGCGCACCCGCGCGAATTCGCGCTCGGGCCAGTAGACGATCACGAGCGTGAGCCCGTCGTTGGTCGGGGCCGCAATAAGCATGCGCTTCGGACGCGGATAAAGCTCCGCCGTTTTGACCGACGTGTCCCGCCAGTACGCGTATTAGGCGCAGCTCGAGGCCGGGAATTCGTCGTACGCGGGCGCATCCGCCAGCCTGGCGATTTGGGAGCGCATGCCGTCGGCGGCGATCACGATCTGCGCCTCCTCATGGACCTTCTGGCCGGTCCCGGACCGGCCGCTGAAACCCGTAAGCCGGTCCCCGTCGCGCGTGAGTTCCTCGACTTTGAATTGCTCGCGGACCTCGACGCCGGCAGCGACGGCGGCGTCGAGCAGAATTTTGTCCAGGACCATCCGTCGCGGCGCATAGCCCACGCGTATGCCGTC
>Ga0326597_10005222_pt1 | contig 18055 bp, 14 predicted proteins | sample RVTome_12_FD_203789 | JGI IMG/M metagenome (GOLD analysis project Ga0326597, IMG submission 203789) | Soil microbial communities from uranium-contaminated site in the Upper Colorado River Basin, Wyoming, United States - RVT100D185 | ecosystem: Environmental > Terrestrial > Soil > Contaminated >... | reverse complement strand
TCTCCCTTCCCTGCCAACGTTCATCACTCACCGGATCGATGAGGAGGAAGACCTGGACCATCGTGCCGCTGGTGAAGGCATGCACGACCGTGCCCGTCGCCGTCTCAACCTCAGCCGCCGCTTCGCGCACCTCGACGCCGGTGATTTTCTGGATCGCCTCCCGCAGCGGATCAGCCGAGGTGGCGAAGAGCTGCCGGTGGAACTCCTGAACCTGCGCGGCCCCTTGCGGATGACTCGCGAGCGCCTCCTCGGCGGGGCTCAGCGCACCGTGGAGCGAGATGACCAGCGTGTCGCCGCTGAGCACGACGGTTACGGCCCTGGGCGCATGCCCGGTCCGCTGGAAGTGGAAGGCGCTGGCCGCCTTGGCGATCTGCTGCGCCATGGTCTGCTTCGCCTCGGGCAGGGCTTCATGCATGGCTTTTTCCTCCACTGCCTCCGCCTGCCCGCCGGCTGCGGGCAGTTGCGCCCCCACAGGCGCCCAAAAACAAAAACCGACCCAGACCTGCACGTTTCGTGCGGATCCAAGTCGGCCTACTCTTCGACGGGCCGGCTGCGGTTCGCAGCCTGCCTTTCGTCCAGTCTTCCGATGGCGGATACGGCGGCTTCGCCCTCCGTTTCCTCTTTCAACGCTAGCCCATCAAACTGCGAAGTCAAGGCAAGAAAAAAAGAAATTATCCCGTCAGTCCCATATCGTCAATCTGAACCCCGGAGCGCCGATCGGGCCCGGCGCCGTTGTTGGGCGGCGTTCGTCAAGCCCGCGTCCAGCCCCGGATGACACTGCAGGCACGAAGGTGGTGTCCAATGCTCAAGACTCAAGGAGAGATGGAAGCGGCGGTGTGCGATTGCATCAGCCGATTCGAGCAGGAGTTCATGGGCCGAGGTCCAAAGGAAGTGCATGCGCATCTGATCCAGCGGACCCTTTTCATTCGCCTTCAGGGCGTCCTGACCATCGCCGAACAGCAACTGGTCACGACCCTTTCTCCCGGAAGGGGCCGCGACCTGCTCAAGCAGGTCCGGACGCAGTTGATCGAAACGGCGCGACCGCACCTGGAGAGGCTGATCGGCGAGATCACCGGCCGCAGTGTCGTCAGCCTTCACCACGACATCAGCACCGTGACCGGCGAAGAAATCGTGGTTCTCTCTCTCGATGAGGCCCCGACGACTCGCCACTTCAAAGCGAGTTAGACTCCGGCTCGCGAACCTTGGTCGACGCACCGGCCCCCGGACCAGCCCTGCTGAGGGGATACACTCCACGGGTTCTGTACCGCACCGGGATTGCGGCATGTATTGAACACTTCAACTGCGGTGAAGGGAGCATTCATGCGGCGCTGGCTCATCCTCAGCCTGGGCATCGTGATCCTCATGGTCGTCGGCGCCATCTATGTGGTACGGGCGCTCTTTCCCCCGCCCACTCCCGAGCCACCGATGCTGGCCGACGCCCCCGCCGACTTTCACATCAACGAGATCGACCTCGCTCTCTCCGGCGCCGTCCTCATCAGCATCGACAACCGCACGAGCGAGACGCTCACCATCGACCTCGCAGCCCTGGGAAAGGCCGTCGCGGACGGCTTGCGCCTCTTCGACCTGCTTGACAATGAGTGGACGTGGATCGACGTCGAAGGGCGCGGGACGCGCCCCCTTCTTGACGCCACTGTCCTTCAGACGGGCATGGGCTGGAACACGGAGTCGAATCTGAAGATCGAGCCGGGGCGGAGCGAATCCGCCATGCTCGCGGTCAATCCCGGCCTGAACCTCGCCGCCATGAACTGGATCGCCCGGATGCGGAGCAAGCCCGACCGCCTCGTCTACGTCCTGGACTTCCAACTGCCCATCCGCGATCCGCAGACCGGCGGGCGAACCACGGTTCGCCTCACCGCCAAGGGGGAGACGGCGTACCTGCCGCGGCCGTGAAGGAGAGTCAAACGTCCCTGCCTGGAAGCCGCAAGCGGCCATCGGGTGTCGTCCGCCATCGCGGCCGACGACCGCGGGCGACAGTGCGGGCGGCGTGCCTATCATGAGCCATGCACTTTGACGCACACCAGCCCATCATCGACGACCTCGAGGCGCGGATCTTAACCATCCGCGACTCTCTTTGACGTCGATTCCAAACTCAAGCGCATCGCCGATCTCGAAGAGACCATGGGCGGCGCCGACTTCTGGCGCGACCAGGCCTCGGCCCAGAAAACCGTCGCCGAACTGAAGGTCAACAAGGCCCAGATCGACCCCATCCTCAAGGTCCGCAAAGACTTCGAGGAGGCCCGTCTGACTTACGACATGGCCAAAGAGGCCGGCGACCGGGAACTCCTCGAAGAAGCGGACGAATCACTCTTCCAACTCCAGCAGCGCATGGAGAAGGTCGAACTCCAGTCCCTCCTCGCCGGCCCCCACGATCATCGCCACTGCTTCTTCACCGTCTCCGCCGGCGACGGCGGCACCGAGGCCAACGACTGGGCCGAAATGCTCATGCGCATGTACATCTATTACTTCGAGCAGATGGGCTGGAAGATCGAGGAACTTGAAAAGAGCCACGGCACCGAAGTCGGCATCGCCTCCGTCACCTTTCACGTCCGCGGCCCCTTCGCCTTCGGCTACCTCAAGTGCGAGCGCGGCACGCACCGCCTGGCGCGCGTCTCGCCCTTCAACGCCCAGGGCAAGCGGCAGACCTCCTTCGCCACCGTCGATGTCACGCCCGAGTTCGAGGAGACGACCGTCGAGATTCCCGACAAGGATCTCGAAGTCACGGCCTTCGCCCGATCATCCGGCCCCGGCGGGCAGAATGTTAACAAAGTCGCCTCGGCGATCCGCATCGTCCACAAGCCCACCGGTCTCATGGTCGTCGCCAGCACCTACAAAGATCAGCCTCAGAACAAGAAACAGGCGATGTCCATCCTCCAGGCGAAACTCGAGCAACTTGAAGAAGAGCGGCGCGAGAAGGAAATCGCGGCCGCCTCGGGCGGCAAGGTCGATCGCGGCTGGGGCACGCAGATCCGCTCCTACGTCATCTATGACAACCGCGTCAAGGACCACCGCACCAACTTCGAAATCATGAACCCCCAGCGCGTCCTCGACGGCGACCTCCAGCCCTTCATCGACGCCGAACTCAAACGCCGGCGGTCGTTGCAGAACTGATCCACATTCAAATACACCCCCACCCGACGGCGATCGCCCTGCGAAGTCCTTGCGTCGCCGAGACCGCTTCGCGGTTTCGCGCCGTCCCATCTCTTCCTGCCGCGCCTCACCCCTTCTTCGGTAACACAAAGATACCGTTCACCGTCTCCTTCGTGAAGCCGATGATGTTCGCCCGCCTTGCATTCGGCAGCACCTGCACGTCGAACAGTTCTTCGCACCCGGCCTCGAACTGGATGAACGCGACGACCTTGCCGCTGTCGAGATCGACCACCTGGATGCCGCATTGCAACTCGGTCTTCTGCTCCTCGATGGGCAGGCCGCCGAACATCCGCTTCTCGCGCGCCTTGGACAGCCCCACGAAAGCGAAGCGGTCGTAGAACGCCAGCCCGCGCACGTAGCCGGGCAGGCGCGTCACCGTGTGCCGCCGCCCCGTCTCGGGATCGACGTACTGCAACTCGGCCCGTCCGGACTCAAGCACCCACAACCGATCACGATAGATTCGCGGGGAGTGCGGCATGGCCATGTCGCGCGCCACGATCTCGTTGTTATTAATATCGACGACGCACCCGCCATCCGTCTTCCGGTCGCGCCAGCCCTGGGCCGTGTCCGTCGGCGCGAGCATGGTGACGTACCGCGGCCGCCCCCCTTCCATCGCCATGCCGTTGAGATGGCAGCGATCCTCCGGCGCGAGTTTCGTAATGAACGCCGGCCTCCAGCGCGGCACGAAAGACCAGCGCTGATCCAGCGTCGCCAGGCATGAGAACCTTGTATTAACAACCCACAGCGAACCAAGCCGATCGATTTCCTCGTCGCTCTCATAATCGAGCGACGAAACGCCTGCTTGGGGATTCACTCCCCACGCCGCCTCGTGGCCGGCGATGTCGCCCGTCACGTGCATCCGCCGAGGCACAAAGTAGGCGTCGTACTCCGGCCGCTTTCCCTCCTGATCGACGAGGTCGGTCTGGTTGACGAGGTGAACGACCTGGTTGCCGCACACCAAGGCCATGCGCTGCGCATCAATCGCCAGGCCCATCGGATGCGCAAACGCGCGCATAAGCAGCGAGCAGCGCCCGCGATTGCCCGAGAACGAAAGCACCCGCCCCGCCTGAAAGGTCGTCGCCATCACCGTGATGTTAAGATGTTCGAGCAGGTCCGGCAGGTTTCCGCTGTGGACGTACTTGAACGCGGGGGTCTTCGCCTCCGGCGAGGGGCCTGCGGCCGTCGCGCCGCCCGAGGCGTCGCTTGCGCCGGCGTCGGACTCGTTCACCGCGGCCCCTGACTCCCCGCCGACATGGACATCGTCGTCGTCGCGCGGATCGCGGGAAACGAGATCATCGCTGTCAACCTCATCATTCATGGCGAGAGAAGTCTATGAGCGCAAAGATCATCAGGGCGCGGAACAGAACGAACACACCTCCCGCGCGAGAACGCATCACGGCAGTATCCGCGCCGTGCGGAAGGGCGTCTTGACGGAATCGACCCCGCCCGGCCCGCGGCGGATGACGGCCTGCATGACGACGGTTGTCAGCGGCGCGTTCGGGGGGACATTGATTGTTAACTCGGCCACCCCATTGGCGTCGGCAACGGCGCTGCCGATGACCTGGATGGGGTCGAGCAGGTCGAGCGTGATGCCGCCGAGTTGGCGAATGCCGAAGGAGTTGCCAGCGCCCTCGACGCTGTGGAGGAAATGAACCCGTTCGCCCGGCGCGGCGCCGTTCACGACAAAAACCGCCGGCCGCCCGCGGATGAGCGGTGAATGCTCCATCCGCGGACCCGCGAGCGGTGATACGTTGATCAGCGTGGCAAATTCCCCGAATCCACTGCGGATCAGGTCAACTCGTCCATCCCCGGTCAGATCGGCCGCGGCAAGACCATCGCGCGAGACCTGGGTGTAGAACAAGCCCGCCGAGGTGAAGGTGAAGTCGCCGGCATTGCGGAACACCCGGATAGATTGCTCTCGAGAACTGTTGTTGACGAATACGAGGTCCAGGCGCCCATTGGTATTCAGGTCGGCAAGCGCAATTGAGGATTCCTCCCCGTCCGCAAAACGGATACTCCGCGTGATGGCGAGCGCGTTCCCGGGATCTGTTCTCAGGAAGGACACATCGTTGGCATTGTAGAAGTCTCCGGCCCGGCCCCCCGCTGCTGCGACATCAAGGTCGCCGTCCCCATCGAGGTCGCCAAGCACGATATCAAGAGCAAGTATGTCCGCCGCCGTCCACGCGCTCAGGTCAAAATCCGAAGTCCTCTGAAATGAGCCTTGGCCGGTGTTGGTGAGTACGACGACGTGAGTACTCTTGACCTCAAAGTAATTGTACTTGCCCATGTATCCATACTGAAAGCTGGCGACGATATCTGTATTGCCATCGCCATCGAGATCGCCGACCGCCAGCCGCTTCGAGTTCTCCGAGCGGTCGTGGACATAGGCCTCCCGGTGCTCAAAAGTCCGGTCGCCGAGATTCACCAGAAGGTCTATCCGCCGCGAATCCGCCGCCAGGACAAGGTCGACCAGTCCGTCGCCGGAGACGTCCGCCGCCGCCATGTCACTGGCGAAAACGCCTTGCGGCAGGATGACGCTCACGAACTCGCCGCTGCGCCCATCCCCATCGTTGTACCAGATCCCTACCTTGGAGGCGCCGCCGGCGCCCCAGATCAGGTCGGCGTCGCCATCGCCATCCATGTCCGCCGCAACGATCTGCGCCGGGAACACCTCGAACTGGATCGTGGTCTCAAGGGTCAGTCCGCCGGCGCCATCGTTGAAGTGGATATGCAGCCCGGACCCGCTCGCGATGGCTACATCAGTGTGGCCGTCGCCATCAAGATCAGCGGCCACAAGCGACCGATGGGCCCCGGGATCCGCATGGAACGTCGGCTCAGCGAACTTGATCGGCTGTCCCATCGCCGCGGCGCTGAGCGCGGACGTCCCCAGACCCAGCACGGTCAGGCGCGGCAGGACGCCGGCTGTTCCCGATGCACTTTCGGTTGCAGTTCGCAACTCGCACCTCCTGGCTCTTTGTCCATCATACCGGATCTGCGGCCACCGCAGGCGGAGAAAGCGGGGCGATCTCAAGAATGACAACGCCGGCGCCCGCCCCGGCATTCCCGCAATCGAGCGAAACCACCCCTTTGCGGGCATCAAACGCCTTCTCGCCCGCTCAGGAACGAACAGTCCGGCCCAGAACCTCCATCAGGCGGAGCGCCTCTCCCGCCTTGAGGGCCAGCCGGTGCGTGTCCTCGTGGCGCGGGCCGGCGAGGAAGCAGATCTTCTTCACGCCCGACTCTCGCGCCGCCACCTCGCCTCCCGGACGATGGTCAGCCCCGTACTTTCTGAGCGGCGCAGACCCGAACCGCCTACCCCGCCGTTCAGTCTCATCAAACCCGCAACTCACGGCAAGACCTGCGCCGTCCTGAACGGCGTCTTGACCGACTCGACCCCGCCCGGCCCGCGGCGGATGACGGCCTGCATGACCACCGTCGTCAGCGGCGCGTTGGGCGGGATGTTAACTGTTAACTCGGCCACGCCGTTGCCGTCGGCGACGGCGCTGCCGATGACCTGGATCGGATCGAGCAGGTCGAGGGTGATCCCGCCGAGTTGGCGGATGCCGAAGGAGTTGCCGGCGCCTTCGCGGGATACCAGGAAATGCACGCGCTTGCCAGGCTCGGCGTCGCGGACGGTCAGCGTCCCCTCCCGGCCGCGGTGAAGCGGTGTGTGGTCAAGTGCCGGGCCGTCATATGGAGTGTCATTGAGCAGAACAAACACTCCACGACTCCAGAGCCACGCCGCGACGTCAACGCGGCCATCTCCATTCAGATCCGCCACATCCATTCTCGGCGTCGCCCAGATCGGGGCGATCACCACCTCCAGCGCCGGCTCAAACTCCAGATTCCCGATATTGCGTCGAACATGCAAGGTTGCCTGTTCTGAATAAGGCACCATGCCCCACACGACATCGAGGCGACCATCGCCATCCAGGTCCGTCAGATCAACGGAGCCGGTGTCGAGAACGTCCTCGGAGATCCTGGGGCCCGCCGTAAACTGTGCAAGGCCGTCGTTGGTCACCACGATTTGCCTCGCGGTGCCGATATTCCAATACCCGTATTGATAGTGGCGGTATGGACGCGCCACAACGACGGCGTCGGCGTCGCCATCCCCATCCAGGTCTCCAACCTGAATGCCATTGGGAAAGAAGTCGCCGGAAAACTCAATGTCGGATGTCCGCACCTCCTCCAAACCTCCCCGGCCGTCCATCAGAAGCGCATGCACGTGCGTTTTGTAGGTATAATAACGCTCATACTCGCAGAACAGGGCCGCCACGTCCTGATCGCCGTCTCCGTCGAGGTCGCCGATCGCCACGCCGGTCGAGAGGAGGAGGTCCGGGTGTCGATATAATACAGAATGCTCATACTGACCGCGTCCGAGATGGGTGATGAGGTCCACGCTCGCGTCGTATCCCCGCGGGTAGACGATATCGACCTGTCCATCGCCCGTCAGATCGGCCGCCGCGATGTTGTAACCCGGGTTGGGCGCAGGAAACTCATATCGCTCGGCCGGCCAGCCACCGTTGTTGTAGTAGAACTCGAAACTACCCGGACTGTCCCAGTTGAAGGCCGCCAGATCAGTCCATCCATCGTTGTCGAAGTCGGCGGCGACAAGCCAGCCGGGTGAAACGTCCGCAATCTCAGCCATTCGAACGAACTGGCCGTCGCCCGTGTTGGCATAGAGATCGATGCGGTGTTCGCGGCCGTTGACTCCGACCGCCAGATCGAGATGGCCGTCGCCGTTGAAATCGCCGAGGCAGGCATCGGACACTTCGCCGGAATAAACCTCGTGCGGGCCGAATGAAATCTGAGCCGTCGCCGCACCGGTGGCGGCGGCGCTTCCCAGACCTGTGGCCGCGAGCAGCAACTTCCTCGCCGCTCGCGCGGGCTGGGAGGGATCGGGGCACGCTGCGGCCGCCCCTTGCTCACGATGCCTGAATCCGAGCCGGCCGGAATCGGGATTCGACTGAGCCGATCCGGCCGGCCGCCGTGGCGCTACAGATGGTGACGTCATCGGACACCTCCCGCGTCTCTGGGCATTGTACCGGAGATCTCGGGGCGGGGGTCCGAAATTCCACTGGTTTTTCCGGAATCCTACCCCCGCCTCGATCCGTCTTCCGCTCCCTGCTTCCGTAACGTCTTTGAGGAGGTCATCTCGCGTCGGGAATTGACCGCATCATCAGGTCCACCCGCTGCATCGCCAGTCCCGCTTTCAGGGCCAGGCGGTGCGTGTCCTGGTGCCGCGGGCCGGCGAGGAAGCGGATGCGGGCGATGCCCGCTCGTCGTGCGGCCTGCGCCGCCTCCTCCATCACCGCGACGTTGACCCATGTCCGCCGTGCGCCGGGCGCGACGACCTTCGACTCCACCTGCACTCCGCCCCGCCGGTCCCGCACCGCGAGCAGAAATCCGCACACGCCCTCATCCATGATCGCGACGCGGCTCATCTCCGGATCAAACGGATACCACCCCTTGCCGCGCAGGCGTGATTCGAGTCGGCCCGCGTCGCCGCCGATGTGATCCATCTGAAGTTGGATCACTTCGCCCAGCGGCGACTCGCTCAGCGGTACGACGCGGGCGCTGATCGGCACATGGCCGCGCACCGTCAGCGAATCATACATCGGAGTGAGCAGGTCGAGATAGGCCGACAAGGCTCCCTCATAATGAGTCAGTTTCGCGTTCGACACGAAGCCGAGCGACTCCCATCTTCTCTGCTCATCCGAGTCGCACGGCACGCTGTCCCAGGCGTAGAGGGCCTTGCGATTGAGCCGCCGAGCCGTCGCCTCCGCCTGTGCGAGCAACGCTTCGCTCACCGCGACCGCGCGATCATCCTCATCGACCAGAAGCATGACGGGGCAGCCCTGCACTCGCATCGGCACGGGGTAGACGTCAACGACCATCGCGCCGCGCACCGCGCCGCCCGCCTCCCGCGCGATCCAGAGTTCATGGGGATCGGGCAGGTTCGCCAGCGCCGGCCACCGATCGGCGAGCGCTCGCCGCGCCTCGCCGTCTGCGAGCGCGATCTCCAGATTGCATTGGTCCGGGATTGCCGCAGGATCGGGCATGGCGACCAATCCTACGCGCGGCGCCCTCGGCGATGAGTCGATGATTCAATTCGGGCATCGCATGGCGCCGCATTCCACGCCGCGCCGGGCAGGGTACACTTCACGGGACGCCGAAGCACGCAGCGATCCGGAAGGGGCGTGGGGCATGTCGAGTTTCGGCTGGCATTTTGACCAACACACCGCACGTTACAACGACGCTCGCACCGCGCTCTCGCGCACCGCGGCCCTGGCGATCGTCTTTGCCGTGGTCGTGCTCGCCAAGGTCGTGTCGCCTTTCGCTCAATTGACGCAGGATCGCCACCAGGCCGCGCAGCAGAAAGCGGCGCAGGCCGCTGAGCGCGACGAGGCCGGTCGGCGCTCCGCCGACCTGAGCGAAGTGAGCGAGCAGTTCGACGGTGTCGTGCAGGCCATCAAGGCCCAGCCGTGGAATGCGAAAGTCGAAGACCTGAAGGTTCGCTTTCGCGAACTCGGCAACTCCTACGACGCGATCCGGCCGCTCCCGGCGACGAAGATTCTCGAAGCCTACCAGACGCGCGACGAAGTTCGAAGCCGCGAGGTGCTCCAGACCGGGCAGATGCCCGCGCGCGAGCGACTTCAGCAGCCTCGTCTGCGCGGCCTTGAGGAGCGCTCGATTCAACCGGGCGACGGCGGCGCGCGCCTCGCCCGCCGTCCACCGCCGGACGAGACCGGCGCGACCACCCCGCCCGAGGGTGACGAGACGGATCAGCGCCTCCTCGTCGCCGAAGCGGCTGATCTGCTGCGCCTCAATCCCGAGCGCGTGAGCGAAGCGATCAGGCGGAGTCCCTCGGACTGGCACCGCAAGGTCTATGAAGAGGCGGCCGAAGAGGAAGCCAAGGCCGCCGTCCGAAGCATCTTCGACGTCATTGCCGACCGCGTGCTCCACGCGATTCAGCGACTGCTTGCCCTGCCCGCAACGACCACCGCGCTGCCCGACCTCCCGCGGCAACTGACCGACCTGACGACGACCGTCGAGAAGTGGCGCGATGATCGACTCACCGACCTCGAGTGGTACCGCACCGCGCTGGGCAAGGAGGATGAACTCCATCGCCTGACGAGCGAACTCGTGGAGGCCACGCGCCCGATCGGTCAGGCGCTTTCCTCGCAGTGGAGCGAGGCCCAGCGTCAGCACGCCGCGTTGGAGGAGGAACTCAGCGCCGCCAATGATCGGATCGCCGAACTCGAGGATGCGGTCGACGCGATCGACAAGGAACTCGAAGGCCACCTGCCCGAGTGGATGCGCGGCCTCTTCGCGGCCCGCGAGATGATCCAACTCTACCCCTTCGTGCTCTTCGGCCTGATCGCGTTCATGGGCGTGACCGCCCTCGCCGCCGATCGGCATCACGGGGAGATGCTCCGTATTCTCGGAGAGAAAGGGGAAACGACTGATCCCTCCGCCACGGGTTCGATCTGGCTGCTGCGACAGCCGGGGATCAGCGCCCGCGTGATGTCGGCGACCCTCTACCTCGGCGGGCTGGCGGTGTTCTGGTTTCTCTTCGAGCAGGGCGCCGCGAGTCTTACGTCATGGGCGGCGCTGGAGCCGACCGCGGCGTGGCTGAATGCCGATGCTGGCCGGATCATCCTGTGGTTGGGCCGGGCTGCGTTCCTCGCCGCCGCGGCGTCGGTGGGCGCGATGATCGTGCGCGGGAGAGATTGACCGCGACCAGATTCATACCTGACGAACCGCAGCGCCTCGCCAAGGCATGAATCGCGAAGCCGCCAGCGGCTACGGCTCGACGATGCCCTCGCGGATGGCGTAGCGCGTCAGTTCGACGCGGTCGTCGATGTCGAGTTTGCGCATCAGGCTGGTGCGGTGGGCGTCGATGGTCTTGGGGCTGCGGTGGAGAACGCCGGCGATCTCTTTCGTGCTCAGCCCCTTGGCGATGAGGCGCATGACTTCGAGTTCGCGCGGCGTGAGGGTGCTGATGGGCGTGGTCGCCTCGGTGGCGCGGCGGCGCAGGTTGCCCCCGCTGAACTCGAATCGCTCCAGCACCTCGGGCGGAAAGGCCAGGTCGCCCGCGAGCACCTTGCGCACCGCCTTGAGGATCACGTCGAAGGGATCGTTCTTGGAGATGTAACCCCACGCCCCGGACTGCACCGACGCATCCATGTAGCCATCACGCACGTAGGCGGAGAGCATGACGACGCGAATCTCGGGAAAGAGACGGCGCAGGTCCGCGATCATGGTGAACGGGTCGGCGCCGGGCATGTCGATGTCCATGAGAACCAGTTGCGGATGATGCTTCTCGCAGACCTGGATGAGATCGTCGGCCGCAGGCAGTTCGGCCAGGACGGTGAGGTCCGGCTCGACCTCGAGGCGCGAGCGGATTCCCTCTCGGGCGATCTCGTGGTCATCAACGACGACAATGCCGACCCGATGCGCTGCACTCATTCGTCACGACCCTTGAAGCGGTTTCGTTGGCGGGCGGCGTCGACGATGCTTCGGAAGGTGAGGGCGTTCACCGAGCCGTCCAGCCACAGTATAGCCCCCGGCCAGCCCGGCCGGTCATCGCGCGGCCCGAGCGCAATCACCGCCAGATCGGCGCGCGATTCGAGCACGGCGGCGACGGCCTCCGGCCCGTGCAGGTCCGGGTCGATGATCCACGCGGCATCGTCGGCCTCAGGTTGGCCGGCGCCGGTTCGAGCCTCGACCCCGGCTGCGACCAGCCCGGTGCGCACGAAGGCGGCGACGCGCGGGTCGCGCAATCCGATGAGCATCCGCGCGCCCGGCGCCATCCTCTCGCCATCGGCGCCAAGGCGCAACGGCTCGGGGCGGCTCGGCCGATCCAGCGCCGGCACATCAACGGTGATCGACGTCCCCTGTCCCAGGCGGCTGCGAATCTGCACCTGCCCGCCCGCCGAGCGCACGATGCTCCCCACCAGCGCCAGGCCCAGCCCCGTCGATTTGCCGCGCGATTTGGTCGAGAAGAAGGGGTCGAAGGCGCGCTGAAGGACCGATTCATCCATGCCGCACCCCTCATCCGTCACGGTGAAGCGCACGCCGGGGAGGCTGGCGCGATCGACGCCCTTGTATTCCCCGGGACTCGCGGCGGCGGCGAGCGGCTCGACGGCCGCGGCCCAACCCGCCGGACTGCGATCGACGATGAGCGTGATCGTCCCGCCGGAGGTCATGGAATCGCGCGCGTTGAGGAAGAGATTGAGGATCGCCTGCTTGAGCAGCCCGCCGTCGATCTTCGCCTGGCGCGGCGGGTCACGCAGGTCCAGGCGCACCTCGATCGCTCCCTCGCCCTCGGGGGCAACCACGGCGTCCTGATAGAAGGGCAGCGCCTCTTGCACCCACGATCGAATGTCCGTCGCCGTCGTCGAGAAGGCCGAGGGCTGCGACGCCTCGTGCCGCGTCCACATCAGCAGTTTCTTCGTCAACTCGGCGATATGGTCGGTCGCCCGCCGGATCGAGTTGACGCGGCTCGCCACCTTGCTCGGCGCGGGATCGCGCTCGAGCACATCCAGCCCGGCGCGGATGGGCAGCAGCAGGTTGTTCAGATCGTGGGCCAGTCCTCCGGCGAAGGTGCCGAGGATGGCGAGGCGCTCGCGCTCGCGCAGGCGCTGCTGGATGTCGCGCAGGGCGGTGACATCGCGCGCCACGCCGTGGAACCCCGTCACTTCCCCCTTCGCCACCACCGGATACTCCATGATCTCGCAAAGCACCGGCTCGCCCGACTTGCGCCGCAGCACGACCTCGTACTGCGGCTGACGACGCCTGGTTTCGATCGCCGCCGCCACCGACTCGCGGGCCCGCGCCAGGTCCGCCGCGACGTGATCGGGATGAAACTCTCCGAAACGGTGGCCGAGCAACTCGTCCGCCCCGTAGCCGAGCATGCGCTCGACCGAGGGACTCACGTAAGTGAGTTTGCGATCGACATCATGCTCATAAAAGATGAAGTCCGACACGCCCTCGATGAGTTCGCGGAAGCGCCGCTCGCTCTGGCGCAACTCCCGTTCCGCGGTCTTCTGCCGCGTAAGGTCCATGACCACGCCGACGAGTTGCGGCTCCATCCCCTCGGCGACCGGCAGCGGCCCGGCGGTGTCGCGCACCCAGCGCACCGTGCCGTCGGGCCTGATGTAGCGGTAGTCGATGTCGTAGAAATGCTGACCGGCGATCGCGTCCGAGATCGTTCGCCGAACCAAAGCCCGGTCATCCGGGTGTACGTGGCGCTCCCAGTCGATGCTCGGCCCCATGAAGGACTCCGCCTCGTGCCCGGAGACGTTGCGGATGCTTCGGCTGACCTGCGTCGTCATCCCGGTGGCGCAGTTGATGATGTACATCGCCACCGGCGCGTGCTCGACGAGGGAGGCGAGGCGCTGCCGCTCGGCCTGAAGTTGATCGAGGATGCGGCGCTCGCTGGTGACGTCGCGGAAGGTGTAGAGGCGCTCGCCGCCGCGCGCCGCCTGGGTGCGCCCGACGACGAACCGGCCGCTGAGCAGTTCGAGTTCCATCTCGCGCCCGCCCGGCGCTTCGTGCCGCTTGAGGACTCGCTGGATGTGCTCGGCCCGGTCCGGATGGCGATTCCGCTGACGTTCGTAGATGGCCTCGGCCACGGCCTCGACGGTCGGCTCGGTGTTCGCCCACTGCGGATCGAAGCCGAAGATGTCCACGAAGCGCTGGTTGAAAGCGATGATGCGGGAATCCGGCGCGGAAAAGAGACAGAATCCCTCATCCGCCGTGTCGAGAATGAGGCGCTCGAGTTCGGCGCTGACCGCCTCAGGCCGCAGCGCGGGATCATGTCGAATGGCGTCGTTCATGGCGGGCAGTCGATTCTATGGTTAGTGCCGCCTGTGGAACCTATGTCCTCCCTGACCAGCCGAGCGTGCAACTCTCACGAGCAGGACTCCAAGTCGCCAAGGAAGGACCAGGAGAAGCATCGTCTTTCAGGCCGGGCGGCATGTCGCGCTTTCGGGGACTGAGCGGTGTCGAAGTGGCGTCGCTCTGCGGAGCCAACAAGGGCGCACCGCAGTTCGCAAGCGCGCTCAAGCCTCGAAGAGTGATGCATCCGCGATGGCGATCGTCACGCCGACGTGTGCCGCGCCGGGCTGGGTGAGTTGCCGGCCGCGCCGGGTGCGGGTGAGGTAGCCGCACTGGAGGAGGTAAGGCTCGACGACCTCTTCGAGCGTGTCGGATTCTTCGCTCATGGTGGCGGCGATGGCTTCGATGCCCGCGGGGCCGCCCGCAAAGGTGGTTCCCAGCACCTTGAGATACTTGCGATCGAGCGGGTCGAGGCCGAGGCGGTCGATGCCTTCGAGGGTGAGCGCCTCCTCGACGATCGCGGCATTGACGAGGCCGTGGTTGTGGACCTGTGCGTAATCGCGGATTCGCCGCAGGAGGCGGTTGACGATGCGCGGCGTGCCGCGGCTGCGCCGCGCCGGCAAAGCCAGCGTCTCATCGGCGTCGCACTTCATTTCGAGCAGGCTCGCCGAGCGCCGCGCGATGGTGTGCAGGTCTTCATCGCTGTAGAACTCGAGGTGGTGCGTCATGCCGAAGCGGCTTCGCAGCGGGCCGGTGACGAGGCCCGCGCGCGTCGTCGCGCCGATGAGGCAGAAAGGCTCGATGTTGAGCGTGATCGAGCGCGCGTGCATCCCCGAATCCACTGAAACATCAATGCGGAAGTCTTCCATGGCCGGGTAGATGTATTCCTCGACGGCGGCGGGGAGGCGATGAATCTCATCGACGAAGAGAATGTCGCCGCGGCGAAGTTTGGTGAGCGGGCCGACCAGATCGCCGGCGCGGGTGAGCGCCGGGCCGGAGGTGATGTGAACCTGCCCGCCCATCTCGTTGCCGATCACGTGGGCCAGCGTGGTTTTGCCCAGGCCGGGCGGGCCGTGAAGGAGAATGTGTTCGAGCGGCTCGCCTCGCTGCTTCGCCGCCTGGATGGCGATGCGCAGGCGCTGGACGAGTTGGGGCTGGCCGATGTACTCGTCGAGATGCGTGGGGCGCAGCGACCAGTTCTGACGCTCTTCCTCGGCGTCGAGGCGTTCCGCGGTGACGAGGCGCTCGCGTGTCATCGAGAGCATGATACGCCGTGTGGCCGCGACCCGGAGGTTCGGCGCCGCGAGCGTGGCGGCGGGCGGCGACAGTCCCTGGTCATTGCACGCTCGGCAGAGCCACGCGACTTCGGCCCGGCTCAGTCCAGGAAAGCGCGAGGCCGTGCCGCGCACCGCACCCGCGCTTCACGGCGAGAGGTTTTCGCTCGGCAGCGGCCGGAGCATCACCGTCGGCAGGAGATGGTTCACATCGTGGTAGACGTACACCTGGCCGGAGATGATGATCCGGGCCGAGTCCCCTTCCGCCTGCGCCGTGCGGATGAGTCGTTCGAGCAGGCGACAGGGCACGAGCACCATCGGCGGATCCATCTGCCCCGTGCGGTCCGAATCGAAGGTGACCATCCACTCGCCGCCCGTATCGGAGCGCGAAAGGCGCGCCAGGCGCGAGACGATGAAGACCCCTTCGCGCACCATTCCCTGCTTGATCGGCGCGGCGGTGGCGGCCGTGCGGAAGGGGCTCGTCGTGGGCATGAGGAAGTTGCGACCCTCGAACACGTAGACGCGGCCGCTGATCTCGACCGGACCGCTCGACTGCACGTCGATGAGATTCGCCTCGATGCGTTCGGTGACGCGCGAGGGCAGGAGCATCAAGGGCTGGGAAGTCTGGCGCGGCCGCGTGGGGTCCGGGTCGGGGAGGAAGTGAACGACGCCAAGCGATTCGGCGCGCGTGAGGAGGCCGGTGCGGGCCATGAGGTAGGAACCTTCGGGCAGCAGTCGGCCGCGCGGCGGAAGCAAGGGGTCGAACTCGACGGATGTCGCCGGCGCCGCGGGCGCCTGTACGCGTGTCGTCGCAGTCGTCGGGTCATCGCGCTCAAGGTCGCGGCGGATCTCCTCGATGGTGCGCGTGTCGCTCTGGGGCGGCTCGGTTTCCCTCGCCGGAGGATCGGCCGGCGGAGTCGCGGGCGGTTCCTGCGCGAGCGCCCAGGCGCCGAGCGCCAAGGCGCATCCGGACGCGGCCAGCGAAGCGCGGCAGTGGTCGATAAGCAATCGGCGGTTCATTTGAGCGAATCCTTCCCATCAGCGGTCTGGTGCCGGGCGGCCTCTCCAATCCTATTCGTCGCAGCGGCGGGCCGGGCACGAAAATGAACACGAGTTGGAGATCGGCGCTTGTTTGTCGGCGTTGTGAGTTTAGACTTGTGCGATGGGGATACCGGATCAGGCGCCTCGGCAGATCGACTGGCCCGGGATCGCGCTCTGGCTGGGGATGCTGGCGCTGCTCATCATCGCGGCAACGGCGGTGGCGGCCCTCATCCGCCGAGTCGTGCGGGGCGGGGGAACGGGGTCCGGACCGGCGTTCACCCTTCAGGATCTGCGCGAGATGCGCGACTGCGGCGATCTGACGGAGGCGGAGTACCAGGCGGCCCGGGCCGCCGCTTTGGGGGAGGCGGGGCGCGGGCTATCGGACAAGCCCCCGAAGCCGCCCGGCGGAACTTGAACCGCCCCGGCGGACGGACGTTGAAGAGCAGCGGGCGAGACGACGATAATGTCACAGGCTCTGCGCCGCGAGCCGACAATCAGAGTATTCACGACCGTTTAGAGAAGGGGCGTGTGGTTCATGGCCAAGAATCGGGACGGTGACTCCGGCGGACCCGACACGAGGGGAACGATCGGCGAGGGCGCAGAGGGCAAGAGCGGGTTCCGGGGACGGCGCGTCACCACCTGCTCATTCTGCGGCAAGACCTCGCGCGAAGTCGGCCCCATGGTCGAAGGGCCCAACGACGTCTACGTCTGCTCCAACTGCGTTGACCTCTGCCAGAACATCTTCCGGCAGGAGCGGCGTCGCATGTCCGCCGGCCGGCAGACCTTCTCCACCATCCCCAGCCCGCGGCAGATCAAAGAGTTCTGCGACCAGTACGTGATCGGCCAGGTCGAGGCCAAGAAGGCCCTCGCCGTCGCCGTCCACAACCACTACAAGCGTCTCTCTCAACTGGAGAAAGACACCGGCATCGAGATCGACAAGAGCAACGTCCTCTTCATCGGGCCCACCGGTTCGGGCAAGACGCTCCTCGCCCGCACGCTGGCGCGGATGCTCAACGTCCCCTTCGCCATCGGTGACGCCACGACGCTGACCGAAGCGGGGTACGTCGGCGAAGACGTCGAGAACCTCCTGCTCAAACTCCTCCAGGCCGCCGACTACGACGTCGAGGCGGCGCAGCGAGGCATCATCTACATCGACGAGATCGACAAGATCGGCAAGACCAGCCACAACGTCTCGATCACCCGCGACGTCTCCGGCGAAGGGGTGCAGCAGAGTCTGCTCAAGATGCTCGAAGGCACCGTCGCCAACGTGCCCCCGCAGGGCGGCCGCAAGCATCCCGAGCAGCAGTACATCCAGATGGACACGACGAACATCCTGTTCATCGTGGGCGGCACGTTTGTCGGTATCGAGCAGATCGTCAAGAAGCGTCTGGGCAAGCGGCGCATCGGCTTCAACGCCGACCAGGGCGCCGACGAGCAGAGCCAGATCGACGAGAAGGCCGCGCTCATGCGCCAGGTTACCGCCGACGACGTGCTCGACTTCGGACTGATTCCCGAACTGGTCGGCCGCCTGCCCGTCATCACGCCGCTGCTGCCGCTGGACTTTGATGCGCTGATCCAGATCATGACCGAGCCGAAGAACGCGCTCATCAAGCAGTACCAGCATCTCTTCTCCCTCGAAGGGGCGCAACTGGAGTTCACGGATGATGCGCTGCGCTGCTTCGCCGAGCGGGCGATGGCGCGTCAGACGGGCGCCCGCGCCCTGCGGG
>Ga0326597_10005221_pt1 | contig 18056 bp, 17 predicted proteins | sample RVTome_12_FD_203789 | JGI IMG/M metagenome (GOLD analysis project Ga0326597, IMG submission 203789) | Soil microbial communities from uranium-contaminated site in the Upper Colorado River Basin, Wyoming, United States - RVT100D185 | ecosystem: Environmental > Terrestrial > Soil > Contaminated >... | reverse complement strand
ACCGACCCGCCGACTGCGAACAACGGCGTGTCTGGCAAGACTTGTGCCCCTTTTCACGGCATTTTTCAACCGATGCCGGGATCATATGAAGCGTGATCCGGCAGGTTTGCGCGGCGTAATGTGCGCGGCGAACCGGTGGTCCGAGGAGTATGAGAATGAGCGGCACGAAAAAACAACGGATTCTCGCGGCGCTCGCGCTGAGCCTGATGGCCTCGGCGGCGGCTGCCAGTGACGCGTCCACGGCGATCGGCGGCGGACTTGGCGGTGCGAGCGGCGCGGCAATCGGCCAGGAGTTGGGGGGTAAGAAAGGCGCGGTGATCGGCGGTGCGGTCGGCGGCGCCGTGGGCGCGGGAGTCACCACCGAAGGCGAAGGGAAGGCGGGCGCGATGGTCGGTGGCGCGGTCGGGGGCGGCGCCGGCGCAGCCATCGGGCACTCGGTCGGCGACAAGGACGGCGCAGTGGTTGGTGCGGGCATCGGGGGCGCAGCGGGGGCGGTGGTCGGCAAGAACGCCACCAGCAATTCGGGCACGACTGAGGCGCCCGGCGGTTCGACGAATGAAACGCGATCCGCGGACGGTGTGAGCGTCACCCATCGCGCCGGCCACGACGACGACTGCAAGAAAAAGAAATTCAAGCGCAAGGAGCACCCGGGCAAAGGCCACGCCAAGGGGCACTACAAGTGCTGATGGCGGAACCGGGTTGCCCGCAAACAGGCCCGCTGGCTGCGGGCCTTTTTCATGGCGGCCGCACACGCTGCGGAAACGCGGCGGTCGCCCGGGTGGGTGCTTTATGCCGGCTTGTTATCCGCCGTCGAGCGACCGGTTCCCGCCGGCTTTTCCTGCTGCCAATCCGCGCGGCGGAAACGCTTGCGCCGCGCTGGAACAGCCGGATTACTCTCCACGAACTCGCGCACGCATGCGATCACCGGCATGCGGATCTCGTCGGGAAGCGAGCCGGCGGCCGAAGTCAGTCGCGACAGGACCGGGTCGCTCCCCGCCGCACCGGCTCCGATGATCTCGTCCTTGCCACCGTGGGCACCGTCGTGGAAGAAGCCACGGCCCTTGTGCCACACCAGCGCTCGCTCGCTCGAACCGGCGCCGTAGCACAGTTCGAATACCGTGAGCTCTCCGCCACCGTCCTGCCACACGAACAAGTCGAAGTAGTCGTCGTGGAACCAGCGCCGGCGGGCTTCCGCCTCGGCGGTCACACCCTCGATTTCACGCATCATGGCCTATCAGCTATCCGTGATTGAACGCGGGACGAACGCGATTCCCGCACCGGCCCGGCGTTTCAAGCCTCGCCGCAATTATAGTCCAGCAACCAGCCGGTCAAACCCAATTCGCTCGTTTTCCCCCGCAGGATACACCAGCAGGGTCATGTTGGCGCCGTTTTCTGCTCGAGTGCCTCGAACGCGATCCGGTGCGCCTCGATGGAGGCGGGGATTCCGCAGTAGACTGCGATGAGCAGAAGTACTTCGCGGATTTCCTCCGGGGTGCAGCCATTGGCGAGCGCGCCGCTCATGTGCACCTTGAATTCCGCGGGACGGTTCAGCGCCGCGGTCATGGCGAGCACCACCAGGCTCCGTATCTTCAGCGGCAGATCCGGCCGGCTCCAAACGTCCCCATAGGCATACGCGTTGATCATATTCCGCAGCGGAGCCCCGAATTCGCCGAAAGCATTCTCCCGCCGCTCGACCGCCCGATCACCGAAGATCTGTTTGCGCAGCGTCAGTCCGCGCTGATGAAGTTGCTGTGGGTCCATGGGTCGCTCTCCTAGTGGTTGGAATCTATCTCATTAATAGACGCTTGGTGCGTTGTGGCCACAACCCGAAGGGACGGGGCCCCGAGCGCGTCGGGGTCGTTGGCGCCGATCGTTCCGAGGCTCGATTAGGACCGTGGCGCCCGTCAACCGGCCCCGCCCCGTCACAGCGCAAACTTCGACTAAGATTTTCTTGACTGAACATGCACAAAATATCTGGTGCTGCATTGCGAAAAATGTCACATAAGTATTGATAAGTAATCGTGTAATCTCCATATCACTGATGATTGACCGGAGACGGTTAAGAATCACTCACATTACATAATTTTGACTCGAAAGGAAGGCATATGAAAGACCTTGCGAAAGCGAATGGAAGTGACTCAAGGCTTGCTCACCTGCTCGACAGCATCCGGCTTAGCCCGCGCGAAATGTCAAGCGCCAAGGCGCGGATGGACCAGGCTCAATCCATTGCCAACGGGATCACCGCTGTCGGCACGGCGATCGGCGCTGCGATTGCCTGGGTGTTGCACGCCAGCCAGGCTTTCGCGCGACGCATCAGATCCGCGTTCATGAAACCGGCGCACGACTAAGTCATTATAGCAGCGCGGCCGGGCCCGGCCCTGCGCCATCGTTCCAGCGGCACACCCGCCGGCTCGCGCGCCGGCGGCGGTACGGGCTCTAAGGTAATATCGGCGCTGTCCCACGCGTTCCGCAAGGTACCCGCATGCCCGTCACCCTGATCGAGAATTTCCGCGCAGCGTTTTATTCCCCGTTCTACGCGGCGATCGCGCTCGGTGCCTACAAAGCGGAAGGCCTGGATGTCAGCCTGCAGATGTCAGCGGCCGCCGACCGGACGTTGAAGACGATTCTTGCCGGCTCGGGGCAGGTTTCGTGGGGCGGACCCATGCGGCTCATGCATGCGCTCGACGACAACCCCGGGAGCGGGCTGGTGGCGTTCTGCGAGGTCGTGGGCCGCGACCCGTTCTACCTCGTCGGCCGCGCGCCGAACTCCAGCTTCCGGATGGCCGATCTGGAGGGGAAAACCGTCGCAACGGTGAGCGAAGTGCCAACACCCTGGTATTGCCTTCAGCACGACCTGCGGCTTGCGGGGATCGAACCGTCCGGCATCAGACGCACGCCCGCCGGCAGCATGGCGCAGAACGCGGCCGCGCTGCGCGCGGGCGAAGTGGACGTCATTCAGGTGTTCGAGCCGTTCGCGCGCAACCTCGTCGACGAAGGTGCGGGGCACGTGTGGTATGCCGCCGCGAGCCGCGGGCCCGTCACCTACACCACGCTCAATACAACGCGTGATTTTCTCGCGCGCGATCCCGACACCGTGCTGCGCATGACGCGCGCGATCTACCGCACGCAGAAGTGGATTGCCGCGCACGACGGCCGCGATCTTGCCGCGGCAATCGCCGGTTATCTGCCTGACATTCCGGCGCAAACCCTCGCCGCCTGCTGCAACGACTACAAGGGGCACGGCGTGTGGAACAAGGACCCGATCCAACAGCGTGCCGGCCTCGAGTGGCTGCGCGATGCGATGCTCGCCTGCAACGCGATACGCACGAAGTTCACTTACGAAGATCTTGCCGACATGCGGTTCGCGGAACAGGCACTGAAGGAAGACCCACCCTCGATCTGAGTTGTGGGCGGCCTCGCTGAAGGCCGCATCCCGGACGTGAAACCGGCCGAAGGGGCCCGTTCCGACCCGGTTGCGGCGGCGATGTTTGATCCATGTCAATCCATGCCGCAACCGGCCGAGTAGATTGATGGCGTGAACCCGGTGGGGTGCTGTTCAGAAAGGGATATGCGTATGGCTCGGCAACGATACTGGAAACTCTGGCTCGCGGGCGCCGCCGCATTCCTCGCGGCAGGCGCAACCCCTGCTCTGTCCCAGTACAAAGTAGGCCACGGCGTCAACGTCACCGTGTATGAAAGCCCGACGTGAGGCTGCTGCACCAAGTGGGTAGGCTACCTGCGAGATCACGGATTCAAGGTTGAGACGAAAGACGTCTCGGACGCGCAGCTGGAAGCGGTCAAGGTCAAATATCGCGTGCCGCCGCCGCTGCGCGAGTGCCATACTGCGATCATCGATGGCTACGTCATCGAAGGGCACGTGCCGGTCGACGCCATTGCCCGGCTGTTGAAGGAGAAGCCGCCCATCACCGGCTTGTCCGTTCCGGGCATGCCGCCTGGATCACCCGGAATGGAGAGCTCCAGACCCCGGCCCTACAGTGTGCTCACGTTTGACCGGAACGGCCGCACAACGGAATACGCCCGCAAGTAAACGACGCACAGCCGTAGCATCATGAGCGAGGCCAATGTCAGCGCCCATCGTGCCGCTCTATAACGTGAAGCGGATGCATCGGATAGAGAGCATCCGAATGACGATTCCAGACCAATAAATCCCCATTTACAGCCTGTCGGCTCGGCCACAACCAGGAGCGACTACCCATGCGGTCACACCGACCGTTCATCAAGGTACGTCCGACAGGCTGCTAGCTTTTTGTTTTCCCGAGCCCCGCCCCTGCCGGCTTTCCTTGCCCCGCGGCCGACGAAAACGCCTTCAATCCCCGGCGAACTCGAACTCCGCCACCAGCACGTGATGGTCGGAAGCCATCGTGGGCTTCACCGCGTGGCGCAGCGGGCGCAGGTGGCGGCTGTAGAAGATGTGGTCCAGAACCAGGGGCTTCCGCCGCCAGGTGGTCTGTGCCGACTGGACCGTTTGGCAGCCGGCGGTCGCGAACTGTCGCGCCAGCCCTTCATGGCTCGGAGTATTGAAGTCGCCGCCCAGCAGAGTGGGGCCTTTAGACGCGCGCAGGATCTCCAGCACGCCCCTGCGCTGCATCGGAAAATCCTGGCTGTGCGTAGCGATCATGAACAGCGCGAGCAGGTGTGTGTTGAAGATTTGCAGCTCGCGCCCCCCCACCGTGGTCGTCACCCCGATCAGCAAGCGGTCGGTGGGCGTGGTCGGTTTTCCTTCGAACTCGAATTCCACCGGTGGCGAGGGCAGGTCGCGCCGCACGGTGTCGCGCAGCGGCGTCTTCGAGAAGATGGCGAGCCCGATGCCGAACGGAAGCTCCCGCGGGTCCGCCTTGGGATAAGAGAAGAAGCAGTCGTAGCTGTTGAGCGCCTGTTTCAGTTTCGTGCAGTTTGGCGGCGGCTCGATCTGCGCGCCGCCACGCTGCCCCTGCTCCACCTCCTGCAGCAGGATGATGTCGGCATCGTGGCCTCGCAGCTCGGCTATCGTCTGCGCCACATCGATCGGGGCGCCATCCGGATCGGCCTCGTCCCAAACCCGGCCAAACTGCATGTTGAACTGGACTACCTTGAATCTTTCCATTCTCATCCGTTTCGCGGTACTGTTTTCGCAGCTTCCAGTCTAACCGGTTGCTCCCCGCTGCATCAGATTCGACAGGCGCCAGCGCCGCACCCAAGGTCCCGGTCGGCGTCGGCGAGCAGGCGGTCGAACGTCTCCGGCACGCGGACCACGCGCCCGGTCACGCGCGGCGAGTGCGCCTGCAGCCAGTGCGCGTGGGTCGGGTGGGATCCGCCCGCGACGATGAACACGATGTTCCCCGGAGTCGCGCTAATCGGCCACGGATCGAGCTTGATGCTATCCCGCGTGACGGGATTGGCGTCGATCTCGATCCACGCCGGCGCGCCGGCCCGGCGCAGCAGTTCCATCGGGATCTTCGAGTTCTCCCACAGGAATTCGCGCACCGAGTGCTTGGTCCAGCCCAATTCCGCCATCGTCTGCGCCACCACCGGCGGGATCATCATCATACCCGGTGTGCCGTGCTCCCAGCCCGCCAGAGCGGCGAGATTGGGGGTGCGCATAAAGTCCGCCATCCGCCACAGGCCGTTGCGCACATCCTCCTCGGGCGTCTCCTTCTTCGCGCCGCGGCGCCGGATATTAGTGACGCCGCTCGCGAAGAACACCGACACCGAGTTCGTGCCCGGTGCGAACCCGTGCCGCTCCGTCGCGTGCGGAGGCCAGCCGCCCGGCAGCGCGTCCTCGTCCTCGGCCAGCACCACGTTGGTGTAGCGCATGGCGCCGTATATCGCCATGGTGCCGGTGCCCGGCAGCGCGCCGCCCAGGTTCTGCTGCAGCAGCCTCAACGCGCGCCCGATGCTCGCGCCCGCGGGCCGTTGCGGATCCGGTCCGAGGCAACCGAAGCCGGAATTGACGCGGATCTCCTTCGCGATCGGCCCGCTGACGATGACCACCGGAAATGGGCCGCCGGAGGTGGCCTGCAACTGGTCGAAGAATGTCGCGGGATCGAGGCAGGCCTCGACCGCGGCGATGAGCACCGGCAGATACTCGGGCCTGCCGCCGGCCATGGCGAGCGCCACCGCGCACGTCTCGACCGTGGTGACGCCCCCGCGCGGCGGGAACTTACCGATGACGTGCGTGCGGGGAAGCGCCGCTCCCTGCAATATCCAGTCCGCGCGCTCGCGCGTCGCAGGCCACAGCGGCAGCCCGTCGCCCCACAGGTTGGTCAGCAGCAGGTTGTTTGCCCTGGTGAGGGCCTCCCCGTAAGTCGCGCCCTCGACCGCGAGCATCGCACTCGCCCCCGCTTCCGCCTGGGCGAAGTCGGATTTCCAGCGGGTAAGGCCGTGGTAGAACTCGCGCCTGCGCGCCTTCAACGGCCCGAGGTCGCTGCCCGGCAGGAACATGTCCATCGGGAAAGTGACCATCGCCGCGTCCGGTGCAAGACCCAGCCCGGCCACGGCGTTCTTCATCACGCCGACGAAGTCCGTCCGCGTCAGCGTGACGGTGGGGATGCCCTGCGCTTCTATCCTGGCGGCTGCACGGCCGCATGCTGTGGCGCAGGATCCTCAGGCGGCGTTGCCGACGACGACGGCGTCGACCCTGCTCTTCTTGACCAGCGCCGCGGTCTCTTCGCTGCCGATCAGGGCATTGCCCTGGGGGAAAGCATCGACCGGGAGCACTTCGATCCCCGGAAAATCCGCCTCCAGCATGTCTTTCAGAATCGGCAGCATGCGGTACGCCTGCCACTGCTCGTTGCTCACGAAGCCGACGCGCCTGCCCTCGAAAGAGGCGAGTCGCGGCGCGTGCGGCTGCGTCACTTCGAGCGCGCCGGACGGATCGTGGAACTCCAGTCTTACCATGGGGCCTCCGTCTTGAACGACAATCGATTTTGGATGGGTCTGAATCTACCACACCCCACAGGCGCCGGGAGAGCGCGAGGTCGGAAAATCGGGAGATCGAAAACCGCACAAACAAAATCCGCGCTCTCACGTGCCGATCGGCTATGCTTCGGGCGGCAAGACGTCAAGGCACCTCGCACGATGGAGCGCACCAGGATGACGAACAGCAGGCAGGAACTCGCTGGTCAGGTCGCGCTGGTCACCGGCGCGGGGCGCAACATCGGCCGCGCGATCGCCCTCGAGCTGGCAGCGGCCGGCGCGGCCGTCGCCGTCAACACGCGCGCTTCGCGCGAGACGGCCGAGAGCGTCGTGCGGGAGATACGCACGGCGGCCGGCACCGCGGACGTGTTCATGGCGGACGTGGCCGATCGCACGCAGGTGCGGGCGATGTTCGACGGCGTGCGCGGCCGCTTCGGCCCGGTCGGCATTCTCGTGCTCAATGCCTCGGTGCGCAGGGAGGTGTCGTTCGCCGACATGAGCTTCGAGCAGTGGCGCGTGCCGATGGCGATCTCGCTCGACGGCTCGTTCCATTGCATCAAGGCCTGCCTGCCGTCGATGATCGCGGCCGGCCGCGGCAGCATCGTCGCGTTGACCGGCGACACGGCGCTGACCGGCGCCGCCGGCAAGGTGCACAGCTCGGCCGCGAAATCCGGGTTGACCGGCATGATGCGCGCGCTTGCGCGCGAGGTCGGCCGACACGGCATCCGCGCGAATTGCGTCTCGCCCGGCCACATCGACACCACGCGCCCCGCGCACCGCTCGGCGCGCCCGTCCGCGCGGGACCTGATCCCGCTGGGGCGCTGGGGCGAGTCCGCGGAAATCGCGGCCGCCGTACGCTTTCTGTGCGGACCCGGCGCCAGCTTCATCACCGGACAGACGTTTCACGTGAACGGCGGACAGATGATGTTCTAGCAGCGGGGGAGGCGTGACGGGTGACCGGTGACGGCAGCGAGCCGGGCGTGCGTAGTCACCCAGTTACGGATTTCGGCCCCCCTTCGTGGATTTCCGTTGTTCTACCGCGACCGCCGCGCGCGGCATCAGCCCTTCACGCAGACCAGCGGCTCGACGCGCGCGACCTTGCGTGCGAGGCCCGCCGCATCCGCCGCGTCCACTACAGCCGAGACGTCCTTGTAGGCGCCGGGCGCCTCCTCCGCGATGCCACGCATCGACGGGCTCTTGATGAGGATGCCGCGCGCGGCGAGCTCGTCCACCACCTGCCGGCCATTCCACGTCCGCAGCGCCTGATGGCGGCTCATCGCGCGGCCCGCGCCGTGGCAGGCGGAGCTGAAGGCAAGCGTCTCGGACGCCTTGGTTCCCGCGAGCACGTACGAGCCGGTGCCCATCGAACCGCCGATCAGCACCGGCTGGCCGGCCTCGCGCAGGGGCCCGGGAATGTCCGGGTGTCCCGGGCCGAAGGCGCGCGTCGCGCCCTTCCTGTGCACGTAGAGCTTGCGCCGGCCGCCGTCGGCGCGGTGCTCCTCGACCTTGCACGTGTTGTGCGAGACGTCGTAGAGCAGCGGCAGCCGCGCCTGGGGCAGGATGCCGGCGAACACCTTGCGCACAAGGTCGGTCAGTATCTGCCGGTTGGCGAGTGCGCAGTTGATCGCCGCGCGCATCGCACCGAGGTAGTCCTGGCCGACCGCGGAATGAATCGGCGCGCAGGCGAGTTCGCGGTCGGGCAGCGCGACGCCGTGCTCTTTCGCCGCGATCGCCATGCGCTTCAGGTACTCCGTGCCGATCTGGTGGCCAAGGCCGCGCGAGCCGCAGTGGATCATTACCACGACGTCGCCCGGATGCAAGCCGAAGGTTTTGGCGATTTTCGCGTCGAACACCGCCGTCACTTCCTGCACTTCGAGGTAATGGTTGCCACTGCCCAGCGTGCCCATCTCGTCGCGCTGGCGCTTCTTCGCCTGCGCCGAAACGTGCCCGGGCCGCGCGCTCGCCATCCGGCCGCGCTCCTCGATGCGCTCGAGGTCCTCGGGCACGCCCCAGCCGCGCTCGACCGCCCACTGCGCGCCGCCCGCGAGCATCTGGTCCATCTCCCTATCGTCGAGATGGATCGCGCCGGTGCTGCCGACGCCTGCGGGAACGCGGCGATAGAGCATGTCCGCCAGTTCCTTCTGCACCTTCACGATGTCCGGGCGCTTGAGCCCCGTGTGCAGGCAGCGCACGCCGCAGGAGATGTCGAACCCGACGCCGCCCGCCGACACCACGCCGCCCTCGTCCGGGTCGAACGCGGCCACCCCGCCGATCGGGAAGCCGTAACCCCAGTGCGCGTCGGGCATGGCATACGACGCCTTGACGATCCCGGGCAGCGTCGCGACGTTGACCGCCTGCTCGCAGACCTTGTGGTCCATGTCGCGGATCAGCGCCTCACTCGCGTAAATCACAGCCGGCACGCGCATTGCGCCGCGGCGCGGGATTTCCCACTCGAATTCGGCGCGCCGCTCGAAGAGATTCAGTTCCACGTCACACGTCCACCACGGTTTGCGCCACCCAGCCGCCGCCCTCGCGAGCGACGCGCAGCGTGGTGTAGGTGGCGCCCTTCACCTCGACCGCCGGATGGTGCCGCGCCGGGTCGACTCGCTCGCCCCACGCCGCGGCAATGAGCTGGTCGCCCTCGCGCCGCACCGCGAAGCGGCTGAACAGCATCTTGCGGGTGGACATCTCGTAGATCAGTTCGTTCAGCCACGCGGCGAGGAGCAGCTCATCGTCCGGTGCGTCGCACTCGATGGCAACCCGCTCGTGCTGCGCGACGTCGGCCGGGTCGGTGACCACCGCCGTCAGCGCGAGCGCCGCCTGCTCGAAGGCCTCGGCCTGGCTCGCGCCGCAACCGCGCACGCCGATGTCGGCGCCGTGCGCGTAATGCTCCCAGCGTGCGGCCGGACCGGCGGCACCCCTCGAACAGGCGCGCAGGTGCGGTTCCCACGCGCCGCGCAGCCGGTCCCGCGCAGCCGCGTCGGCGAGGCTCGCGCGCAGATCGCTGACTTCGACCGGCAGCGTCACTTCCCGCCAGCCCTCACCCGCGGCGCATTCGACGTGCACCGTCCATTGCCCTTCTTTCGGCTCGACCGTGAACGCAAACGCGGCAAGCCCGAGCTCGTCCAGCACGCGCTCGACGGCGTCGCGGGCGCTACGGATGTCTTGTGCCAGCGGCGGCATGCGCTTCCTGCCTTTTCCAAGAGTCATGTTCCGCCAGCCGCCTCCCGGCGCGCTTGATCCTGGTCAACAAGTCGCGCCGGCGGCCGCGGCAGAATGAGACGGCGATGCGGCGTTCCCTCGCTTCGGCGCCCGGCAACGATATTCCCCGGCCGGGTATTCGGTTATCCTCGCAGCCGGTCGGAGTTGGCATGATCAACGTGCCCTGCCTGCCAATGTACCAGCCCCATTCCGGATGACAGCAACCCGCTACAATCCGCCTTTCCATTCAGCCGCTTGTCGGGGCAGCGAAAGCGCGACAAGCTGCTCGGCCCAACCCACGAAAACGGAGAATCCAATGAGCGAACCCATACAAATCCGCATGGGCGGCTACGGCCCGCCGACAACGACCTGCAGCCGCGGGCTCAAGATCATGGGCGATGCGCTCGTAGCCGAGTTCGGCAACGCGGTTGACGTGCAGTACATCTGGAACGTCATGGACCTTGGCTACAAAGGCGGCGACCTGCTGTGGATGACCGAGCATGGCATCCTGACCATCTCGTACCAGACCACGAGCTACCTCGGCGCCCGTGCGCCGGAGCTCGATTTCGCCGACCTGCCGTTCCTGTTCAAGCACCGTGCTCAGGCTCGGGCTGCCATGGACGGGGCGTTCGGCGACTATCTCAGCCGCAAGATCGAGGAGCGCTTCCATTACCGCATGCTGGGCTATTTCGAGAACGGCTACCGCCATCTGTCGAACCGGCTGCGCCCGGTGCGCGCGCCGGCCGAGCTCGCGGGCATGCGCATTCGGCTCATGCCGGGCAAGGTGCACGCCCGGACGTTCAAGCTGCTGGGCGCGGTCCCGTTTCCCTGCGATCTCAAGGAAGGTCTGGATGCGATCGTATCCGGCACCGTCGATGCGCAGGAGAACCCGCTCGCCAACACGGTCGATTACGGCGCGCACAAGGTCCATCACCATCACACCCTCACCGGGCATTGCTACATGTCGCGCGGCATCTACATCAACCGCACGGCCCTCGACTCCTGGCCGAAGGAGCTGCAGGAAGGCATGAGGCGCGCCGCGCGTGCGGCAATCGGCGAGCAGCGCCGGCTCGCGGTGAAGGAGGAGGAGTTCGCCCGCGAGGCGATCGAGAGCGAGGGCGGCGCAGTCGTGGAGCTCACGCCAGCGGAGCGCGAGGCATTCGTCCGGGCGGTCAAGCCGCTGCACGAGGAGATGCGGGCGCGGTTTGGCGGTGCGGTTTTTGCGCTGGTGCCGGCCGGCACGAACATGCCCCACCAGAGGTAATAGCCGTATTCCGGGACGCCGGACTTCGCGATCGCCGGCAATCCGGGCGGCGGAGGCGAACAGCGCCATTCCGCTCAGAAGCGCTCGTCGCCGCGAAGGTAACGCCATTCACCCGCCGGCAGATCGCCGAGCCGCACGCCGCCGATGCGCACACGCTTCAGCCCCGTGATCTTGAGCCCGACCAGCTCGCACATGCGGCGGATCTGGCGTTTCTTGCCTTCGCGCAGCACGAAGCGCAGTTGGTCCCGGTTCTGCCAGCTCACCTCGGCGCGCTTGAGCGCCTCGCCGTCGAGGCTCAATCCGAAATTGAGCTGCGCGAGGCCGGCGGCGGACAACCTGCCTTCGGCGCGCACCAGGTACTCTTTCTCGACCGGCGAGTTCTCGCCGATCAGCAGCTTTGCGATGCGGCCGTCCTGGGTGAGCACCAGCAGCCCGGTGGAATCGATGTCGAGCCGACCCGCCGGCGCGAGCCCCTTGAGGTGCGCCGGGCTGAAGCGCTGGTGCGAACGGTCGCCCTTGAACTGCGACGCCGCGGTGACCAGCGTCACCGCCGGCCGGTAACCCTCCTCCGCCTGCCCCGACACGTAGCCCACCGGTTTGTTAAGCAGGATGGTCACGCTCGCCGCCTGACGCGACTGCGCCGCGGGCGCGAGCGTGATGCGCTGATTGGGAAAAACACGCGTGCCAAGCTCGGTCACCGGCTCGCCGTCGACCAGCACCCAGCCGCGCTCGATATAGCTGTCGGCCTCGCGGCGCGAGCAGATGCCCTGCTCGGACATGAGTTTGGAGACGCGCACTTTTTCCATGGGCGCAATTCTAACCGGCGGGCGCCGGGAGAAGCGAAAAGCCGATCGAACCGCCAGGAACAGCAAGAAAATACCGGCGCCGGCCAATCGGCGCCCCTCAGCCACCGTGGAAAAGATAAAATCATGGCTACGCTGAAATTCGGATTTTTGATCTACACGGAGTGACGTCGCCATGCGCCAATACCTGCACATCAATCTCGGGGATCGCTCGGTCAGGACGGAAGAATTGCACGGCGAAGCGATCGTTCGCGCCGGTCGCTACTTCATCGCCAGGACGCTGCTCGAGCGCGGCGCGGCCACGGTGGACCCGCTGTCGCCCGACAATCCGCTGATCTTCTCCGCCGGGCCGTTCGCGGGCACCAACTTCTCCAACGCCAACCGCTTGAGTGTCGGCTGCAAGAGCCCGCTGACGGGCGGCATCAAGGAGGCGAATTCGGGCGGCACCTTCGCCTTCGCCCTGGGCCAGATCGAGACCGCCGGGCTCACCCTCTACGGCGCATCGAAGGATTGGGTCGTCATCCGCATCACCAGGGAAGGCGCGGTCAGCTACGACAGCGCCGAAGCCTACCTCGGCAAGGGCAACAACGAGGTCGCCGCGCTGCTCTTCGAGAAATACGGCAGGAAGATCAGTTACGCGCTGTGCGGCCCGGTCGGCGAGTACCGCGGCCTCGTCTCCGGCATCGCCTTCGCCGACACCGACGGCCGGCCGTCGCGGCTCGCCGCGCGGGGCGGCGTCGGCGCAGTGATGGGGAGCAAGAGGGTGAAGGCCGTCGTCTGCGACCTGCACAAGATGCCAACGTTCAAGGACCGCAAGAAGGTCATGGGCGCGATCCGCGAGTACGGCGCGCGGCTCAACAAGGAGCCGGCGATCGAGGTTTTCAAGCGCACCGGCACGGCGAACATGAGCGACATCATGAACCGCCTGGGCGCGCTGCCCGTGCGCAACTTCAGCGCCGGGCGCATGGCGGAGGCGTCCGAAGGTCCGTTGAAACTCGGCGGCGACTACATCCGCGAGCAGAACCTGGCGCGCGGCGGGCAGATTTCGCACGCCTGCATGCCGGGCTGCGTGATCGAATGCAGCAACGTCTACGTCGACGCGAGCGGGAAGGAACTCGTCTCGCCGCTGGAATACGAGACGCTCGGCCTGATGGGCAGCAACTGCGGCCTCGACCACCCGGACCAGGTGGCGCGGGTGAACGCCGCCGCCAACGACCTTGGCGTCGATACCATCGAGGTCGGCGCAACACTGGGCGTGCTGATGGAAGCGAAGCAAGGCGTCTTCGGCGACGTCGAGTTCATGCTGCAGGCGATGGAGGACATGCGCCGGGGGAACGAACGCGGCAGACTGATCGCGCAGGGGGCGGCGCGCGTCGGCGCGCATTACCAGGTCGCGCGCGTCCCGGTGATCAAGAAGCAGAGCATCAGCGCCTACGACCCGCGCGTGATCGAGGTGACCGGCATCTCCATGATGGTGACGGCGCAAGGCGCCGACCACACCGCCGGCAACCTGCCGGTGTTCGACTGCAAGGACAAGACGACCGCAGAGCTGGTGGAGGCGAGCCTCGGCATCCAAACCGCGGTCGCCACGGCCGACTCACTGGGGCTTTGCATTTTCGGGCGCTCGGTGACCAACGTCAGCTTCGATCTCATCGTCAACGCGCTCAACGATGCGCACGGCGTGAGCCTCGATACGTCGTTCTTCGAGAAGCTGGGGCGCGAGACGCTGCGCATGGAATGGGCGTTCAACAAGGCGGCGGGCTTCACCGAGAAAGACGACGAGCTGCCGGAGTTCTTCTACAAAGAGCCCATTGCGCCGACCAACAAGACCGCGCGCCATCGCAGCGCGGAGGTGAATCGGCGGATGCGGGAGCTGCTCGGCTGACGCGCGCCGGGCTGCGTTTCGACGGATGGCCGAGTTGCTTTTTGGAGACAATTGAGGCTTGCGCCTTTGGTCGAAGGTGCGCATAAGGCAATCCGGGTTTCGCAACGGTCATGACAGTCTGCAAGACGCCCGGATACGCGCAACGCATCAATCGGTCGAGCCGGCTGGCCGAGGGCGATCGTTCCCCCTCCGGCGACTGCGGGACGCGACCATGGCCCCGCAGCCCCCAATCAACGTATTGAACTAAATTGCTTTTCAGCGGGGCGTGTCCCCATCCCTCGATTCATCCCCAGGGTTCCTGTTTCGTTGAACTTGTGTCCTATTTTGAATTCGACCATCATGCGGACTATACTTGTTCAAACGATTACCGCCGTGACCGCGCGGAAAAACCGAGGAGGAGGGCAACATGAAACTACTTAGCCGGTCGATTCTCTCCGTACTGGGCTTGCTCGTGAGCGCGCTGCCAGCGGCGCAAGCCGCCGAAAAAGCCACCGATTTCCCGAGCAGGCCGATCCGCTGGATCATCCCGTTTCCCCCGGGTGGCAGCAACGACGTGCTGGGCCGCTATCTCGGGGTCAAGTTGACCGACCGGCTCGGCCAGCAGATCGTGATCGACAACCGCGCCGGCGCGAACGGCATCATCGGAACCGACCTTGCCGCCCACTCGACCGCCGACGGCTATACCCTGCTGATGATTTCCACCTCGTTCGTGATGAATGCCGCCGTGCGGCCGTTGCCCTATGACATCGAAAAGTCGTTCGACCCGATCGCGACGATCGGTTCAGCGCCGAACTCGATCGTGGTCCACCCGAACGGGCCGTTTCGCACGGTGCAGCAACTCGTTGAACGCGCGCGGGCGAAGCCGGCATCCGTTTTCTACGCGTCGACCGGCGTTGGCGGATTCAACCATTTCGGCGGGGAGCTGTTCAAGAAAGTCGCCGGCGTCGACATGGTGATGGTGCCCTATAGGGGCGGCGGCCCGGCGATGGTCGACGTGATAGCAGGGCAAATCCCGGTAATGTTCAGTTCGGTGACCCAGGCTCTGCCGCACGTGCGCTCGGGCAGGCTCAAGCTGCTCGCGATCGGCGGAGCGAAACGCAGCCCGGTGGTGCCCGACGTCCCAACCGTCATCGAGTCCGGCTTTCCCGGCTACGAAGTGACCGTCTGGTGGGGCATCGCCGCGCCGGTCGGCGCGCCCCGCGCCGTCATGGGCAAGTTGCGCAGCGAGATCGCGGCCGTTCTCGAGGACCCTGCGACCAAGAAACGGCTTCTCGCCGATGCCGCCGAGCCGTTGACCACGACGCCGGCCGACATGCGGAAGATGATCCGCAACGACAGGAAGAAGTGGGCCGACGTTGCGAAGCAGGCGGGGATCCACGTGCAGTGACCAAGTGACGGGGCGGTGGAGGCGCGCGGCTTGGCGCTCAACCACCCCGGTTACTACGTGACCACCCCTCCTTGGAAATGAGGGGAGTACGGCGGGGCCGCTTCGTTTTGTCAGCGGTTCTCAGGCAAGCGAACTCCGGTATCGACCTACGGCGAAAAGCTGGAGCGCGCCTGGCCGGCGTGGCGGTCGTCGATTCCTGCAACGATCCCCGGCGACCGGAACCGGCCGATGAAGATTAAGAGGGTAAAAGGGTAGAGGAAACGGCGGTTGGCGCGATGCATCGAGGAAATCCGTAGAACGGGCTTTTCCCCTATAAGAACCCCCTTCTAAGCTTTCGGATGACCGCTAATTGACGGTCCGAGGTCAATAGCTTGCCTGGTCCGACCCAAGCCTTGGAAGCGCTGGATCCACCACCAGGCTGACGATTTCCGCACCGTAGGCTTCGAGCTTCCTCGCGCCCACGCCCGAGATGCCGCGCAGTGCATCGAGCGAAGACGGCCGTGCGCGGGCGATCTCCCACAGCGTGGCGTCGTGGAAGATGACGTAGGCCGGAACGCCGTGGCGGCGCGCGGCCTCGACGCGCCAGGCGCGCAGCCGCTCGAAGAGCGCCTGCACCGCGGCGGGGAGCGCTCCCTGGGAGCCCTTCGTCCGGGCGCTGCGCTTCGCCTCGCGCCAAGCGCGCAGCGCGACGCTGCGCTCGCCCTTCAGCACCGCGCGGCTCTCGCCCGCGAGCTTGAGCGCGCCGTACGCATCATGGTCCACCTCGAGCAGGCCGAACGCGATGCACTGGCGCACGATGGCGCGCCATTCGCGGCCGCTGCGCTCGGCGCCGATGCCGAACGTGCTGAGCTTGTCGTGCCGGCGCTGCGTGACCTTGGCGGTCGCCTCGCCGCGCAGCACGTCGATCACGTGCATGGCGCCGAAGCGCTGGCCGGTGCGGTAGACGCACGAGAGCAGCTGCTGCGCGGCGCGCGTGCCGTCGAAGGTGGCGGGCGGATCGAGGCAGGTGTCGCAGTTGCCGCAGGGCGCGGCCGCCTCGCCGAAATAGCCAAGCAGCCGCACGCGGCGGCATTCGGCGGTCTCGCAAAGGCCGAGCATGGCGTCGAGCTTGGCCGCCTGGATGCGCTTCTGCGCCTCGCCGGCCTCCGATCCCTCGATCATACGGCGCAGCTGCACCACGTCCTGCAGGCCGTAGGCCATCCATGCGTCCGCGGCCAGCCCGTCGCGGCCGGCGCGGCCGGTCTCCTGGTAATAGCCCTCGACGCTCTTCGGCAGATCGAGATGCGCGACGAAGCGCACGTCGGGCTTGTCGATCCCCATGCCGAAGGCGATGGTGGCCACGATCACCACGCCGTCCTCGCGCTGAAAGCGCTCCTGGTGCCGCCAGCGCGCCGCCGCATCCATGCCCGCGTGGTACGCCAGGGCGGAAATGCCCTGCCCTTGAAGAAACGCCGCCGTCTCCGCCGCCTTCTTCCTCGACAGGCAATAGACGATGCCGGCCTCGCCGGCGTGCTCGGCGCGGATGAAATCGAGCAGCTGCTTGCGAGTCTCGTCCTTCTCGACGATGCGGTAGCGGATATTGGGCCGGTCGAAGCTCGAGACGAAGACGCGCGCCGCGCCGAGCCGCAGCCGCTGCAGGATCTCGGCCCGCGTCTGCGCGTCCGCGGTGGCGGTTAGCGCGATGCGCGGCACCCCGGCAAAGCGCTCGTGCAACACCGCGAGCTGCAAATATTCCGGCCGGAAGTCGTGGCCCCACTGCGACACGCAGTGCGCCTCGTCGATGGCGATGAGCGCGAGCCGGCTCCCGGCGAGAAGATCGAGACAGCGCTCCGTCAGCAGCCGCTCGGGCGCCACATAGAGCAGATCAAGCTCGCCGCGCCGCGTGCGCCGCTCCACCTCTGCCGCCTGCGCGCCGCTCAGAGTCGAGTTGAGAAACGCCGCCCGCACGCCGAGCTCGGCGAGCGCGGCGACCTGGTCCTGCATCAGCGCGATGAGCGGCGACACCACCACCCCCACGCCCTCGCGCAGCAGAGCCGGAATCTGATAGCACAGCGACTTGCCGCTGCCGGTCGGCATCAGCACCAGCGCATTGCCGCCGCTTGCAACGTGATCGATGATTTCGGCCTGCTGCCCGCGGAACGCGGGGTAGCCGAAGACCTCGTTGAGGATCGCGAGCGCCTTGTCATTCATGCAGGACCCCTTAATGCCGGGACGAATACTACCCGCTTGACGTAGGCTTGCTGCGTTCGGGTCGCCCATTAGCCGCCGCGTGTCAGACCAGCGCAACTCATTGATCTCAGCCGATGGGCCTCTCAAATAGCGGCCTCGTGGATCCTTAGAATGACGTTTTTGCAGGGAAAATGCCCGTTCTAAGGCTGGAAAACCGTGTTTCCCGGGATGATAATGTCTAGACAACAACGGCTTGGCGTGGTCCGACCCCGGACACGGAGCGGGAAGGTGAGACAGCCGTGGTCGGAGCGGTCCATGTAGGACGCGAGGTAGCCGCCGCCGTGCGCGGAGCAGATCTTCAGCCCCGGGAACATGTCGAGCGTTCCCTCGAAGATCAGATGCGAGAGCGCGATCGTCGTGTCGAGCAGGTTG